>WNEZ01004918.1_pt1 | contig 17211 bp, 14 predicted proteins | sample 5400521 | NCBI WGS metagenome assembly WNEZ01 (sample SAMN13153339, study PRJNA577476) | soil metagenome | isolation source: 120 cm saprolite under Douglas fir tree site 2 hole 1 replicate 1 | place: USA:California | collected 2015-04-18
TTGATGGGCGTAGCTGCGGCCTTTATCGCTTAGCCCGACCAGTTCGAGTAATTCAGCGCAGCGCCGCTTAATCACCTCTTTTGGTTTGTGTTGAATGCCCATGCCGAAGGCGATATTTTGTTCAGCGGTCATGTGGGGAAAGAGAGCATAAGATTGGAATACCATGCCCATAGGGCGTTTACTCGCTGCCCGATTGGTGATATCGTCTCCGTCAAGTAGAATATTCCCTTCGCTCGGTGTTTCAAAGCCTGCCACCATACGTAAAATAGTGGTTTTACCACATCCACTGGGACCGAGGAGTGTAAGAAACTCACCTTGCTCGACGGATAAATTGATATGATCAACAGCAGTGTTTTGTCCGAAGTGTTTGGTGATATCCTCTAGCTCAAGAAAAGCCATGTCGAGCTCCTTACTATTTCGCCGCTCCAATTTCGGCCGTGGCTTCTGCACCACCTGGCCTTCTTCTTACAAGTAGGATGATACCAAGTACGCAAACCAGCGTAATTATGAAACTCAGAATAGATAATGAAGCTGCTCTATGTGGATCGTTCTGCCCAACGTTATTCAGGAAAATCGGGAAGGTATAAATGGCGAAAAGTTGCGCAATGGTAAACTCTCCCATCACAACGGAGAAAGTTAACAAGGCCGCGCTAATGATACCAGGCCAGATATTGGGCATGATAACCGTCAGAAATGTACGCCACCAGCCGCTTCCCAGGCTGTATGCCGCCTCAGTAAGGACCGATGTATTGATTGCGCGCAGGCTATTGTCGATTGGGCGATAGACGAAAGGCAATGCAATAATTACATAGGCGCAAACCAACAAAGGTGGGGTATTGACAATATTGAAGTTGTTTAACGCTGGTACCAGGCCAAGAGACAGGACACTTATGAGAGGATTAGCTGTACCGCTATATTCCTGAACCAATCCTACTCCCAGGACAATTGCTGGTATGGCAAATGGCGCCAGGGTAAGAAAGTCCAATAAAGGGCGTGCTTGAGGGATGCGCATCTGCACCCAGTACGCTGTAGGAGTGACCAGCACAACCGCTAGAATGGTTGTAGCAGCGGCCAGCTCGAGCGACGTAATGAAGGTTTGTGAGAAATCTGGATCGCTGAAAATTCGCTGGTAAGAGGAAAAATCAAAACCGATGCCGGTGTTAATCCCAAACCACAACGTTGCTCCCAGTGGAATAAGTAAATAGAGCATTACAAAAAGAAGCGCTATCTGAGCTATGCCAAAACTGCGACGGACCGCGGGTTTACCTTTAGGTGAAGTGAGAACGTCCGCTGTGGCTCGTTGAGCAATACCTGAGCCTATGCTGGGTCCAATCGACATATGACTTACCTTCCTTGCCAGGTGTTAACCCGGCGAAGCATTACTGTGTAGAAAGAGACCGCTACGAGCAAGATGACGATCATACCTACGGCCAGTGCATTGCCCAGCCCATAGTCGATAATAACATTGCCATTTACAACAAAATTGATCAAGATTGGTACGATGTTGATGCCTCCTTGAGCGAGTGCATATGCGGTGGCAAAAGCTCCGAATGAGTTGGCAAATAGTAACATTGTGGCTGCAATGAGCGAGGGAAGCAAGATGGGTAGTCCTACTCTTCTCCAGAAGGTAAAATTCGAAGCGCCCAGGTTGGTTGCAGCCTCGCGCCACTCAGGGCGTAGAGCGCTGAGAGCTGGAAGTGTAAGCAGGATCATGAGTGGCAATTGAAAATAGGTATAGACAATAACTAACCCCCAGAATGAGTAAAGACTGAAGCCAAGATCGTAGAGGTTCACATGGAACACATTGTGAATGGCGACCGTTATGAAGCCTGTCACACCGAGTGTGGCTACCCAAGCAAAAGCAAGTGGCACACCGGCAAAGTTCGCGGCGATACTTGAGAAACCAACAAGAAAGTTACGTAACGATCCTGTGCGCAAATTATAGACGCTATACGCAGCAAATCCTCCAATGAAGCCTCCAAGCAGAGCGGTCACAATCGATAAAGAAATACTGTTTTCAAAAGCGTGTAAGTTGCTTACCTGGGAGAACATGTGCTTGTAATTGTCCAGTGTTGGCACACCCGTGTCATTGTTGGTAAAGCTGCCCTGAATGATGATGATAGCGGGTAAGATTTCAAAGTGCAGGCAGAACAATAAAAAAGGCACAAGTCCGAGCCAACTTGTAAGAGTGTAGCTCCAACCTCTACCGCCCTGTCCCCTGGCTTTGTCGGGAGCCTGAGCTGAATTTCTAGCAGTAGCTGTCTCTACCTGGGGCTGCATCAAGCCACCTCCTCATGTAATGAAAGCATACAGGGGTACAATCAACGCGCTAACTATCAAGTATATAGTAGCACATGCAATCGTGCCCCTGTATTCATCGCTGTATGTAAGTTTTACGAACCCAGTACTTGTGGACCCCAGTTCTGAGCAACAACTGCTGTAGCAGCTGTCAGTTGTGCCAGGCTGGGGAATTTGACATTGGTGTACTCAGATGCTGGAGGCAGCTTATTTGCAAGATTGGCAGGCACCTTGCCTGCTGCTGCGAGTACTGTATAGCGAGCCGGGTGGGCATAGCCTGTCAAATAGAACAACTGCCCCTCATCTGAGAAGATGTACTCGATCCAGAGGCGCGCCGCATATGGATTTGGAGCAGTTTTGTTCACAATTGAGACATAGGGGCCAGCGATCGAAGCATCGGATGGTATATGAACCGTCAGAGTGGGTTTACCATTGAATGTATCGCGGAAGCCGAGACCGAGGTAGTCCCACATAATCGCGATGGCAACTTCGCCCTTTGCAATATTTGCATCGCTTGAACGCGCTACGGTGAAGTTGCCTTTCTGTTTCAGCTTAGCAAAGAAGTCGATACCTGGTTGGATATTATCCAGGCTTCCTCCATTTGCCAATGAAGCCGTGAAGACGGCCAGGAAGGCATCATTTGCCTGGCGTGGATCGCCGTCAATGCCAACCATATTCTTATAGCTGTTGTTGAGCAGATCCTGTAAAGATGTCGGTGGGGTCTTGACTATATCAGTGTTAACGATAAGAGCCTGAGCGCCATAGTATTCAGTACACCAGTTTCCATTGGGGTCTTTGAGACTAGCCGGAATATCGGCCCAATGGGCATGAATATATGGTGTCACTAATCCCTGCTGAACGGACTGTGGGCCAAATTTATAGCCCACATCCCCAATGTCACCGTGGGGGTGCTGTTTCGAGTTCTTGAAGACGCCGAGTTCTTGCGCTGAAGAATATTCGGCTTCTACTTTGTAGGATACTGGAATACCGTAGTTGCTAGTATATCCCGCCAGTATGTCTTTATAGTCGGCCCATTCAGGCGGGATACCAATTGCCTGGAGCTGCCCCTCTTTCTTAGCATTCGTCATCAACGTCTGCATATCGATGGGGCCTGCCATGTTTACGGTTGGCGTGGAACTGGATCCTGAGCTTGTGCTACTACCACATGCCTCGAGAAATGCTGTCAGCGCGCTTGCCGAAAGACCAAGAGCGCCAGCACGCTTGATGAAATCACGACGGTTGTGCGGGGAAAATAGTTTCTCGAATAACTCCTGTTCTCGACTCTCCATAAAGGATACCTCCATTTGCCTGAAAATAATGCAACGACAAAAGAAAGAAAGTACCACACAATCGTATGTGCAGCAAGGCGGAATACTAAGTATAACGCGCACCGATCTTTAATGATTGGTATGTATAATACGTAACGAAAAACTCGATGTATCTCAGGTAAAGTATAATTCGAGGGGATAACTCCTATCCCTAAGGATGAGATATCTGAATTGAGTGTAACAGGAAGTAGCATTTGATACAATGTACAACATACACATAAGGAGTGTTATAATCTGGGTATGTCAAAAGTTACACATGAAGAAGTTTTCCATTTCTCTTCATACACAATCCAGCGCTTCAAGCGAATACAATCACTGCTGGATCAGTTAGATACTCAGGCTTCTCCACAAGCACTTGTTGTGCCAGGTGCACCAATGCCTGAGGGGAAGATTATCGTGTTTCCAGGTTCATTCAATCCCCCAACATTGGCTCATCTTGCACTCCTGAAGCAGGCGTGGCAATTTGCTCGGGTGCATGGCCCTATGCACATTTATGCCGCTTTAAGTACGCATATTACCGATAAAGAAGGTGTCCAGCGCCCATTCCTCCTTGATCGCATTAACTTGCTTGAAACCGTGCTACGCAATCATGTGCGCCATACGGGGATTATGCTCTTCAATCGGGGTTTATATGTTGAGCAGGCAGAGGCAGTACATAGCGCTTTTCCACAGGTGTCGAAGTTATACTTTCTCATAGGCTTCGATAAAATTGTACAGATATTTGATTCGCGTTATTACAGGGATCGCGATGTAGCTCTCAATGAGCTTTTTGACATGGCGGAATTTCTAGTTACTCCACGCGGGGAAGCCGGACCAGAGGAATTAAGTATGCTCCTGGATCGACCTGAAAACCGGCAGTATGCCGTGCATGTATATACACTCCCTTTGAGTATTGCTTATCGAGATATCTCTTCGACTAGCATACGACAAGTTTTCTCTGCCCATGAGCGGGAAATACCATCAGAGGTACGGCGCTTTATACGCGAAACTCATGTGTATGAGCCACCTTTGGAACTACAGGATGGTACGAAGATTGATCAGTATGGGGAACGTATGCGGGCTATCGAATCAGCTCTCAAGTCTACGAACGTCGAAAAGTGAGCCTGTTTGAGCCAACCTGTACAACATCACCTTCGAGCAAGCGGTAACGGGTGATACGCAAACCATTGACGAATGTTCCTGTTGCGGAGCGATGATCCTCTATCTCGAAACCTCCATCTGGCAGTTGGTGTGTAGTAGCATGCAGGCGGCTTACAGCCAGATCTTCCAGGAAGATGTCACAATCGCGGCTACGACCAATGGTCATTTCGGGAAGCACTTCATAGCTACGTATAGTTCCTCGTATGGTCGTGAGATCAAAATTAGCAATAGCGCTACTATCAGGGTCAGTGAGTTTCATAACGTGTAATTCGTGACCCCTCGAAGATGCAAGTTGAAATGGTCGCGTGCCCTCGTTCCCGTAGAATGCCAGCTTTGTATTGCCAAAAAGAAGTTGATCACCGTGCTTTAACAATTGCTCTTTGACGGATTGTCCATTCACAAAACTATCGCCTTTGCCATGATCGTCGCGCAATACGAAACCAGTGGCTATTCGTATAAGACTTGCCTGTTTGCGGTGCACAGAAATATCTTCCAGAAAGATGTCACAATCGCGACTGCGGCCAATGGTTGTGAGATCTTTCCAGATTTCTAATCTCTTACCGGCTCGTGGGCCTTCCTGAATAATGAGATGTGCCGTGGTTGTATACTCTGGTGGCTCTTGTGCCATGTACTGACCTCTGTTCTAGCATCCCTAACTGATAGAATTCTTCTTGTCCAGTGCTTGTAAAATCTTCTCCGGCGTAATCGGTAGGCTACGAATGCGAATGCCAAGTGCGTCGTAAATGGCATTAGCGACAGCAGGAGCCATAGTGTTTGTAGGTACTTCACCCGCCGATTTGGCTCCAAATGGCCCTGTATACTCAGTATCTTCTACTAAGAAAGTCGTCATGCGAGGCATGTCCAACGTTGACATGACTTTATAATCAACAAAACCGGGATTGCGAACGCGACCCTGGTCGTCAAATTTAACTTCTTCACTAAGCGCGTAACCTAAAGCCATTGCGGCTGCGCCCTCCACCTGGCCTGATGCCAGCGTCGGATTGATGGCTTTACCAAGGTCGAGCGCATTGATGGCTCTTGTAACTCGTATCTGGCCTGTTTCCGTATCTATCTCAACCTCGACAAATTGGGCAAAGAAAGGCGCTGGTGAATCGTCAGTCCAGAAATCTCCCTTCGCCATAATCTGCTGGCGGTGTCTGCCATACAAGGTCTCATTTGCAATAGCTTCAACTGTGAGATGGCTAGGGCCACGAGGGGTGTAAATCAAACCATCGATGATAGACATGTCTTCGGGGGCGCAGTCCAACATGTCACCTGCAACATCGAGTATCTGCTGTTGTACGCGTTCAGCCGCCACCTTGACGCCACCTCCGCTGATATAGGTGGTGCTGGAAGCATATGAACCATAATCGAATACGCTGGAGTCAGTATCCACGGAGTGCATGACGATCTTGTCCATACCTACGCCCAGCGCTTCCGCGGCAATCTGGGCCAGAATTGTATCGCTGCCCTGTCCTATATCGGTAGCGCCGGTCATCACATTGAAAGACCCGTCTTCATTGAGCTTGATTGAAGCTCCTCCCAATTCAAAGCTGGCAACTCCGCTGCCTTGCATTGCAGTTGCCATGCCCCTCCCTCGACGAATGGGTTTTCCATCGCCTCGCTCAAAAGGTTCATTCCAACCGAAAGCTGCCGCCCCTTGTTCAAGACATCGAGGTAAACCGCAAGAGCGGAATTGACGCTTTGAGTGCCATGCTCCATCCACTTCTTCACCTTCAACAGGGTCCCAATCTCCTTTTTGCACATGGTTCTTGCGTCGAAATTCCAATGGGTCCATATTCAACCGCTGTGCAATTTCATCGATGTGCGACTCCAGGGCGAAAAAGCCTTGTGGAGCGCCATAACCACGCATTGCCCCAGTGATCGGCAAATTCGTATAGATGGCGTCTGCACGGAAGTACCAGGCTTTTGCGCGATATAGACACAGTGTCTTGTGCCCCGTGCTGCGTGTAACTGTAAAGCTATGTGTTCCATACGCACCGGCATTGCCTATCGAATGCATCGATAGCGCCACTAACGTGCCATCTTGCTTGACTCCGCTGCGCATACGCATGATCATCGGGTGACGAAAACGACCGGCGGTAAATTCCTCCTGGCGGCTATATTCAATACGCACAGGTTGACGTGTCTTGAGAGCTAACGTAGCTGCAACAGGTTCCAATAGCATCTCTTGTTTGCTGCCAAAACCGCCACCGACTCGCGGCTTGACAACCCTTACTTGCGAGATAGGCAGTTGCAAGACTGCGGCTAGTTGACGGCGAGTGTGATAGGGTACCTGTGTGCTACTGACAACGATCATGCGCTCGTAGCCATCGAGGTAGGCAACGCAGACATGCGGCTCGAGCACCGCATGCGAGATGTATGGAACGCGATATTCTCCCTCAATGATGAGGTCGGCCTCGCGCATTGCAGCATCAAAATCACCATGCCTGATGACCTCGTGTGCAGCAATGTTATGCATTGCATCATAAATATCGCCAAAATGTTTGCCTGTATTGGGATGTGTCGTATCTGGTTCATGTAATTGAGGAGCGCTTTCGAGAATGGCTTCGAATGGATCAAATACGGCGAGCAGTATTTCGTATTCGACCTCGATGAGGCCAATCGCTTCTTCTGCAATGGCAGGTGTTTCAGCAGCGACAAAAGCGACCCAGTCACCGACGTAACGCACACGGCTGTCGAGCAAATAAGCATCGTAGGGTGATGACTCAGGATAGGGTTGACCTGCGGTGCTATGCGCAACACGAGGCAGGTCTTCATGTGTTAGCACGGCACGCACACCAGGTAATGCCAGAGCCTTACTTTTGTCTATACTCCGAATATTGGCGTGGGCATGTGGTGAATGCAAGATACGGGCATGCAACATATTGGGCTGTTCAAACTCTGCCGCGTAGACGGGTGCGCCTGTGACGAGCGGGCGTGCATCTACACGTCGCTCATTTTGTCCTACCACGCGAGTGCGAGCCATTTTACGTGCCTGTTGGTGTGCCGCATCTGCAATATTGCCTGCGCCTGGTTCGTAGTTTTCATTGTGCATGGTTATATTTTCTGAGATAACTTGTTTTGAAAAGAGGGTGACATCTGCGTACTTATATTCCCGGCTTGCCAGAATCATACCATGCTTATACTTCAGAAACAAGTCGATAAGGCGCACTGCTTGATGATCGTATCTACCAAAGATACCCCTCACTACGAATGCATAAGCTCTGCCGCTCTCAAAACGGCAGCGATAGGTTTGACATACCCTGTACATCTGCAAATATTCCCTGCGAGCGCGGCTCGTACCTCATCTTCATCAGGATGAGGATGCTCCTGCAAAAAGGCGTACGTTCTCATGATGAAACCGGGTGTACAGTATCCACACTGTGCGGCCCCCTCTTCGGCAAACGCTTCCTGGATTGGATGGAGTTTTCCATCCTGCGCAAGTCCTTCTATGGTCAGTAAGTCAGAGCCATCGGCCTGTGCTGCAAGCATACAGCAAGAGTTGATGGAGCGACCATCCAGGAGTACGCCACAGCCACAACAATCACCTGTGCCACAAATGAGTTTCGTCCCTTTAAGATAATGTGCATGTAGTGCTTCCAACAGTGTTTCACCAGGGTATACATGCCACGTTACGCCGCGTTCATTAACTTTCAGTTTTATCTCGATTTCAGGCATCATGCCATTCCTCTCCATGTGGAGCAAGTCCTGCAGCCTGTCGCAGTGCCCGCAAGGCTGCCACTCCGCTCATCCGTCTTCGATATGCTGCGGATGTACGTTGATCGCTAATGGGGCGTACTTCAGCGCGAACAAGCTCCGCTGTTCGCTGAAAGACCTCTTCTGTAGGTGCTTGCCCAATGAGCGCTTCTTCTGCAAGCGTAACACGTAGAGGTACGGGAGCAACTGCTCCTAGCACTAAATGAGCAGCGGTGATAGTGCCGTCTCTTATCATAAGAGTAGCGACTGCATTGACCATCGAAATATCTTCTGAGGTACGGCCAATCTTATAGAACCCCCCCCGGAGGCTATCAATAGTGTCCAGAGGAATGCGCAGTTCGCGAATTAATTCTCGTTCGCGAACACTTTTAGCTGGACCAACAAAAAAACTGTCAAGTGGCACGATGCGTTCACCTTGCATACCCACAAGCACAGCCTGGGCATCAAGGGCTAATAAAGCTGGAGGAGTATCGGCGGATGGAAGAGCTGATGCGACATTTCCTACTAAGGTTGCCATATTGCGAATATTAGGCGATCCGCAGACGGCAGCGCTACGCGCTAGTATACCTTGAGCGAGCTTCTGTATCTTTTGGTGCCTGGCTACTGTACGCATCGTGGTACCAGCGCCGATATTTAGCCAGCCGTTCTCTTCGCGGATGTAGTCTAACCCTAGCTTACGTATATCCACAACTTCGCGAATCCCTACCATATAGCGCGGATTCACGAGCAGATCTGTGCCGCCAGCGATGACGGTCCGTCCATCATTGGCTAGTAAGCTGACAGCTTCGGCAAGTGTTGTGGGGCTATGATAGGCTCCTATTTTAAGCATAACTGAAATACCTCAGCACAAACTTATTTATTCATCAAATACAAAATCGCCTCTATTACCCCACCACCAATTGCACGTGACTTATCAGATATTGTGAAGCAGTGCTCGCGAATAGCACGTGGGTCGACATCTCCTACCTTCATGCCTGTGCTTACTACAAGATCGTCACGCACGAGACCACGCAGTATTCCAGATATGGCAGCGGTGATAGAAGTTGTATCGTTGTCTGACTTTACTACGGCTACTACTTCTCCTACCTGTACCTGGTCTCCGATCTGGCGCACACCATACAGTTTACCAGCACAAGGAGCTCGTAGTAAACGATCTCCAGCATATCCGCCAATTGTACCGGGTACACCTGTATTTGGCTCTGCACTGCCCTGTAAATAGACGCGTCCCAGGTTATGACCGCGATTTGTTTCAATGACTGCGTGCACATCTTTGCCTGCTTCGTAGCCAGGCCCAAGCGCGATCACAATCGGAGCGTCATTCATCGTGATACCGCTATTGTACTTTGATAGCGTCGCTTCTACCATTACTTCTGGTTGCATTTGTCTGAAGGCCACTCCGTCAGGATCGACCACAATCGGCACGAGGCCGTTCGCTAGTGCTATGCGAATATCTTCTATCGAATTAGCACGCTGGGCTGTTATACCCTCAACTGTCATTTGTCCCTGAGTTACTGCTTCGGCAAATGCTACGGTACGACGCAGGGCTGTAGGTTGGGGCAACTCTGTTGCTATAACCGCGAAACCCGCTCGGGATAGACGGTGCATGACTCCTGTGGCAAGGTCACCTGCGCCTTTTACTGCAACCAGTGGCGGTTGTTTACTTTTGTTAAGAAAATTCAAGTACGAGAATCTGTCCTGATGAGACATAGGTAGTGCTTTCTGAGATACAGCATAACAACGCTATTTTCACTACTCATCGTGATAATCTGTAATATTTTCATTGGATGGTGCAGAAGTTGCGTTGGTTTTAATTTTATCCTGCTTCGTCACATTACCCTCGAGAGCTAGTGCCAGCCAATATAACGCAATGTTTGCGATATTTGTTGCCCGGCGCGTGTCACAGCGGCAATTAATTCCCCTTGCCTTGGATGACATCGTTCGCTTGGGCCGCCAATCGAAACTGCGGCAACAACTGAATTGAGATGGTCAAAAATGGGTGCCGCAACAGCATCAATGCCCTCCTCAAGCTCTCCGCATGAAATCGCAAAACCATGTGCGCGAACATTACGCAATTCATCGAATAGTTGGCGGGGATCGGTAATAGTGTGATCAGTGTAACGAGTGAGGTTCATGTTGCTGAGCATTTCCCGTAATCGTACCTCCCATTGATATGCAAGTAGCACTTTCCCAGTGGAGACAGCATGGGCGGGAAGGTGCTGTCCGGGTACATTGACGGCGCGCACGAAGAAATAGGAATCCTCGGTGTCAATTATGACAGCTTCCATGCCCTCAAGTACAGCCAGGTGGACCGATTCACGTGTTTGATCACGTAGTTCCATCAGTATAGGTCGGGCGGTTTTACGCACGGCATGCGAACTCAGGATACTGGCTCCGAGAGCTGTAACACGCAAACTGAGGGTATACTTGTGACTATCCTCGTCCTGTACCAGTAATCCCTCGTTCACTAAGGCAGTTACCAGCCGGTGGGTAGTGGATTTTGGCAGGCTTGTGACATTGGCAAGGTCTGTAATGCCAAGCAGTCCCTGGTTTCCAAAGGCTCGTAAAACTGTAGCAATCCTATGGACGATTTGAACGGTTTTTTCGCCGTCTTGAGGTTCCCCATGACGCATGCTTTTACCTCGATCTCAATTACTGGATCTGTGTTCTATGCAGTGGAATCATGTTCCACATTCATTGGACGGAGTATAGCTAATGCTGCTAAGATGTGTCAAGCCAATGACTTCTTCTTTTTATTTCCTGTACAGAACGAAGTCAACATTGGCAGCAGCACATGCTGAAGTTGTATGATGAAGTTCTCTAAACCTGTAATCCAGAAACAGGCCAATGCAATCAAATGAAAAGGAGTATTTTACTACATGGCAATACAATTGGATCAGAAGATTCTCATAGATTATGATGTTCCAGCTAAAATGAGAGATGGTACTACCCTTCGTGCCAATGTTTTTAGACCAGCGGGAGATGGCCAATGGCCCGTGCTGCTTACCCGTTTGCCTTATGGTAAGGACCTTCCTCTTGGAAATTCAATATTAGACCCGGCTCAGGTAGCACGACGAGGGTATGTTGTGATAGTGCAGGATACTCGTGGCCGTTTCACATCGGAGGGAGAATGGGTGCCTTTCATCAATGAGGCATTGGATGGCGTTGATACGATCGCATGGGCAGCCCAATTGCCATACAGTCCGTTCAATGGCGTTTTGTTTCGCGGAGGCGCTCTGGAATTAGGCACCGCTGGAAGCTGGCAATTGATGATGGGCCTTGATGTACTCATACGTCGTCATAGGGGTAACCCTGAGGCTTTGGGTCACTCAATCAACCTGTTAGCGAAAGAGATGGACGCGCTGGGAAAGCTAGGATATTGGTTTTTACCGCTGCGTGAATTTGCTCCACTCAAGCGGCACGATATTGCTCCTTCCTTCTTTGAGAATTTTGCGCATCCGATGGATCCTGAGCATCCGATTACTCAGCCACTGTTTATTACAGGAAAGCACGAGAATGTCACTGTTCCTACACTGAATGTAGGTGGTTGGTATGATATTTTCTTGCAAGACACTATCGAAAATTATAAGTTTTTGCGTGAGCAGGGTAGTACGCAGGAGGCTCGGCAAAGCAAGCTAATCATTGGTCCCTGGGCGCATGGAGCGTTTGCGAATCCTATCGGTGAAATGAACTTTGGCTTCGGGTCCAGCGCTGCTTTCATCGACCTGCAGATCGATCTTATGAGTTTGCAGGTGCGCTGGTTTGATCACTGGCTGAAAGGTATCGATACCGGGATGCTCAATGAAGCGCCTATCAAGTTGTTCGTAATGGGCACCAATGTCTGGCGTGATGAGCAAGAATGGCCCCTGGCCCGTGCTGTAGTCACCCGCTATTATCTCCACAGCAATGGACATGCCAATACCTTACATAGGAACGGATACCTGACTACAGACCTGCCTGATGCAGAAGAGCCCTCCACGGACCACTATGATTATGATGCCGATAATCCGGTCATTACACGAGGTGGTGCGTTATTAATGTCTCCAGAGTATCGTCCTGGTCCTTTCGATCAGCGTCAAACTGAGAACCGTGAAGATGTTCTGGTGTATACGACCAGTGAGTTAAATGAAGACCTTGAAGTGACGGGGCAGATCAACGTTCATCTCTGGGCCATTTCGAGTGCACCAGATACCGATTTTGTAGCTCGCCTGGTAGATGTGCACCCTGATGGCTATGCACAGAATCTTACCGATGGTATAATCCGTGCTCGTTATCGCAATGCTGTGCTGGGAGAGGATCCCTCGCTGATTCAGCCAGGGAGAGCCTACGAGTACGAGATCGACCTCTGGGCAACCAGTAATGTCTTCAGAGCAGGACACCGTATCCGCCTTGATGTGACAAGTAGCAATTTTCCGCGCTGGGATCGTAATCCCAATACAGGGCATGAATTTGGAGCTGATACAGAGTTGGCAGTTGCTCATCAGACAATCTTGCATGATCGCGAGCACCCCTCGTATGTGGTGCTGCCGATTGTGCCGAAGGGCTAATCCGCCTGTACGTCAGAAGTCTCATGTCCCCAGAGAGGGGCCATATAACAGCAAATTAGTGGAACGCTATCGCGATGCGATGGCGCGGTAGTAGTACAGCACTGTCATGCTGAGCGCAGCGAAGCATCTCGTGCGTCCCCCTATCCTTGCGTCGAGCTTGCCCGGCTGAACTGCTGTCATGCTGAGCGCAGCGAAGCATCTCGTGCGTCCCTCGAGAGACCCTTCGCTGCGCTCAGGGTGACAGGAAAGGGACGCAGCAAGGGTGACAACAAGAGGAAACAGCATTGGTTTTAAACCAATTGTCTCAAGGTCTCCTGCACCGATGATGCAAATTCAGGGCGTGCCTCGGCAAGAATACGCAATGCATTGGCGGACTCTACATCGTGATACTGTGTGATAAGCTGACAGGCAACACGCACAACAGTATCGCGAGGATCATTCAACCCTTCACGTACTACTGTGCGAGTGCGTGCATCCTCACCTGTAGGATCGATGCTCTTCAATGACTCGAGAGCCTGGGCACGTACATATGGGTCAAAATCGTTTGCAGCTCGCAGGATGAAGTCGAGCGTACTGCGATCACCAAATTGCGCAAATGTGCGAATAGCAGCACCGTACACAATACTTCCAGGAATCTCAGCATCTCCATTTGCAAGATTATCACGGTGTTTGTCACGTGTAGCGCGCGCGTCAACATTAATAGTACGCTTTACAAGCTCAAGAATCGAACCGATGGCGCGAGTATCCTGTAGTTGAACCAGCGTATCGCACATTTGACCTATGAGGGAGGCCTGTTCACGATCAGTAATTTGCATAGTGGCATCGAGGCGATCTATCAGGGCTTGCGAGGCGCGTGGATCACGTAGTTCGCTCAATACTTTTAAACAAGGTAGGAAAGCTTCTTCTTGACTATTAAGCCCCTCCCATAGAACATTGCGACCCGTACTATTAATCCAGCGTTCGATATCGGGCATCATAGGTAAGCTAGCGTAGACTGGTTGGACAATACGTTGATTCTGTATTGCGTTGCGAGAGATATCGCCCCAATAGTGACCAAGTAACAGTCCCAGGCGATGAAGCGCAATGACCAACTGCCAATGTGAAGCGTTTCTTGCTCCGTCAAAGAGGGAGCTCGTTAATGTAGGGAGGTTTCGCTCAAAGATAAGCGGAAGGGAGTTGTTGCCGGCATAGCTCATACTATCTTGCAAGATCTGGTTGACAACCAACGCTGCCTGTTGGGTCAGGCGTGGTGCGATGTTACTCCCACCACGAAGATAGTTTTCGAGTGGAAGTGTGCGAAATAACGGTACCGCAATATAGCTCTCTAATCCGTTGGCATGGTCGAGTCCGCTTAGCAGCATAATTTCATAAAAGCGAGCTTGATTGAGCGTTGCGAAAGCATCGATCACATCAACTTTTGCCCAGCCTTTCGCTTCTTTTAGCGCGTCAGCTAAAGCTCTCATTGCTGCCAGGGTTGCTTGTTTGACCAATGACCGCGTAGCGTACAGAGAAGAGCTGGAATCAGTAGACAGTTTTCCCAGCACCTCAGAAATATCCGCTGATTTGTAAAAACCAAGCATAAGCATAGCTATACGCCTGGCTCTGCCGATCATTGTTTCGGCGGGATTAGCATCAATGGGCAGATCAGTGGGATCTTCCTGCCCTATAATATAGAGCCATGCAGGAATAAGGTCTCCAGCACGGTCAATCTCCCAAATATTAGGAACGAGAATAGGTATCCATTGCTGAAGAGAACCAACATTCAGTAATGGAATAATTCGATCAGCAGTATCTTTGACGGACTGCCCACCCCAACGAAGATCTGTCACCAACATCGTTAGTTCTGTACGTAACTCACTAATAATTTGTTTCACTTCTGGTGCGTTGGCACTCAGCTCAGGAAGATTGCGTCGTGCTGCGAGATGTTCGACTGTTGCTGATCGGTTTGTCTTCTGTTGCGCGGCGGCTGGCACAGGTACCATAATGGCAGAGGGCGCAGGCGCCACGACGGGTGGTGTATCGATTACCTCATCAAAGTCCATTCCTCCAGGCTCCGTTGGTTCTACTGCATAGCTTTGAAAAAGTATATTTGTTTCTGTCTTCAATCCACTCAATTCGGACATTCTGTTTCTATCCTTTAACCATATTATTCCCAAATAGATCTACGGGAAACGATACACACAGCATTATTGGCTCATTGTAACGTTCTCTGCTGAGATGGTCAAGTAAGACAAGCTATCGTTGTAACTTTATGCTTTTCAAAGCGTAATTAATAGAAGAGAATGCATGTTGCGCAAAGCAGAAATGGAGTGAGAAATGAGTAATCAGGAGATGCAATTTGCAGACCCCGATTGGAAACCCTCACAACAACTTGACACAAAAACCAATCCGCAGGAGCAGGAAGTATATAACCCTCAGCCGATAAATGCTGATTCGCGCGAACAAAATCAATGGACGGCAGCACCACCTGCGCCACCACAACAAGAGGGATACACTGGTCTCCGTCCATATACAGGCCCTGAACCAGGACAGATGCAAGGTGGGAATTTTAGACAACGCCCGTATAGAAGACGTGGTCGCGGCCCCTGGTTCTGGATAATTCTGGCAATCATTATTATTAGCTTAATGAGTGGAGGCTTTGGCTCTCGCGGCGGTTTTGACTTCGGTCGTGATCGTTTCGGTAATGCTCCTATCGAGAAACCGCAAGACTTTCTGGTTAATGGGCAACCGACAGTCGTGATAAACGATACGAGTGGTGCCGTAAACGTTACTGTAGGTAAATCGAATACCGATGTGATTATCCAACCAGTAAATGGGAACAACCTTTTCGGCAATCCCAATAGTATTCAACCAAACATTAGTCAGAACGGTAACACCATTAATGCCAGTGTCCCAGATGGCCAACAAGGCTCTGTCGATTTTACTGTAACCGTACCACAGGGCTCCAACCTGCAACTGCAAACGGATTCGGGCGATATCACTGTTAATGGGGTAGATGGACAGATGACGCTGACAACGAATAATGGTAGCATCAATGCTTCAAATGACGTGCTGAGTGGCCAATCCACAATGAAATCCAATTCTGGCGATATCACCTTTAATGGCACAATTGGTACTGGTGGATCATACCAATTTCAAACCAGTGGTAACGGCTCGGTCGATCTCACCGTACCATCTACCCCGGCATTTCAACTTAATGCCTCGACCAATTCGGGTTCAATTAACCCCAATGGTTTACCGGGCGTGAATGTACAGGATAATAGCTCAGGTTCGGGGCAAAAGGTAAATGGCGATGTTGGTGGGAGTTCTCAAGTTCAGAAAACAAATGTGACGATAAATACTGATAGTGGCGACATCAATTTACATTAGAGAGAGCTCATCATTTCCTTAGAAATTGCTGAGTATTTTATTGTTCACTTGTACTTGTGTGGTCTGGCTGTTATTCTTTAATGGAAGAGGATATTTCGAGGGGAAGTGGTTATTGTCACGAGAACAATAGCTGTGATGTCAGCGAAATGTCCCGGTGGAGAAAGTTATTAAGCTGCTAAAAGGAGGATTAACAATGTCATCCAGCAAAGGTCACGGCCGTGGTTTTGCATCTATGAGTCCAGAGAAGAAGCGCGAAATTGCTAGCAAGGGTGGAAAAGCAGCCCATGCTCAGGGTACTGCGCACAAATGGACAAGTGAAGAGGCACAAGCAGCCGGACGCAAAGGCGGTTCAATCAGCCGCCGTCGCCCAAAGACTACTGCCAAAGCGTAAAATGTAATTGATAACTACTTATGGTAAGGCTGGCGTTCATGAAAAGCCGGCCTTTCACTTTGTTTATGGTAATTGCACATATTTTGTGGGATCTACCCAGATGTTATTAACGAGCACCATGAAATGCACATGTGGTCCTGTAGAGGCACCTGTGCTGCCCTCGTAGCCAATCACCTGGCCCTTATTCACATTTTGACCGACTTTAACGATGAAGTGATCGAGATGACCGTAGATTGTGGCGGTATAATACCCATGGTTGATTTTGACCGCCCAGCCTAAGCCTGACCAATCCCAGCCGACCCAGATGACCTGTCCATTATCTGCTGCCGTTACCGGTGTCCCGTAAGGAGCCGCAAGGTCGATTCCTGTGTGGGGCTTCCAACAACCGCACCATAGTTGATATTCAGGATGGCCGAAAGCC
>WNEZ01002024.1_pt1 | contig 17210 bp, 15 predicted proteins | sample 5400521 | NCBI WGS metagenome assembly WNEZ01 (sample SAMN13153339, study PRJNA577476) | soil metagenome | isolation source: 120 cm saprolite under Douglas fir tree site 2 hole 1 replicate 1 | place: USA:California | collected 2015-04-18
CTCAGTGCTGCTCTCCCGCGTAATGCCTCGGAGTTCCCAGTAACCCGCGCAGGCATCAACGAGATCGGAGATCTGTTGCTGTGTGTGCTGGTCTGCTCTGTTCATCGGACCGTTCTCCTTTCAGAATGTGCTCGACCGCCTGGGCAAACGTCTCCCACTCGATCTGCCATCGCTCCAACTGTTTGGCCCCCGCCGGCAGCAGACGATAATACTTACGCTTGGGGCCATCACGTGAGGAGACGAGGAAGCCCTCAATATAGCCGTGGTGTTGCAGGCGGCTCAAGAGGGGATAGATGCTGCCCTCACTCACCAGATCCAACCCTTGTTGGGCCAGTCGCTGCACCATCTCGTAGCCATAACAGGGCCGCTGCGCAATCGTTGCGAGCAGGCACATATCCAGGGTGCCTTTGAGTAACTGCGTCGAGCGAGTGTCCATGAGCACCTCACGCTTTCACTCCCTTGCATTACAACCTACTGGGGAAAGTATAGCATACAGTATCTTGTTTTGCAAGGGAGTGAAAGTAGAGTGTGACTTTACTCAATTCCTGGTTCATGCGCACCCTTGTTGATCAAAAAAGTAGTACAATGAAGAGAATAGGAGGTGGCTATGCAGATCGACCATTTAGACCATCTTGTCCTCACTGTGCAGGATATTCAGACGACCTGCGAGTTCTATTCGCGTGCCTTGGGAATGCACGTGGTCACCTTTGCTGAAGGGCGAAAGGCGCTTCAATTCGGGAATCAGAAAATCAATCTCCATCAGAAGGGCAAAGAGATCGAGCCAAAGGCTCAGTATCCGACTCCGGGCTCTGCCGACCTCTGCTTTCTGACATCGATGCCGCTTGAGGATGTTATCGCGCATCTTCACTCCTGTCATGTTTCTGTCCTTCTGGGTCCGGTGGAGCGGACTGGCGCCACAAAGTCTCTTGTGTCTCTTTACTTTCGTGATCCTGATGGCAACCTGCTCGAAGTATCAAATGCTCTCTGATCGGTTTGTTGTTTGATCAGCGAGATTGCGCATGAGCCATGTAACCTGTCAAATGACAGGCACTGCCATTATGAGCGAATGTCTCTTCCAAAGGCTATAATAGGGATGTGAGAAAAACTATGACCACGAAAGGATGGACAGCATTTCTTCCTTGCAAAGAAGGAAGGTGGAGGGCTCACTACTTGAAGACGCATGAACAAGCTATCGAATAAACGTATCACATCCCCTTTTTCCCTTGCATCCCGTCAGGCAACAGATCACTCTCCCTCCCTCGTACACACGCTGTTCTACCTGTTCACCTGGGTCGTCGTTGTCCTGGCTCTCGCTGCAGGCGTTATCCTCTTGACGCGTGATGTGTTCTTGATCGGCCTGCCTCATGCCCCTGTGTCAGCGGCTCCTCTCCTCTTTATCGGTGCCGCCTATCTCGGCTTTCAAGTCCTTCTCCGACCAAAGCCTCTCGACCTCTTCAAAGCACTCATCGTCAGTTCAGCGTTCATCCTCTGGGGCGTTGATCAGTTGTTACCGGTAGGACGGGTTGCGACGACGCTAGGCGATGTCGTCATCACCTTGTATGTTCTTGACTTAGGATGGATGATGATAGATCGTCTCAAACAGAGAAACTCCATTGACAAAAAGTGTTAAGCGACCATGAGAACCGCGAAGGCATCGACTCATATGATAGGTATCATCTCTGTGCAGTATCTCCTGAAATAAACCCCCTTGCTCAGCTCACAAACATGGCCTCTTGAAACAGGCTACGGGAGCGAAAAGAGCAGTTGGAGCAGGCTTAGCAAGGCTGCCCCAAGGATGACATAGGTGGGTGAGATCTTCCACCGGACCAGCAGAACTAGGCTCACAAGCGCAACAGCTCCCGTCCAAAAACTTGTGATGGCAGCACGTCCCAGCAGGAAGGCCGTCGCTCCCATCATCCCCAAGGCCCCAGCCATAATGCCTTGCAACAGTCCTTGTGCGATGGAAGAATGACGCAGGCGCATCAAAAGAGGCGTGGACGAGAGCATGAGGACAAAAGGGGGAACGTACATGGCAGCAGTGGCAACGACAGCCCCGAGCGTGCCTGACACGGCATATCCAGCAAAGGTCGCGACCACGGTAATCGGACCAGGCGTCAACTGACCAATGGCAATACCATCCAGAAACTGCCGTTCGGTCAACCAATGATGCGTCTGCACCAGTTCTTGCTGGAAGAGCGGAATCGCCACCACCCCTCCACCGAACATGACCAGGCTGGCTCTCAGAAAGACCAGAGCCAACTGTCATTTGTTGGATATCTTGACGCGTTTCTGCCAGTAAGTGATAGTATCTGTAGAGCTTAGAAGCAGTCCCAGCCTTATCTCACCCAAAAAGACCCTCTGACTCATCATGTGGCGTGTCATCTTAGCTCATCTCTTTGATGCTCTTTAGAAAGAAGGCAACGGCCAATTTTGTCACCATAACGTGGCGCGCGCCTCTTGGAAGGCACTCTTAGCATCATGCGAGTTCAGCCCAAGTTTTGCGCCGCACTAACCTGAGTTTTGCGCATAGATGACTTATGGCACAATTGAGCCTATAGAGCCATGCGAGTAAGAAATATCTCATCTTACCAGACGCGGTTGCAAATAGCGTCATAAGAGCCGCGAGAGCCCTCTACAAGAGCTTTCACACTACTTACCTAAGCCGCGCAACACTTAGGTTGGCGTAGCGCAAAACTTAGGCTGAACTCACACATCATACTTTGCCATATAAAGTGGCGCAAAATGAAAAGAGATGTGGTCGTCATCGAGATACCTGTGCAAGCGTGAGTGACTTTGTCATCTCTCAGATCAAACCCTGCCAGATGATAGGTGAGAACAATGGGCAGTGATGTCATTTAAAGTAAATTCATGGCGCGTTTGTATCATAAAACTTGTCCATGTTGGCTTGAGAGGCGCTTTCAGCAGATTGGCTTCTCTCATAACATGACGCGACATTTTACCTCATCTATTCATCGCCGACGAGAAGCGACAAAACGACCACTGTTTCTCTCGTAAAATGGCGCACCTTCCTCGGAAGCCGCATCTCTCGCAGCATGATCTTTTGCCAGCATAACATGGCGCAAGGCGCGAAAAAGGGATGAGGCAAATGGCGCAAAACAAGCCAAAAGACTGATCGCGTGTCAATGTCGCGCTATTTTACCTACGAGCGGTTGGCGGGACAGCACAACGGTTCGTCGGGCGGAGCGGGAAAAGCAGCTCCCGCGCCGCACGGGGTATGGTCACTCCTGGTTCAGTCGGGAGCCAAAGATCCTTTCTCTTCCATGGAAGGGCGGTGCTGAGAAACGGCGGGTGTGTGGACCTCCGTCCGCACCACCGTTCGCGCCCGCAACGCGATGATCAGAGCCAGAGCAAAGAGTACCAGAGCCAGCACGGGGTGGAAGGCTGCCAGGAGTGGAGCAACGTCGCGGATGGCCGCAAAGACTTCTGCCTGGACCAGATAGACTCCGAACTGGAGCCAGATGAGACGTTTCTCTGACCGTGGGAGTCGTCCCAGGTAGGCCAGAATGACGAGGAGAAGAGGCAGAACAGCAAGGGTGTGACCAACGTCGCGATGCGTGCTCCAGTACGCCTGCCCCGTGAAGAGGCTGAGACCCACCAGGAAAACCTGGATCAGAATGGCTACTGGGAAGAGCCAGGCCACAATCAGATACAGGATGCGTGTCCATTTAACCATAGAAATCCTCCTTGACGAGTCCAACGGGCTCGATAGGGTGTGTTCCCTCCCCGAGAGCGTCACGGCTCTGTCTTCCCTCAAGAGAGGTGTTGCTTTGTGTCCCGAGAGAAAAGGGCACCCCGGCTGAAAGACAAGCAAGAGAGGCAAACACCGAGCCAGACCTCATCACGCACAATGCTTCTGACGGCGAGGCTTTCAGCGCCGTCAGCGGTTTCGCCTAGCTGAAGGGCATCTTGCCCTTGGGAAGCCCGCCACCGGAGGGCCTGGTGCTCTGCTCCGCTCCGGCCCTCCCGCGGCGCCCGCCGGCTGTGGGACCGCTCACTGCACCAGGATCTTCAGGGTCATGCCGGGATGGATCGTGCAATAGAGGTGGTAGGTGCCTGGCGTAGCGAACGGGCCAATCGTGACCGTGTTGTTGTTGAGCGCGACGTTGTTGACCAGGGGCGCTCCCGGCTCCACGCCTGACATGGGCCGATTGTCGGCGCTCCAGGACCCATTGGTGAGGGTATGCGGGACCGGGCCGTCGTCCACGATGAGAAGCCGGTCGCCCTTATGGAGGGCGACGATATCCGGGGCGAACCGGGTGGCCGTCAGGTGGACGGTGGCGCTGCCCGCCTGGCTCGTGGCCGAGCCAGCCGCAGCCGGCGCCTGAGCGATGGTCCCGATCAGGAACGCGCCGAGGATGAGCCCAGCCACGGCGCCCACCGCGGGCGAGAGCCCACGCGGCGCGTGGAACGGCTCACGCCGCAGCGTTTGCACGAGCTTGCTGACGCTTCCGCCGATGACCAGCGCCAGGAGCGGGTACTCCAGCACGAAGACGCCGAAGGCGACATAATTGCTGCTTGGATGGGTCAGGGTATACTGCGGAAACCCCGAGGCGAAGTCCGCCACGATGCCGAGCGGGCAGACCACCAGTGGCAGGAGCATGGCCCAGCGCCAGCCGGTCGCCACGACGATCCCGCAGAGCAGATAGAGGGCCTGGAAGACCACGACGGGCGGGATGATCGCGCCTTCGAGGGCCTGGGCCACCCCATCGGCCACAACGACGATGAAGAGTCCCACCAGCATCACCACATCCAGGACGGAGCGCCCGCGACGGGGCGTGGTCGTTCCCGTGCCAGTGGGAGAAACCTTAGTTGCTGACATAGTAATCACTCCTTGCTACGATGCGCGAAGAAGCGCATCAGACATCAAATCATCGCGCGCCGTTCCTGTCATGCGGACCGCCCCTCCGAGGCTTGTGGTCGCCGTCCGTCGACGCGCGCTGCGGCACCCTTCCCAAGCGTCTGGAAGACGAGCGATGAGCGAGCTGTGCCTTCCCCATGCTCGCTCCGCGCTTGCCCAGGCGCGTGAGGAGGCAGAGCGCGCATCAACGACGTGTTTCAAGCACGTGTTTCGCCTCGGCGAGACTGGTTTCCATCGCTTTTTTGAGGGTGCTCGCAAGGAAGGGCCCGGTAAGAGCAAAGACCCCTTCTGTCTGGACCAGGGCCGTGTAGGTGCATCTGGTCCCTTCTGCCACCGGCTCACAGAGCAGCATGCCCTCTTTGATGGGGCTCGCACCCCAGAGATGCCGCTGCGTGCATTTGTGGTTCCGCTCATACTCCGTGACTTCGCGCGTCGCCTCGGTCTTGCGCCCCAGAAATTGCCAGGTTTCCGTGATCCTGGTGCCGACACCCACCGGCTCTTCCGGCTCTTGCCGCGTTGCTTTCAAGCCCGCATTGGCTTGCCACAGCGCATTGTTCCTGGCGTCGGTCAGAAAGGCGAACACGTCCTCGACGGGGCGCTCGATGATGATGCTGACGGAAGCCGTCACCATGCCGCTTCTTCCTCTCTTGGTCAAGCGTGACACTTGGAAACCCCAGCGCATTGGGGGGTGATTTCCTGATCTGGTGGTACTGTACCATGGCAGGAGAGCAAACACATCGTGAGGTCTAACAATCTTTGGGGCAGGCAGGAAGCATCAGAGGGGTGTTAGATCTACCAATACGCGCAGAGACCCGTCGAGAAACCGGCCTCAAGCACAGCCTCAGCCCAGCTGCTGCTCCAGGGCGTAGCGGATCGCGCCAGCCCGCGAGGTGACGCCCAGCTTGCCATAGATCGCCGTCAGGTGCGCGTTGACCGTGCGCGGGGTGATGGTCAACGCTGCGGCGACCTGGGCGTTGGTCCACCCCTTCGCCACCAGGCGCAGCACCTCGAACTCGCGCGGGGTCAGGTCGGCATGCGGCGCCCGGGGTGGGGAGGGAGGCGGTGGAGCCGCGCGCCACTCGGGCGCCGTGAGGCGCTCGGCCAGCGTCAGGAACTCGCCCATCGTCATGCGCTGGCCCTCGGCAACCGCCTGGGCGAAGACCTCCGGCTCGAGCTGTTGGCGGATGTGGTCCACGAGCTTCCGCACAGGCTCGGAGGTCATCCAGGGGTTGGCCCCCACCCCAGTCGCGTCGCCCCAGGCCATCATCACACCGTGGACCCGCGCCGCATCAGCGGCTGGTTGCGATGGGCCAGGCGCATAGGTCGCCTGGCGAATTACGCCCACCATCGTGCCAATCAGATGGCCATAGTTGCCCGTCTGCCGCTGCAGCCGCACCGCCTCGGAGAGCCTCGGCCTGGCGCGCTCGTAGTCTCCAGCGCGTTGAGCGGCCGCGGCCAGGACTGCCAGGGTCATGGCCTGGCTCTCCAGGTCCCCTTGCTTTTGCCAGAGCGCCAGGCTGCGCTCCAGGGCCGCAATCACGCCAGCCAACTCGCCGCTCTCGGTGGCGGCGAGTGCGCCGAGTAGCAGGGCGCTGGCGGTCAGCTGCTCATCACCGCTGCGCTCGGCGAGAGATAGGCTCTCCTCGGCACACTGCCGCGCCTCTTGGAGGTGGACTTCATCAAAGTGTTGATAGCCCCTGTCCAGGAGCGCCCTTGCCATCCCTGCCTGGTCGTCCACTTCCCTCCAGAGGCGCAGAGCCTCGGCGTGGTACGCCGTCGCCTGGTCGTACCGGCGCACGAGATGGGCCAGCACGCCGAGCGCATGGAACAGCCGGGGGCGCAGGGCGGCTGGGAGCGGGCTGGTCGCGGTGTCCAACGCCAGCAGCTGTTCCAGCCAGCGCAGCCCTTCCCGCTGATAGGTGCGCGCGCGCCAGAAGCGCCACAGGCCGAGCGCCAAGCGCGCCGCTTCATCCGCCCGGCCCTCGTCTATCGCCCAGCCCAGCGCCGTCCGGAAGTTGTCATGCTCCTGCTCCAGCCTGCTGAACCATGCCTGCTGACCGGGCCCCCCAAGGAGTGCCGCGCCGTCTTCGGCCAGCCGGAGATACCAGGCAAAATGCTGGCGGCGGACATACGCTGTTTCGCCCGCTTGCGCCAAGCGCGCCAGAGCGAAGAGGCGGATGGTTTCCAGCAGGCGATAGCGGCCAGCGTCTTGCTCGTAGTGCAGCAGGGATTTGTTCACCAGCGCCAGCAGGTGCAGGAGGATGGTCTGGGGGGTGAGGGTTTCCTGTCCCTGGTGACCGCTGTACGCTCCGGTACAGACATGTTCTGCCGCCTCGAGCGCGCACCCACCGACAAACACCCCCAGCCGTCGCAAGAGGACCTGCTCAGCCTCAGGCAAGAGGCGCTCGCTCCACCCGATCGTGGCCTCAAGCGTCTGCTGGCGAGGCAGGGCAGTGCGATCTCCAGCCGTCAGCAGCTGGAAGCGCTGGTCCAGACGCGCCGCGAGGTAGGCGACCCCCAGGCCACGCACCCGCACCGCCGCCAGTTCGAGCGCCAGCGGAATGCCATCCAGCCGACGGCAGATCTCCACCACCGGGCCCGCCGTGACGGCGGTGAAGCGAAACGAAGGTTCGGCGGCCTGGGCACGCTCCACAAAGAGTTGGATCGCGTCGTAGGAGAGCAAGCGCTGCTGATCAAGCGGCTCGAAGGAAGCGGGGAGGCGTAACGACGGGACGCGCACCACCACTTCCCCGCTGATCCCAAGCGGCTCACGACTGGTCACGAGCACCCTCAGATTCGGCGAGTTCGCCAACAGAAGGGCCACGAGCCGGGCACAGGCGTCCAGGAGGTGTTCGCAATTGTCGAGCACCAGGAGCAGGTGTTTGGCTGAGAGAGCGGCGCACAGCCGCTCCTCCAGTGACAGGTCAGCGGTCTCAGGCACGGCCAGCTCAGTGGCGAGGGTTTCCCCTACCAGCTCTGGTCGGCGAAGCCTGGCCAGTTCCACCAGCCAGACCCCATCGGCGAAGTGCTCTCGTTCGGCGGTCGCCACCTGGAGCGCCAGCCGGGTCTTGCCAGTGCCCCCCGCTCCCGTCAGCGTGAGCAGGCGGTGTTCGTGCAAGCCCTGCCGAATATCAGTCAGCTCCTGCTCACGGCCAATGAAGCTCGACACGGGAGCAGGCAAGTTGTGCTTGCCGGTGGAACGTTCAGATGTCATACGCACCTCCAGAGGGTGTTGTGCCTCCCGAGAGCTGTTGTGCTGAGAGCATCACGCTCTGGCTCTCGTTTTCCTGTATGCTCTGCTCATGGAGCCAAGTTGCCAGGCGCTTTCTCGTTTGACCCAACGCGGCCCTTGATTTGGGGTAGTCGTCATGCGTTTGGGGTGCGAGGGAAACTTCACATGGTCTCCCTTTGGCAGGACATTCAAATCGACATCGAGCGGAACCCGTTCCAGCAAATATTTCAGGGCTGCCACAAAGGCGGTGCGTTCTTCTTTGTCCTCAACATGATTGCGTGCAAAATGAATATCTCGACCACGACCAGCGAGTTGTCCACTCGTATTGCGAAACCCGAATAAGGCATTGGGACCTGCGAGCACGTGTAAGACATTCGTGCGATTGCTTAAGGACTTCAGCCATTCCACTTGCTCATCGACACTGTGACGCCCGTCCCCGAGGCCGTGGCGGTGTCCCTCATCCACGAAGACCGCTTTGACGCGCGCCCGGATCAGCGCTTGCTCTGCCACTGCACGCGCCTTCAGCCAATCGGTCGCGCCAAGTTTTGAGCGGGTCGCTTTAGGAGCAGCCATGAGATGAGCCACGTTCCCCAGCAGTTCTTTGACCAGCAGATGATCTTTAAGCGCATCGAGGATTTGCCCGTAGTAATCCAATCGAAGGTAGGGTCCCAGATCCGGTGGGATCGGCGAAAGCTCGAGGATGGGAACGACAAAGCGATCTGACTCCTCGTCTTTGAACCGTTCTGCCACGACGCTCAGGGCTTTTGACTTCCCAACGCCACCTGGTCCACAGAGGAGCACATGCGTCGCATCGGTATGCTCTTCAACCCACAAAGACAGTTGATCATCAACCGCTTGCAGGTGCGCATGCTTCACGGTGACGTCCTTAAAGGCATCCAGTCGTGCTCTGGCCTCCGGTGTCAACTGTGCCATGTCTGGTGATTACCCACAAGCCTGCTAGTTAGCAGACGAAGTGCCACGTTCAGGTTCAGCATATAGCTTCACTCTACGCCAACAGTATGAATTGATCCTGTGAAAATGCTGAGATGAAACTGAGAAGGGCAGAAGAGAGGGATCTGGCCGGGTGAGTGGAGAGGCATCTTTCTTGTGGGTAATCACCAGTGCCATGCTAGCGATACTCCTCTAAGGTCGGAAGGGTAGCCAGATCGAGTTCCTCGTCCACTTCGGCGGAGGCCTCGCCTGGTTGAAGACTCGCTGTCTTCGATTGACCAACAATCGCTTCGCGAATGGACGCTCCCTCCAGATCGCGCTGTTGTTGGGAGAGCAGCGCTTCCTCGGTCAGAACCTCTTCCAGCTCCAGGTATGGACTGCTTCGGGCGTCATTCTCATGACCATCTACCGCTTCTGTCGTGCTGAAATCACGTGTCTTTTTCCTCTCAAGAGCAAGTATACCTGAGATGTGTCAAAAATGCGACCTTTTTCAGGCATTTCTTGGCGCATTTTCCATATATCTTGGCGAACGAGTCGCGGGGTCTGGCGAAAAAAGAAGTGGAGAAGAGAAAATGAGTTCCTTACGATGTCACGCCACATTATGTGAGAGAACCGCTTCGCTCAAAGCGCTTGACAGCGTGGCAAGTTATCTGGAAAACGGTAATTTTTAACCGATAAATGACAAGTGAGCATGGCACCACTCACTTGCCAATGCTCACCTCGCTGGGAGCGTCGGAGAGAAGAGATCTTGAGAACGTAGCTTGCTCCACGTTTCATGGGGTGAGGTCTACTTGGGATATGACAACGATTCGTCAATTTTTGGGCCATTTGCGCCGTAAATATATCTTTTACACCTCAAATATCTTCGCGCTTTTATGTCACATGAACACTCTTGGGATCAGAGAGCACAACCGGGTTTTCAAGTGCCAGTGGGAAAATGGTTTCTCAGGCAAACACTTCAGTGGATGAGAAGAGGAGCTTTGCGATGACCATCTGCATGGTTACCGCTTACCGTGGATTGGCCCGGTGGACTTGGACCTGGTTGCCTGTCATCCGATGCATGCCACTCAAGGGTTCGATCAGGGACCCATCGCTGCTAATCAGTTTGTTGACATTGGCTTCAGGCAAGCCATGAGGAATCACGACCATCCCTGGCAAGACGCCTTCATGAGACCAGGCAGGTAAGCGTATCTCGCCGGCGGCAGAACTCACGAGGATTTCATCGCCCTCCTGTAAGCTCAGACGTTCAATATCAACACGACACAACCATGCGCTGGCTTCTGTTTTCCCATCGCGTGTCGCGCCATGAATCCAGCTATTTTGCCCCAATCGTCGGCGTCGACTCAACAACGTAAACGTCGCTGCGTCCAGTTGGACATGGCTCTGTTCTGTCGCATAGCGCGCCAGGCGTTCCCGTTCGCTCTGCAGTTCTGGATGCCAAAATCTCACCTGGCGCTTCCCACGTAAATAGGTGCCACCTTTGGGTGGACGCCAGGGGATACCTCTGCCTCCTCGCATGGAGCGCTTGAACGGAAAGGTCGTGACATCGATCACAGGTTGGAGGATCGCATCCCAATTAACGGCACGCACGAGACGAGTCAGGATACCAAGCACTGGCCTCCCAGCGGCAACGCTCAGATCGAGCAAAATTTGCCAATCAGGACGACACGCTTCCAGCGTGGGGCGCATGGGGGACGTCGATTCGAGAAAGGGGGCCTGCGTGAACAGCGCATTCCACGCGCCCACATCAAACCGTTCCAACCACGTGGTGGCCGGAAGGAGCAAATCGGCCTCCTGCCCGGTTTGATTTTGGAACAGGTCGATGCAGACCAGCACATCCAAATGCTGGAAGGCCTGTCTGAGTCGAGTTTCGTCCGGTGCTGAAGTGAGCGGATTCCCACTCATGACGATGAGGGCACGAATCTGTCCGTCACCGGGGGTGAGGATTTCATCTGGCAAGATGCCAGCAGGCAAACCACCCGCATTACTTAGGTATGCGCCAATGCGGCTCCGCTGTGGCGAAAGCTTGACCAGCCATCCGAGCGCCACGCCCCACGGCTGAAACAGTAAGCCCCCCTCCCGATCAAAGTTTCCCGAAAGATAGGCCAGGGCTTGCAGCGCGACCGAACTGAGCGTCCCAAAGGGGCCTTGATTGACGCCGACCGAGAGAAAAAAGGTGGCCCGCTCTGCTTGCCGGATCGAGGATGCCAGCGCACGAATGCGTTCGAGCGGGATACCGGTCAGCAGCGCCGCACGTTCGGCGGGATACTCTGCCGCCACCTCCAGCAGCTCATCGAGGCCACTCACGCGCGCATGGGGCCGCGCGAGATCGCGTAATTCATGCAGCAGCGCGAGCAGCAGAAAAATATCCGTGCCGGGGTGGATGGGGACATGTCCCCCCCACCGCTTTACACTTTCGGTGCGACGAGGATCGACGATCACCAGTTCACCCCCTCGCTTCTTAAACCGATCAAAAGCCGTCGTCCCGCCCCGCAGGTGCATATAGGTTCCCTGGGAAACAGCAGGATTCGTCCCGAACAGCAAGGCAACGTCCGCGTGTTCCAGGTCCATAATGGGCACGATCCATTCATTCCCATGGACCAGGCGAGAAGCCACCATCTTGCTATCATTGTCCTGGCTCCCCGCTGAATACAGGTTCCTGGTCCCCAGGGCGCGTGCGAGTCCAAAATAGGCGATCGCGCCGAGGGTGTTATGAATCGCTGGTGTGCCGAGATACATCGCAATCGCATGGGGGCCAGAGGTTTTCAAGATGGGGCGAATCCGCTCTTTGAAGTAATTGAGCGCCTCTTTCCAGGAAACCGCTTGATAGGTTCCATCCGGTTGACGCACCAATGGGTGCGTGAGGCGTTCGGGATGATTCGCCACCTCAAGAAAACGGGTCCCTTTCGCACAGACATATCCCTGGCTGACCGGATGGTCGTGATCTGGCCGAAGACGTGTCATCGCGCCTCCGGCATCGAAATCGACGCGCAGGCCGCAGTGCGCCTCACAAATCCGGCAAAAGGTCTTTTTCTGAGCTTGCCCACTGGGTGCTTGAGATGGTGAGCCCATTTCTTTCTCTCCAGTCATAGATGTGTTCATCGGGAGTATAGCGCGTTTCCTTTCTTGCTACAAGGGGGTCCCGACATTTTTCCCTGCCAAACTCCAGGCTTCGCTTGGTTAGCTGACTGCTCACATGTCTCACCGCTCTGCAAAGAGGCCCTCTCCGGTCCCCTTTTGAGCGAAAATGGCCCGGAATATCGCTTCCTCTGCTGTCAAGCACCAGGGCTGTCTGCGTTCTTCAGCCCTCTCCCAGAGCACGCTGGCATCTTAGCGGGGAGTTTGGCAGGGAAAAATGTCGGGACCCCTAGACGAGAAAGCCAACCGGCATGAGCCAGGCTGTGCGCGAACGAGAGGGGTGTTGAATGCCTCCTGAGTGGGCGTATCGAAAGCGACCGTCATACTCATCTCCTGTTGCATGCCAGCCCGCTGGCAATCGCGCTATCATCGCCGACCGCACATGGTGGCCGAGTCTAGCTGAGCCTTAGTATAGCATATAAGCCCTTCAAAAGCCTGACGGCAAGCGTTGCGACCGGCTGGACTCTACTTGCCTTCGAGGTGAAATGCATTTCATGGTATCGTTCTTGTTTGAGCACGTTTCTTGCTCGTCACCCTTCTCCTGTGGGCGACTCCTTCCCAGGTGCATGCGCCACCAGCGCTCCCATCCCGCGCGGGGTCTCCAGCGCAATGACCTCGCCTGCAATCAAACCCGCCTGCTCGACCCACGCTCGCAGATCGGACAAGATATGAGCCTTCCCCTGTCGCGTGCGCAGGGCCAGGTGCAGCCCATAGATGGCCCGCGCCCGTTCTCCTGAGAGGGTTCCGTCGCCAAGCATCTCGACAAGCACCAGGTCGCCCCCATCGATCAGTGAAGCCGCAACCCGGCGGATCAGGGCGGCGGCCTGGGCTGGTGGCTCAAGGTGGAGCACATTGGCGAGAACAATCCGGTCGAACCAATGGCGTGGCAGATCAAGGACGTGGACATCCCCGGCCAAGGTCTCGACACGGTCTGCCAGACCCATGTGTTCCGCCTGTGCTCGGAACGCCTGCAAGACGGTGGGGAAATCAAGCGCTGTGACCCGCGCCTGCGGGTGACGCTCGGCGATCGTCAGGCTCCAGATGCCGGAGCCTGCCCCGACATCCAGGATCTGCGTCGGGTTGCCGGGGAGTTCAGCTGCCAGGTGCCGCGCCGCCTCTGCAAAGACCTCGGCCAAACGTGAGACGACTGGGCTATAGGCTGCCTCGCGCTGCGCGGGCGGACCATCCATGTGTGCGAGGCGTTCCCCATGCAGCAGGAAGGCGGGCACCTGGCTCCATAGAGCACCGAGGGCATCGATCCCTCCGAGGTGCCAGGCATCCACGTGCTGCAGGTCCGCAGACGCGGCGTAGCGCCCTTGCTCGCAGTCGGCGATGCCCACCGCTGCGAGGACGGCCAGCACGCGCTCGGTGGCCGCCGAGTCGAGGCCCAGTTCCTCGGCATACATGGCCGGAGTCGCAGAGCCATTGAGCAGCGCCTGCAACAGATGGCTCTGATAGGCGGCCACCACGGCTGCGGCCACGCCCCCAAGTTCAAACACGTCCATCAGGTCTTGCCTCCTCTGGTCACGGGGCGACATTGCAGCAGAAAGAGCTTGCCGTCACACCATGCCCACTCGATATCCTGGCCAGGGCCGAAGAGCTGTTCGCACGCTGCGCCCAAGGCAACAAGCCGACTCAGCGCTTCCTCGTCCAGACATGCGTCCTGCATGCGTCCTGCATCAGCCACCACCATCTCGTGAGTGCCTCCTTGTTCGTCGAGAGCGATCATGCGCTCCTTGTTGCCCAACTGGCGTCCAAGCAACTCACCAGTCGGGGCGATGGTGTAGTGGTCGGGCGTCACCAGGCCGCCGACGACCGCTTCGCCCAATCCCCAGGAGGCTTCGATGATCCACCGTTCGCGCGAACCGCTCATCGGTTCAACTGTAAAGAGGACCCCGGCCACCTCTGCAGGAATGAGTTCCTGCACGATCACGGCGACACGCGGCTCTCCCATGATGCCCATACGTGCGCGATACCGACGAGCCGACTCCGTCTGCCCCGAGGCCCAGACGGCGGTGATGGCTGAGAGCACTCCATCCAGGCCCCGCACGTTCAAGAGACTGATCAGCTGCCCCGCGAAGCTCGCCGTCGTTCCATCCTCGCCGATGGCCGAGGAGCGCACGGCCAACCCGGGAGTACAGAGGCGGGCCAGGTGCCGTTCCAGCATGGCCTGCTCACCAGCTGCCAGCGTGCCCTGCGCGATGCCTGCGACAAGATCGGGATGCAGGCTGATACCGGCAGGGACCGGTAGCCCGGCTCGTACGCAGACCGAGAGTCGAGCGGCCTTGTCTCCGTAGAGCCGGGCCGGAGTCAGCTCGCTCAGCGGAATGATCATTGGTCTGCTCCTGCCTGGATGTCCACTACGCCCTGGGTGCCGTCCACCAGCAGACGCGCCCCATCAGGAATGCGCGCGGTCGCATCGCCGGTCCCGACCACTGCCGGGATGCCAAACTCTCGTGCGACGATGGCAGTATGGCAGAGCGCCCCTCCCCGGTCCGTCACGATGGCGCCCAGCAGCGGCAGGAGCACGTTGTAGCCCGAGGAGGTGAAAGGCGCGACGAGGATGTCGCCCGCCTCGACCTTTTCATAGTCTTCAGAATGGTGAACGACGCGCGCCCGACCGGTATAGGTTCCCTGGCTCACGCCCAGACCGGAGAGGCGCTTCTCCGTATCCTGCACTCGCTTCGCCGGGTCGGCATCCTGGTTCATCACGTAGGACATGTACGCCTTCATGGCGCGCTGCAGGGCAGGGGGAAGCACGCCGTCCGGTGGTGGCGCATCCGGCTCACCCAGCGTGGCTGGTGGTGTGACCCGGTTGAACGCGCGGCGCGCTGCCGCCCGCCGCGCCAATTCAGTCGCCGACGGCGCTCCTCCCGAGCCGCCGAACAGGGCATCGATCTCGGCCTGTGTTGCGTCCAGCAGGTGTTCGGGCTGCTCGATGAGGCCGCGTGCGACGAGCCGACTCCCCGCGGCCAGGAGAGCGCGGCGCACCAGGCCAGCCGGCCAGTACATGGTAAGCCCTACATTCGCTTCCTGTATCCCGAAAGCAAAACAGGCTTCTTCAAACAACACATCGTACTCGGCACGCCGCGCCTCGGGGACGCGATGGCGGAGTCGCGCCGCGCTTTCTTCCGCAGTTGCTTTCTCCTGGTGCGTGGCCTGTCCCTCTACCTGCGCGATGATGCTGCTCAGCAGCATCTGCGGCAGTTCGCGGAGGGTCAATTCACAGAGATCCATGCCCGTGACCAGGCGATCTCCATACTCTTGCAGGTAGTCAAAAAGCTGGGCGGCGACGGCTGGTGAAGCTTCCCGCAGGCGCTCCAGGCGCTCGTTCGCATTCGCTTGCGTGCCATGGAGAATTGAGAGGGCCGCAGGTGAGCTGTGCACCGCTTCGACGAGACGATCCAGGAGCGTCAGAGGAGCCATCGCCCCCTGTGCGCGGCCCCGCACCACCTGCAAGGCTTCGGCAGGAGTGACACCCGTCCACTCGCAGGTATGCCACAGCCAGTCGCCCACCGGTATTCCATCGACAGGGATCAAGCGAAAGTGAAGCTGGTACCCTTCGATGAACGCCTTTCTCGTCGCATGCGTGTGCTGGCGGAGCGCAGCTTCGTCAAGCGTGGTCGGATCGACGTATTGCAAGGCCTGAAGACGAGCGCGGAGCTGGGGCTCCAGTTCATGCTGCCAGCGCGCCCGGTCGTGCCGCCATTGTTTGTTGGCGAACACGAGAGCAGCTCGTTGACCTGACTTTTCTGAAGCACCAGCGAAGCGCGGTTGCAGGTAGAGATAGCCGTTCACCGCACCCACTGCGTAGCCCGCAACCAGCAGTCCATAGTCGCGAAAGCCCTGAGTGCTCTCCGGATTGCGTGCAATTTCTGTGAGTGCTTCGATGAAGTACCCAGTTGCTGGCTTTGGGAAATGCGAGTCGTCATGTCCCCAGAAACCGGGGCCTGGCGCTTCCCATTGCATGGGAGTCATGGGAGTGGTTCGTGTTGGTCTTTCCATCATGGTCATGATGTGCTCCTTTCTCGCGCCTGGCGTACCAGAAGCAGGCGCTGATCTGTTGGCCCCCGGAGGGGAAGCCAACATCTCGCTTCACGTTCTGGTGCTAGTGTAACGTGGCTGGCAGCGAGAACGCATCGGCACACTGTGGTATTTTTTCGACGATCATGAAGCGTGACAGAAGACGCTGTTCCAGGCGATGCCTAGGCATTGTTGGGCAGAGAGGATGAGAGCAGGTTGTGCTCGATGGCACAACGTGTCGCCGCGGCTCGCGAAGTGACGCCGAGTTTGCTGTAGATCGAGCGCACGTGGGCATGGATCGTGCGAGGACTGATGATGAGGTGCTGGGCCATCTGAGCATTGGAGAGTCCCTGCGACAGCAGGCGCAGCACCTCCACTTCGCGGGGAGTCAGTGTGTCCGGCATGGCCGGCGCAGGTGGGAGTGGGATGAGAACACCCGGTTGCTGGAAAGACTCTGGAGCAGCGTGCTCCACCGACGTCACCCGTTGCGGTGCGACCAGCACCTGCTCGAGCGTCATCGCCCGCCCCTCGCGCCACTCGGCTGCAAATGGCTCTTCGCCCAGTGCTGGTAAATAAGGCCAAGAGTGGTCAAGTTTTGAGGCCACGAGTGATCAATTAGCGCGAAGAGTGATCAACATAATCATTGCCGTTTGAAAAAGCGCTTCCTATCTAGCTTCTGCCATCGGTATCTTGTAAATGAAGAACTAAGGTACGAGCGCAGCACGGCGTTCCAGCTCGCTCAAGTTAGATTTCAGGTGAGGAGGCATGATCTCCTCAGTATGATTTAAGAATTTCATACCCCCTCACTTCCTCTTTATTTTCGATGTGGCTCGTATGTGAGTACCACGACACCAGAGCCGAATGTTTGCGATTGAACAAGTTTGAATTCCTTTTGCTGGCTCTCACCATGAAAAAGCCGCTTCCCGTTTCCTACTACAATGGGGAAGACCATGAGACGGTATTCATCAATGAGATCCTCTTGCATGA
>WNEZ01005933.1_pt1 | contig 17209 bp, 13 predicted proteins | sample 5400521 | NCBI WGS metagenome assembly WNEZ01 (sample SAMN13153339, study PRJNA577476) | soil metagenome | isolation source: 120 cm saprolite under Douglas fir tree site 2 hole 1 replicate 1 | place: USA:California | collected 2015-04-18
GTACTTCCTGATCGGCTTCTGGTACCAGCGGCGATCGGCTGTGCTCGCCGCACGCAAAGCGTTCGTGATGAACGTCATCGGCGACGTGGGCATGATCCTCGGCACCTTCGTCCTGTTCGTGAGCTACCACTCCCTGACGTACGCGAGCGTCTTCGACCAGCTCGTCAGCCTTCCCTCGAAGGACTCGCCCCAGCTCGAGCTTGCGGCCTTCCTGCTGCTCGTCGGCGCCGTCGCCAAGTCCGCCCAGCTGCCACTGCACACGTGGCTGCCGGACGCCATGGAAGGCCCGACGCCGGTCAGCGCGCTCATCCACGCCGCCACGATGGTCACCGCGGGTGTGTACCTCGTCGGCCGCATGCACCCCGTCTACGACGTCGCCATCTACGCGCACAGCGCGGTCGCGATCATCGGCGCGGTCACGGCGCTTTTCGCCGCGACGATCGCCATCGTCCAGACCGACATCAAGCGCGTGCTCGCCTACTCGACGATGAGCCAGATCGGCTACATGTTCCTGGCCGTCGGCATCGGCGCCTACGCTGCCGGGTTCTTCCACCTCCTGGCGCATGCGTTCTTCAAGGCCCTGCTCTTCATGGCCGCCGGCAACGTCATCCACGCGATGCACGACGAGCAGGACATGCGCAAGTACGGCGGGCTCTGGGGCCAGATGCGCCCGACTTCGGTCACGTTCCTCATCGGCTGCCTGTCACTGGTGGGCGTGATCCCCTTCGCCGGCTTCTTCTCCAAGGAGCAGATCCTCGGCGCGGCGTTCTCGAAGGGCGACACGCTGACGTACGCGGTATGGGCCTTGGGCTTCGTGACCGCGCTCATCACCGGCTTCTATACCGGCCGCATGTGGTGGCTCTCGTTCTGGGGCAAGCCTTCGTCGCAAAGGCCTGTCGAGCATCCGCACGAGGCCCCGCCCGTGATGCTCATTCCGGTCGCGATCCTCGCGGTCCTGGCGGTCGTCGGAGGCTTGATCCAGACCCGCGCGCTTGGGTTCGGGCCGGCGGCCGTGTCCGACTTCCTCGAGCAGGTCGTGACCAGGCAGAACTGGGAGGAAAGCGGGGCAGCGATCGGCGTAGGCCTTGCGACGATGGTGCTCGCCGCCCTGCTCTTCTGGGCCGCCTACCGCGCGAAGCCCTGGAGCGCCGTCGTGCCGTGGGCGCAGCGCTTGCTGGAGCGCAAGTACTACTTCGACGAGATCTACGACGCCGCGTTCGTCCGCACCATGGACGCCATCGCCTCCATCGGCTACCGCGATGTGGAGGAACTCCTCATCGACGGCGCCGTGGTCGGAACCGGCGAGGCCGCCGAGGCGACCGCGAGCAGCCTCCGCCTGACACAAAGCGGCTACTTCCGCAACTACGTGCTGGTCTTCATCGCGGGCGCGCTCATCGCGGCGGTGCTGCTGCTGGTGAGGACGTCGTGATCGGCGCGCTCTCGGTCATCTGGCTGCTTCCCCTCATAGGGGCGATCCTCATCGCGTTCCTGCCGCCGCACCTCGCCAAGTACATGGCCGTGCTCGTCTCGCTGGCTGCTCTTTTCGTGGCCGCATACGTCGCGGTCCTCTTCGCACCCGACTATCACCGCTTCCAGTTCGCCGAGTCGCTGCCGTGGATCCCGCAGCTGCACATCTTCTATCGGCTCGGAATCGACGGCATCAGCCTCTGGCTGGTCCTGCTGAACGCGTTCCTGACCACGATCGCCATGTTCGCGACGCCGCTCAGCACGAAGAACGTGAGCCGCTTCCTCGCCCTGATGCTCGCGATGTCTGCGGGCATGGCCGGCGTGCTCATGGCCACGGACCTCGTCCTCTTCTATGTGTTCTGGGAGGCGATGCTGATCCCGGCCTACTTCCTGCTCTGGCTCTTCGGCGAGGGCGAGCGGCCGGGACGCGCGGCGCTGAAGTTCGTGCTGTTCACGCTGGCCGGCTCGCTGCTGATGCTGGTCGGGGTCATCGGCGAGTACGTGTTCCAGAACGTCCTGCCCGACCAGCGCACCTTCGACCTGGCTCAGCTGCCCTCGGTTGCGCCTTCACCCGCCATCCAGTTCGGCCTGTTCGGGTTGTTCGCAATCGCGTTCGCCATCAAGACGCCCCTGTTCCCCTTCCACTCGTGGGTGCCCGACGCGTACGCGGCCGCGCCCGTGCCGATGCTGGTCACGTTCGCCGGCATGATGGGCAAGACCGGCGCGTACGGTTTCCTACGCATCGCCATCCCCCTCTTCCCCGACCCGACCGGGCTTTGGGACTGGCGCTGGGTGGTGCCCGTGCTCGCGGTCGGCGGAATCCTGTGGGGCGCCCTCATGGCCATCGCCCAGAAGGACATGAAGATGCTCGTCGCCTACTCGAGCATCAGCCACATGGGCTTCATCGTCCTGGGCATCTTCGCCCTCAACGTGCAGGGCCAGCAGGGCGCGGTGCTGCAGATGGTCAACCACGGGATCATCATCCCGGCGCTGTTCCTGATCGTCGCGTGGATTCAGGATCGTACCGGCACCCGTGATCGCTCGTCTGTGTTCGGGCTCGCCGCCCGAATGCCGATCCTGGCCGGAGTCTTCACGGTGGTGGCGCTCGCCGCGCTGGGACTTCCAGGCCTCAACAGCTTCGTCGGCGAGTTCATGACGCTGCTCGGTGCGTGGGAGCGGGCGCCTGTGCTGGCGATCGCCGCGGCCATCGGCCTCGTGCTGACGCCTGTCTACATGCTGCGGCTGTTCCAAGGCGCGATGTACGCCGAGAAGCCGTATCCAACGGCGGTCGATGACATCCACGCCGGCCAGCTGACGCTGCTCGCGCCGCTGGTGGCGCTGATGTTCGCGCTCGGCCTCGCGCCCGGCGTGCTCACGGCGCTCATGACGTCCGTCGCGCAGCCGGGACTCGCCACATGATCGCGGCAGCGAGCACGCCCGACTTCACGTACTCCTGGGCACAGGCGCTGAACGACCTCGGCCAGGTCAGCCCAATCACCGCGCTCATCGGCTTCTTGCTGTTCGCGATCGTGGCCGAGCTCGCGCTGCCGCGGTCGAGGCGCGACGGCGTCGTGGCGATGGTGGCGGTTACGGGCTTCGCCTACTCCCTGGGCACCGCGGGGTACCGGTGGATAAACGGCCTCGGCGGCCCCGCCTACCACGGCTACGCGACCGGCGACAGCTTCGCCCTCTCCATCGAGATCCTATTCGCGGTCCTCGGCATCCTCACCGTCGCGGTGTCACATCCGTACCTGCAGAAACGTGGGCTGCGCGAGGGCGAGTTCCACATCCTGATCATGGCCGCGGTCATCGGCATGATGGTCCTGGGTTCGGCGACCTCGCTGGTGACCGTCTTCCTCGGCCTCGAGCTGTTCTCGATCGCCCTCTACATCGCGTGCGGCTTCATCCGCAACGACAGCCGATCGCAGGAGGCCGCGGCGAAGTACCTGCTGGTCGGCGGATTCGCGAGCGCGTTCGTGCTGTACGGCATGGCGCTCATCTACGGCGCGTCGGGGACGACTCTCCTCCCCGACATCGCCACTCGCCTGTCCGCGTCGGCCGCCGGCAACCCGCTGCTGGTGCTGGGCATCGTGCTGATGGGCGTGGGATTTGCGTTCAAGGTGTCCGCCGCGCCGTTCCACATGTGGACGCCAGACGTCTACCAGGGCGCGCCCATCCCGGTGACCGCCTTCATGTCAGTCGGCACCAAAGCCGCGGCCTTCGCCATGATCGTCCGCGTCTTCGCGTCCGGGCTCCCCCACCTCGCTCCCGAGTGGCAGGCGCTGCTCGCGTTCGTGGCCGCGACCAGCATGATCGTCGGCAACCTTCTCGCCATCGCGCAGACGAGCCTCAAGCGCCTGCTCGCCTACTCGGGCATCGCCCAGGCCGGCTACATCCTGGTCGGCGTGATCGCCGGCGGCAAGACCGGTCTGGCGGCCGTCCTTTTCTACCTCTTCATCTACCTGTTCATGAACTTCGGCGCGTTCGCGATCGTGATGCTGCTCGCCGGACCGGACGGCGACCATGACCGCATCTCCGACCTCGACGGCCTGCACCGGCGCAACCCGCTGATGGCGATCCTGATGACCGTCTTCATGCTTTCGCTCGCGGGGTTTCCGCCGTTTGTCGGCTTCTTCGGCAAGCTGTTCCTTTTCACCGCCGGCGTGAACGCCGGCTACACGTGGCTCGTGGTGCTCGCGGTGCTGATGAGCGTCGTGTCCGTCTACTACTACGTGCGGGTACTCGTGCCTGTGTGGTCGCCGACCGCGCGCTCCGACGGCCTGCACGTGCCCCTCAGCACGACGGCGGCGATCGCGATCAGCGGCGTCGCCTCGATCGTGCTTGGCCTTTACCCGACGCTGATCCTGCTCGAGAGCCAGGTCGGCGTCATACCGATCGCCGGGCGCTAGGCTCGCTTAGGCGGGAGGCGTGGACCCCTTCGGGAAGGGGCGCGGGTACGGACCCGGTGCGTAATCGACGAACGAGGGCGGCGCCGCGAAGAAGCCGCCGATCGCGTTGTCCTGCGATCCAAGGGCGAGCGCGGCGGCGTTCAGGGCCGCGGGCCGGAGCGACGCGTCATCCCAGCGGCCGCTGTCCAGCCGGCGCAGCATCATCTTGATCAGCGAGATCACCTCGGCCGATGTGAACGCGCAATGGCCGGCGCGGTGCACGAAAGCCTGGCGGAGCAGGTCCTGCTTCCCGGCGGATCTCACCACGTCAGCGTAAGCGGTCTCGTCCTGCGCGACCACGAGGCCGTCGGCGGTCGTGTGCGCGGTGAGCACCGGCACTGTGATCGCGCCATCGAAGCTGATGTTGCGGTCGAGGTACGCCACAGCGCGAGCGTCCGGCTTGATCGTTGCGCCGGCATTCAGCGCCGCGAGGTCCGCGTTCAGGTCGAGACTTGCGGCGCGATACAGCGCGGTCACCTCGGCGCGATATGGGGAGATCTCGAGCTGGTGCCGGTAGTCGACGCCGGCATTCCACGAAGGGTTGCCGCCCGCGCGCTTCTCCAGCTCAGCGCGGTAGCCGAACGCGAACGGGAAGTCGATCCGCGACTCCCACAGCGCCTGCGCGGCGGCCTGCTCCACGTAGTCAGTGGGCGCGGGCTCGGGCTGGGTCGGGAGGAACCATCCGGGGATCCCAGCGAGCGCAGCCATCAACGCAATGCGAGCCTTGCCGGCCACCGTCTGTCCGGCCTTCGCCATCAGGTCCGCCGCCAGCTTGGTATTGGCCGCGGGATCGGAAATGTTCACGAGTCTTGAATGCGTAGGCGGAGTCCAGGCCGGTGTTCCACGCTGCAACCCCGCCCGCGACCACGCCGCACAGCGGCATGGCTCCGGCGAAGCGATTCGGGTACGCCTGGATGAGACCCGCTGTGATGATCCCGCCCAGCGATGCGCCGATCGCGATCACGCGCTTGGGCTTGCCGACGTGCTTTTCGAAGTAGTCCAGCAGCGCGACCTGGTCGCCTAGGGCTTCCTCAACCGCCCAGCCGGTCGAGCTGTAGGAGGAGGCGGCGAGCGCGTTTCCGCCCGCCAGCAGCCACTGGCCGGTGACCGGATCGGGCGACGCCGACGACGGGTTCGTGCTTCCCGGCGAGACGTAGCCGTGGCTGTAGAGGAAAAGGGTGCCGTTCCAGGGCTGGGGCACATCGATCGTGAATCGCGCCGCGCCGAGTGAGCCGGTGAGCACATTCGGTGCGGCTGGAGTTGAGAACGAGGTCTTCTGCGAGCTGCTGCTCGAGCACGCCGCCAACAGCACGAGGACCACCACCAGGGCCAGGGACCTTCGCGTCAGATGTTGGATCGCGACTGGCCCCCGTCCACCGCGACGCATGCGCCGTTGACAAGACTCGCCTGCTCAGAGCACAGGAACGCAACGACGTTGGCCACCTCGGGCACGCTTCCGAAGCGCTTCATCGGCAGGTCGCGCCAGATGAACTCTGCGATGCCCTCGGGGTCCTGCTTCTGCCTGCGGTCCCAGCCGCCGCCGTCCCACAGCACAGAGCCGGGCGCGACGCAGTTGACCGTGACGCCACGCGACGCCACCTCGCGCCCCAGCGACGTGACGACGCTGATCTCGGCCGCCTTGGCCGCGTTGTACGCCGGCGCACCGCCGGACTCGCGCCCGTAGACCGAAGAGATGACGACCACGCGACCCCAGCCGCGCTCGAGCATCGACGGCAGGACGAGCTGAGTCATGCGGACGCTCACCCCGACGTTGCCGGTGAACGCGTCCTCGAAGTCGTCGGCGGTGGTGTCGCTCCAGCTGCTGCCGGAGCGCGTGCCGAGGTTGTTGACAAGAATGTCGATCGGGCCGAGGTGCTCAGTGGTCGCGTCGACAGCATGACGGCAGCCCTCCTCGGTGAGTAGATCTGCGGCAACACCGAAACCACTCAGCGTTTTCGCGACGCTCTGTACGTCGGCCTCGGTCCGCGCAGCGACCGCCACCTTCACGCCTTCGGCGGCCAGCGCCTCGGCGATCCCGAGCCCGATGCCGCGCGTGGCCGCCGTGACCAGCGCGACGCGACCGCCGATGCCGAGATCCATCGCAAGGCATGCTAGCGAGAACGTGGCAGTGATCCTCCCGCCCGGCGCCATCAACAGAGGCGACCCGGTGGAGCCGCGACCGAGCGCGACCGTACTGCTGCTCCGCGGCTTACGCTCCTTCGAGCTGCTGCTCGTGCGCCGCCCAGGCGGCGCGGATTTCGCACCCGGCGCGTATGTGTTTCCGGGGGGCACGGTGCACTCCGACGACAAGGTGGGATCGGACGAGATCATCGGCTCGTGCTGATGGCGCGCTGGGTGACGCCCGCGCTTCTCAGCCGGCGCTATGACGCGCGGTTCTACCTCGCCCGCATGCCATCGAGCCAGAAGGTGGTGCCGCAGGAAGGCGAGGTCACGGGATGGCTGTGGACTACGCCGGCGCGCGCGCTGCGCGACCCGGACATCACGCTGGTCTACGCGACCCGATCAGTGCTCGAGACGATCGCGACAGGCGAATCAGCGGCGGAGCTGTTCGCGCGCGCGCGAAGTCAGCGCGAGGTGCCTATCGTCGAGCCGCGGATGATCGAGACGGAATCGGGCTGGGTCGTCCAGCGCTCCTAACCCACGCGAGAGCATTCACTCGCGGTCCTCTAACGCTCTTCCAGCCCGCGAGTGCATTCACTCGGGCAGTCGTTACCGCCAGAGGTCGCGCCAGCGGTTGTACTGGATGACCTCGACGCCGCCCTGGCGGAGCGTGTCGAGACCGGCCGGGTCGCGGTAAGCCTCGCGGAAGTACACCCGCGCGACGTTGGCGTTGATGGCCATCTTGGCGCACATCACACAAGGCGACGCGCTGACGAACATGATCTTGCCCGGCAGTTGGGCGCCGGCCTTGATGAGCGCGTTCTGCTCGCTGTGCAGGCAGCCGCACGCGCCAGGAGTGGTCGTGTCGCAGCGGTTCGGCAGGCCGCGCGCGTTGCCGTTGTAGCCGATGCCCAGGACCTGGGTCAGGTCGGGCGTGGTGATCACCGTCCCGACCTGCAGGCGGGCGCAGGTCGAGCGCTTGGCAAGCTCCTCGGCCATGCGCATGTAGACCTCCTCAAGGGGGATCCTGTCGGGCGCCTGGCCGGCCTCGGAAATGGGCTTGATCTCCGCCATCTGGTCCATGTTAACGACCTTGTATGTACCCAGCTTTCGGACTAAAATCCCCCATATGTCGGCCCTAGAACTGTTGTTCGCACTCCTTCTAGTATGTGTGCTGGCATCCATCGGCGGCGTGGCATGGCTCGTCTGGAGCCTGGTGCGGCGCGCCGACGGCCAGGCCAGGGACGTCGCCGACCTGCGCAGCAGGCTCGAGCGCGGGGACCTGACCCAGGACGCCCAGGCCGCCGAGCTTCGCGAGCGGCTGAGCCAGACCCAGTCGGTCGTCGAGGGGCTTCGCTCGGCCGTGGCGGCGCGGCAGCCGGTGGAGGAGGACGCGCGCGCGAGTCTGCGCCATATCGAGAGCGTCATCGCCGGCAGCTCGACACGCGGCGCGGCCGGCGAGAACATCCTCGAGGAGGTGCTGCGGCACCTCCCGCCCGAGATGCTGCAGCGCAACGTCTGGGTGGGCGGCAAGGTCGTCGAGCTCGGCCTGCGGCTGCCAGGCGGCAAGCTGCTGCCGATCGACTCCAAATGGGTCTCGAGCGGCGCGCTCGAGCAGCTCTCAAACCCGGCCCTCGACGCGCCGCGGCGAACACAGCTCGCCGGCCAGGTCGAGCGGGAGGTCGAGCGGCGGGTGCGCGAGGTGAGCCAGTACATCAACCCGGACATCACGTCGACATTTGCGCTGGCGGTCATCCCCGACGCCGCCTACGACGTGTGCCGCAGCTCCATCGTCGAGGCGCACAAGCGCCACGTGATGGTGGTGGGCTACGGCATGGCCCTCCCCTACCTGCTCACGCTTTACCAGCTGCACCTCCAGTTCGCGCGCACGTTGGACATGGAGAGGATGCAGTCGGCCCTCATCGACGTCGAGCGCCACCTGGACGTGCTCGAGGGCATCCTCGAGAACAAGCTGCAGCGAGCCGTGACCATGCTCCAGAACGCCTACGGCGAGGGCAAGCAGGTGTCGGTCCGGATCCGGTCGTCCGTCGAGAGCATCCAGGTCGCCGAACCGTCCCCAGAGGCCGTCCCCGAGATTTCCACAGACTCCTTCTCGCTCGCCCTCCTCGACCCAGTTCGCTAGGTCTGGTTTTGCATAGGTTTCCACAGGCAAAACCCAGGCTGTGCCCAATCGAGTCGCAGGCTTATCCACAGGTAATCCACCTACATATGGGGCCTAACGGCCAAGTGACACCTAATATCTTGTGTTCAGGGCTTGACAACCCCAAAATCGCCTCGTATCATCCGGAGCATTACATCGAGGCCCTGGGGCATAAGTGGCGGGCATGCTCTGGGGCCTCTTCCATCCCTAAACGAATAAGTTCAACGACCCAGCAGACGTCCCAGCAGCGAGACAAAGCCGGGCGTGCCCCCAGCACGCCCGGCTTACAAAACACCCTGAACGGGGATGATTAAGGAGGCGTTTTCTTTAGATGGCCAAGAACGTAGCTGAAGTCGCCGCCGGAGCCCGCCGCAATGGAAACCACAAGCCGAAAGCCGGGCTCAAGTTCGAGCGCTACTTCACGCCTCTAGGCGCCCACGCCTACGACCTGATCGAGTGGGAGCGGCGCACCGCCGCCATCACCAGCGAGAAGGGCCAGGTCATCTTCGAGCAGAAGGACGTCGAGGTTCCCCGGTCGTGGTCGCAGCTGGCCATCAATGTTGTTGCTCAGAAGTACTTCCGCGGCAGCCCCGACAGCCCGGAGCGCGAGACCAGCGTCCGCCAGATCGTCGACCGCGTCGTCGAGACGCTTGCGACCTGGGGCCGCGAGGGCAACTACTTCGCCACCGACGAGGACGCAGCCAACTGGGCGCAGGAGCTCCGCTTCCTGCTGGTCACCCAGCACGCGTCGTTCAACAGCCCCGTCTGGTTCAACATCGGCGTGCCCGGCCGCTCCCAGCAGGGATCCGCGTGCTTCATCAACTCGGTCCAGGACTCGATGGAGTCGATCCTCGACCTCGTCAAGACCGAAGGCATGCTGTTCAAGTTCGGCAGCGGCACCGGCACCAACCTGTCAGTGCTCCGCTCGTCCAGGGAGCAGCTCTCGGGCGGCGGCACGGCGTCAGGACCCGTCTCCTTCATGCGCGGCTACGACTCGTTCGCCGGCTCGATCAAGTCCGGCGGCACGACACGTCGCGCGGCCAAGATGGTCATCCTCAACGCCGACCACCCGGACGTCCTCGACTTCATCCGCTGCAAGGCCGAGGAGGAGAAGAAGGCCTGGGCGCTCATCGAGTCCGGCTACAACGCTGGCTTCAACGTGCCCGGCGGAGCCTACGACTCGGTCCAGTTCCAGAACGCGAACCACTCTGTGCGCTTGACCGACGACTTCATGCGCGCGGTGATGGACGACAAGGGCTGGGACACCCACGCGGTCGTCGACAACAGGGTCGTGGACAAGTTCAAGGCGCGGACGCTGTGGCGCGAGATCGCGGACGCGGCGTGGGTCTGTGGCGATCCCGGCTTGCAGTTCGACAGCACCATTCAGGACTGGAACGTCGTCCCGAACACGGGCCGCATCAACGCGACCAACCCGTGCTCGGAATTCGTCTTCCTGGACGACACCGCATGCAACCTGCTGTCGCTCAACCTGATGAAGTTCCAGAGCGAGGGCGGTACGTTCGACGTCGACCGGTTCCGCCGCGCCGTGGACATTTGCTTCACAGGTCAGGAGATCCTCGTCTCGAACGCCTCCTACCCCACCCCGCCCATCGCGAAGAACTCGGAGGCGCTGCGGCCGCTGGGTCTCGGTTACGCAAACCTCGGCGCGCTGCTCATGTCGATGGGCCTCGCGTACGACTCGGATGAGGGCCGCCGCTTCGCCGGCGCGATCACCGCGATCATGACGGGCCGCGCGTTCGCACAGTCGGCTCGCATGGCGGAGGTCAAGGGTCCGTTCAGCGAGTACGCCAGGAACCGGGAGCCGATGCTGCGGGTGATGGAGAAGCACCGCCAGGCGGCATACGCGCTCAGCACATCGCCGGAGTCCGCCGACGTCATCAAAGCCGCGCGCGACACCTGGGACGACGCGGTCAACCTGGGCCGCATCCACGGCTACCGGAACGCGCAGGCGACGGTGCTCGCGCCCACCGGCACGATCGGCCTGATGATGGACTGCGACACCACCGGCATCGAGCCCGACCTTGCGCTCGTCAAGTACAAGAAGCTCGTCGGCGGCGGCATGCTGAAGATCGTCAACGGCACGGTGCCGGCCGCGCTGCGGAAGCTCGGCTACGACAGCAACGAGGTCAAGGAGATCGTCGAGTACATCGACGACAACGACACCATCGAGGGCGCGCCGCCCCTCCTGGACGAGCACCTGAAGGTGTTCGACTGCGCCTTCAAGCCGGTCAAGGGCGCGCGCTCGATCGCGCCAATGGGCCACGTCCGGATGATGGCCGGGGTGCAGCCGTTCATCTCCGGCTCGATGTCGAAGACGGTCAACCTCCCCACCGAGGCGACGGTCGAGGACATCGAGCAGACTTACATGGAGTCGTGGAAGCTCGGACTGAAGTGCATCGCGATCTACCGCGACGGTTGCAAGCGCTCGCAGCCGCTGTCGACCTCGCTCGACAAGAAGAAGGAGCCTGAGGCGACCGCCGAATTCCGCGCGATGCGGCACAAGCTGCCGGACGAGCGGCGTTCGATCACGCACAAGTTCGACATCGCCGGCCACGAGGGGTACCTCACCGTCGGCCTGTACGAGGACGGCCAGCCGGGCGAGCTGTTCGTGACCATGGCCAAGGAGGGCTCGACCATATCGGGCCTCATGGACGCGTTCGCGACCCAGACGTCGTACGCGCTGCAGTTCGGCGTGCCGCTGAAGTTCATGGTCGACAAGTTCAGCCACATGCGCTTCGAGCCGTCTGGCTTCACCAAGAACCCCGAGATCCCGATCGCGAAGTCGATCGTCGACTACATCTTCCGGTGGATGGCCGCCCACTTCCTGCCGGCCCAGGACGCCGAGGAGGCGGGCGTGATCATGCGCGAGCCGGCAGTGGAAACTCCGCCGCCGCCCACAACACCTGACCCGCAGACCGGGCCGGGCGCCCTGAAGGTGATCGCTGCACCGAAGCCTGCGAACGGCGTTCAGAAGATCGCGTTCATCAACACCGATTCACCGGCGTGCCCGGACTGCGGGGCGATCACGGTGCGGTCAGGCTCGTGCTACAAATGCCTGAACTGCGGCGCGACGACCGGCTGCAGCTAGACGAGAGAAACTCCTGAGAAGCGCCGCACATTTGGTGCGGCGCTTTTCTTTGCTCAGGTGACGGCGGCGATCGATCTCTGCTGCAGCCTACCCAGGGCGCTCAGCGCGATGACGACTGCGGCGCCGAGAGCGATGAGTCCACCGATCTCAATCGCGGGGCTCGCCCCCAAACGATCGCCGAGGAATCCTCCGAGAAAGCTGGCAACGGGCATGCTCCCCCAGTAGAACAGCCGGTAGATCGCATTCATCCGGCCCTGCAGGCGGTCCGGCGTGAGCGATTGCCGCAACGTGACCTGGTTGACGTCCTGGATGCTCGCTGCAACGCCGATGACGAGTAGCGCGCCACCCATGACGACGATCGGCTGACCGAACTGTGCGACCGGCATCAGCAGAGTGCCCAGCGCAACGACGACCTGGGTCAGCCACATGGTGCGCCCCACCCCCAGCAGTCGCACGACCCTGGCGGACGCCCAGAGGCCGATCAGCCCAGCAACGCCCTCGAGCGTGAAGATCGCGCCAAGCAAAGAAGGCGAGAAGTGCAGGCTGCGATACGCGAAGACAAGCACGAGTGGCTGCACCATGACCAGACCGAAGATTGCCGAGGTCATGCCGAGCAACTCGCTGCGGAGCACGCGGTGGCCGAACACCCAGCGCAGACCCTCGGCGATCTCGTCGCGGATTCGACTGGCAGCCGGAGCACCCGGCGCGGAACGGCCCAGCTCGGGCTCAGGTTTCCTGATGAACATCAGCGTCACGGCCGAGATCAGGTAGGTCGCGGAGTTGCCTACCAGCGCGACCGGCGCGCTCACCAGCTGAATGAGCACGCCCCCGAGGCCAGGCCCGACGAGGTTGGCGATGGAGAAGCTCGTGTCGAGCTTCATGTAACCCTCGGTCAGCTGCTCACGGCCGATCAGGCCAGGCAGAAAGGACAGCACCCCGATGTCGAAGAACACCGTGAAGACGCCCAGCACGACGGCGACGATGTAGAGCTCGACCATCGATAGAAGTCCAAAGAAGGCCGCCAGAGGGATTGCCGCGAGCACCAGGCCTCGCGCGACATCGGCCGCGATCATCACCGGCCGCCGGCGGATGCGGTCGAGCCAGGCACCGGCAAACAGCGTCAAGAAGAGGAAGGGCAGGCGCTGAAAGCCTGCGAGCAGCCCAACCTCGAACGGCCCTGCGTGGAGTACGAGGATCGCGGCAGTCGGCAGTGCAAGGGATGTGATGGCGGCACCGACTGAGCTGGCCGTCTGCCCAATCCAGAGCCTCAGAAAGTCCCGATCCCGCCACAGAGTTCCGCCAAACACGCGATCAGGGTAAATTGCGGTGGGCCGAGTGTTCTTCGCGCAACCGGCCTCGATGCGTGCAGCGCGTCCTCAGGGAGGGTGTTGATGATCTGGGTGCTGTCGGTGCTGCTCTACGTCCACATCCTGGGCGCGATCTTCTGGTTTGGCTCGGGACTGATGCTCCAGATCGTTTTCATCCCCGCGCTGGGGACGATGCCGTATGAGGCTCAGCATCCATGGCTCCAGGCGCTCAGCGCCAACTATTCGCGAATCATCGGACCTGTAGGTGGTCTCACCATCCTGTTCGGCATCCTGCGCGGGGCGTTCGCCGGCGTCTTTGGTTCACTGAACACGCCCTACGGCATCACGTTCGTCATCGCATTTGTGCTGGCGATTCCGGTGATCATCCTCGGTGCGCGATTCATCGGACCAACCGCACAGAAGCTCGCCGCCGCCGGCAGCCGCGACGAGGTGCTGGCGCTGGCCAAGCGGATCAGCAGTTACGGACGCATCGAAGCCGGGGGCATGGCCGTGATCCTGGCCCTGATGGTCGCCATGCACGCGGGGTACTAGACCGGAGGCAGCGCCCTCACCGGCTAGACTCGCCGCGCCGTGGAGCACACCGCGCCGGCCATCCTCGAGCTCGGCCTCCTGCTCGTGCTGGCCACCCTGGCAGGCAAGGCCGCACGACGACTTGGTCTGCCGGCCGTGCTCGGCTACCTGGCGGTCGGCCTGCTCGTCTCGCCGTTCACGCCGGGATACACCGCAAATCGCGAGCAGCTGGCGGTGCTGGCGGACATCGGCGTCGTGCTGCTGCTGTTCGAGGTCGGCATCGAGATCAACCCGATCCATCTCGCGCGCCAGAGGCGGCTGCTGGTGCTGGCGCCCGCGCAGGTCTTCATCACCTGGGGTGTGGCGGCGGTGGTGTGCGCGCTGCTGGGCATGAGCCCCGCGGGCTCGGCGATGGTCGGCCTGTCGATCGCGATGTCATCGAGCGTCGTCGTCGTGAACATCACGCGCAGTGTGCGCCGCACGACCGACGCCGGCACCGATGTCGCGCTTCTCAGCTGGAGCGTCATCCAGGACCTGCTCGGTGTCACATGTGCGCTGGTGCTCATGGTGGTCATAGGCCTGCAGGGCCGTTCAGGCCTTGTGGCTCTGGGCGGGATGCTCGCGTTCATCGCGCTAGCCGCGGCGGCGGCGGTGGCTCTGCCATGGGCGCTGCGAAGGCTCAGGACCGACCACGACCTCTTCCTGCTGCTCTCCATCGGCGGTGGCCTGTTGATCGCAGGCATCGGGTCGCGGTTCCTCGGCATCCCGCTCGCGCTCGCAGCGTTCGTCGCTGGCCTTGCCATCACCGAAAGCGAGGAGGCCGGCGAGGCGAGGCAGAGGCTGCTGCCGTTCCGCGACGTGTTCGCGGTCATGTTCTTCGTGGCGCTGGGCACCGTCATCGACCCGTCCCAGCTCGGCGGCGCGCTGCCGTGGCTGGCGCTCATCCTGGGCCTCGTGGTGGCGGGGAAGGTGGTGCCCGCGTGGGCGCTCGCTCGATTCGGCCGGCTGCAGGCGAGACCGCTGCAGCTGGCGATCGGCCTGGGTCAGGTTGGCGAGTTCAGCTACGTGCTTGGGGCGCTCGCCCTGACCGCCGGCATCATCACCAACCAGGTGGAGACCGCGCTCGTGGCCGCGGTTGCGATCACGATCGCGGCGTCGTCAGTGCTGGTGCGCCTGGCCCACCGGCCGCCTCCCCACACAGTGGGGAGGTCAGGTGGGGGCGCTGGAACCGGCTCGAGCAGGTAACCGAAGGGCGACGGGGACTCCCGCCAGGGCCGCGACGCCCATCGCGCCCAGCGCGAGGTATGGGTTCGCCACCGCCGCCTGCACCACGAGGGCAAGCACGACGCCGCCGAGGTTGCCGGCCATCATCAGGAACCCGACCGCGGCGCCCTGGCGCTCAGGGCCCGCATGTACCTCCGACCAGTCGAGCACCACAGGCAAGCACGCGAGCAGCAGCACGCCTTCGACGAAGAACCAGGCGCCAAGCCAGATGACGTTGTGGAAGGCCGACACGGCCGCAAACGCAGCCGCCGACACCACGAGGGCGGTCAACAGGGCACCGCGACGAAGGTCGCGCGCCGCGACGGCGGGCGGAATGACGGCGGCGCCGAGGACGCCGGCGAACGTGAGCACGGCGATGAGGTTGCCCGCAGCTGCGCCTTCACCGAAGTTGGCGAGTATCGGCTGCAACCACGTCGCGACGGCGTTGTAGGTGCCCATACCGATGAACACCAGGGCGGCGAGCGTCCACATGAAGCGATCGCGCGCGAGCCACCGGAGGCTCACGCTCACCGACGGATCGTCCGGGTAAGCGGGCTGCGAGCGCGCCGTGATCAGCACGAGCGCGACTGCAAGCACAGAAGGCACGGCCTGTCCGACCAGTAGCAGCGGAAGCCCGCCCGCTGCGAACAGCGGCCCTGCGGTGAGCACCGCGGCGAGGATTCCGACGAAAAGCGCGGCGGTGCCGATCGAGATCGCCGTGGCCCTTTCGCCTGGCGGGAAGTAGCGCCCAGCGACTTTGGTGATGCTGTTCAGGACGAGCGGCTGTCCGGCCGCGATCACGAGCATGCCCGCGGTCTGCACGGCGAATGAGGTCGGCGCAACGAGACGGACGAGCGCGCCTGCGCCGGTAAGAATCGCGCCGGCGGACAGTGCCTGCGCGAACCGCAAGTCGAGCCAGCGGCCCGTGGGCAGCGCCAGCACGATGTAGACAAACGGAAAGATTATGGCGAGGTCGCCGACCGTTCCCACGTCAACGTGCAGCGCGCGCGCCGTATCGGTGTCGATGGCGGCGAAGCTCAGCCACAGCATCTGCGTGCAGGCGGCCAGCAGCGAGTAGCTCGCCAGGATCGCCCACCTGCTCACTTGTTCAACCGCGCGTACACGCCGTGCAGGCGATCGTAGAGGTGCTTGAACTCCCTGTAGATCGGCTCGTAGACCGCGCGCGCCGCCGGGTTCGGCTGGAACGTATCGGTGACTCGAACCATGCCGCGCACATCGTCGAGGGAGAGCTTCCCGAGCGAGATGCCGGCGAAGAGCGCGGCGCCGCGCAGGTTCGCGTACATCGGGTCGGCGACGCGCTCGATGCGCCGGCCGAGCACGTCGGCATGGATCTGGCACCACAGATCGCTTGCCGCACCCCCGCCGAGGATGCGGAGCGTGGGCAGCGGGCGGCGCACGAAGCCCTCGACTGCGTCGAGCAGCCAGCGCGCGTTGAACGCGACGCCCTCGAGCACGGATCGCACCATCTGCGCGCGATCGGTAGCCATCGATATGTTGAGAAAGCCAGCTCGCAGCGTGCGGTCCTCGACGGGGGTCCGCTCACCTTTGAGCCATGGCGTGAAGATCACGCCACCGGATCCCGGCGCGGCCGAGCTCGCCAGCCGGCACAACTCGTCGTACGACGGCGGCGCGACGCCATCGCCGCTGAACACTGACTCCCGCAGCCACTGCAGGCAAACGCCCGCAGTCTCGTGGTTGTTGGCGACGAGGTAACCGTCGCGCCGCAGCCCAGGCACGGTGGCCATCTGGTGGATGACGTCGGTGCGCTTGAACGGCACCTCGCATGCGATCCATGACGTGGTGCTGATGGTCACGTGCGCTTCGTATGGGGCTACCGCCCCGGAGCCGAGGAACGCCGTGTGCAGGTCCGGCACGCCCGCGATCACCGGCACCGCGGGCACGCCCAGATCTCGCGCGACTCCCGGCGAGATTTCGCCGAGAACAGCGCCCGTCGGCAGCAACTGAGGCAGGCGCATGGGATCGCGACCGGAGCGCTGGATGAGCTCGGGCACATAGCCGGGTGCGGCGCGGGGGCGGTTGTCGGTGAGCCAGGACAGGATCATCGACGCCGGAGTGGCGGCGATTCGGCCCGTGAAGCACGCGCCGAGGTAGTCGAGCGGCTCCATCAGCGTCGCGGTTGCGGCGTAGGTGTCCGGTTCGCTGTTGCGCAGGTAAAGCTCGTGGCCGAGCGGGTCGGCGCCATTGGGTGAGGGCGCGCCGCCCGTGATCTGGATCCAGCGAACCATGTTTCCGGGCGAGTAGCCGAACAATGAAACCGGGC
>WNEZ01002135.1_pt1 | contig 17201 bp, 14 predicted proteins | sample 5400521 | NCBI WGS metagenome assembly WNEZ01 (sample SAMN13153339, study PRJNA577476) | soil metagenome | isolation source: 120 cm saprolite under Douglas fir tree site 2 hole 1 replicate 1 | place: USA:California | collected 2015-04-18
ATCGGTACGGATTGATGTCCATCAGATCATCTTCCCTCCCCTCTTCCGTCACACGTATTTCTCCTGGATCGAGATCTCTCTTGGACCGCTTCTGCTGAGACTCCTTCTCATCTCTCTGCATTAGCTCTGCCTTTCTCTGGTCTTACCTTGCTGAAATCGTTTATCCCTCGATAAATCGGGGATCTACGCATGCATGCTTCTCTTGACACCGTTTGCCCCATTATCGGAGATGCACGATAGCATGTCAAGCATGTGAATGTGTCAATATGCTTCATATTGTATCATCGTGAGCAAGCTGTGTCTAATGAACCTTAACCAACGCGCAAACGGTTGACAACATCACCCACCTCCCAGTACACTTCTACCCCAAAGCGGCCTGAGGGCCCCTGGATTCAGCCACGGGGGTGAAAGGCCGCCGTCGCAAGGCGCACCTCCCTCGCTTGACAATTCTCCTGGATTGCAGCAGAATAGAGGCATGAGAACATTTGAGTATCGCCTGTATCCTCAGAAGCAACAAGCCCATTTGCTCATGCAGGGCTTGAGAGAGACGCGCATCATCTATAACGGAAGCCGCTTTCAAGGGACAAGGTGAACATGTTCCTGCCACCACCGTTCAATGCCTTGCTGACAGACTCTCCAAGGCCCTCAAACGCTTCCTTGCCGCCAAAGAGAACACCATTCCTGGTGTGGGCTTTCCCCGCTTCAAGAAACCGAACCGCTGGCACTCGATCCAACTGCGGCAGTACGGCAAAGATGTGTACTTGCATGAAGACAAGAAACATCTCGTCGTCCCCAAGAAGCTCGGCCACTTCCTCAAGATCAAGCTGCATCGGCAGATCGAGGGCAAGCCCAAGACGGTGCACCTGGTACTCCGGGCTGATGGACACTGGTATGCGCTCATCGTCTGCGAAACGGAACCACAGAACGACCATCTGCCCTCCGCATGTCAGCACCCTGATATTGGCATCGATGTGGGGCTGAAGTCCTTCCTGACCGATAGTGAAGGCCATACGATTGAGAACCCGCGCTTCTATCGCACCTCTCAGAAAACACTCAGGCGCAAGCAACGGCAGTTGTGTAGGCGCAAGAAAGATTCTCATCGACGCCGTAAAGCTGCCAAGAACGCTGCCAAAACGCATCTCAAGATCAATCGGCAACGCCGCGACCATCATTTCAAGACAGCCAAGCCCTATGCAGAAGGGTATCAGCGTATTGCTGTTGAGGACCTTCAGATCACGAACATGGTCAAGAACCATCACTTGTCGAAGAGCATCATGGATGCCAGTTGGGGTGCGTTCCTCACTATCCTTGAAGATAAGGCTGCAAGTGCCGGTCATCAAGTCATTCGAGTGAACCCCCGCTTCACTACACAGGTATGCAGTCACTGTGGGGAGCTTATTCAAAAGTCCCTCAGTGTCCGTACCCATATCTGCACCTCCTGTGGCTATGTGGCAGACCGTGATGTCAATGCCGCTCAGAATATCTTAATGGCCGGGGCACGGCCATCAGGGACGGTCTCCGATGGGAGTCCGGTCGAACTGAGAAGCCCCCGGCTTTAGCCGTGGGGAGTTGTCACCAGTCGCCTAACTAAGGAGTATCGCAAACCATGTCCCTACATCCTGGTACCCGCAAGGGGCACCAGTACACCGCCCGATCACGCCAGGCCTTTTCCTGGTTCTTACTCATCACCGCCAATGCCCTCTGGGCATGTAGCTACGTTGCCGCCAAGTTCGTCCTGCATGACATCTCTGTCAATATGATGAACGTGCTCAGAATGTGCATTGCAGCGCTCTTACTACTGCCATTGCTCATCTCCCGGCGTAAGGAACTGAAGCTCACACGCAGAGACCTCCCACAACTTGCTATGCTGGCACTGCTCGGCTTCGTCATAAACAAAATACTCGAATTTGGGGGGTTGTCCCTCACCACAGCCTCCGATGTAGCTCTACTCATCGGCAGCGAAACTATTTTTACCGCAGCCCTCTCCTGGCTAATGCTGCGTGAGCGTTTCAAACCGCTCACAGGTATCGCCCTTTTGCTCGGATTTATCGGAGTATACCTCATCGTCGAGCGCAGCCTGCTTCCTAACATTCCTACCGGTTATGGGGTCTTGCGCATCCTTGGTGACTTAATGGTCATGCTGGCATTGATCTTCGAGGCCTTTTACACTGTCCGTGGGAAAGCCCTGCTGGTGAAGTACCCACCATTACTGATTACCGCTGCAGCCGTAGTCGGCAGTGTCATCTTCTGGCTACCCGTCGGAACCTGGAACATACTCTCCTCTGGCTGGCATCCGCTGGGGCTTACCGCATGGCTAGGCGTCGGCTGGCTTGCACTCATGTCCACCGTCATCGCCTATCTTGCCTGGTTCCAGGGACTCGCCAGGGTGGATGGTTCCGCCGCAGCATCCACCCTCTTCATTCAGCCACTACTCGGCACTGTCCTGGCCATCCTGCTCCTACACGATCAACTTACTCTTACTACCATCATCGGAGGCATACTCATCGTCGTCAGCGTCTATCTGCCTGGTACCCGCAAGGGGCACCAGTACACTTCACGCTCGGAACGCCCAATAATGTAGTGGTGCCCCTTGCGGGTACCAGGAGGAAGTATGACCACCATTCTCTATCTAAACGGTGCCATCTACACCATGGACGCAGCGCAGCCACGAGCGCAGGCCATGGTCATCGACGACATAAGCGGTCGCATTGTCGCCCTCGGCGACAACGACGACATTCATCGCTTCGCCACTCAGCACAGCGAACTCATAGATTTGCGTGGCAAAACAGTCCTCCCCGGCTTCATCGATGCACACATCCACTTGCTCAGCTACGCCTACCGTACTCATCATATCGATGCAGGCGCAGCCACCAGCGAGGACGAAGCCGCGACGTTGGTACGTCAACGTGCAACACAGACATCACCCGGTCAATGGATACTCGGCGGACAATGGGACAAGAACACCTGGCCCGGTCAGCAGTTCCCCACCAGGGCATCGCTTGACGCTGCCGCGCCAGAGCATCCCGTCGCCCTATCGAGTAAGGACGGTCACCTCCTATGGGTCAACTCCCTTGCCCTGCAACGCGCCGGCATCACCGCGCAAACACCGGAGCCGGCCAACGGCGCTATCCTGCGTGACGGTTCCGGTGAACCAATAGGCATCCTGCAAGAAGAGGCAGCAACCAGCCTCGTCTATCGTGTCATCGAAGCGCCAGACCCTTTCCTGACGCGCTCACTCGTCCAGCGTGCATTGACACAATTACAACGTAGCGGCATCACCACCATCCATGACATCGAAGGACGAGATGCCCTGGAACTCTTTCAACAACTGCGCGATGAAGGAACATTAGGCGTGCGCGTCCAGATGATCCTGCCGCGCCAAGTCTTGCCACAACTGCCTGCGCTCGGCTTACGTGCGGGCTTCGGTGATGACCTCCTTTCGCTCGGTGGTATCAAAATCTTCGCCGACGGCACACTCGGTTCGCAGACCGCCGCCATGCTTGAGAGTTTTGAAGGCAATCCTGGCAATCTCGGCATCCTCACCCTACCCGAACAGGAGTTGAAAGAAACGGTGAGTGCTGCCGCGGAGATGGGCCTGAGCATCGCCATCCACGCAATCGGCGACCGTGCAGCCCATGTCGCCCTCGACAGCATCGAGGGCACCCAGCGTCTCCTGGCTGATCGCAGTGCCTATACCGCACCCGTGCGCTACCGCCTGGAGCACGTGCAACTCATCACCCCTGAAGATCTGGAGCGTATGCGCCGCCTCGGTGTCATCGCCTCCGTACAACCATTCCACGCCGTCGCCGACCGTGACATCGCCGAACGCTACTGGGGCAAACGTCATCGTCGCGCCTACGCCTATCGCACTATGCAACAAATGGGCATTCCACTCGCCCTTGGCTCAGATGCTCCCGTAGAGACCTTTGACCCCTTGCGTATCCTGCATGCTGCCACCATGCGTAACGATCCCGCCACACCACAACGTCCACCCTGGCTCCCAGATCAGGCCCTACCCATCGCACAAGCACTTTGGAGCTATACATTAGGAGCAGCATACGCCGGCGCCGAAGAACAGCACAAAGGCTCATTGACGGTCGGGAAACTGGGCGATGCCGTTATATTGCGCGAAGATATTCTCAATCTATCGCCTGATAAGATCGGTGAGAATACAGTGCAGGCGACGATTCTGGGTGGGAAGGTGGTATATGGGGAGGTGTGATCTCGACATAGTCCTCTTACCTATTGCCATTCACATGGCACAGCAGTATACTGGCGCTATGTAGAGTCCAGGCAAATCGTTTATTTCATAAAACAATGGAGGTACGTACCCATGAGTTATAACCCAGATCAGCCACCACAGTCCTATGGGCAACAACCACAGCAACCGTTTGGCCAACCACCATCCCAGTACTCACCACAACCGCAGTACCCACAACAACAGTATGGTCAGCCACAATACCCGCCACAGCAATACGGCCAACCTCAGTTCCCACAACAGCAGTACGGCTTCGCACAATCACCGCCGAAAGACTGGCTCACCACCCTACTCTTATGCATCTTCTTAGGATACCTCGGCGTTCACCGCTTCTATGTGGGAAAAACTGGCACCGGTGTGGCTCAACTACTCACGTTAGGTGGCTGCGGTATTTGGACGTTGGTCGATTTCATCATGATCCTTACCGACAGCTTCACGGACAGCAATGGTCGTCCATTAGTCAGAAGATAATGCAGAGCACATCACTCTCATCACTCGGGAAAGTAGGACTGTACACCCTCCTACCTCTGGCCTTTATAGGCGTGCCCACCTCCTGGTTTGAGTCACGCCGTTCCATCTGCGTGATTCGTACCTTGTTCGGCGTACCTTGCCCCGGGTGTGGCATGACCAGGGCTATCTCTTGCGTCCTCCACGGCCACTTCAAGCGAGCATTTCAACATAACAAACTGGTCGTGATCGTCTTCCCGCTCCTCTGCCACACATGGCTACGCGCTCTGGCTATCGAATATAAGAACCTGTGCAATACAGAACTGCCCGCTCATATACAAGCATAAACAAAACCGTGCTTATTGTAAAGAACGGAGAGCAAGGAGGGTGAGGTTCAGATTTTTGCGTCGAGCCAGGCCACCCCAACCTGTGGGGCCTCGTTCGAATAGATGCTTCGTGCAAAATTTTGACGCCCACCCGAGCAAGGAGACTGATCTTGTGAAGCCTCACCTGAGGGTTATAGCTGGCCCCCACGACACAACATGATCCGGTGTAATCACAATCACCGGATGTGTCTCCAACTTCATCGTCTGGTACTGGAGATAGCGTTCCCGCAACAGCACCAGAGCATGGGCGTGCGCAGCATCTTCCGGCATCAGCACATCTGCACGTCCATGCACCAGCACATATCCCAGGCGCGACCAATCATCATCATACTGATCAACCAGCAATGACGCCTCGTGCCGTGCTTCAATATTGCGCACGCGGCGCAGTTCGTTCCCTGCTACGCGCTTCGGCTTCTCATCCAGCGGCGTATAAAACCGCGCACCATCAAAGGCATAGCAGACGGGAACGACATGGGGATGTCCGTCCCCATCTGCTGTAGCGAGCCGCGCCACACGTTGCGCACGCACAAAGGCTATCTCAGCTTCTGTCAGCGTTGCACGACTGGTCATTTCCTACCGACCTGCCACTCGTATCTTCTCGACCTCCGGAACAATCTCGGTAGCCAGCAAATCGAACGGCTCCAGATCGTACACGTTCGGCATACTAAAGATTGCCTGGTCGATACCCATAGCCGCCAACTTTGCAAAATGTTCAATCGCCGTGGCCGGAGTCATCGACCCATCGCGTCCATCACGCGAGAACCGCAGCACATCCAGCGTCGTCTTCTCAATCTGCTCATACGGACGACCTACCGACTCACAGTGACCGCGCAGCACATCCAACTTACGCTGAAGCTCATCGTTACCAAGGCGAGCGAGCAGGTTGCAGGCGTCGCCATACTGCGCGACAAGGCGCAGCGTCTTCCGTTCGCCACTCCCCCCAATCAAAATTGGCGGATGCGGTCTCTGCACCGACTGCGGCGAATTGAGAGGTCGGCTGAGCTGGTAGTACTTCCCTACGTCGGCCTTCTCATCTCCAGCCCACATCTGTAACGCAATCTGCAGCGTCTCCTCCAACCGCTCGAACCGCTCCGCCAAAGGTGGGAAAGGCACACCCAGTCCCTGGTGTTCCTGCTCATTCCAGGCCGCACCAATACCAAAATATGCCCGCCCATGCGAAAGCACGTCCAGCGTCGTCGCCGTCTTCACCAGAATACCCGGATAGCGGTACGTCACACCCGTCACCATCGTACCCAGCTTAATACGGTTCGTACGGCCAGCGGCGAAGGCCAGCGCACTCCACCCTTCAAGCATCTCATTCTCAGCTGGTCCAACAACCGGGATCTGGAAGAAGTGATCCATCACCCACATGCTATACAACCCCGCCCGTTCTGCCCGCTCCGCTATCAAGCCAAAGGTATCCCCAAGATTATTCTGCCCATTAGGCCACGTAAAATTGGGAACCTGTAATCCCAAACGCATATCTTTTCCCTCTAGTTTTCTGTGGAACCCGTTAACCAACTAACTTTTATGTAGCTATTATATAAAGGATAGTTCTGGTATTGCAAGTGACCATTGTCATCCGGGTGTATGAATTTTTTGTAGGCAAGCAAACGAGTTCGGGTAGGCCGTAGGGGCCAGTTTACGATGAATCGGCCCCTACACTCCCTTACCTACAACTATTTCATACACCCGCTGTCATCCAGGCACTTGCATTTCTGCCTACCATGTACTATACTGCTATTAGTTACTAATAATGAATTAGTGGATATAAACAGGAGCTACCACTATGGAAACGAATTATGTCCCTGAGCAGGAAGCCACAGGGTTACAAGATAAAGAAGTATCGTTAGATGAATTAGCGCAGACCTGGCCTTTACGCCGGGTGGGTTTGCGCGTGCAGGATATTACAGCATGCGTTGATTACTATACACAATTAGGCTTTACCATCGTCAGGGACGAGCGCGATTCGCAAGGCAGTGTTGGCCTGGGAGTTGGCAGTCAAGAAATACTATCACTGCGCACATTTCCAGGCGGGCATTCCCGACCACCGCGCACGGCTGGTCTCTATCATTTCGCACTATTGTTACCGGATGAAGTAGAACTTGCCTCTTTTCTAAAACATCGCATCGATCACCATCTCCCGATTGATGGAGCATCCGATCATCTGGTGAGTCAGGCATTGTATCTCAGCGACCCCGAAGGCAACGGCATCGAAGTGTATGCCGATAGGCCACGCGCGACCTGGCAGTACCGCAACGGTCAACTGGCCATGGACACCCTACGGCTCAATGCTCCCGCACTACTGCGAAAGGCGCGACCTTTCGCTGGCTTTTCTACGGGCTTGCGCCTCGGTCATATGCACCTCAATGTAGGGAACCTGGAGCGCAGTATGGCCTTTTATCAAACCCTGGGCATGGAACTAATGATAGGTATACCTGGCCAGGCCGATTTCCTCTCGTGGGATGGCTATCATCACCACCTCGGCATCAACCTCTGGGCCGGTCGCAACGCGCGTCCGGTCGAACCTGGTGCGTTTGGCATCGATTTCTATGAAATCCGCCGTTCTGGATTAACTCCGGCTACGTTGCAAGACCCGGATGGAGTAACGGTGGTTGTGATCTAATCTGTTCGCAGAGACGCCTTCCCCAAGGGCTCGTCCTTCATTTTCAGCATGTCGTTCAGGTCATCATCCCTTCCTGTGGTATACTCAGTAGGGGATGCATGTTCTCCTCCGCCATGGCGACCAATAGGAGATGCTTCGACCCCTCGATAAATCGGGGATCTACAGGTCTACATGCCGAGCAAGAACTCCTTCCGCAAGGGTCGCCCCTACTCGTTTGATTTGCAGCCCCAGGGGCTTTCTGATCAGTCTGTTAATTGTGAAAAAAGGTGGACAACACGTGAGTACATCCTTTGTGAGACACATCACAGCCTTGCACCCTGTCCCGCTGTATGCCGTCATCATCGCCTCGCTCAGTTCATCTGGCTTATTGCTTGCTCATTTGATGGGATGGCAACTCTGGCTGGTCGCATTGCTCATCTTGCTGGTCTGGTCGCCTATTTTCGTGCGCATCACGGCGGCGCTCTACCGGCAGTACCGCTGGTTGGCGTTCTTTTTCGTTTTGCTGGTTGCCCAAAGTGTGCACTTTACGGAACACATCGCGCAGATGATCCAGATTCACCTGTTGGGCCTTAGTGGAGCGCAAGCGCATGGCATTATCGGCGTGCTCGATTTCGAGTGGGTGCACTTCATCTTTGATGGCGGCTGGGTGCCCATTTGCGCCTACACTCTGTTCGTCGTCTACCGCAAAAGCAACCCCTGGCTGTGGATACTGGTCCCAGTAGTCACCTGGCATGCGTTTGAACACGTCGCGATTATGTCGGTCTACCTCAGAACTGGGATCGTGGGATCACCCGGTCTCTTAGCGCACGGAGGATTCATCGGCGGCGGCTTACCGCTGACCCGTCCCGATTTGCACTTTCTATACAACTTGATCGAAGAAACGCTCATTGTCATCGGCTACGTGTACCAGGTCAAACACCTACCCAGTGGGAACCTGGCGGGAGCAAGCCTCGCCACTACGCCAATCTGAAGCCAGCTGTTCAGGTACTTGCTCTTCTTGTCATACACTGATCTTCCTAACCTCATCATCTTGGATATCTTACTCTCGGGAGAAGATGGGCGAGAGCTTTGTCAGCAATTAAAGAGCGATGAGAAAACCAGGCACATTCCCGTGATCTTTTTCTCCGCGCATTTCAGTGCGAGGGATATCACAGCGAAAAGTGGTGCCGATGCGTTTCTGCCCAAGCCGTTTCACCTGGACGAACTGATAGGTCTGGTCAAGCGGTATTTCTAATGCTAAACCCGCCTGGGATTACGCAAGCGATAGTCCGGTGAGGCATCAAATGTTAGCGTGATGACCAGGCTGGTGTCCATCATCCGTGAGCGGATGCGTTCCTCGATGCCTTGCAGACCAATATTGTTGGTAGTGATGACCGTAGGGAAGCGCGAGTTGTAGCGATAATTGAGCAACTGGAACATCTTTTCATTGGCCCATGGTGAACTCTGCTGTGCGCCCAGATCATCAAGAATCAGTATTCCCGCCTCGCATATTTTGGCGAAGAGCTGGTCATACACCTCTGTTGCAGTAGGCACGAAGGTGGCACGCAGGTGATCGAGCAGATCAATCACAGTCATAAAGAGCACCACAGAACCATCTTCAAGGCCCTGATTGGCAATGGCTGCCGCCAAATGGGTCTTGCCACAACCGTTTGGTCCGATCAGAACGAGCCAACCGTCGGGATCGCGGGCATATTCCACCGCTACTTGATAGGCGCGCTGAACCGCTCGAGAGACGTTAGGATTAAAGTTTTTGAAGCTCTGATTGCGGAATGCATCCATGTTGGATAGACTGTACAGTTGTAACCTTCTCTTCTCAGCACGTTCGGCTTCTTTACATTCACAGGCAATGGGCTTGCCAAAATTCGGATGCCCAAAAGCGACATCGGCACGAAGATAGCCTGCGCCTTTGCAGACGGGACAGATCTCTGTTGGTGCGGTATATGGCGCCGGAATGCTCTGCACTACCTGTTCCGGTGGAACGAGCTGGCGTGTAGGTCTGGCTGTGCGCGACGGCGACATATCCTGGCTCGTACGTAGGGGTGAGCGCTGGTTGAGCGGCTGCGTTGTACGCTGCTGATAGTGCCACACCTCCTGTACTGAGACCTGTGGTGATGGCACCGAGGAAGGCGGGACCGGTGGCATCTGCAAACTGCGAGGAGTATGTGCGATATACGCTCTAGTTTCTGGAGCAGGAGGCAGTTCTCGCGTGTTGAGCGGGCGATTGACACGGGGAGTAAGCTCTGTCCCCGGCCGTACATAGCCTTGCAGCTCGTGCTCATCACTTTCCCAGTCACCATAGCGCATCCCTGCCGCGTCATCGTCCCATTCCTCCACTACGTCTGCCTGGGCGAATTGATCACCAAAAATGGCATCGGACTGATAATAGTCTCTTCTCAGCGGGTGTTGTGGTTCCTGCGGTGGGCGTGATCGCTGCTGATATGGTGGCTGGACATCAGCCCCAACAGGCATGCGCTGGACCGAAGCCGGTCGTTGTAAAGGGGCCTGCGGGCGAGGCAGAGGCGGCGAAAGTGGCGATTCTCCTTGCCCAGGGGCATGATGAATCACGCCCATACGTGGTGGCAGTGTGTACTGGTTATCTTGGTTATGTGAATTGTGTGATTGCGCGACAGGTAGAGATGGTTTCCCCAGGCGTGCAGTCTGTTCACGTAGAGGTTGGCGGAGTCTAGGGGACGGAGCCCCACCAGGAGGAGGCAGTTGGCCTGGTTGTTGCCCCTGAGTTCCACCTTGTGGAGGTTGTTGACCTGTCGTGTGCCGGTGGCGTTGCGCCTGCTGCATCGTTCTCGCCATAATTTCATTCAGGCGTTCCATGTTTGCCTGCCCTCCGTTTCCCAGCGCCTCAAAATGGCGCGAATATAGCTCCATTTTCGCTTGTTGTGCTGTACAGCCTCACGGAATGCCGATTCAATCCACTCCGTCGGGTACTGATCAGCAGCCTCTCTTAATTCGTCTGCAATCAATGGGGACAACAATCCGATATTTTGTTCATATAATACGAAAATATTTGGACGTTCAACATGCACGCGGGCCGTCTCATACTCCCTGGATGCTGTACGACTATGCGCTGAACTTGCGACCTCGCTCGCTTCTTCAGCGTGTTCACGTTCAGAACTCAGTAGCCGTACAGGCACCATTTCTGCTCCCTGCAACTCGGCTACGGCCTTGCGGCTACGAGCCGTGTTAAAGAAATACCAATCGATGATTTCTGCCTGGTCGTCGCCTTCGCTGAGCAATCGCAACTGTATGCGCAGGACAGTACCACGAGCGACGGCTTGTTCCAGGCCTTGACGCAGGCGCTCCTCCGCCGGCCGTGGGTCACCCCGGCGTTTGAGGCTGTGCAACAGCATGCGATCAGCAAATAACTCATGGTCGCTGACGCAGCGCGGGTTGCCTTGTTTTTGTGCCAGCAGCCAGAAGAGGTGCAATGTAACTTTCAGTTCAGCACTGTCCTCGATTTCTGGCAGTAGTACCGTGAAGAAGTCTTCCGGCACCGGCACATAGGGATTTTTCCCCGATGGAAATCCAGCAAAGGCTGTCATATAACAATGTCCAATTTATTCCGCGGGTGGATTGAGTTCCAGGTCGCGGAAGCGCGTCTGGTTGGCCTGGAAGTAGAGACTGATCTGGCCAACCGGACCATTACGATGTTTGGCAACGATAATATCGGCGATATTTTTGCGTTCCGACTCTGGATTGTATACATCATCTCGATAAATGAACATAACGATATCACTATCCTGTTCGATACTGTTGTGTAGAATAATATCACTAGCAGTAAAATTGTGTAATCGATCTATAGTCAAATCATAGACTTCAGCTTCGATATCGAATTCTATAGAGACGATTTTGTCCCAGTACACATCGCTTTGTGCTAGCTTAGCCAGTTGCATTGAACCAACAATCTGCGCCACGCGGCTTGCACGTTCACGGCTCAGGTTTTGCTTGTAAAGGGTTGGGCGGAAGATACTGTGGCCTAACTGTATTGCCATCTTGTCTGGTGTCATTCCTGTAATTTCCATAGCTGGAACAGCAAACAGTAACCATGCCTCGTGAGGCACTATATCACGGTTCGTTTTAGCTGGACGCTGTTGGGCAAGATAGTCGACTATTGCCATTTGATGCGTTGTCTTTTTTGAACTGAGTGCGCCGACTTGATTGAAAAAACTCTCGATATCTGATTTGCCACTCACCGTAACATGATATTGATTTCGTCCTTTGCCTATTTGCTTATGTTGTGACAATGTGGCATTAATGCTTAGACGTAGCAAAAGAGATTGCACATCGTGAGCCAACTTGACACTACTTGTGGCATAATAGATACCAGGATAGTGATTATTACTTGAGTGAATACAACCATCAGTGGACCAGAGATGACGTAGGAAACTTGCAATGCCTGCGACTGGTTGGGCAAAAACCTGCTCTGGCACACGTTTTTCATACGAGCGCAGGCCAAAAATTCCCATGCTCTCTAGCCATGTAACAACAGGGTTATGCACTCTGTGTGTGAGGCGATAGCTTGGAGGTAGATAGACCTGGTACCACTCACGCTCTCGCTGGATGCGAGGCACCACTGCATCACCGAAAACCGTAGTTGCCAGGTTTGCCACAGTTTCAGCCAACTCCAGTTCGTGAGTAGTATATTGGATGGCATGAGTGGGCAACGTACAGCCATCACCGATGAGGTGACCAAGAAGCGCTAGCTCTTCGTCACTCATCGTAGCCTCCACTGGACCGGGCAGCCGACGAGGTAAAGCAATCCGCATTCCTGCTGCCAGCTCATCCAGCCTCTGCCATCCTTGCATAGTCAGAAACTGGTGGTTCGCCGTGGCACGGATGGTGCGCCCTAAACGGGTAGTCATGCGGTAGACAGGCTTATGACCGGTAGCAAAGGCATGACTGACCGGACAAGGTTCCAGTTGCCATGTTTCGGTGTTCAGAGCGAGCACGCGAAAATCACGTTGTCCTACCAACTGCTTGATTGGCTGATAGGTGCCCAGGTCTGGTAGGTAGACGGGCGTTTCACCAGCAAGGCAGCCACTCTCCCTCAGATCCGATAACTGCGGTACCTTCGATGACCGGCTCTCCACGGCGCGGGACAACTGCGCGAGAGCCAGCACAGGCACATTCAGTTCGCGAGCCAGGCCTTTGAGGTTACGGCTGATCTCGGAAATCTCCTGCACGCGGTTCTCATTGCGTTTGCCGCCAACGCTGGACTGCATGAGTTGCAGGTAATCGACGATGATCAGATCAACGCTATGTTCAGCCTGCAAACGGCGGGCTTTGCTGCGCATCTCCATGGGGGAGATACTCGCTGTGTCGTCGATCCAGATGTTAGCCTCCGAAAGCGTGCCCATGGCATAGACGATACGTTCCCAATCGTCGTCCTCGATCCAGCCGGTGCGCAGACGTTGCTGGTCTATCGAGGCATCCATCGAAAGCAGGCGCTGCACCAGTTGTTCCTTGCTCATCTCCAGGCTGAAGATAGCCATGGAGTTCTGGTATTGGACGGCGGCATTGTGAGCTAGACTCAGCGCCAAGCTGGTATTGTGAACAAAGATATCCTGAGCTATGAAGTTTGCGCCATCGGGTACAGTCAGGTCGTACACCTGATGCTCTCCTATAGGTTCTATAGAGACAATTTCATCCCAATAGACATCTGGACTGGCAGATCGACGCAGAGAAGCATCGTCTAATACCTCGGCATAAGCTGCCAGGCGGTAACGAGGAATACTTCGTTTTTTATGAGGGTTATATCCAACTTTGATTGTTTCTCCGCTTCTACGTGCTACCTCTGTAACTGATAACCCCTGAAGCTTGGCAGCATCACATACAAGACTCCATGTCTCTTGAGGTGCATGACCACAATTGCCAAGACGTTTTGGGAAGACATGTGCATATTCCGCAAAACGGGTGTTTTTCTCGCCAATCCATCCTATTTGCTCTTGATATAACTTCACACTTTCGGGAGACGTAATCTCAACACGCCAGGCCCCATGTGAAGTCCGATAGTATTTCGCTATAATGCCAAATCGAGTGAAAGCATGACACATATCCGCAGCTAACTGTGGAGCAGCAACGGTAAACTCTATAAGTGGATATCCTTTAGCAGAGGAATAAATACTTCCATCACAACTCATTAGCACTCGCAAGAACTCCGCCAGGTAACGACGACTCCATCTCCAAACGCAGGCAGGGAAAAACTTCTCCTTGGACAACTTACCCATCAATCCCAAATCACTCAACCAAGTCGTAACAGGATTCTCTCGGAATTTGGTTCTATATGATCGCATGTGCGGATTTCTCGGCTGAGTAACGGTATAGGTGATACGCTCTTGTCTTAGGGCACACGTAGGGAAATGAGTTGCTATGATTTGCTTGAAGTCTTCTATAATCGTAGGATCGGTATTAGTGAACGCAGGTGAATTGTGTGTTAGTCCTCCTTCTGCGATAAAATAGGCTAGAAGCCGTACTATATCCAGGGACCAGCTTTCATCGGTACCAAAGGCTGGTACCGTTCTCGGCACTGCAATACTTTGCCCAACACATAGATCGTGTAAAGGTATCCAGCCATGAACAGTAAGAAATGGATGGTGTCCCGTTACTTCAACCATTCGTCCTGTACGGGTTTGAACACGATAACACGGCTGCATGCCACTATCTACCCACGCGGTAACGCTAGCTGGACGTACTTTGCCCGCTTCTGAAATACCATACACAGTAGGTAGTTTCCACAACACATACTCCTCAATAGTCCATCTTGCGCCTGTCTCAGGATCATCTATAAGTGTTCTAGCCGTCAGACACTTACCGATTCCTGGTCTGGACGCCAGCACAATCAAATCCGACTTTTGCAGGCCGCCGGTCAGGCGATCGAGATCGGTGAAGCCGGTGGGGACGCCGACGATCGTGCCGCGATGCTCGTGCAGTTGCTCCAGCTTCTCCATATATTGAGAGAGCAGGTCGCGCAGGTGTGAGAAGTCGGAACGGGAGTGGCGCTGGCCAATGGCAAAGATCAACTGCTCGGCCTTGTCGAGTGCAACGTCGGCATCTGCTTCTTCGTAGGCAATGGCAGCGATCTGCCCGGCGGCGTGGATCAGGCGGCGTAAGATGGCGGTACGTTCAACGATCCGCCCATAATATTCAACATTGCCGCTGGTCGGTACTTGATTGATGAGCGAGGTAATGTAGCCCGCGCCACCTACATCCTCCAGCTTGTTGCGTCTCTCTAGCTCGTCGCAGATAGTAATGAAATCGGCCGGCTCGTGCTCTTCGTAGAGATGGAGAATGACCTCATAAATAGTGCGATGGGCGTCACGGTAGAAGTCCTCGGCGAACAGAAAATCTGCCACCTGGACTATTGCCTCTGGGTCAATGATGATGCTGCCAAGTACACCGCACTCGGCCTCTATGTTTTGTGGTAAAAGTTTCTCCACGTCATTGGCTCCAGTGCTTTACCACCGCTTACGGGTACTGACCTACTTACGGCGGATTATAGCACATTGGTTCGATTTTTGCGCGGCTACCAGAAGCCGATCTTGACTTGCCCAATCCCACGATAAATTGGGTACCAGGCCAAATTCATGTCTGCTTCATCAGTGTAACGAATTCTGCGACTGAAATCAAATAGCAGGCGAGGGATATCTTTGTGGATATGTGGATATGTTTCTGACATCGCCATAGGGATGTGTGCGTGAAGTTATGGGTTGAGATGTCATCAAGTTTGTTTATCGGCAGTTATCCACACAAGAGGTTGAGTTATCCCCAGTTATCCCCGAAGTTATCCACAGACTTATTCACAGGGAAAGGTACTAGAATGATCCTATCCACGTTGATCCATTCTCCTCTTCAAGTTCAGCCTGGCACCCGCAAGGGGTGCCACTACACTAGCTGATTGCACAATGCGGCCTATTCCGGCGTAGTGGCACCCCTTGCGGGTGCTCAGGTAGACTACCCGGCACAAAACTTTAACCCTCACCTCCTCTTGGGCTAGGGACTTGACCCAGGCGCACGGGAGAGTTATGATAGCACGCAGAAAAGGCAAGGTTTGTCATGGCCACCCACCGTATCGTAAGCGTTATCTCGTTGGCTGGGGGCCGAGCGTATCTCTACTGAAAAGGAGTGGTTGTAGAACCCCATGCCAAAAACATCGAAACGTGCTACTACGAAACGTGCGACGAAGGTCGCAAAAGCCCATGCGACTAAGTTGCCGCCGTTGGAGGTAAAAGAATCACCGCGGCGTGCTCCTGGTTACAAGCCTCCGGCCCGTGGCCTGGCCCGCTATCCCTGGGCTATCAGCCTTACCCTGCTTATCGTCCTGGCAACGCTTGGAACGCTTTACTACTATAAGATAGGGCCGTTTGCAGTCAAGCCCAAACCGCCTGTGCCGGTCGTTCAGCTCTGCCTTAGTTCTAAGGTCATCAAGCAACTGACCGACGTATCACCAGCCCCAGGTCCCGTGACCTTTGACAGCACACAGCACAGCTACTCACAGCCTCCCGCTATGGTGATTAATCCCAACAAGGTCTATTGTGCGGGGATTAACACCAATCGTGGCTTGATTGTGCTTGAACTGGACCCGCAGCTTGCACCAAACACGGTGAACAACTTCGTGTTTTTAGCGCAGCACCATTTTTACGATGGGTTGACTTTCCATCGCGTCGTGCCTAGCTTTATCATCCAGACGGGTGACCCTAAGGGCAATGGCACCGGCGGCCCGGGTTACAAGTTCAAGGATGAACCGGTCAAGAGTAATTACACGGCAGGCTGTGTTGCAATGGCCAATTCTGGGCCGAATACCAACGGCAGCCAGTTCTTCATCTGCACGGCGGACGATAGGACAACATTGCAGAAGGTGTATAACCTGTTTGGGCACGTCGTATCGGGTTTGAATGTGGCACAAAAGATTCAAGGTCCTGGCGATGCTGCAAACTCGAAGAATATTACGCCGGATATTATTACCCACTTGATCGTGGTTGCAGCACCTTAAACAGAATTTAGGAGATAGATATGCCCAAGCAGTACGATCGCCCGCCAGCTATGCAGATTGACCCTGCCAAGCAGTACCTGGCAATCATGCATACGGAAAAAGGTGATATCCAAATAGGGTTGTTTGCGGCGCAGGCACCCAAAACCGTGAATAACTTTGTATTCCTTGCACGCGATGGTTTCTATAACGGAACCACATTTCATCGTGTCATTCGCGATTTCATGGTTCAGGGGGGCGATCCAAAGGGGACAGGGACAGGTGGACCAGGCTATCATTTCGATGATGAGGCCAGTGCCCTTGCGCTTAAGCATGACCGCCCTGGCATCTTATCCATGGCAAATGCTGGGCCGAACACCAATGGATCCCAGTTTTTCATTACCCATGTGTCAACACCACACCTGAATGGCAAACATGCAGTCTTTGGCCGCGTCATTTCGGGAATGGATGTTGTGAACTCGATTCGCGAGCGTGATCCAGGAC
>WNEZ01002621.1_pt1 | contig 17200 bp, 19 predicted proteins | sample 5400521 | NCBI WGS metagenome assembly WNEZ01 (sample SAMN13153339, study PRJNA577476) | soil metagenome | isolation source: 120 cm saprolite under Douglas fir tree site 2 hole 1 replicate 1 | place: USA:California | collected 2015-04-18
AGCCCGATTGGCGACCGCTCGAAGCTGAAGGCCAGAAGGAATGGCTCGAGACCGTGCTGCAAAAGCAGCTCGACGGTTATCTGTCCCGAATGGAGGGCGTGCTCGACCGCAAGCGAGAGGAGAAGCAGGTCAGGTCGCTGCTGGGCAACTACATCCGATTCGTCACCGGCATGCAGCCGATCCGGCGCCTCGGCACGCTCGCGCTCGAGCGGCGCTTTCACTTGCAGCTCGATGGCGCGGAGATCGTCGGCAAGATCGACCGCGTCAACGACGTCGGCGATGGCGAGGTCGAGGTCATCGACTACAAGACCGGCTCGGGCAAGCCGATGCGTTGGGCTTACGAGGCGTATTTCGGCCCCGATCTCTATGACGTGCAGCTCGCCCTGTATTACCTCGCCTGCAAGTACGGGTTCGACGACGAAGGCAAGCCGCTCGGCTTTCATCCGCGATTCCTGTCGCTCTGGTATCCGAAGGATTGGGTCTGGGGTTCGATGCGCCAGGACATCTTCACGGTCGGCCGGCCGGCGGGCCTCAAGGAATACCGCGAAAAGGTGCTCGATGCCGGCGACCTTGAGCGCAGCCGCGACATCGTGCTGCGGGCGATTTCTCGCATCAAAGCCGGGCACTTCGAGCCGGCGCCGCGCGACCTCCCGGGTACATGCATCACCCGCTTTTCGTCGTGTCCACACGCCGCGATCTGCCCATACGGCGGAGCGCCGCCGGAATGATCGACGGCGCCAGCAGGACGCTCAGTCCTGAGCAGACCGCGGCCGCTCACGCCGGTCCTGACGGCGCGTTTCTCATCGCGGCAGGACCGGGCACAGGGAAGACCGCCACCGCGACCGAGCGTTTCTGCTGGCTCGTGGAGCATCGGGTGCCCGCCGGCCAGATCCTCGCCGTCACCTTCAGCGACCGCGCTGCAGATGAGCTCAGATCGCGCATCACTGAGGAACTTCGCGCGCGCCGGCCGGACCTCGGGCCGGAGGTCCTGGACGGCGCGTGGATCGGGACGTTCCACAGCATCTGCTCTCGCCTGCTGGACGAGTTCGCGTACCTGGTCGGGGCGCCACGCGAGCTGCGGGTGCTCGATGAGACCGGGCAGCGGTTGTTCGAGCAGCGCCTGGTGGCCCGGCTGCGCAGCGGCGAGGCGGCGCCTCTCGATCCGGACTCGTTCACCGCGCTCAGCGTTGACGACCTGGACGACCTCCTCCGCTCCGGGCTGCGCTTTCTGCTCAAGCTGAAGGGCAGGGGCATCACTCCTGAGCGGTTTCACAAACGCGCCCTCGAGCTGCATACGCAGCATTGGGACTCACCGGCCGATGGCAGCGCGCAACAGGCGGCTCATGCGGAGCTGGAGGCGATAGAAGTCCTCCATCTCGTCTATCGCACGTATGAGGACGCACTGGCGTCCGAAGGGCTGCGCGATTTCGACGACCTGATCCTTGATGTGATCGATGCGCTCGAGAGGGTGCCTGAGTTTCGCCGGCGCTGCCGTGAACGTTTCCGATATCTGCTCGTCGATGAGTTCCAGGACACCAACCGCATCCAGCTCGACCTCATCCGGCTGCTGGCCGCCGAAGGCTTCGGAAACGTGGCCGTGGTCGGCGACGCGAAGCAGTCGATCTACGGCTGGCGCGATGCTGAGATCGAGAACATCCGCAGCCGTTTCGGTGGCAAGCGGCTGCCGCTCACCCACAATCGTCGATCGTTCCAGGAGATCCTCGATTGCGCCACGGCATTCATCCGGCGCGATCCCGATTTCACCGACGAGCCGGACCTCGTCGCAACCCGTGGATCCGCAGACCGGCCCGTGACCGTGGTCATGGCGCCGGATTCGCGCACGGAGGCGCGGTCGGTCGCCGAAACCATCAGGCGGCTCTATCGAAGCGGCCGGCCATTCTCAGACATCGCGATCCTCGCCCATTCCATCCGCATGCTCCCTCGCGATTTCGAGGACGAGCTGCGGCGACAGGGCATCCCATACCTGACGAGCGGCGGCTCGGGTTTCTTCGACCGCCAGGAGATCAAGGACGTGCTGGCGATGCTCCGGCTCACCGAGAGATGGAACCCAGTGTCGCTCAGCGCGCGGCGGCCATGATCGACCTGACAGACCGTATCGGCCACCTGCGCGATGCACTGACGGTGGCCGATATCCTGAACCGGTTGCTCGAAGAGACCGGGTACCTGCGGTGGGCAGAGCTGCGCGCTCAGCGTGACGGCAGCCCCCGCGCGCTTCTAAACCTGCGCAAGGTATTCCAGCTCGCATCGCGTTTCGAGCGCGAGCTCACGCTCGCCGGCATCGGCGACTTCGTGCGACACCTTGACCAGGTCATCGATGCCGAGCTGCCGGTCGGAGAGGCAACGGAGGAATCGGCCACGACTGACGCGGTTTCGCTGCTCACGGTCCATGCCGCTAAAGGACTCGAGTTCCCGTGCGTGTTTCTGGTCAACCTGCGCCCGGCCCGAGCCCGCGACACCGAGCGGCTGTTCTTCGACCCGGACGGACTCGGTTTCGTCATGAAGAATTGGCGTGGGGAGAAGCATCCCCGCTACCAGACGACCGCACCGGGCGAGCCGGCGGTCAAGCTTGCGATTGGCGAGCGCAGGCGAATCGTGTATGTCGGCCTCACACGCACCATGGATGCTCTCTACGTCACCGCGACGCGTGAGGAGCAATCGGCGCGCGACGTGGAGATGGGCGATCAAGACCATTTCGCCGAGATCCTCAGCTGGGCGCTCGCGCACCCGGAGTCGGCGAATGTCGTGGAAGCCGAGCAGCTGGAGCTGCCTGTGCCGCGGACAACCGACGGCTCCGCCTCCGATGGCGCCGGCGTGGTGGCGGCGGTGCTCGATCGGATGGAGGCGATCCGGCCGCGCCGCCCGGCAGCTGCTGGGCAGGCGGCGCCGGAGCTCCAGCTGAGCTTCTCGCAGCTGCACGACTTCGAGATCTGCCCCGTCCGGTATCGGTTCAGCCAGGTCTGGAGCGTCCCCGCTCCGCCCGATGATCTCCTGCCGAGATTCGCGCGGGCTGCGAACTCGACCGAGCTCGGCTCCGCGGTGCACGCCGCACTCGCGGCGTGGCACTCGGGCGGCGGCGACTTGCTTGAGATGTACGAGGGCCCAGAGGCGGGTCGCGAGATGCTGGGCAGCTACCTGGCGCATCCGCTGGCCGCGGCCAGGACGCTTGGGGTGGAGGTCGAGTTCAACCTGCGCCTGAACGGGACCAGGATGCGCGGCATCGTGGACCGAATCTGCGAGCTGGATGGCCGCACCGTCCTGGTCGACTACAAGACCAACGCCACGATGGACGCCGCCCTGATCGACGCCTACACTACGCAGCTGCGCCTTTATGCCCTCGCGGCCCGGCGCGGGCTGCTCCCGGGCGGGCCCGATCCGCGGCTGGTCCTTTTCGATCTTCGACGCGCCCGCCTCATCGAGATCACTGGCGACGATGCGGCAGTGGAAGCGCGCGTCTCGGCTGTGTCGCAGCGCATTTCGCGGGGCGATTTCGCGCTTGGCCCAGAAAACGCACAGCGGCCATGCTCGATGTGCGCCTACAAGCCCATCTGCGCCGATGCTCGACCTTAGGGGTGAATCGCTAGGGATGGAAGAGCGCTACTTCGAGCGCCGGCAGATCAAAGAAGCGATTGCGTTCGCGGAATCAGGCGGCATCGCCATTCACCGTAACTTCGATCACTACCACGGTTCCACGATCCGCGGCATGAGGCGCGAGCGTCCGTTCCTGCATGTGATCGGGCTGCGGCCGAAGCTGGAGGCCTGGGGCCGTCTGCATGGGCTGCGGCCGGAGTGGATCCAGCCTGAGAAGCGGAGGTGTGTCGCCCACTACGACGTATTCGGCCCGTTCGCCGAGGAGCTCATCGAACGACTCGCAGCCTCCCCTTGACACGGCTTGACGCAGTGCGTTATGATGCAGCGCGTCAATCAGGAAATCAAGGAGGCTAAAGAATTCATGAGCACAGACATTTCGACAGTAGAAGAGGTAGCGTTCGGCGCTGCCCGGACGGCCGCGGAAGTGGCAGCCGACCCGATCGCATCGGCACGCAAGCAGGTGAAGGGACTCAAGCGGAAGGGTGCCCCGACCGCGCGCAAGGTCAACCGCCAGCTGAGCGAGCAGATCAATGCCGCCACCGAGCCGGCGAAGGATGCCGTCAAGGAGTTCGCCAAAACCGCACAGAAGGTCGCCGCGGACCTGATGCCCGAGCGGATCGCATTGCGCGGCCTGCGCCTGGTCAAAATCCAGGCAAAGCGTCAGGACCAGGTGGGTGACGTCGCCAAGCGCGCGTTGATTATCTTCAACGGATCGTTCAAGACCATCGCGCATGTGGCAAACCGCCTCGAGAAGGCCAGCGAGCTTCAGGTTCGAACCGCAGCGCCTCGGAAGGCAGCCTCGACCCGCCGCTCCCGGCGCGCGACAGCTCGCCGCAGCGTCGCAGCGTAAGCAAGTTCACATAGAAAGGGGCGCCATCATGGCGCCCCTTACCCGTTCCACAGTGCGTCGCCGGTAGGCCGGATTTACTCCGGCCGTCCCCGGACATTGCTAAGTCACGCCAGGCGTCGCGAAGAGAACATTTCGGTAGTTAAATCCCCGGGAAGGTAACTTTGTTACCTTCCTCTGATGTGAGCGTGGTCTGCACCGGCTCGATCGCTTTCGACTACATCCTGAGCTTCAAGGGCCGGTTCAAGGACCACATCCTCCTCGACAAGACCCACATGCTCAACCTGAGCTTCCTGGTCGACAACCTCAAGAAGCGGAGGGGCGGCGTCGCGGGCAACTACGCATACAACCTCGCGCTGCTCGGTTATCCCAGCGCCGTGCTGGCGACGGCGGGATCCGATGCGGTCGAGTATCGCGCCTGGCTGGAGCGGTTGGGGATCGACTGCCGCGGGCTGCGGCTCATGGATGAGGAGATCTCTGCCACCGGGTTCACCACCACGGATCTCGACGACAACCAGATCACCGGCTACTACGGCGGCGCGATGAACCTTGCGGGCAGTCTGGGCCTGGACGACACCGTGCCCGACCCGGAGGCTGTGATCGTGGGACCGAATGCGCCCGACGCGATGCTGAGGCTGGTCCGCGAGTGCCGGCAGCGCGGCGTTCCGTGGGTCTTCGATCCCGCGCATCAGCTTCCGCATCTGTCCGGCGCCGACCTCGTCGATGGAGCCCGCGGCGCATGGGTGCTCATCGGCAACGACTACGAGCTCGAGATGATCCAGCGCCGGACGGGGCGGACGATGGACGAGCTGAAGGAGCTTTGTACGCTGGTCGTGACCACTCTCGGGCGGGAGGGCTCACGCATCGACGCGGGCTCCCAGTCACACGCGATACGGGCTGCGCCTGCGCGCATCGAGTCCGATCCGACCGGTGCCGGCGATGCGTATAGGTCGGGCTTGGTGGTGGGCCTGCTGCGCGGTCTCGACACTCCGACCGCCGGAGCCGTCGCGTCGCTCGCCGCGACCTATGCCGTCGAGCAGGTGGGAACGATCGAGCATAAGTACACGCGAACCGAATTCTCCGACCGCTACCGCGAAGCGTTCGGCGCGCCAATACCCACGGAGTTCTGGCCGCGGGTCAGCTGAACTTACGGCTCTCTTCCCGCCGGTACGCCCAGATGGCGATCGTGAAGAAAGCCAGGCCGTAACCCGCGAGATACAGCCAGTCGGTGGTGACGTTCTCGCTGGTCGGGGCGCCGATCGCGTCCCAACCCAGCTGACCGAAGCGGTAGAGCGGCAGGTATGGAGAGATGTTCTGGATGATCTCCGGTAGGAGCTGCTTGGGAAAGAACAAGCCGGAAGCAAACGCGGTCGGCAGGTAAATCAAGTTGATGACCGCGATCGCTGAGTTCGGCCCTGACAGGTAGCCGATGGCAAAGCCAAGGGCGATGAAAGGTATCGACCCCAGCAGGACCCGATACGCAAGCGTCAACCACACCGAGGCGTCGAGCCTGACTCCGCCTGCGACGTACGCGAAGGGAAAAAGCACGGCCAGAGTCAGCGCGGCAAAAAAGATGGCGGTGAGACATTTCGACAGCAGGTACACAAGCGGCGGGAGTGGCGTCGCCCGCATGAGGAGGTCCATCTTCATACCTCTCTCGTTGGCGACCGAGATGCCGAAGCTGAAGATCATCACGTTGGCAACCGAGTACACGGCCATCGAGGCGAGGAAGTAGGCACCGAATTTCACGTGGGTTCCCTGGAGGGTTTGAGAGGCCTGGCCGATGCCGATGAAGCCATAGAAGACCACGGGTAGAAGAAGGCTGGTGGCGCTGAATGCCGGCACCCGCCAGAGCTTCAGAAACTCTGCCCGCGTCTGACGCGCCAGCATCGGCCCGATGGGTGCTCGTGCGGGCGTCGCCACAGCTGTGCTCAATGGCTGGTCATGGCGATGAACGCGTCCTCGAGGTCGGCACCCGCCACCTCCAGGTCTGATATGTCCACCCCACGCCGGAAAAGCTCGCGCAGCACTGACTCGGGCTGGTTCGTCAGCAGCTGGACGCTGTGGTCCTTGATGGTGACAGCACTTACAGGGAGGCCCTCGAGATCTTTTTCTTGGACGGCCGGCGCGTTAAAACGCAGACGCCGGCCGGCCACCCTGGACTTGATCTCGGCAGGAGGTGCGTTGGCGATGACCACGCCGTGGTCGATCACGATCACGCGCCTGGCAAGCTGGTCGGCCTCCTCCAGGTAATGAGTCGTAAGCACGACCGTGCGTCCCATGCGTGCAAAGTCGGCAATTCGCTCGATGAAAGAGCGGCGCCCCTCCACGTCCATCCCGACAGTCGGCTCGTCCAGGAAAAGGACGCCTGGATCACCGCACACGGCGAGGGCGAAGTACAGGCGCTGCCGCTGCCCGCCGGACAGTTCCTTGACGAGGGCATTGGCTTTTTCCTCGAGGCCGGCGATTGCGATCGCCCGATCAACCGGTAGCGGTTTTGGGTAGTACGAACGGAACAGGTCGACGATCTCCCGCACCTTGAGCATCTGCGGAACTCCCGACTCCTGGAGCATCACTCCCACGCGGCTGCGTGCAATTGTGTTGGTCGGCGCCAATCCAAAAAGCAGAGCCTTTCCTGACGTCGGTTTACGTAGGCCAAGCAGAAGGCTGATCGAGGTTGTCTTGCCTGCGCCGTTTGGTCCGAGCATGGCGACCACCTCGCCAAGCTCGATGCGGATCGTCACGCCCTTGAGGGCTTCGACTTCACCGTATTTCTTGGTGGCATCGATTAGTTCCGCGGCGGGCGGCATGGTCAAGACGTGCGGCCGGAGGGCCGGCCGAGAGATTTGGGCTCCAAAGATCCGGCTGGCATCCCCGGCCGCATGGCTCAAGCCTAGCTATTTACTCTTAGTCGGTGCCCAGCGTTTTCAGTCGCATCATCGCCGCCGAGCTGCCGGCCCAATTCGTCTGGAAGGATGAGCGCAGCGTGGCGTTCCTCTCCAACCGCCCGCTGCGCCCCGGGCACGCCCTGGTCGTGCCGCGAGAAGAGATTGACCACTGGCTCGACCTCGACCCGGATCTTCTGGCGCACCTGGCGACGGTTGCGCAGACGATTGGCAAAGCCCAGATGGCGGCTTTCAAGCCGGCGCGCATCGGCATGATGCTGGTGGGGTTGGAAGTCCCCCACGTCCACTTTCACGTCGTGCCGATTCGCGGCGTGCACGACATGGATTTCGGCAACCAGGACCCCAACCCCGACCCGGCGATGATGGATCAGGCGGCGAAGACGATTCGGACCGAGCTGCGGCGACTGGGTTTTTCCGCTTCGGTTGCGGAGAACTAAGCCACGGAGCGCTCCAGCTGGTCGACGTGCTGCTCGAGGTGATTGATCAGCGGAAAGCGAGCGAGGAATTCGGCGGTCACCGAGCCGCCAGTTGAATCGTTCGCTTCCCGTCGAAGGGACGCTACGTCGACCGTCCGCAAGAGCTGGACGGTGCGGGCGTGGTCCGACAGGGTCGTCCGCAGAAGCTCCGAAGGTTCGATCTCCGCCATCTGCTCGATCGAGGCGTCGCGAAGGTTCGTGCCGCCGAGCAGGTCGACATCCGTGATCTTGCCGCTCGAGATCCTGTGGATGATCACGCCGTAGAACTTCGACAGCCCGGCGATGTGGGCGAGCACCTCGTGATCGCTCCAGGCGTCCTCGCCGCGGCCAGCTTTGATTCGAGGGCCGACGACCGCCAGCCGTGCTGACACGTTCTCCAGACGATCTGCCAGCACCATCCGTTCGTGGTCGAGCAGCGTGTCATAGAAGGCCTGCAGATCGGCCTGCGTATATGCCGTACTCTCGATTTTCATAGCGGCTTAAATCTAGGGGAGAATCGAGCCATGTGCTACTCAGACAACGCCCGCCCGCCCCTGCCTCCGATCGGCGGTGCCGCCGCGGACCAGGGTGACGTGACTCTGACCGCCAAGGATGGCAACAAGTTCATGGCGTATTTCGCGCGCGCCGCCCAGCCGACGGGAGCGGGAATGGTGGTGATGCCCGACGTGCGCGGACTGCATCACTACTACAAAGAGCTCGCCCAGCGATTCGCGGAGGCGGGCATCGACGCGGTCGCAATCGACTACTTCGGCCGCACGGCCGGCATCGGCGATCGAAGCGAGAGCTTCGAGTACATGCCCCACGTTGAGAAGACGACACAGGAAAACATTGGGCTGGATGTCGCGGCGGCCGTGGCCTACCTCAAGTCAAAGGAAGGCGGCGCTGTGAAGTCAGTCTTCACAGTGGGATTCTGCTTCGGTGGCTCGAGCTCATGGAACCAGTCTGCGTTGAACCCGGGGCTGAACGGCTGCATCGGTTTCTACGGGCGACCGGTGCGAAGCGAGCCGTACATCCCGAAAATGAAAGCGCCGCTGCTGCTTCTGGTCGCAGGCGCCGACGCAGCCACGCCAGTTGAGGTTTCCAAAGAGTTCGAGCGCAAGCTGGCCGCCGCGGACGTGCCGCACGAGATGCACGTTTACGAGGGTGCACCGCACAGCTTCTTTGACCGGTCCTTCGACCAGTGGAAGGAAGCCTGCGACGACGCGTGGCGGCGCATCTTGGCCTTCGTGAAGAAGCGCGGCTGATTCGACCCGGGGGCCTAATCGTGGCGGCGGACGTATAGTCAAGCGATGGCCAAAGCGGTCGCCAAGGTGGCCCCGAAGTCCAAACCCGCCCCGCAGCTGCCCGCGGCGCTCATGGCCGAGCTCGAGCGCCGGCGGGGTGGCCTGGCTCGACACATGGCCCGCGCTGTCGTGGCCGTCGTCAAATGGGACGACTCCACCGGCGTTCCGCCCCAACGCGACGCCATCGCCAAAGCATGCGAGGCGGGCCTCGACCTGTTCCTGGCGACTGCCCGCGAAGCCCGTCCCGCCACGCCAGAGGAGCTTCGCCGCGTCGCCCAGCTGGGCATCCTCCAGGCTCGCAGCAGCCAGTCGGTGGAGCCAGTCCTCGCTGCTTATCGCATCGCCGCCCGCGTCGCGTGGGACGCGATCCTGCGCGCGTGGCGGGGGCATCCCGAGGCGACACCCGAGGCCATCATGGTCACGGCCAACTACGTGTTCGCCGCCCTGGACCAGGTTGCCGCTGAGGTCACCAAGACGTACCTGCATGCGCGCGAGCAGCACATGCAGCGCGGCACTCGCGCGCGCGCGCGACTGTTCCATGCGTTGATCAGCGACAACTTCGACTCCGAGCTGGAGCTGCAGAAGCAGGCGCTGGCGCTCAACATGCCCATCGCTGCCACAGGGTATGTGGCCGCCGTGTCGAAGCTGGTCGTCGGCAATCTCGACGGAGCCAGGGGCGGTGAAGCGCTTGGCGAGGTGGCGGCGTCACTTGACGTGCCCCGCGGCGCCATCCATCACGTGACCGATCCATCGACGCTGGTCACACTCTGGCCCGCCGAGTCATCGGCAGATGTCGAGGCGGCGCGCCAGTTCGTAACCCAGCTGCACACGGAAGCCGTCAATCGATCCGGTGCCGCTCGGGCCCGGGTTCGTGCCGGCATCGGTGGCTACCACGCAGGGCTGCGAGGAATCTCGCGGTCGTACCTGGAGGCCCAGCAGGCGATAGAGGCCGGCCGAAAGCTGCGGCCCGATGCAGTCGCGCATGGACACGACGAGGTGATTCCTCACCTCGTCCTCGCGCAGAATCCACGCCTCGCGGAACGCTTCGTGGCTCACAGCCTCGGTCGGCTGCTCGACCCTGGGACTCGAAATCGAGAGCAGCTGCTCGACACGCTGGAGGCCTACCTCACGCGTGGATCGGTGAAGGAAGCCGCCACGGCGCTCAACCTGCACCGGCACACCGTTCTCTACCGGCTGGACAAGCTGCGGGAGCTCCTGGGCGGTGACCTCGACACACCCGCCATCCGCTTTCGCCTGCAGCTGGCATTGGACCTACGCAAGCTGATCTGAACCCGATTTGGACACAATGTCCTAACCGGATCCTCCCTTTTCCCACCCGATGAGGGTGTGGGTAGGCCGCCGCGTCCGTATCCTCTGTGACGTGACCACCAAATCCAACTCCAACGGCCGACGTGTGGCCGTGACCGGCATGGGCTTCATCACCCCGATCGGGAACGACGTCGAGACCGTCTGGTCGAACCTGGTCGAAGGTGTTTCCGGCATCGGCCGGATCACCCACTTCGATACCACCAACTTCGACACCAAGATCGCCGGGGAGGTAAAGGGCTTCAACGCCGAGGAGTACATGGACCGCAAGACGGCCCGCCACATCGGGCGTTACTGCCAGTTCGCGCTCGCGGCATCCAAGCAGGCGCTGGCGCAGTCCGGCCTCGAGCCCGCCGAGATGGATCCCGACGACGTGGGCGTCATCGTGAGCTCCGGGATCGGCGGCATGGATGAGATCGAGAAGAGCCACACGGCCCTCATGGAACGCGGGCCGAAGCGGATCAGCCCGTTCACCGTGCCGATGATGATCGCCGACATGGCGGCGGGGATCGTCGCCATCCACACGCATGCCGGGGGGCCGAACTACGCCATCGTCAGCGCGTGCGCGTCGGGCTCCCATGGCATCGGCGAGGCGTCGGAGATCATCAAGCGCGGTGACGCGGTGGCGATGTTGGCGGGCGGCTCGGAGGCGACCATCACGCCGCTGACGATGGGCGCGTTCTGCCAGATCAAGGCCACGAGCGAGCGGAATGACGAACCGGAGAAAGCTTGCCGGCCATTCGACCTCGGCCGCGACGGGTTCGTCATGAGCGAAGGCTCTGTGATGCTGGTCCTCGAGGAGCTCGAGCACGCCAAGAAACGAGGCGCTCGTGTCCTGGCAGAGATCTCGGGCTATGGCGCGAGCGCCGACATGTATCACTTCACCGCGCCTCAACCCGAGGGCAAGGGCGCGATCCGCGCCATGCGAAAGGCGCTCGAGAAGAGCGGCGTCGACGTGACCGATGTCGGCTACGTCAACGCCCACGGGACCTCCACCAAGCTTGGCGATGTCGCCGAGACCAGGGCCATCAAGGCGGTCTTCGGCGACCACGCTTACAAGCTGGCCGTCAGCTCGACGAAGTCGGTCCACGGCCACCTGCTCGGCGCCGCCGGCGCCATCGAAGCCGCGGCCTGCATCCTCGCGCTCGACCGCGGCTTGCTGCCGCCGACGATCAACCTCGACCAACCCGACCCCGATTGCGACCTCGACTACGTGCCCAACAAGGCGCGCAAGGCAGACATCAAGGTGGCCCTGTCGAACTCGTTCGGCTTCGGCGGCCACAACGCGAGCCTCGTCATCACGGCCTCAGAGGCCAAGTAGGAGGATTGCCGATGGCAACCCAGCTCGACTTCAAGGAACTCCAGGAGCTCGCCGCCGAGATTCTCGGCATCGAGCCCGACCAGGTGCAGATGGACAAGAGCTTCCAGCGCGACCTCGCCGCCGACTCGCTCGACCTGGTCGAGCTGATCGCCGCCATCGAGGACAAGTACGACGTCGAGCTCTCCGAGGAGGAGCTCGAGAAGATGAAGGTCATCGGCGACCTCTGGAAGTTCCTGGAGCAGAAAACCGCCGAGCGGTTGGAGGCGTAGTCGCCGTGGCCATCACCAACGCTTACCGCACACGGTCCGACGCCGTCGCCCTGCGCTCGTTCAAGGCCAAGGGGCGCCCGAGCGCTATCGCAGGGATGGGTGTCTATGCGCCCGAAAAGATCATCACGAACTTCGACCTCGAAAAGATGATGGACACGTCCGACAAATGGATCACCGAGCGCACGGGAATTCACAAACGGCACATCGCGGAGCCGGGAACCACCACCTTCGAGATGGCGACCAGGGCTGCGCGCGGCGCGCTCGACGCCGCCGGGATCACGGCCGAAGACCTCGACATGATCCTGGTCGGCACCTCGTCACCCGATGGCCCGTTTCCCTCTGTTGCGTGCCGAGTCCAGAACGAGCTCAACGCTCCGGGCGCTGTCGCATGGGACACCCTCGCCGCTTGCACGAGCTTCGTGTACGCGCTCTCGATCGCCGACAGCTACATAGCCACCGAGCGCGCGGACACGGTGCTGGTGATCGGCGCCGAGGTGCTGTCACGGATGCTCAACTATTCGGACCGCGGCACTGCGGTGATCTTCGGTGACGGTGCGGGCGCCGCTGTCGTTCGCCCGGCCCCGACCGGCGGCGGATTCAAGAGCTGGTGTCTCGGCTCTGACGGACGCGGCTACGCGCAGGTCACCTGCGGCAACATCGACAAGGGCGCATATGCGGCCAAGGACGCCACCCCGTACATCGACATGGTCGGCCCTGACGTCTTCAAATTCGCCGTCGACATCTTCATCCGCCAGGCGAACGAGGTCTGCAACACGGCCGGCATCGCCCTCGATGACATCGACCTGTGGGTCCCGCACCAGGCCAACTTCCGCATCATCGATGCCGCCGCGCGGCGCATCGGCCTGCCGCTGGAGCGCGTCGCGGTGAACATCGACGAGTACGGCAACACGTCCAGCGCATCGATTCCGCTCGCTTTGGAGGAAGCCATTCGGAAGGGTCGCGTCAAGAGTGGCGACCACGTCTTGCTGGCCGGCTTCGGCTCGGGGCTGACGTGGGGGGCGTGCTTGATGACCTGGGTGTAGGCAATTGATTAGCCTGAAGGGTCCGATCGCGCTGCTGTTTCCCGGCCAGGGCGTGCAGAAACCCGGCATGGGGCAGAACCTCCACGACCGCTACCCGGCCGCCCGCCGGGTGTTCGAGCGGGCCGAAGAGGTCCTCCAGATGCCGGTGCGCAGGCTGTGCTTCGAGGGCCCTCTGGAGGACCTGAACCGCACCGAGGTGATCCAGCCATGCGTCATGACCGTGTGCTGGGCGGCGTACGAGGTCTGGCGCGAGAGCTACGGCTTCGAGAACGTCAGCGTCACCGCCGGCCACAGCCTCGGCGAGATCGCATCGCTGGCAGCTGCCGGCGCGATCCCGTGGGAGACCGCGCTGCTTCTGGTCAAGGAACGAGGCCGCATCATGGCGCACGCGGCAGGCGAGCAGCCGGGCGGCATGATCGCGATCGTCGGCCTCGAGGAGGCGCAAGTGGAATCCATCCGCGAGCAGGCGTCCGTCAAGGGCCGGCTCTGGGTGGCGAACCGCAACGCTGACGTCCAGTTCGTGCTCTCCGGGGAGACCGCCGCGGTGGAAGAGGCCGAGCGCCTTGCACTTGCGGCCGGCGCGCGGCGGGCGCTCATCCTGACCATCCCTCTGCCCGCCCACTCGCCGCTGATGGCAGGCGCCGCCGCGGCATTCCGCAAGGTGGTCGACCGGCTCCAGTTCACTGCGCCCTCGATCCCGGTCCTGGCCAACGCTTCGGGTGAAGCGATGCGCACGGTTGCCGCGCTGCAGGACGAGCTCCGCCAGCAGATGCTGCGCCAGGTCGATTGGGCGCGGACGATGGTTGCGATGCGGGCGATGGAGGTTCGGACCGTCGTCGAGCTGGGCCCCGGCCGCGTGCTGGCGAGCCTCGCCGCCAAGCACATCCCCGGCGTGGACACATGGAACGCCGAAGAGCTGTTCATCGATTTCGCTGACAGTCCCGCTACAGCATGAGCGGCGACCTGGAAGGCAAGACCGCCCTCGTCACGGGCGGCGGCAAAGGCATCGGGCGCGCCATCAGCCAGGCGCTCGCGGGGATGGGCGCGAAGGTGGTCGTGAACTACCGTTCCGACAAGTCGGCCGCCGAGGAGACCGCGGCCTCGCTGCCAGGCGCGACGGCGCAACAGGCCGACGTCGGAGATCCCGCACAGGTCGAAGCGATGGTCAAGGCGATCGGACGCGTGGACGTTCTCGTCAACAACGCGGGCGCGGTGCGCGACAAGCTGCTGATCCAGATGTCGCCGCCAGACTGGGAAGAGCTGATTCGCACCGATCTGCTGTCCGCCTTCGCCACCACCAAAGCCGCCATCATGAGCGGCATGATGCGCGCGCGATGGGGCCGCATCGTCAATATCTCGTCCATCGTGGGCCTGACAGGAAACGCGGGCCAGTCCAACTACGCCGCAGCGAAAGCGGGGCTGATCGGGTTCACGAAATCGATCGCGCGCGAGTACGGGTCGCGGAATATCACGTGCAATGCGGTCGCGCCCGGCTACGTGCGGACGGAGCTGACGTCGGGCTCGCTCACGAATGAGATGGTGGGAGAGTTGGTCAAGATGACGCCCATCAAGCGCGAGGGTACCGCCGAGGAGGTTGCCGCGGCGGTCGCCTTTCTGTGCTCAGAGCGGGCCGGATTCATCACCGGCCAGGTGATTGCTGTCGACGGAGGCCTTTCCCTCTGATGGAGCTGGCCAAGACGCATACGGAGATCCGGGTCGCGGGCGGGAAGCTCCCCCCGATCCCGCTGCCGACCAACTGTCCGGGGTGTGGAGTGGCCCTGGATTCCGACGTGCTTCGGAAGCACGGGTACGTATGCGACTGCGGCCACCATTTCCGATTGGGAGCAGACGCCTGGATCGCGCTGGTCGCCGATCGCGGTTCCTGGAAGGAGCGCTGGGGCGACGTGCGTTCGCACGACCTCCTCAACTGGAAGGTTCCCAAGCCGTACCAGGCGACCATCGATCAGCTGACCGAGGAAGGCTTGAACGAGGCTGTGCGCACCGGCACGTGCACCCTTGGCGGGCGCACGATCTGGCTGGCCGCCTTCGACTTCCGCTTTGTCGGCGGCACTTTGTCGATCGTCGCCGGCGAGCGCCTTGCGCGAGGCATGGAGCAGGCCGCGGCGTCGGGCCTGCCTTACGTTCTCATCGCCGCATCAGGCGGCGCTCGCATGCAGGAGGGTGTGCTGGCCCTCATGCAGCTGGCCAAGGTCAATGCGGCCGTTGGTCGCCTGCACGCCGCGGGCGTCGCGTACTTTTCGGTGCTCACCGATCCCACATTCGGCGGCACCGCAGCATCGCTTGCGCTGCTCGCCGATATCAACATCGCAGAGCCTGGCGCGGCCATCGGCTTCACCGGGCCTCGCGTGATCAAGCAGGCGACCTACGCCGACCTGCCGCCAGGCTTTCAGAGCGCCGAGTTCCAGCTGGCGCATGGCCAGGTCGACATGGTCGTACCGCGCACAGAGCTGCGCCGTCTGCTGGCTCATTTGCTGGAGATGTATCCATGACCAGGCACGGCCGGAGGCCGGATGCGACGACTCTGACCGTCTGGCAGGTCGTCGAGCTCGCTCGTCACGCCAACCGGCCGTATTCGCTCGACTACATCCGGCGTCTCGCGCCCGATTTCCTCGAGCTGCACGGAGACCGCCTCGCGGCTGATGACCCCGCGCTGGTCGGGGGCGTCGGCACGTGGCATGGTCGCACGACGATGTTCCTCGGTCACCAGAAGGGACGCAGCCTCAAGGAGCGGGTGGCGCGGAACTGGGGGATGATGCACCCCGAGGGCTACCGCAAGGCGGTGCGCCTCGCGCATCACGCGGCCAAGTTCCGATTCCCGATCGTCTGCATGATCGACACGCCCGGCGCGTACCCAGGGGCGGGCGCCGAGGAGCGCGGCATTGCGGCTGCGATCGCGCGGGCGATCATGGAGTGGTTCTTGGTGCCGGTCCCGATAGTCGCCGCCGTCATCGGCGAGGGCGGGAGTGGTGGCGCGCTGGGTATGGGTGTCGCCGACCGCGTGATCATGCTCGAGAACTCGATCTACTCGGTGGCCTCGCCAGAGGCTGCGGCATCGATCGTCTGGCGCGACAACGCACGCAAGGTCGAGGCCGCGGAGCAGCTGCAGCTCACCTCGCGCGACCTGCTGGCAATGGGTGTCGTGGAGGAGGTCATTACTGAGCCGGAAGGCGGGGCGCACCTCGATTACGACGCCACGGCACGCGCGCTTGACGAGGCTCTGTACCGGCACCTGCAGCCGCTGCTGGCCCAACCGGCTGAAGAGCTGCTTCAGCACCGCTACGAGCGCTTTCGCTACATCGACTCACTCGTTCACGCCGAGCCCCATTTCGGCCCGAAGATCGACTAGGTGCGTCTGGTCGTCCAACGAGCCGCCTCCGGGTCGGTGACCTGGGAGGAGGCGGGCACCGATCAGACTGCAACCATCGGCCCCGGCTTCGTGTTGTTGGTGGGTGCGGGGTCAGATGACGATGAACCGACGGTGCGCAGGCTCGCGGACAAGGTGGTCGATCTGCGCGTGTTCGCGGACGAGGCGGGAAAGATGAACCTCAGCCTCGAGGACGTCAAGGGCTCCGCATTGATCGTTTCGCAGTTCACCCTGTTTGCGGACATGAGCCGCGGACGCCGGCCGAGCCTGCTGAAGGCGGGCGATCCAAAACGCGCAGAGGAGCTGTATATCGCGTTCGTCAATCGGTTCCGCGAGCGCGGAATAGAAACCCGGACCGGGAGCTTTGGAGCCGATATGCGTGTGACCATCGAAAACGACGGTCCGGTGACGCTGGTCCTCTCCTCTGACGAATGGCCGACGCGTGTCTGATTCCAGGCGTCGCCTCCTACCCTACCTGGCGCTCGCCGCCCTCGCCTTGATCTGGGGCGTGTCGTTCCTGTTCATCAAAGTCGCGGTTCACGACATGAGCCCGACCGCTCTGGTGCTCATCCGCGCCGCTTCGGGTTGCGTCGCGCTCGCCCTGATCGTGCGTGTCATGGGCCGGCCCCTCTTCGGCGAGGGCTGGAGGGGCCGCCTCATACCGTTTGTAATTTTGGGGATTACGGGAGGGCTGCTCCCCTGGGCCGGCATCGCCTGGGGCGAGGAGCGGATCTC
>WNEZ01003839.1_pt1 | contig 17199 bp, 17 predicted proteins | sample 5400521 | NCBI WGS metagenome assembly WNEZ01 (sample SAMN13153339, study PRJNA577476) | soil metagenome | isolation source: 120 cm saprolite under Douglas fir tree site 2 hole 1 replicate 1 | place: USA:California | collected 2015-04-18
GGGCGAGAGCTGGGCCCCGGCAGCGAGGCCCGGAGCGACGCGGAGATCGCCACCTACGTGCGCGACCGGGCCTCGGGCACCATCTTCCATCCGGTGGGCACCTGCAAGATGGGCACCGACGAGCTGGCGGTGGTGGACCTTTCGCTCCGGGTGCACGGGCTCGACGGGCTGCGGGTCGTGGACGCCTCCGTTATGCCCACGCTCATCGGCGGCAACACCAACGCGCCGACCATCATGATCGCGGAGAAGGCGGCGGCGATGATGCTGGGCGCCTGACGGCTGCGATGCAGCGGGTGACGACGGTGTCCGCGGGGCAGGCCCCGCGGCGGCTCGACGTCTTCGTGAGCACGCAGACCGCCCACCTCTCGCGGGCGGCCGCCCAGCGGTGGATCGACGGCGGGCTGATCAGCGTCAATGGCCGGCCGGCCAAGCCCGCCCGACTGATCCGCCCGGGCGACGTGATCACCTGTCACGTGCCGGTTCGTGAGCCCCCGGCGGTCGAGCCCGAGCCCCTCGCGCTGCACGTGCTCCACGAGGACGCGGAGCTCCTGGTGGTCGACAAGCCGGCCGGTCTCGTGATGCACCCCGGCCCCGGCCACTGGACGGGCACCCTGCTCAACGCGCTGGTGCACCACGTCGGCCACCGTGACGGCGCCGAGCCCCGGGGGGGGTGGCGATGGGCGACGGCTCCGGCCCGGCCTGGTCCATCGCCTCGACAAGGGCACGAGTGGGGTCCTCGTGATCGCGAAGACCGATGCGGCCCACCGCGATCTCTCGCGCCAGTTCCGTGCCCACTCCGTTCACCGCGTGTACCTGGCGCTGGTGGCCGGAGCGGTCCGGCGGGGCGGGCTGATCGACCGGGCGCTGGGACGTGACACGCGCGATCGGCGCCGGGTCTCGGCGCGCTCGGCGGCCCCGCGCCGGGCGGTGACGGAGTTTCGCGTGGACGAGCGCCTCGGGCCCGAGGCGACCCTGGTCGAGGCGCGCCCGCGCACGGGCCGCATGCATCAGATTCGCGTGCACCTGGCCTCGATCGGCCACGCGGTCCTCGGCGACGCGAGCTATGGTGCGGGCCCGACCGATCCTACGCTGGGCCGTCCGATGCTCCACGCGGCCGTGCTCGGCTTCGTGCACCCGGCGACCGGCGAGTACACGGAATTCTGCGCGCCCCTGCCGGCCGACATGGAGAGCGCGGTGGCCCGTCGTCGCGCCAGCGTCCCGGGGGACCGTCCTAGGAAGTCGCCAAGGTAGCAGCCCCCGGCAGGCTCACGACGAAGCAGCTTTTCGACTGCACCCGGCCCAGGTAGCGCGCCTCCCCTCCGTGGCGCCGCGCGATCTGCCGCACCAGGGCGAGCCCCAGCCCTGCCCCGGTGCTCGCCTCCGGCCCGCCGACCCGACGGAACGGCCGGAACGCGTCCTCGCGCTCGGCATCGGCAATGCCGGGGCCGTGGTCGCAGACGGTAAGCTCGACCGATCCGCCGCCGGCGTCCCGCACGCGCACGTCGATCGGCGGGGCGCCGTGGCGTTGGGCGTTCTCCAGCAGGTTGCGGATCATCCGCCGCAGCAGGCGCGGGTCGCCGCGCACCGTCACCGGCTGGCCCTCGAGCGCGGCCTGCTCGTAGCGCGCGCACTCCTCGCTGGCGAGCGCGAGCAGGTCCACGTCCTCGTCCACGTTCAGCGTGGTGACGGCATCGAGGCGGCTGGCGAGCAGGATCTCCTCGATCAGCGTGTCGAGCTCCGCGATGTCTCGCTCCAGGTCGAGCTTGCGCCTGGGGTCGGCGTCCGTCTTCAGGAGCTCCACCGCCATGCGGATGCGGGTGAGCGGGGTGCGCAGCTCGTGCGAGGCATTGGCGAGGAGCGTCTTGTGCGCGCCCACCAGCTCCTCGATCCGGCCCGCGGCGCGGTTGAAGCTCTCGGCGAGGCGCGCCACCTCGTCCCGGCCTTCGATCGGCACCCGGGACGAGAGGTCGCCCGCGCCGAGTGACTCGACCCCGGCCTGCAGCCGCTCCAGCCGCGTGGTCAATCGGCGCACGACCGGATAGGCGCCGACGCCGACCGCAAGCGCCAGCAGCCCGAGCGTGACGAAGAGCGTCGCCCCGGTCGGCCGGTGCTCGGAGCGCACGCGTCCCACGAGCCACCGGCCGTCGCGCAGATGGATCACGCCCGCCGGCGGGCCCCACGCCCGCAGCCATCCCCCGCGCTCCCGGCCCGGGTCGGGGGGCGGCAGCGGCGCCCCGACGGCCGCCAGCGGGGTACGATCGGGGGCGAACAGCGCGACGTCGGCGCGGAGATTCGCGGCGAGACGCTCCAGCGCGGCCTGCTGCGCGGGCGCGGGCGCGTCGGCGGGCGGCAGCACGTTCTGGGCGAGCACGCCCGCGACCTCGAAGGCGTAGCCGCGGCCGTCACCCAGATGGCGCCAGAGGGCGCCCGCCACCAGAGCGAAGGCCACAAGGCTGACCAGAACTGCCAGATAGATGCGGAGGTAGAGACGGCGCATCAGTCCTGCTGCCGGGCGAACACGTACCCGGCTCCGCGCACGGTGAGGAGGCGGCGCGGCCGCTTCGGGTCGTCCTCGATGGCGGCGCGGATGCGCGAGACGTGGACGTCGATCGAGCGGTCGAAGGCCTCGAGCTCTTCGCCCTTGACCAGATCCATCAAGGTATCGCGGGACAGCACGCGCCCCGCCCGCTCCGCCAGCGCGACCAGGAGCGCGAACTGATGGCCGGTGAGGCTCCGCTCGGCCCCATCCACGCGCACGCCCCGCGCGTCCCGATCGATCTCGAGCCGCCCGAAGCGCAGGACATTGGCCGAGCGAGTCCGATCCCACCGCCGCAGGATCGCGCGCAGGCGGGCCAGCAGCTCCCGGGGCTCGAAGGGCTTGGGGAGGTAGTCGTCGGCGCCGATCTCCAGCCCGACGACGCGGTCCATCGCATCCCCGCGCGCGGTCAGCATGAGCACCGGTACGTCGGAGAACGCGCGGAGCTGCCGGCACACCTCGAGGCCGTCCATGTCGGGCAGCATGAGGTCGAGCACCAGCGCATCGTAGGGCTCGGCGGCCAGGCGCGCGAGCCCGGTCCGGCCGTCCCCGGCGACCGACACCGAGAAGCCCGCCTCGCCGAGATACTCGGAGACCATCTCGGCGAGGCGGCGGTCGTCCTCGACTAACAGGATGCTGGGTGCCACACCCCCAGTCTACCCGCGGCGCCCGTGCCAGCGCCCCGCTCGCTCGGCGAGCTGCTTCCGCTGCTCGGGCGTGAGCACGTCGGCCGCGTCGGCGAGCGCCTGGGTGAAGCGGCGCGACGCCTGCTCGGCCATCTGGAGCTGATCGGCCCGCAGGGCCTCGAGCGCGGCCCGGTCGACGCTGGGCTGCGACAGGAGCGCCACCGCCTGCAGCCGGGCATCGCGCATCCGATCCCGCATCGGCAGGAGATCGCGGGCGGCTGCCTTCACGATCGGGGCGAGCTGCTGCTTCTGGACGTCGGTGGCATCCACCTCGACGTAGAGGTGCTTGAGCATCCGGTCGAGGTGCTCGTCCAGCTTGGCGGGATCGAGCTGGGCCCCCATGAAGCCGCCGCGATGCCATCCGCCGAATCCGTGGCCGTAGGCGAAGGCCTTGAGGCCGACCCCGGTGGCCAGGGTGACGATGACGGTGGCGATGGCCGCCCGCCGGAAGAAGCGGCGCCGCGGGTTGTCCGCGGGAGGGACCTGAGGCTGCGGGGTCTGCATCGTGTCGGTCATGGTTGATCTCCTTTCCCGGGATCGCGTGGATGCGTCCCGGTCGTAATCAGCCTGCGCGCGCCGGGTAAACGGAGCCTGTCTAGGAGGTAAAGTTTCGTAAAGCTCTTTCCGCTTGACAGGCCTCTGCAGGTGGCCGCGCCCCGGCTCGGGCCGGCTGATGGAACGCGGGCTGAGCGCATCGTATCAGGCGCGTGATGCGCGTTCGCAAGGCCGGGAACGACCAACCATGGCGGGCCCCGCGTTCGCGCGACCTTGGCGATCTCAGACCTCCCCGGAACCTGGGGTTAGAGTCGTTCCAGCAGAGGGAGGACTCGCCATGCAGACACGCCCGCCGGACTCTCCCACCACGTTGCAGCCCACGCCGCAGCGCATCGCGGAGCTGGATCGCCTCGGCGACCAGATCGCCGAGCTCTCGGCGCACCTCGAGGCGGCGACGGCCCGCCTCCTCGACCTGATCCGCGAGTTCGACGCGCGCGGCGGCTGGAACACCGGCTTCCGCTCGTGCGCCGCGTGGCTGTCCTGGCGCGTGGGACTCGAGCCGGGGGCCGCCCGCGAGAGGGTCCGGGTGGCCCGCGCCCTGGGGACGCTGCCAGCCCTGGCCGAGGCGCTCGCCCGCGCTCTCCTACGCCAAGGTGCGCGCCATCACCCGCGTGGCGACTCCGGAGACCGAAGCCCGACTGCTGGCGGTGGGGCGCGCGGGGACGGCGGTGCACGTGGAGCGCATCGTGCGAGGCTGGCGCCGGGTGGACCGGCAGGCTGAAGCCCGCGAGGCCACGCGACAGTACGCCGGCCGCGCGCTCCACGTCTACCAGGATGAGGACGGCACCGTGGTGCTGCGCGGGCGCCTGACGCCGGAGGTGGGGGCCCTGCTCGTGCGGGCGCTGGACGCGGCGCGCGAGACGCTGTACCAGCGGCGCCGTGCCATCGTCGCGCCCGCATCCGACCCGGCCATGGAGGCCCCGACCCGGGCCCAGCAGCAGGCGGACGCGCTGGCGCTGCTGGCCGAGACGGCGCTGCATCACGAGCTCGATCCCGGGGCCCCGGGCGAGCGGTACCAGGTAGTGGTCCACGTGGACGCCGCCGTGCTGGCGGATCCGGAGCAACCCGGCCAATCCGTGCTGGAAGAGGGGGGCCACGTTCCCGCGGGAACGTCGCAGCGGCTGGCGTGCGACGCGAGCCGGGTGGTGATGCGGCACGACGCGGAGGGGCGGGTGGTGGAGGTCGGAGCCCGGACGCGGACGATCCCCCCGGCGCTGCGGCGGGCGCTACAGCATCGGGACCAGAGTTGTCGCTTCCCGGGGTGCAACGCCCGGTTCGGCCAGGGGCATCACGTGCGGCACTGGGCGCAGGGCGGCCCGACCACGCTGTCGAACCTCGCGTTACTCTGTCGCCGCCATCACCGCGCGGTGCACGAGGATGGCTACCAGGTCGTCCCGGGGCCCGACGGCGCGCTCCAGTTCCGGCGACCAGACGGTCGGCCGCTGCCTGAGGTGCCCGCGCCGGCTACTGTGCCGGCCGATCCGGTCGCGGCACTCCGGGCGCAGCACGCGGAGCAGGGGCTCAGGCTCCATGCGCGCACTGGACTCGCCGGGTGGCTGGGGGAGCGGCTGGACGTGGGCTGGGCGATCGATGTGCTGCATCCGCTGGCGACACGAAACGTCTGATGATCAGCTCTCACTAGAGCGCGACCGACAGGCCCGCGTCGACGGTCAGGACCTGGCCCGTGATGTAGGACGCGGCGTCGGAGGCGAGGAAGATGGCGGGCCCCACCAGCTCGTCGGGCCGGCCGAAGCGTTGCAGCGGGATGCGCCGCGCCAGCTCGACGACGCGCGGCTGGGAGAAGAACGGGGCGTTCCCGTCGGTCAGGAAGAACCCGGGCGCGATCGCGTTGGCCGTGATCCCCTTCGGACCCAGCTCCACCGCGAGCGCGCGCATCAGGGCCTCGAGCCCCCCCTTCGACGCGGTGTAGGCCGGGTCGCCCTGAAACGACCGCGGCCCCACCATCGAGGATACGAAGACGAGTCGCCCCTGGCCGCGCGCCGCCATGTGCCGCGCGGCCACGCGAGAGAGCTCGTACTGCGCCACCAGATTGGTTTCGATCAGGCGGCGGAAGTCCTCGGCCGCGATGTCCTCCAGGGCCCGGCGGTCGCGCACGGCCGCGTTGTTGACGAGGCAGTCGAGGCGGCCGTGCCGCGCCACGATCGCGCCCATCGCCGCGGCCCCCGCGCTCATGTCGGTGATGTCGAAGGGGGCGGGAAAGGCGTTCGGAATACGGTTCGCGACCTCGGCGGCGCGCGCCGGGTCGCGGCCGTTGATCCCAACCGCGGCGCCGGCCGCCGCCATGCCGCGCGCGATCTCGAGGCCCAGCCCCCGCGTCGCGCCGGTGACCAGCACCACGCGCCCGGCCAGCGAGAACCGCTCGATCCCCGGCGTCTTGTTCATGCGTGACCCGGATAATAGAATGCCTCTTCCGACATTGAAAGAGACAGGAGGGCTCACCGTGGCCACGAGCGTACGCAAGGACTTCCCGGTCTTCGACTGCGACAGCCACATCGTCGAGCCGCCCGCGATATGGGACGAGTACGTCCCGGCCAGGAGCCGTGCCTGGGTGAAGACGCAATTCTGCTTCCACACCGACAGCGACCTGCTGTTCATCAACGGGCGCGTGGTCCCGGCCGCGCGCGAGCGCTCCAATGCCGCCGAGGTCGGCTGGGCGCGCTGGGACAAGAAGGAGGTGGGCAAGCTCACGCCCGGCACCGCGGCATGGCAGAGGAAGTTCGGGCGCCTGCTCGGCTGCCGCGACCCGCAGGCGCGGCTCAAGGACATGGACGCGCTGGGCACCGACCAGGTGATGCTGTTCCCCACGTGGTTCGTACGCCTGGCGCTGGTGCGCAGCGCCGAGGCGGCGACGGTGCTGGCCCAGGCCTACAACAACTGGGTGCTCGACTACTGCGCCGCCGACAGGAGGCGGCTGTTTCCCTGCGCGGTCTTGCCCTTGCAGAGCGTCGAGGCGTCGATCGCGGAGCTCAGGCGGGTCGTCAAGCTGGGCTTCAAGGCGGCGGCGGTGCGCCCCTGCTTCTGGAACGGGCGCTATCCCACCCTGGCCGAGTTCGACCCCCTGTGGCGCGAGTTCGAGGCCACCGGGGTGGTGCTGGCCATGCACACCTTCCCTTCGCGCGAGGCGCTGACGCCCGAATGGGGCGAGCGCATGGCCCAGGCGCGCGGCCACTCGGGCCAGGGTCTGCTGTTCACCGACGAGTCCGTGGTCTATTCGCCCGGCCAGTTCGTGTCGAACATCACCGCGGCCATGGATCCGGCCATCGACGCCTCCGAGACGCTCGGCTTCCTGCTGGAGGCGATGACCTGGGTGACCGTGGTGGTGCAGACCGGCTGGCTGGAGAAGTTTCCGAGGCTGAAGGCGGCGGTGCTGGAATCGAATGCCTCGTGGCTCCCGCTGGTCCTGGCGCGCTGCTCGAACTTCTCGAACCTGTTCGCCTTTCAGCGCGACAACCGGCTCATCCGTGATCCGGTCGACGTGTTCAACGAGCGCTGCTTCATCGGCTTCGAGTCGGACGAGACGCTGGTCTACCGCCTGTGGGACGTGTTCCAGGACGTCGCGATCTGGTCGTCGGACTATCCGCACCACGACGCGGAGGACGCGTGGGACGGCCTGCACCATATGGCCGAGTTCAACGTGCCGGCCCAGGCGCAGAAGAAGCTGATGGGCGAGAACGCGCGCACGCTCTACGGCATCGAGCCGCTGATGGCGGTGGAGGAGCGGATCGAGGAGTACGCGCCCGCGATCCTGCCCTGGTAGACCGCCTACCCGCGGGCCCGGACACTGTAGAGACGGAGCGCCTCGGCCTTGCCGCGCAGCTCCTGCTCCCCCATGTCCTCGATCTCGAGCTCCTCGGGCACCCGGCAGCGGCTCAACAGCGCCGCTGACACCAGCACGCGCCGATCCAGCGGACGGCACTGCGCCTCGACCCGGGCCGCCGTGTTGACGGTGTCGCCGCTGTGGGCGATGTCCTTCTTGATGTCGCCGATCTCGGCGGTCACGACGGTTCCTCCGTGGAGGCCGGCCTTGAATTCGGGTACGACCCCATACCGCGCGAGATACCGATCCTTCTGCTCGTGGATGCGCTCCATCACGAGAAAGACACAGCGGAGACAGTTGCCCTGGTGGAGCCCCCGCTCGACCGTCCAGGTCACCACCGCCTCGTCCCCGACGTACTGGTAGATCTGGCCGCGGGTCTCCAGGATGGGCTCGGCGATGTCGTAGAAGAAGTCGTTCTTGAAGTCGTTGAAGCGGAAGGGCCCCAGCGCCGCGGCGATCGCGGTGGAGTTGTTCAGATCGAGGAACATGAAGATGCGCTCCTCCGCGACGGCGCGGTGATACCGGCCCAGCAGGAGGTTCACCAGGGTTCCGGGACCGAGCATCCGGTTGAGCTGCCGGACGAAGTTGATGAGAAAGCTCACCAGGGTGAGGATGGCCAGCGCCACCACGAATCGGCCGCCCAGCACGAAATCCTGGTAGCGCTCGGACTTGTAGTACTCGAGGAGCCCGCCCAGCTCGAAGAGCCCGAGCAGGCTCATCGTCACCGCGTGGATGACCACGGCGCACAGGGTGACGTAGAAGAAGGTCCGGACGAGGAGGAGACCGCCCACGGTCAGGGACCGCACGTAGCGCGGGATCAGGCGCAGCTCGAACCACGCGCTGCCGAGCCCGATGACCGCGCCGGTCGCGGTCGCGGTAAACTCCCGGGCGAGGTGCGTGGGCACCCGCCGGACGATCCAGTGGACGAGCAGGGCCGCGCCGATCCAGCCGCACGTGATCCAGAGGGCGGTCTTGGCCGTGTGAAGGGCTCGCCGTGAGACCATGGCTGGCCTGATGTCAGGCGAGCCCGATCGCCCGCGCGACCGTCTCGAGGTGCAGCCCCGCGTCGCCCGCGTCGAGGCTGGCCGCGAGGATGCGCTTGTGGAAGAGATGCAGCGGGTGCTCCTCGGAGTAGCCGATGGCGCCCATGATCTGGTGCCCCCGGCGGGCCACGCGCAGGCAGGCCAGGGCGCCGTAGGCCTTCGCGGTGGCCACGGCGGCATCGGCGTCGGGCCGGCCCGATTCCAGCTTCCACGCGGCTTCCCACGTGAGCCACCGCGCGCTCTCGACATCCCGAAAGAGGTCGGCACAGGCGTGCTGGATGGCCTGGTAGCCGCCGATGGGCCGCCCGCCCTGCACGCGCACGCGGGCATGCTCCACGCACAGCTCGAGCACGCGCTGGGCGGCGCCGACCATCTCGGCGCTCCGGGTGAGGGCGCCCAGACGGAACGCGGGGGCCAGCAGCGCCCAGCCGCCCCCCGACGCGCCGAGCACGTCGTCCGGGCTTGTCTCCACCCCGGCGAACTCGAGCTCGAAGAGCTTGTCGCCGGTCATGCTGTCGAGCGGGCGCGCGGTGATGCCGTCGCGGTCCATCGGGAGCAGGAGCGCGGTCGGCCCGGCGGCGGCCCGACCGAGCACGATCACGTCGGTCGCCACGTGCGCGTCCGAGACGAAGAGCTTGCGTCCGGTGAGGCGGCCGGGGGCCGCGACGGGCAAGGCCAGCGCATCCGGGTCGAGGCGCCCCGACTCCTCGAGCACGGCGAGCGCGCAGATCCGCTCGCCCACGGCCAGGGCGGGGAGCAGCGCCTGGGCGCGCCGCCCGCCCGCCGCGGTCAGCGCGGTGGTGGCGACGATCGCGCTCGCGATGAACGGGCTCGGGAAGCAGGCGCGTCCCAGCTCCTCGACGAGGGCCAGCGCGTCACCGACGGAGCCGCCGCTGCCGCCCAGCTCCGTCGGAACCAGGAGGCCCGGCCAGCCCAGCGTCGCGATCTCTTTCCAGAGATCGGCCGCGAAGCCGCGCGGGTCGAGCGCCAGCTCCTGCACGCGCTCCGGCGGGCAGCGCTGCTGGAGGAACGCGCGCGCCGACTGCTGGAGGAGCTGCTGCGCCGGCGAGAAAGACAGGTCCATCAGGCACGGGCCCGGGGCTCGGCGGGCAGGCCGAGCGCGCGCACCGCGATGGTCGTGCGCTGGATCTCCGAGGTGCCGCCCGCGAGCGTGTGGCCCCAGCTCGTCTGGTACTGGTGCTCGATCTCGCCGCGGAGCCGGGCCCAGCGGGAGCCGGCGCGCAGCACGCCGTACGGGCCGAGCAGCTCCATGCCCATCGAGAGCACGCGCTGCCCCAGCTCGTCGGCCATGATCTTGGCGGCGGACACCTCACCGGTGGCCGGCAGGCCGCGTTCGATGAGCCAGGCCGCGCGGTGGAAGAGCGCGCGGAGGGCCGCGATTTCGGTGGCGGCGTGGGCGAGCCGCCGCCGCGCGACCGCATCCCCGGGCAGGACGGTGTTCACGTATTCGACGAGCAGCCCCAGGATCCGGCGGAGGAACGGCGCCTTGTAGAAGCGCCCCCAGAAGCGATCGGTGTCGAGCCCTTTCAGGAGCTGGCTGAAGCCCTCGCCCGGCTTGCCCAGCACCCAGTCGCGCGGTACCCGCACGCCGTCCATGAAGATCTCGTAGTGGTAGACGCGGCCGGTCAGGCTGCGGATCGGGCGCACGTCCATCCCGGGCAGCCGGTTGTCCACCATCAACATGGTGAGGCCACGGTGGCGGGTGGATCCGGGATCGGTGCGGGCCAGCACGGTGCCGTACGGCGCGATGCCGGCGTGGCTCGACCAGATCTTGCGGCCGTCGAGCACCCAGTGATCCCCGTCGAGACGGGCCCGCGTCGTGAGCGCGAGCAGATCGGAGCCGGCGCCGGGCTCGCTGTAGCCCTGCCAGAAACTGGCCTCGCCGCGCGCCACCCGCGGCAGGATCTCCCGCTGCAGGGTCTCCGAGCCGTTGCGGATGATGGAGTCGGAGACCTGCAGGCAGCCGGAGAGCGGGCCGAAGGGCGCGCCGGCCGCGGCCAGCTCCTCCAGCAGGACGAGCAGGTAGCTCATCGGCCGCGCCTGGCCGCCGTGCTCCCGCGGCCAGCCCATGCTGAGCCAGCCGCGCTCGCCGAGCGCGCGGGTGAAGGCGTGCGAGTGGGCCCCGGAGCCGTAGCCGGCGTCGGTGCCGTCCTCGAGGAACGTCTCCGGAGGGTGGGCCTGGAGAAACGCCCGCACCTCGTCGGCGAAGGCCTGCTCGGGGCCGGAGAGCCCGAAGTCCATGGCAGGGGCCGCTTTGGGCTACCGCCGCCGCGCCAGCTCCGAGAAGGGCCCCGAGATCCGCACGATCTGGTTGAGCTGGAACACGCCGGTGCGGATGACCGAGACGAGCAGGTCGCCGGCCAGGCCGGCCGCGCGCGTCTCGGCGGTATCGGGCACGAAGACGAGGCCCCGCGGCGCATCGCCGTCGGTGAAGCGCGCGAGGCTCAGCCGGTTGCCGTCGGCGGTGACGCCGAAGATCTCGTTGCCCTGGCGGTCGGCCACGAAGACGGAGCCGCCCGGGCCCGGGCTCAGGCCCTGGGACACGGGGCCCTCCACGATCAGCCGCCGCTCGCCGCCCGGGGCCACCCGCCAGAGCTCGCCGGGGCCGGCCTGCCAGGGCGCCTCCGCGCTGCCGTCGCTGCCGACCCAGAGGTGGTCGGTGTCGTCCACCGTGAGCGTGCGCGGGCGGGTGACGCGCAGGTAGCTCGGATCCAGCACGCGTCCAGTCGGATCGAAGCGCACGACCACGCCGCGGTCGCGGTCGGCCACGTAGACGTTGCCGGCGGAGTCGACGGCCGCGCCCTCCGGCTGAACCAGGACCGGCGGCGTGCCGGGGTCCGGCGTGCCCCCGGCGAAGAAGAGGATCCGGCCGTCGATCAAGCGGTACAGCACGCCCACGCGGCGGTCGCGGTCGAACGTGGTGACGAACAGCTCGCGTCCGCCCCGGCCGCCGCTCACCTGGGCATTGTGGAGCGGCGGGCCGTGGAAGTAGCGCGCCTCGGTCGCGGCGGTGAGCTGCGCGCCGCCCGCCTTGATCCGGTAGACGGACGTCAGGTAGTCGAACTCGCCGCCGCTGTACCGCCGGCCGCTGCGCGCGAGATAGAGCGCGCCGGTATGATCCACGGCCAGGGTGGGCGTCGTGGGGATCCCGCGCCCGCGGAGCTCGGTGGACCCGCCGAACCCGTCGCCGGTGATGTAGACCCGGGCGGTGAAGCCGGCGGGCAGCACGATCTCGGCCTGCGCCGTCGCGGGCGCGACCAGCGCCGCCGCGAGGGTCAGCCACGGCCGGAGGTGCCGCAATGCGCGATTCGTGGTCATCCTGGCCGCTCTCGGCGCGGCGCCAGCACTATCGAGCCAGCCGGGGCGGACTGTCAAGGGCGTGCAGGATTGCTTGCCTCCGGTCGCGTGCGGATACTCCCGATCACCAAACCTCCGGGGAGGGAAGACCATGGCGCGCTTGACGATCAACGGCCGATCGCTCGAGGTCAACGTCAACCCCAACACGCCGCTCCTGTGGGCGCTCCGGGAACAGGTGGGTCTCACCGGCACCAAGTACGGCTGCGGGGTCGCGCAGTGCGGCGCCTGCACGGTGCACGTCGACGGCGTTGCGGTCCGCTCCTGTGTGATGCCGGTCGCCGCCGTCGCGGGTAAGAAGATCACCACCATCGAAGGCCTGGCCACCGGCTCCGTCCTGCACAAGGTGCAGAAGGCCTGGCTCGACCATGAGGTGCCCCAGTGCGGCTACTGTCAGGCGGGCATGATCATGGCGGTGGCGGCGCTGCTGAAGGACAAACCCAAGCCGACCGACGCCGATATCGACGCGCGGATCACCAACATCTGTCGCTGTGGCACGTTCCAGCAGGTGCGCGAGGCCATTCACGCCGCGGCCAGGGCGTAGGGGGTGGTTGCCATGATCCTCAAGACTCCGAAGATCAATCGCCGCTCCTTCGTCGTCGGCAGCGCCGCGGTCGGCGCCGGGCTCGCGCTCGGCCTGAAGATCCCGTTCGGCGCGAGCGTCGTCCGCGCCCAGGACGGCTCGCCCGAGATCACCGCCTGGGTGGTCATCCGCCCGGACGACACGGTAGTCATCCGGATCGCGCGCTCCGAGATGGGACAGGGCACGCTCACCGGCCTCGCCCAGATGGTCGCCGAGGAGCTCGAGTGCGACTGGTCGAAGGTGACGACCGAGTATCCGACGCCCGGCCAGAGCGTCAAGCGTAAGCGCGCGTGGGGTGACTTCTCCACCGGCGGCAGCCGGGGCATCCGCGACTCGCATCAATACGTGCGCGAGGGTGGCGCCACCGCGCGGACGATGCTGGTCCAGGCCGCGGCCGATGCCTGGAAGGTTTCCGCCTCCGAGTGCAGCGCGGCCAACAGCGTGATCACGCATTCGCCCTCCGGTCGCACGACCACGTACGGCAAGGTGGCCGAGGCCGCCGCCAAGCTCACCCCACCGGCGAAGGTGGCCCTCAAGGACCCGAAGGACTGGAAGCTGATCGGCAAATCGGTGAAGCGCCTGGACACGATGGACAAGCTGACCGGGGCGCAGGTCTACGGGTTCGACCTCAAGCTGCCCGGGATGCTCAACGCCGCGATCAAGGACTGCCCGGTGTTCGGCGGCAAGGTCAAGAGCTTCGAGGCGGCCAAGGTCAAGGGCATGCCGGGTGTCCGGCAGGTGCTCCCGGTCGGGGACTCCGCGGTCGCGGTGGTGGCCGACACGTGGTGGGAGGCCAAGACCGCGCTCGACGCGCTGCCCATCGTCTGGGACGAGGGCCCGAATGCCAAGGTCTCGAGCGCCACGATCGCCGAGATGTTGAAGGCTGGCCTCGACGTCGACCAGGCCTTCGTCGCCAACCAGAACGGCGACGTCAAGGCCGCCATCGCCGGCGCGGCCAAGAAGGTCGAAGCGGTCTACGCCTATCCGTTCCAGAACCACGCGCCGATGGAGCCGATGAACGCGACGGCGCGCTACACCGCGGATCGCTGCGAGGTCTGGGTGCCGACGCAGAACGGCGAGGCCGCGTTCGCGGCGACGCTCGCGGCGTCCGGCCTGCCCGCCGACAAGTGCGAGGTCTACAAGATCAACCTGGGCGGCGGGTTCGGCCGGCGGGGCGCCTTCCACGACTACGTCACCCAGGCCGTCCTGATTGCCAAGCAGGTGCCCGGCACGCCGGTGAAGCTCCTGTGGACGCGCGAGGAAGACATGGGGCACGGCCGGTATCACCCGGTCATGCAGTGCAAGCTGGTCGGCGCGTTCGACGCCGGCAACAACCTCACCGGCCTTCACATGCGCCTGTCGGGGCAGTCGATCTTGAGCGACGTGCGGCCGGAAGCCCTCCAGGCGGGCAAGGACCCCTTGGTGTTCCAGGGACTCAACCCGGGTGGGGACTTCGGCATCGGCTACAGCGTGCCGAGCTTGCTGATCGACCATGCGATGCGCAACACGCACGTCCCACCGGGGTTCTGGCGCGGGGTGAACATCAACCAGAACGCGATCTTCCTCGAGTGCTTCATGGACGAGCTGGCCCACGCGGCCGGCCAGGACCCGCTCGAGTTCCGGCGGAAGCTGATGAGCAAGCATCCCAAACACCTCGCGGTGCTGAACGCGGTGGCCGACCGCGCGGGATGGGGCAAGCCGGCGCCCCAGGGTGTGCATCGCGGGCTGGCGCAGATGATGTCGTTCGGCAGCTACGTGGCGGCGTGCGCGGAGGTCTCGGTCAGCGGCGGCAACAAGGTGAAGGTCCATCGCATCGTCGCCGCAACCGATTGCGGGTATGCGGTCAACCCGGCCCAGATCGAGCGGCAGATCGCCGGCTCGTTCGTCTACGGGTTGTCCGGGCTGTTCATGCAGGAGTGCACGGTCAAGGATGGCCACATCGAGCAGACGAACTTCCACGACTACGACTCCATGCGGATCGCGCAGATGCCGAAGGTCGAGGCGATCGTCATGCCGTCCGGCGGGTTCTGGGGCGGAGTCGGCGAGCCCACGATCTGCGTGGCGGCGCCGGCGGTCCTGAACGCGTTCTTCGCCGCAACCGGCAAGCGCCTGCGTACGGTTCCGCTGAAGCACCACGGCATCCAGCTGGTGTAGGCCGTGCGTCGGGCCCTGGCCGCTGCGATCGGGGTCGCCTCGATCGCAGCGGCCGTGGCGGCGGCGGCGGAGCCTCCGGCCGGCGCGGCGGCGTGCTCAGGCTGTCATCCGACATCGGTGCGCGTGACGTCTCCCGTGCCGCGCCTCACCGGCCTCGATCGAGCGGTCATCGTCAAGGCCATGCAGGACTTCCGCTCGGGCCAGCGTATCGCCACCGTCATGGACCGGATCGCCAAGGGTTTCACCGACGACGAGATCCAGGCCATCGCCGCCTGGTACGCCTCCCAGAAGTGAAGCCGGGCCGGCGCGAGTTCCTGAAGCTCGGTGTCGGGGCCGGCGCCTCGGCCGCGCTTTTCCCCCGTCCGACCTTCGGGCAAGCGGCCGCCCCGCGCGTCGTCGTCGTGGGGGGCGGCTTTGCCGGCGCGAGCTGCGCCCGAGCCCTCCGGCAGGCCGACCCGCGCATTGCCGTGACGCTGGTCGAGCCGAACACGACATTCACCGCCTGCCCGTTCAGCAACGCGGTGATCGGCGGTCTGCGAGAGCTGAAGGCGCAGCAGTTCACCTACGATCGCGTGGCTGCCGACGGCATCGTCATCGCTCGCACGACCGCGACGGCCGTGGACCCGCCGGGGCGATCGGTCACCCTCGCGGACGGCGCCCGGCTGCCCTATGACCGGCTGGTGCTCGCGCCCGGCATCGATATCCGCTGGGGCGCGCTGCCGGGCTACGACGAGACGGCGGCCGGGCTCATGCCGCACGCCTGGCGCGCGGGCGAGCAGACCGTGCTGTTGCGCCGGCAGCTCGAAGCCATGCCGGACGGCGGACTCGTGGTGATCTCGGCGCCCGCGAATCCGTTCCGCTGCCCGCCCGGGCCCTATGAGCGCGCCAGTCTGATCGCGCACTATCTCAAGATGAAGAAGCCGAAATCCAAGCTGATCATCCTCGACGCCAAGGACGCGTTCTCCAAGCAGCGGTTGTTCCAGGCGGCCTGGGCCGAGCTGTATCCGGGGTTGCTCGAGTGGGTGCCCCTGTCCAAGGGCGGCAACGTCACCTCGGTGGACCCCGCCACCCTCACGCTCGTGACCGATTTCGCCCGGCACAAGGCGGCGGTGGCCAACGTCATTCCGCCGCAGAAGGCGGGCCGGATCGCCGAGGCCGCGGGAGTGGCCGACCGCACCGGCTGGTGCCCGATCGACCCGGTGACGTTCGAGTCGAAGCTGCAGGCGGGCATTCACGTCATCGGCGACGCCGCCATCGCCGGCGCGATGCCGAAGTCGGCCTTCGCCGCGAACTCGCAAGCCAAGACGTGCGCGGCGGCGGTGGCCCGGCTCGTCACGGGCGGATCGCCGATCGCCCCCAAGCTGATCAACGCCTGCTACAGCCTGGTGGCGCCCGACTACGGCATCTCGGTGGCCGGCGTCTATCAGCCTTCGGGCGGGCAGCTGGCCGAGGTGGCCGGCGCTGGCGGCGTCAGCCCCACGGACGCGCCGCGCGCGACGCGAGCGGCCGAGGCGCTGCTGGCCGAGGCCTGGTTCCGCACCATCACCACCGAGGTCTTCGGGTGAGGTTGGCGGTCGCGATGGTCGCGGTCGCCTGCGCGACGGGCGTCGCACATGGCAGCGATGGCATCCAAGAGTCCCTCACCGGGGTCAGGGGCGATCCGGCGCGTGGCCGCGCGATCGTGACCAACCGCCAGGTCGGTCTGTGCCTGCTCTGCCACAGCGGGCCGTTCCCGGAGGAGCGCTTCCAGGGCAATCTCGCGACCGACCTCAAGGGGGCGGGGGGTCGATGGTCTGAAGGCCAGCTGCGGCTCCGGCTCGTCGATCCGGCGCGACTCAATGCGGCCACGATCATGCCGGCGTATCATCGGACCGAGGGGCTGGCGCGGGTGGGGCCGGCCTGGCAGGGCAAGCCGGTCCTGACCGCGGAGCAGATCGAAGACGTGGTGGCCTTCTTGACGACATTGAAGGATTGAATGCAACGACAGACATCGCGCCGTGAGTTCCTGCGGGTCGCCGGGGGCGTGGCCGCCGGTCTGGGGCTCGGATCGGTCATCGCGGTCGAGCCCGCCCGGGCGACTCCCGCCGAGATGCAGGAGGCCATCCGCAAGGTGGTGGGCTCCGCGCGAGTCAACTCGGGCAAGGTGAAGCTCGATCTGCCACCCCTCATCGAGAACGGCAACGCGGTGCCCCTCACGGTGAGCGTGGAGAGCCCCATGACCGAGGCCGACCACGTGAGGGCCGTTCACATCTTCACGGCGAAGAACCCCCAGCCCTACGTCGTGAGCTTCCACCTCGGGCCACGCGCGGGGCGGGCGAAGGTGGCCACCCGCATCCGGCTCGCGGACAGCCAGACCGTGGTGGCCATCGGCGAGCTGAGCGACGGCTCGTTCTGGTCGGCGGGCGCCGACATCGTGGTCACCCTCGCGG
>WNEZ01003687.1_pt1 | contig 17193 bp, 14 predicted proteins | sample 5400521 | NCBI WGS metagenome assembly WNEZ01 (sample SAMN13153339, study PRJNA577476) | soil metagenome | isolation source: 120 cm saprolite under Douglas fir tree site 2 hole 1 replicate 1 | place: USA:California | collected 2015-04-18
CCGCCGCCTGCGAAGGAACCTCCACACTCTTCCCCGTGGACTACTTCGAAGAGCAGGCGTACCTAACGCAGTCCGGACAGCTCTACATCGAAGCAACTGCCATGGCACTCGGCAAGGTTTACTCGTTCGGCCCAACCTTTCGCGCGGAAAAATCCAAGACCCGCCGCCACCTCACCGAGTTCTGGATGGTCGAACCTGAAATCGCTTATGCCACGCTCGACGCCCTGATGGACCTAGCCGAAGGCCTGCTAACCTTCCTAGTCAAACGCTGCCTCGAACGCCGCCGCGTCGATCTCGCGACCATCGGCCGCGACCTCGCACAGCTAGAAAAAATCGACCCGCCTTTCCCGCGCATCACCTACGACGAAGCCGTCACGAAGTTGCAGGAAGGCCACGCGCAGGGCAAGCTCGAAAATAAATTCGAGTGGGGCGGAGACCTTGGCTCGCCCGACGAAACTTATCTCTCGTCGCTCTACGACCGGCCCGTCATGGTCCATCGCTACCCGGCCAGCGTGAAAGCGTTCTACATGGAACCCGATCCCGAACGCCCCGAACTCGCCCTCTGCGTGGACGTGCTGGCCCCCGAAGGCTACGGCGAAATCATCGGCGGATCGCAGCGCATGGCCTCGCACGACTTGCTCCTCCAGCGCATTCGCGAACACAATCTGCCCGAAGAAGCCTTCAAGTGGTATCTTGATCTCCGCAAGTATGGCAGCGTTCCCCACTCCGGCTTCGGCATGGGCATCGAACGAGCCGTGGCGTGGATCTGCGGATTAGAGCACGTGCGCGAAACCATCCCCTTCCCGCGCATGCTCCATCGTCTGTACCCGTAGAGCTTTTCACCGCCGAGACGCGGAGAGCGCCGAGAAATGCGAGAAAATGACAGGTTCGATGAGATTTCGCACCGCATCATCGGCGCTGCCATCGAGGTTCATCGAAATCTCGGACCGGGCTTGCTGGAATCCGCCTATCAATCATGTCTGGCTTTTGAACTGAAGCAGCTTGGCCTGAAAGTAGAGGAGCAAAAATTCCTGCCTGTCCTTTATAAGCAAGTGAAACTTGATTGTGGCTATCGCCTTGACTTAGTTGTAGAAGATGAAATCATCGTCGAAGTCAAAGCAATCGAAAAGTTACTTCCCATTCACGAAGCGCGCTCTTATCGTATCTGAGGCTAGCCAAGAAAAGAGTGGGGCTCCTCATGAACTTCCACGTCCCCGTTCTAAAGAACGGACTGAAACGAATAGTGAACGAATTCCCAGACGCCGAGTGGGCGAAAAGACGAGCCTCGCAAGCGGAATAGATCAAGAGTTAGGTTTTCTCGGCGCACTCTGCGTCTCGGCGGTGAACAGGAAGCATATGCCATTACGAAGCACGACCTTCAGCAACATCACCCCGCGCCAGATTCGCGTGATCGGTGTCCCTCTTGACCTCGGCCAATCGCGCCGTGGGGTTGACATGGGTCCTTCCGCCGTTCGCGTCGCTGGACTCGAAGCCCGCCTCGAAGCCATCGGACACATTGTCGAAGATGCCGGCAACATCGCCGTCGCCATCCCTGAACAGAAAAAAGAAGGCGCGGCCAATTCCAAATACCTCAAGGAAATCACCGCTACCTGCGTCAAGAGCGCCGACCTGGTATTGAAGACTCTCGAAGCCGGCAAAGTTCCTCTCATCCTCGGCGGCGATCACTCCGTCGCGGCGGGCACAGTGTCCGGCGTGGCCGAGTTCTACCGCCGCAAGAACCAGAAAATCGGCCTCCTCTGGATCGACGCTCACACCGACATGAACACGCCCGACTCTTCGCCCAGCGGCAACGTCCACGGCATGCCGCTCGCGTCGATCATGGGCCTGCCTCCCCTCGAACTCGGCAACATCTACGACTTCTCACCCAAAATACAGCCCGAAAATTGCGTGCTCGTGGGCATCCGCGACGTGGACAGCTTTGAAAAAGAAAACATCCGCAAATCCGGAGTCGAAGTCTTCACCATGCGCGATATCGACGAACGCGGTATGCGCGCCGTGATGGAGGAAGCCCTCCGCATGGCCGGACGCGGCACCGCCGGCTATCACGTATCGCTCGACATGGATTGGATCGACCCCGAAGACGCGCCCGGCGTCGGCACTCCGGTCTGGGGCGGCGCCACGTATCGCGAAGCCCATCTCGCCATGGAAATCATCTCCGACCACGGACGCATGACGAGCTTCGAAATCGTGGAAGTGAATCCCGTCATCGACGAACACAACCAGACTGCCGACTTGGCCGTCGAGCTGGCACTGTCGGCTTTCGGGAAGAAGATCCTTTAGCGCTTTATCTAAAATTGTTCTCTGAAAGTCACTTTCTTCGGCCTTTTTGTCGGTCTAAAACGCAGCGCGAGAGGATACGCTCCCGCGCTGCTAAGCATCGGCTCAATGAGCCCACCAGGCTATCCCTCGGCATGGTTGCATCCCTGCAGAGCCCGCTTCCGTTTCACCTGGCAAGCTGATTGTAGCCGGGAAGGTGATACCGGTTGCTCCACCGCGACCGAGGCGGACGCTGCGTTCCGCTGGGAAAGGAGCGAGGTGCCGGGCTTTGAGGCGCTGCAGTCGCATCCACCAGGCTGTTGCCGCAGCCCTCTAGCCCCAGATGAGCCTGGTCACACGGGATCAGCAGGATGGCATGTTGGAACCCGTCAGGGAGGTCTCCCTTGGCGGCAATCTCTCCGCGATCGTTGATGAAATTCACGCCGTCCACCGCCAGGCCGGAGCTCGGAGGGATCAGGCTATTCAGGTCGTATAACTTCCCATTCTCCCAGAGCATGCCGGGCCCAAAGCCCTCGCCGCAATCGCTAGTATCGATGATGATTTGACTCCGCGAATTGATACCAACCGCGGTGCTACAGGCCTTGCCGGGCGCACCGTCAAGGTCAATCATCTTGCCCTTTTTCCAGAGAAAAGCGTGATGGGCAGAACTGGAGGGTGAAAAATCGGCCCTGCCGACAACCTCTCCCGTATCGTTGATCCAGAAAGCTTCGCCGTTGTCTCCTCCAAGGGTGCCCAAGTCCGTGAGTACACCTGCGTCCCAGAGGAAGGGATGGTGTATCAGGTCACCGGCCAGATTCGAGGTGCCGATGACCTGCCCGCGATCATTGAGACTCGCTGAAGAGCTTCCGTCCTGGAACGACCCCGCAACAGCAAAGGTCCCGCCGAGTGTGCCGAGGTCCATCATTCTGCCCCTCTCCCAAAGGAATGGGTGCTCGGTCGGCTGGCCGGTGACGGGATTCACTATCGAGTCCACCAGGGCATGTCCCGCCACCTGTCCACGCTCGTTCACGGAAGCTGCCCAACCGTCGGGACCTCCCAAAGTGCCCAAATCGAGCATGGCTCCATCGCGCCATAGAAACGCGCGGATCTGCGTTCCCACGCCAATCAAAGAAAAGGGATCGGGTATTGCGTTGGCCGCTATGCCGACCACTTCGCCCCGGTTGTTCACCGCGTTTCCAAAACTAAAAGCTCCCCCGAACGTGCCCAGACTGATGATCTGGCCGTCCTTCCATACCACAGCGATTTGTTGCGGGCCGAAAACCGGATCGACCACACCATTTTCCGAAACTCCCATGATCAGTCCGTGCTCGTTGACCCAGAACGCGAAGCTATTGGGACCATCCGGAAGAGTGCCCAGGTCAGTCAGAACTCCTCTCTTCCATGCGAAAGCATGCATTACGAGGCAGTCGAAAAAGCAAGAGGGATCGGGAATGTCAGTAAGGGCCCCGCCTACAGCCGTCCCTCGATTGTTCACGCTTTTGGCGACCGGGCCGCCGATAAAGAGGCTCTCCGGGCCGCCGAACGTGCCTAAGTCTATGACTTTGTAATGATGGGGCTTGGCGTTGTTGTTCTGCGCGGCGTTGTCTTGCGCGGCCACGCCGACCGGGATTGCCAGCACGGCGAGTAGAGTCATCGTGGTAAACCACGTCAATGTTCTGGATTTCATCGTAGCCTCGTCTGTGTAAGGGTTGCGGCCCGGAGGGGCCGGTTCAGTCGAGCCATCGACGAACGGGGAGGCGGGTGGGGTTCGACCGACGCGCGCAAGTCTATTCTTAAAGCGGCCTTTGTCAAGGCAAATCGCCGGGGTGTGTCTCGCCGAATCCCTTGTCGGACGGTGCTTTCGCGGCCATACGCACTGCAGCGTCTGAGGTGACCACGACCCAATCGTCAACCCTGTCCGGTGCTGCACAGGACACAAGCACAGCCACTGGCACTCCGGTCTGGGGCGGCGCCACGTATCGCGAAGCCCATCTCGACATGGAAATCATCTCCGACCATGGACGCATGACCAGCTTCGAAATCGTGGAAGCGAATCCTGTCATCGACGAGCACAACCAGACCGCCGACTTAGCCGTGGAGCTGGCGCTCTCGGCTTTCGGGAAGAAGATACTGTAGGGACTACTAACGATTGCTTGTCGGACGACCCCTATGAATTGTCATCCCGAGTGAAGCGAGGGATCTGCAGTTCGCCGCAAAATACAGGTTCCCTCGCTTCGCTCGGGATGACAATTCCTAAAAGGTCTAGAGAAACTCCCGCTCACTGCACGTCCGACACCTTTCCGTTGATAAACGTAACCTTAATGTCCTTGTAAACATAGATCTGCTTCGGCCCAAGATTGACGATCTTGTCCGGCACGCCGATCGCAGCTTTCACTTGATCGGGGGTCTGCCCCTTTTCTATCTGCTGAGGCTCCGCCGGGGGCGCTTGTTGTTGCGCTTGTCCTCCCCCTCCACCACCACCCTGGTTGCCCCCTTGATTATTCCCCCCTTGATCGTCGCCGCCCTGCTGTCCGCCGCCCTGGTCGCCGCCGCTGTCGTCAATGGCGAGCAGTCCGGCGATCGTGTCTTCTATCTGTGACGGATTGGCGGTCGCCAGCGATCCTTTGGCGAACTGGAAAACCACATCGGCCTTGTAGAACGTAGTCGGACTGACGTTGTTACAGGAATCGCAAGCGATGATACCGATCGTCACTTGATCCTTGGGCAGATTGACGGCGATCCGGGAGGGATATACCTTCTCTCCCGACTGCATCAAGCGCGTCGTTTGTTCCTTCCCAAATTTTTTCATGCCGAAGCCAATTCCCTTCATCACCATGCTGTTGGGAGAATGAACCGCTCCATTTTCGTATTTAGTGGGAACAATGTTCTGGTCGGAATAGGGCACGCTGAGAATTCCGCCCTTCTTGATGACCAGGATGGTGCCCTGGTCCACCACCGCAGCTCCGCCCGTGTCCGCCCCCATCTTCACCAGCGTATATTGCGCCTTGAGCTGGTCTTCCAGCGGAACCTGCGCCAACAGCGAGCGGGGCGCGATCCCGACAACAATCAAAGCCACGACCAGGACGGTCATTTCGATTTTCTGCCGCATGGCAACCTTCCTCCTGTGAAACTGCGCCCCCGTCGCCGATCATGCGGGAGCGTCTCTTGTGGTTTTTCTCTCTTGCCGAAGAAGCGGGAAGCGAGGCGCTTTGTGCGCCACGCTCCCGGCTCCAATAATTCAGCGTTGCCTGGCCAACTTCAGTTCGGCTGCTGAGCTTCCGCCTCCGCCTGGTCGGCTTCCTTCTTCTGGTCTTGCAAATCGTTGGCTACGTTCGTGTCTGGCGCCGGCGGTGGGACTTCACCAGCCTGCGTTTTGGTATCGGGAGCGGCCGGTATTCCGTCCTTTCCCTGCTTCTCGGCCAGCGTTTTAAGCCCGGCATCCATCTGGATCCGCAGTTGATTGTGCATCTCCTGCAGGTCGCCGGTCTCGACTCCGACGGTCACGCCGACGGCACAGTCATCTTTCTTGCTGCTTTTGACGGTTGCGTCCACCATGTGATCGTCGTCCGGCGTGTCACCAGTGCGATAGATCACATCACCGGGATTAAGTTCGCATTCCACGCCATCCGACGTGGTCGCGTCCAGGTTGCTGGAAACTACAAAGTAGCGGATTTTGGGATCGAGCGCCGCTGGCACTTGGTCGCCGCCCGCAGCCTTTTTGTCGACGCCTTTTGCCGCAGCCTGTTCCGCCGCGATCTCCTGCTTCACCTCGTCCGCAATCGCCTGCTTAATCTCAGTACTGAGTCCGGTGGCACCGCCCTTGGCTGCGGGTGCCGCCGCACCAAACATATATGGCCCATGAGCAGCTCCGAGGTTCGCAGCGATCAGCGGATCCGTTGTCCACAAGGAAGCGATCTCGTCGGCTGATTGTGTCGCTAGAGGCGCCGGTCCGGCTTCCCCGCTCTCGGCGGCCTGCGCTGCATACGCAGCCTGCAGGTTCGCCGCAATCAAGTAATCCGTCAGCCAAAATGCAGCCGTCGGATACACCGGATAGGGCTGGAAGTAGGGACCGTAGTAGCCATACCACGGCGACCCGCCCCAACCCCATCCATAAGTGACCGGTGCGGGCCACGGATTGTAAGCCCAACCGTAGTACGCGGGGCCATAGTAATAGGAGGGGGCGTAGCCGTAGTAAGGATAGCCGCCATAGTAGTAGCTGCTGTACCCATACGCGTAGCTTTGGCCGCCCACATAGTAAGTTCGCTGGACGTAGGTCCGGCCGCCGTGGCTATAGTAGGCGCGCTGGCTGTAGCCCCCGCGTTTCCCCATGCTCACCACTTTGCGTCCGTTGTGCGTGCTCTCAATCCGCCGTCCGCCGTGCACCCCATGCTCGATCTTCATTCCCTTAGCGGTTTGGACCGAGCGAACCTTGCCGTCCTTACGGAATGTCGCCTTGCCGCCACTCTTCAGGGCAACTGTCTTGCTTCCTGCCGGCTGATGCCGGTTGGCTCCGGCGGCCCCACCTTTGGTCGCATTCGCGGCGCCACGATTGTTGGCGTTCGCCCCGCCGCGATTGTTACTGTTGTTCGCACCAACACCGTTCTTGGCGTTCGCCCCGCCGCGGTTGTTGGCGTTGTTTGCACCAGCGCGGTTGTTGGCATTCGCTCCCCCGCGATTGTTGGCGTTGTTCGCCCCGGTGCGATTGTTGGCGTTCGCTCCGCCGCGGTTGTTAGCATTGTTCGCTCCCGCCTGCCCGGCTCGGTTAGCGCTCGCGCCGCCGGGTCCGCGATTATTCGCATTCGCTGGCCCACGATTGTTGGGGCTCGCGCCGCCAGGCCCGCGATTGGCATTACCGCCGGGCCGCTGAGCACCATTAGAGCCTCCGCCCGGGCGCTGCGCTGGAGACGCGTGCGGCGCGCTCGGAGCGGATGCGCGGGGCGCGGCAGCGGGCGCACTCTGCTTGTGTTCTTGAGCGGAAGCAACTGCTGTTACTGCGACCAGAACCAGCAATACGGACCATTTAGGCAGGATGTTCTTTTCTCTGTTGCTCGAATTCATAAACCACTCCTGTGAGATGCGAAGCTTTCCCATAAATCCACCAGCAGGAAACATCCAGACAAATTTCGTTTAGCCTGCAGTCCTACTCATGGTTTTTTGACGAGAGCTTCTGGGCCCAAGCGCACTAGGGGAAGGGGTGGGCACCCGGCCTCGGAAGCACGCCAATTTCACACCCGTTTGACCACCGTGTCAAGCGCGTACCGCAAATTTCTACTTGCCCTCCTGGACAACGCGACGGACCTGCTGTTTGCGGCGCGTAACCACTGCAACTTATCTCCTGCCTGGGCCGGACAGCGGCGTTTTTTTGCTACGCGCGATCTTTAGATTCCGCGGATATCGCGAATTTTGCGGATTTTGCGCGTGACCGGAACCAAAGCTGGGATTGACGGATAACACGCGCCGAGCCAGACTGAAATGGCAATGGCAAAGCTTCGGGTTGGCATCCTCTTTGGCGGACGCAGCGGCGAGCATGAAGTGTCGTTGTTGTCGGCGGCGTCCGTTCTGAGTGCAATTGATAAAACGAAATACGAGGTTGTCCCTATCGGCATCACGAAAGACGGCCGCTGGCTCACGGCGGAACACGCCGAACGTTTGCTGAAGGGCAAGAACGAAGAGCAGGCGGACAAGACTGTCCGCCCCACCCACTCCGCACAGCTTCGGGCGGGCGATCCCGAGGCGACTCCTGGGGCGGCTGTGCTGGCTCGAGGCGAGTCGGTGGTCGTTCCCCCTGAACCGGCGCGGCGCGAAGCTGGACTCGCGCCCTTCCAGACCGACGCAAAGACCGATGCGAGTCTGCGGCGCGCTGCCGACCGAGCCATCAACGTGGATGTCATCTTCCCCGTGCTGCACGGGACGTTCGGCGAAGACGGCACGATTCAAGGTTTGCTCGAATTGGCCGACATCGCTTACGTCGGGGCGGGAGTGCTCGGCTCCTCCGCCGGCATGGATAAGGATGTCATGAAGTCTTTGTTCCGCGCTGCGGGATTGCCCATCGTGAAACACCTGACCGTGTTGCGCAGCCAATTCGAGCGCACGCCCCAAAAAGTGCAGAAGCTGGTGGAGAGCAAGCTGAAGTATCCGGTCTTCGTGAAGCCGGCGAACCTGGGATCGTCGGTGGGAATTTCGAAGGCGCATGATCGGAAGGAACTCGGTCCCGCCATCGCGGAAGCGGCGAAGTTCGATCGCAAGATCGTGATTGAGGAAGGCGTCGGCGGAAAAAAGAATAAGGCGCGCGAGATCGAGTGCGGCGTGCTCGGCAACGACGATCCGAAAGCGTCGATTGCGGGAGAGATAGTTCCGTGCAAGGAGTTCTACGACTACGACGCCAAGTATCTGGTGGAAGGCTCCGAAGCGGTGATCCCGGCGAAGATCGCGAAAGCGGAAATGAAAACGGTGCAGAGGCTCGCGATCGCCGCGTTTCAGGCGGTCGATTGCACGGGCCTGGCGCGCGTCGATTTTCTGATGGACCCAAGGTCGAGGCGAATTTTCGTCAACGAGATCAACACCATGCCTGGCTTCACCGCGATCAGCATGTATCCGAAGATGTGGGCGACATCTGGAGTGACGTATCCTGAGTTGATTGACCGGCTGATTCAGTTGGGGATCGAACGGCACGAGGATAAGAAACGGAATCAGTACAGCCGCTGAATGACGTTCCACCGCCGAAACGCACTGCCGAGACGCCGAGAGGGCGGAGAACCGCAGATCCCTCGCCGCGCCCGGAATGACAATTTTCGCAACGATGACAAGCACGATATTCGCGATATTTCTGTTGTGTTAAAACCGGCCCCGTTTCGCGTTTGACACTGTTCCAAAGCGGTTGTTATAGTCAAAGAGTCCCTATTGGACGCGGTTTCGAACCAGCTGGAATTGTCCTAAGGGTCGTCCGCCAGGTCGGCCTCAACGCAACCTAAAGACCACGCCAGCAGTCCGCTATGCCACGTCCCGCGTGAAGCGCGCACGAACGCGCGCCACACAGAGCCTATGAACCTGTTCGACGACAGCACCGCCCGCAATCATGAATCCAGCCTTGAAACCATGACACCTGAACACGACAACCACACCGGCGGCTCGGCCGTAATAGACGCTCCCGAGCACGCACAACCTTCGCCTGCGGAACCACTCGCTTCCGCCCCTGAAGTTCGTGAAAACGGCGCTCCTCAAAACGACGCTCCTGAGACTTCCACCCACGAGAATACCGCTGCTGGCAGCGATGATTTCGCCGCCGCCCTCGAGCACTTCGAGACCGAAACCGAGGAAGCGGTTCGCGAGGATCACGTAATCAAGGGGAGCGTGGTGAAATTGACGGCGACCCATGTCGTCGTCGATATCGGGGCGAAATCCGAAGGCATGGTGCCGATCGCGGAGATTCTCGATCACGAGGGCAAGCCAAAGTTCCAGCCCGGCGCCGAAATCGACGTGATGCGCGAGAAGGGCGAAACCGAAGAGGGCTACGTCAACCTCTCGCACCTGAAGGCACAGCGGCTGCGCTCCTGGGACGAGATTGAGCGCGCTTATAACGAAAAGAAGCCGATCAAGGGCATTGTCGTCGAACGCATCAAGGGCGGTCTGACCGTGGACATTCAGGGCGCGCGCGCCTTCCTGCCGGGCTCGCAAGTGGACCTGCGTCCCATCCGGAATCTGGACGGCATGAAGGGCCAGACGATGGAAGTCGCCATCATCAAGCTCAACAAAAAGCGCGGTAACATCGTGGTCTCGCGCAAACAGCTTCTGGAAGAAGAGCAGAATGAGAAGCGCGGCAAAACGCTGGAACACCTCGAAGAAGGCGGTGTCCTCACCGGCATCGTCAAGAACCTGACCGAGTATGGCGCATTCGTGGACATGGGCGGAATTGACGGGCTGTTGCACATCACCGACATGTCGTGGGGACGTCTAACGCACCCGCGCGACCTGGTCAACGTCGGCGACCAGATTCAGGTGAAGGTGCTGAAGTACGACAAAGACAAGCAGCGCGTCTCGCTGGGCTTCAAACAGCTCACGCCCGACCCGTGGCTGGATGCGGAGCACCGCTACCCTGTGGGTGCACACGTCCACGGACGCGTGATCAGCGTCACCGATTACGGCGCCTTTGTAGAACTGGAACAGGGCATTGAAGGGCTGGTCCACGTGAGCGAAATGACCTGGTCGAAACGGATGAAGCATCCGTCGAAGCTGGTCACCGTGAACGACGAGGTCGATTGCGTTGTGCTGAGCGTAAACCCCACCGAACGCCGCATTTCGCTGGGCATGCGGCAACTCGCGTCCAACCCCTGGGATACGCTGCACGACAAATATCCGGTGGGGGCGACAGTCGAGGGCCGGGTGCGCAATCTGACCGAGTTTGGCGCGTTCATTGAAATCGAAGACGGCATCGACGGCCTGGTGCACGTCAGCAACCTGAGCTGGACCACTCGCGTCAAGCATCCTTCCGAGGTGTTGAAGAAGGGCGACAAGGTCAAGGCCGTCATCCTGGCCATTGAGCCGGACAAGCGGCGCCTTTCGCTGGGCGTGAAGCAGATGCAGCCCGACGTTTGGGATTCGTTCTTCGCGCAGCACCGCGTCGGCGACGTCGTGCATGGCAAGATCCTGCGTGTGGCGAACTTCGGTGCGTTTGTCGAGATTGCCGAAGGCATCGAAGGTCTGTGTCACAACTCAGAAGCCGTCGATGGCAATGGGCAGCCGATGCATCTTGAACCTGGCAGTGAGTTCGACTTCAAGATCATCAAGATGAGTCAGGAAGAGAAAAAAGTCGGTCTGAGCATCCGGGCGGTCGGCGAAGAAGCGTCGCGCCAGGAAGTCGAGTCCTACAAACACCCGGCATCGTCTTCCTCAACCAGCACCACGATCGGTGACTTGATCTCGTGGAAGCGGGCCGGCGGGGACAGCAACTGACATCGGCGCACTGGCATCAGGGAATCAGGCCACCTTTAGCGGCGGCCTTTTTCTTGCCCGCCTGAGTCCGAGTTGAAACCCGTCTCATCCAAGCAAACATGGATTTGGAATTGGATGGAAAGCGCGCACTGGTTACAGGATCAACGGCGGGAATAGGATACGCGATCGCGGAAGCCCTGGCCCGGGAGGGCGCAGACGTAATTGTGAACGGGCGGACCGAAAAGCGGGTCGAGCAAGCGCTCGCGTCGATTCGCACTTCTCAGCCGCAGGCCAAGGTGGAAGGTCTCGCCGCCGATCTTGGACACGCCGACGGAGTCCGTGCCGCCGTCCAACGGCTTCCCGATGTCGATATGCTCGTCAACAACCTGGGCATTTTCGAGCCCAAGCCGTTCCAGGAAATTCCCGACGAAGACTGGTTTCGCCTTTTTGAAGTGAATGTCATGAGCGGCGTTCGTTTATGCCGGCACTATCTGCCCGGCATGAAGACGCGGAACTGGGGACGCATCGTCTTCATTTCGAGCGAATCCGCGGTGCAGATTCCGGCCGAGATGATTCACTATGGCATGACGAAAACCGCGCAGCTCGCGATTTCACGCGGCTTGGCGGAGACGACCGCGGGTACGGGCGTCACCGTGAACACCGTGTTGCCCGGGCCCACGGCTTCCGAAGGCGCGAATGAGTTTGTCGACCGTATGGCGGCGTCCTCGAAACAGACCAAGGCGGAATTCGAGGCGGAGTTCTTTCGCAGCGTACGCCCGAGTTCATTGTTACGACGCTTCGCACGTCCGGAAGAAGTGGCGGCCCTGGTGGTGTTCCTTTGCAGTCCGCTTTCTTCGGCCACGAATGGTGCCGCCCTCAGAGCCGATGGTGGTGTTGTGCGCTCGATTCTCTAAGCGGCCAAGCGGAAGCGACAGCCTTATTTGGTGTCGATTTTCAAACTGATGTAAACCTGTCCACGATCGTCAAATTGGCTCACCGTCTTGCTGCCGCTCTTGCGGTTGTTGTACTGCGCATACACCTCGTAATCGATGCTGGGCTGCAGCGCCGGAAAACGGTAGGCGCCGTCCGGGCCGACGATATAAGTTTTCACGGAACGGGTGTGAGTGTTGGTCAGGTACACGACCGCGTTCGGCAAAGGATTGTCGCCGCCGTCCAGCACCTTGCCGGTAAGCAGGCGGGTCTTGTCTTGCTTCGAAGAGCGGCCAAACTGCGGCGGCGGAGCGGCCAGTACCAACGTTGAGACCGACGCCCACGACATGACTAGCAGCAAAGCCGCGATGATTGTTCTCTTCATGAATTTCTCATTTGTCGCCAGTTCACCTGCCGCCGATTCCCCAATCACGGCACCCATTACCAGTCTAAATGAAGACCGATGTCGGAACGCTCGTCATTGTCGATATGCACGGTTACTTCGGAGCCAGGCTTCAACCGCCTGCCCGAGGGCAGCTTGTAACCCTTCACGTCCGCCCAAACGATGTAATCGGCTTTGCCGGCGGGCACTCGCTGGGCGAACTCGCCGGTGTGATTGGAATAGAGCTCCCAGCGGGCTTTTTTCTCGTCAGCCGGTCGAATCTTCACCTTGACCCCATAGAGCGGGTGCCCGCCGGGGTCCCAAACCGTTCCAAAGATTAGGGCGTAAGGCTTCGGCTTCTCGCGGCCGCCAGCCCGCGCGTTCACAGCGGTAAGCAGACACGCCAGAAACAAGACTGAAAAAGCCATCGCGACCAAGCGCCCGAAGGTCCCGATATGCGAAGAGTTTTTCAGGAATCGTCTCCGTCGTCCGACTCTTCCTTGACGGCGTCTACTTCGTCCACATCCTCTTCGATCTCGTCTTCGCCCACCACCTTCAGTTCAACCGGATTAACCGTAACCACCTCGAAGTCCGTGCCGCACTCCGGGCAGGAGACGACCGCGCCTTCATCGACCTCATCCTCATCGATGTCGAGATCCGTCTCGCATTCAGGACAGTACACCATGACTTCCTCCACGGTACCCTGTTATATTTAGGTTCTTCGCGAGGAAAAGGTCAAGTGGCTTACCAAGAAAATTCTGCAACCGCCGGTTTTTCCAGTTCTATGTTCCTCTCCACGAGTCTTGCGGCAGCCGTGATGGCCGCCCTGGCGCTGGCTCTTTGCGGTCCCGTGTGCCTGGCGCAGGAAATGGCGGAGGAACCGCCGCGCTTGGCGGCCGACCGGCACACCGACCCGCACATCGCTGAAGCCATCCGAGACGTTTCCGCGGACCACATCCGGCGGACCATCGAAAAGCTGGTCACCTTTCAGACCCGGTCCACGATCTCCGCGCAGGACGAGGAATCCATCAAGATGGGCAAGGGAATCGGAGCGGCGCGGGAGTGGATCAAAGCAGAGTTTGAACGTACCTCGAAAGATTGCGGCGGTTGCCTGGAGGTGAAAACCGACGCCTTCACCGAGCAGCCCAGCGAACGCATTCCGAAACCGACCGAAATCACCAATGTTTATGCTGTGCTGCGCGGAACCGACCCGAAACAGGCGGATCGCATCGTTCTCGTAACCGGCCATTACGATTCGCGAAACAGCGATACTCTTAACGGGACCGATCCCGCCCCGGGAGCCAATGACGATGGCAGCGGCACCGCGGTGAGCCTGGAATGCGCCCGCGTTTTGAGCAAAGCTCCGAGCAAAGTTAAGTTCCCGGCGACGATTATTTTTCTGACCGTCGCCGGAGAAGAGCAGGGTCTAAACGGCAGCAAGCACTTCGCCCAGATGGCCAAGCAGCAAGGGTGGAAAATCGAAGCCGTCTTGAACAATGACATTGTGGGAGGCGACAGCAGTCCGCAACAGGATGCGAGCGTGGTCCGCGTGTTTTCCGAAGGTCTGCCAGCCGCGGCGAGCGAGGCTGAAATCCTGCGAATTCGATCCCTCGGCGGGGAAAGCGACTCGCCGTCGCGCGAGCTTGCCCGCTATATTGCCGACGTCGGACGCTCGTACGATGCCGGAGTGAAGCCGCTTCTGATCTTCCGGTTGGATCGCTTTCTGCGCGGCGGCGACCACTACGCCTTCAATCAACAGGGCTTCGCCGCCGTGCGCTTCACCGAATTCCGCGAAGACTACAATCATCAACATCAGACTCCTCGCAGCGAGAATGGCATCGAATATGGGGACCTGCTGAAATTTGTGGACTTCGATTATGTGGCGCACGTTGCGCGGCTGAATGCGGCGGCCCTCGCCTCTCTGGCATCGGCTCCAGCGCCGCCGGCAAACGTGAAAATGCTGACCAAGGATCTCGAAAACAACACGACTTTGACGTGGGAACCTTCAGCCGGCGCGGCCGCCTACGAGGCGGCCTGGCGTTCGACGAACTCGGCCGATTGGGAATACGTCCAGATGGTTAGCAGCGGTACACGTGCAACCCTGAAGGTTTCGAAGGATAATGTGATATTCGGTGTGCGCGCGGTAGATGCTGCGGGGCATCGCAGCCTGCCGGTTGTGCCGGAGCCCGAAAAATAACGTAATGCCTCGCGGACAAACCATCTCGTTCAGCTTTCCTCCCTTTGCAGGATGGGTGAAGCGCATCATTCTGGCGTGTTCGGGGATTTTCCTTGCCGAGCAAATACTGTACCGGGTGTTCAGAGTCAGCCTTCGACCCATTGATGAATGGTTTGCGTTAATCCCGTTGGATGTGATGCGCGGCGAAGTCTGGCAAGTCGTCACGTATTCCTTGCTGCACGCCAACTTCGGGCACTTGTTTTTCAACATGCTCACGCTCTGGTTCATCGGTGCGTACCTCGAGCAAGATTGGGGACCGCGTCGCTTCATTGAGTGCTACACGTTCTGCGTGGTCGGCGCGGCTCTGGTGACGATTGCCGTGTCCTACACCCATTTCCTCGGAATGAATGAGGGGCAAGGCACCGTCGGAGCGTCGGGTGGTATTTTCGGGCTGCTAATGGCCTTCGGGATTCTGTACGCCGATCAGGAAATGTTCATGTTCCCGTTGCCGTTCAGGATCAAGGCCAAATACCTGGTCGGCATCTGGATCGCGATCGCGATCTTCGCCATCTTCGATCCATCGCAAAGCGGGGTCGCCAATTTCGCGCATTTGGGCGGACTGCTCTTCGGTTTCCTGTACGTCAAGTTTCTGCCCCGACGCGGGCTGGGTTTCGCAGCTTCCGAGCACTATTTCAGCCTGCGGAATTCTTACTACCGCTGGAGGCGCCGGCGCGCCGCGAGAAAATTCGAGGTCTATATGAAGAATCATGACCGCAAAGTCACCTTCGACGAGCACGGAAACTACGTGCCCCCCGACGATAACGACAAAACGAATGGCGGATCGAAATCAGGCTGGGTGAACTAGCCGCAATTGTCCCGCTGCTTACCGCTTGACATCGTGCGTTATAATAGTGTTTAGAGCTCAACGAAGCCTTAGTTGGCAGTAAGTTCTTGAAATTTAGGATTGGCGCAAGTTAGTAAGTATGCAACTTTGGAAGCCTAAGAACAAGTTAGGAACCGCCATAACTCTTGTGGAATCTAGATTTTGACTTTAACTCCTTTAAACCCATGGATTTTGGTCGTTTTAGCCTGTAACTCTATGATTCTACTAAGTGGTAGGGGGTGGGGGGTACCCACTAGCGGAACAACTCTTGAAATCTGCCCACGATCAGTGGAGGAAGTTCCTGTGCCTGCACTTTCCCCTTGAATCCCAAGTCGTGACCGGCTCCTTCGACTTCCAGCAACTCGTTTTTCGCGGGGACCAAGTCGATCGCCTTCTTCATCTCCTCAATGCTGCCGAAAGGATCGCGGGTTCCGTGTACGAACAAACTCGGCGTACGCAGGTTGGGCAGATGTTGAATGCGGAGCTGCTCCGGTTTGCGTGGTGGATGCAAAGGGTAGGAAAGCAGAAGCAGTCCGGCAACAAGGCCGGGTTCGGCAGCGCATAACATCGTCGCTTGGCGTCCGCCGTAGGAGTGGCCACCGAGAAAGACTCGACCGCCAACACTTTTGCGCACAACCGCAACCGCGTTGCGCAAACCCGCGCGATCGCGTTCCGCGTTGCCCGGAAGCGGCGGGCCGCTTCGCCGCTCCTGGCGGAAGGGCAGATCGCAGCACAGAACCACGTAGCCATGTCCGGCGAAAGTCTCGCTGAGCGCCATCAGCAGAGGGGCATTGCAATCCGAGCCCGCGCCGTGAGTCAGGATCAACGCGTTGCCGTTGGGCACAGGTGGAGTGTGCAACCATCCTCGTACGGCAGGATCCAGCGAGTTATCCGAAAACGTGATCGCAGGCAGCATCGCATCAAAGCCTCTGGATATGGCAAGGTTAGTAGCTATTTCTTCTGTAGCCGTGTCGAGCGCGCCCGATCGCTTTCCCCCACCGTATGCAGTCGCATGAAGTTCGTAGCACCCGAAGTGAGCTTTGTTCCGGCCACCAGGCCGAGCACATCGCCGGTGCGGAGGAGCCCCTTCGGCAGCAGTTCCTTTTCGGCGGTCTTGAGCATTTCCTCCGCGGACTCCCACTGGTCTTTGTGAACCGGATGCACGCCCCAAAGCGTATTCATACGATTGCAGACTTCCGGCTTACGGCTGAAAGCATAGATACGAACCTTGGGACGATGTTTTGAAAGCATGCGCGCCGTATTGCCGCTCTCCGTGAAGACGGCGATCGCGCGCATGGGCAGATCTTCGGCAGCGTGTGCGATGGACTCGCAGATAGTTTCAGCAACCGAATAACGATGATCCTCGCGACGGCGGCGCGCTGGCGGCGGCAATTGCGCGATGCTAGCCTCCGCCTCCAGAATGATGCGGGCCATCATGGCCACGGCCTCGCGCGGATAGCGGCCGCTGGCGGTTTCTCCCGAGAGCATTACCACGTCGGTGCCGTCAAAAATCGCGTTCGCCACGTCGCTCGCCTCCGCTCGCGTGGGCCGCGGGTTCTCGGTCATGGACTCGAGCATCTGGGTCGCCGTGATGACCGGCCTGCGCCACACACCCGC
>WNEZ01002072.1_pt1 | contig 17188 bp, 11 predicted proteins | sample 5400521 | NCBI WGS metagenome assembly WNEZ01 (sample SAMN13153339, study PRJNA577476) | soil metagenome | isolation source: 120 cm saprolite under Douglas fir tree site 2 hole 1 replicate 1 | place: USA:California | collected 2015-04-18
AGCTTTCCTCCAACACCTTTAAATCACGATGGGATTATGCCGGGTGGTAGATCGTAAAATGGCGGAAACGACCTTCAGTCATAGGTACTTGCTCGTTCCGTTCCCCGGACACCGGGATAATCAGGAAGCCGGAATACTGGCGAAACGTGTGCCACCCGATTGTCTTGGTGATGCCGCATCGGGCTGCCGCCGGACGGATGTGCCGGCGTAGTAGGTTTTCGGGCCAATAGGGTTGTTGGCCTTTCATTTCCGGACTGGCAAAAATCCAGTCGGTTTGCTCATTGAACGGCGACATACGCCACCACTCAAGAAGCGAATGGGCCAATTCCGGGTCCAGGGGCATTGGCTTTCGTGATGCTTCTGTCTTAAGTTCCCCGACGACCTGGTGTACGACACCGCGGCTGAGACTGATCTCCAGCGACTCCATATCAACATCCTGCCACTTCAAGCCGAGGAGCTCGCTTGCTCTCAGTCCTGTTGCCGCCGCCAGAAGCACCATCGCTCTATAGGGGTGTTGGAGTTCGGTCAGCAAAGAGCTGATCTCTCCGACATCCAACACGATTGGGATTCGCTCTCGTTTCGCACTTTGCCGCACAAGTGAAATTGGATTCTTGTCCAACCATTCGTGCCGAATCGCATGATTGAAGAGAGCGCTCATGATATTTCTAAGCTTCGCTTTTGTTGCCGCAGCCAATGGTAGGCTACCCAGCCATTCCTCCATCGCAACCGTCTTCACATCGGACAGCTTGTACGACCGCCATCGAAGAAGAATCCAGTTGCCCAAGTAGCACCTGTAGACGGCTTTTGTTGAATATGCCTTCTTGCGATTGCCCTCTGACAGCTCTCGTTCCACGTAGTGCGCGATCAACTGCTCGCATGTAAGTGGCCGAAGGGCTGCGCGAGGGGTTTCTCTGTTGACGTGAATTCGAAATGCGTCCACCGCCTTCTGGGCAGCAGATCGGACGGGATATTGCTCGACCGTCCCCACGACGACCTTCCGGTTGGTTCTCTGTCCGCTTGGGTTCGTTTCTCGCCATCGAAAAATCCAAACGTCTGGTCCGTTACTACGTCGTTCACGTGCAATACAGCCTTGCTGGTAACGCATCCGCTTGAACATTGGCTCTGATTTCTCCTTAGTTCAGCGGACGGATTGGCAGTTTGAATTTATCCGAGATTGCAGCCACACGTCCAGCTCTGTTGTACGAAAATACCAGTGGCCTCCAATTCGATAGCCGGGAACAGTTCCCTGTCGGGCATAGCGTTGAAGAGTCTTGACATGAATGTTGCCCAACATCCTAGCAGCGTCTCCGCAAGCCAAGAGAGGTTCGAACTCGGGGCGCCTACCCAGCGACGCAATCTGCCTTGTATGGTCCATACTGCCGTCGACTCTTTTCTCCTCTCTTCCCCCTGTGGCTCCCTTTTCCGATTCTGTAAAGGATAGATTGAATGTTTCTATGTTCGGGCGCTTCCGCTCGCATAATTTAGCGTCTTCGTGCTCACTGGTTGACAGGCTTTCGGACTGCAGAGACGAGGGACTGACTGCCAGGCGCGGGGCATGCTGTCTTGACGACGCTGTATTCTCGCGCTCACCGAATTGGGTTGAACGGCGATTCATATTTGCTATGTGGTCTTAGTAAGAGTAGCTCCTTGGATTTGTTTCTGGTCGCGATCGTTGCGGTTTAGGATTAACCAGCACTTGAACTCCTCATCTTTTCGGAACAGGAGCTTGAGCGCCTCGCTCACGACGTAGGAAGCGTTCGCGTCGATGAATTCGGCGTACCTGTCCAAGTTGTGCCTGACTTCTTCCTCCAGGCGGACCTGAAGGGTTGTAGTTTTTGGTTGCTTCGATGGTGCTTTCAGAAGTGCCAAGTGCTTCTTCTCCTTTCGCTATTCGAGGTGCATTACAGACTGCATCACAAAATGTTTGCTCGGACTCCTGCACGCGGCCAAAAACACGAGCTGCGTCTTCCAGCAGCAAGAGGCGGGAGTGACCCCCGAAGCCCGAAGGGATCGGGCCGCGATTTTGCGGCGCGATGGGGTCGCTCCCGCCTCTGATCGTGTTTTGCCCGCGCTCCGTTTCCTTGCCGTCTCTGCCGCATCTGCCTGCTCTTTCTGTCATTTATCTCCATGCCGGGGTGAACCCGGGGGTGAAATCCCCCGGGAAAGATGCCTCCTCTGAACTTTTCACGGCCACGTTTACCGGCTGATGGGGATGCCGCTCAAACAACGCCGCCTGTCCGTTCACGGTTGAGGAGATGAAAGTCACCTGCGAAGGCGTTCGGAATTTCACAGATTCGGACCGTGCGGCGTTCTCCGTGATCTCGCCTCGACGCCATTTTTGGTAGAGATTCTCCATGCCGGGATCGCCGAATCTCTCCTTTCCCTGGTTTATGAAGAGAACGTCGCGCTCCTTTAACTTGCCGTAGTTCTTCTCGTCCCACGTTCGCCGCGTGCGAAAGTAATCCAGGAACCCAGAGGGGCTATCAGCGTTCCAAAGGCTCTGAAACGTTCCATGGAACAGTTTCTTGGCGCGCTCGAAATTCGTGTCGCGGGTCGCAACGTAGTAGAAACGGAGCTGCGGAAGCTTGGTGAAAAGCGTCAGGTACGCGTCCAGGTGAGTCCTGAAGCTATCCATGCTTTCAAACCCCGGATCGATGAAACTGAATGTCACCACAGGGGAGAGAGAGGCGGCAGGGTTGTAGAACATGGGGAACTTGTCCACGAAATAGCGGTCGGTGAAGTCGCCCTTAATAGCCCCCGAGTAGCGTTTATGGGCCAGGAGTTTCTTGTCGATCCCCATCTGGTCGCAGAAGAAAGATAACTTCTGCTCCTCGGATTCGAGATAGGTGAAGCCCTGATTTCGAAGGATGAAGTCGAGCGCGATGAGGCGGGTTCGGATGTATTCAGTCGAGTGCACACGCCGAAAACGGACGTTCTCTCTGCCGATAGCCTGATAGAGATTCCGCGAGAAGACATGAAAGACACGGCCATGCCGGAGGTATTCCTTCGAGCTGGCATGCTTCTTCTCCACAACCTTTCGAGCAAAAGCGACGCTGCGCTTGCCAGGCTTCGTCTTGATGAACTGCAGGAACTGCTGACAGGTGAAATAGCCGGAATGCGTAGCCACAAGGTAGAGGAACCGGGCCTCCTCCTCCGTGTAGCCGAAATGCCGGAGTGCTTCCGTATGGATGGGGAGGAATTTCATAGGGCGAAGATCCTTGCGCTGATTTCCTGAGTGTCCAGAACGCGGCGCAATTTGGCGTGGTCTTGCTGCCGCGCGAACATGTGAAATCCGGCCTTGGCCTTTTCGCCGAGTCCCTGGGGCCGATAGTCGCGTGTAGCGATTTCGAGGTCGAGACGGCGGACTTCTCGACAGTCATCCTCATACTCGATGCGCAGGTCGGGGATCGGAATCTTGCTATCCACCACTTTCAGGTCGAACTGGTTCGCAATTAAGATTCGTTCGTACCTCGGGTCTTTGTCGGGCCGCATTCGCGAAAGGGCTTGATAGAGCTCCTTCTTTAGTTCGAAGTCGAGAACGACGCGGCGAACCTTGCCACCTGAGCGTTCGATTTCTGTTGCGACCTTCTGGTACAGCCGGTAGAGATCGGCATCGTGGCGGGCTTCCTTGGGCTTTACAAGGCCGTGGTAGGTGGCTTGCCGGTGGGAGACCAGCTGCGCCCGTTCGAGAAGCCGGTGGCCATCTTTTGTCAGAGTCAGAACTTTCGTCGAATACGATGAATGACCTTCGATGCTCCGCTGCTCGACAAGGCCATGGCGGGTGAGGTTGCGAACGTCACTTTCCATCTGTGAACGGTCACCTTGGTAGCCAAAGCGGGCGAGATCGTCTGCCGGCACCACGCGGAACTTGCCAAGGTCGGTGAGCGTACGAACTTCAGATTCACGCAGCGAGTATTCCCGGCCCCGACCGCGATAGATCGTGCGCGAGCGGTCGAACCCACCGCGGGACCGAGTGGAATCCGATCTCCTCTCGCGTTCCGATTGGGCTTGCGATCTGTCCCTGCGTGAAGCCTGACCTGCCCGTTCCATTAGGTCGGGCCCCGATTCTCGGTCCCAGTGTTGTGGGAATGCGAAGTCGGAAATGCCATAGGGACGATCCATGGACAGGCTCCTTTCGGTTCACCTTGGCGAGAAAACAGGGATATAGTTCGATTGAGCTGCAAAGAAGAGAATCCGGGATTGTGAACTGGCACACATCATGTTGCTATTGCTAGAGGGAACTCAGACCTGTGCGGGATGCGCCTGGTCTTGTTCCCCGGGATACAAAAACACCTCTTCTACGTTCTTTCCAAAAGCGCGTGCGATCTTGAAGGCGAGCGGCAGACTCGGATCGTACTTGCCGGTTTCAATGGCGTTGATCGTGCCGCGCGCGACACCGACATGAGCTGCGAGCTCGGCTTGCGACCATTCCTTTTCCGCCCGCAATACACGTAGGCGCGTCTTCATCGATACCGCCACGAATGCAGAATCAACCCAATGCTCCACAGAATGATCATGAGCGCGGGAATACCAAGCCAGGAGACAGCGTGAAACCCGAAGCACTGCAGGAAGCCGATAGCCGCAGAAAAAACCAATGTTCCTGTAAAGGCGAACGTCAGAGCACGGCAGTTGATCTGGCGCTCATGCTCATCGTTCGACCGAAGAAAGCGCAGCAGGAACAAGATCGCCGCCACTGTTGCCACGACAGCCAGAGCCAGTAGTGGCGTGCGGAATGGTAGAATCCTGCCGGCAAGACTGGTGGCAGTGATTGAGAGAAGTGCCGCAAGATAGAAGAGTAAGAGCGTGTTTCTACGGCGGTTGGCTAGTTCATCTCGAAAGGGTTGATGAGGCACAGCAACCTCCCCCGGGGACACACCTTAGAGTACGGCACAACTATCTAAATGTCAAGTACAAAGCACTTGCTGTATCGTTTAAGATGACGGCGTGGCCTCCTGGGCGATGCCGCTGTAGGCCCGGTCATCGGCGTTACCGTCAGTCCCCGAACAGCGGCCTGCTTATCACTTTCCCGCAACTTGTCACGATCCATGCGACCGCAACCGTCCTTTGTGGGCTTTGATTCTCTTCTTTTCTTCGCTTGCAATACATTGGTTGTATCTCGTCACTTCAGTCACGGTCCTTCGGTCCAGACTGGAAAGCTGCTACAGTCTTATAAGGAACTTACCAATTATTAGAACCTTATTTGCAATTTATGTTAGTTCTGGCTAGAGCGTCTCTATGCTCCAAGAAACCGGGAAAAAGGAGATTAGCTGAACTTAACAAAATAAAGCTTGCCTGTAACCCGACGGTGAGCTAGCCTACCCCACAATTTAAGGGGTGCCCTGTGAACTGCGATTTATTTCGCCGCCCATTCTCGTCCATCCAAAGAATGAATAAATTTGAGGAGGTCTTTATGCGCCTGGCAAAGGTGTTTTTGGGAGTTGTTGTGACGCTCGTCTTTGTTGTGATGTCGACGGCCGTTTCGCTCTCCGCGCAAACGGCGTCAACGTCCACCGTGACGGGGACAGTCTCCGACAGCACGGGGTCTGTCGTTCCGAACGCCAAGGTTGATTTGGGAGATGTGGACACCAAAGCAACGACATCGGTCACCACGGGAAGCGACGGGAGCTATACCTTTCCTTCCGTGCGTCCGGGGAATTACAGCATTACGGTTTCAAGCAAGGGCTTCCGGCAGTCAGTGGTGAGCGGCGTGAAAGTTCAAGTCGGGAAAGCGGCTACGGTCAACGTGACTCTGGAATTGGGTGCAGTCACCCAAACCGTAGAAGTTACGGCAGGAACCGGGGCCGAGCTTCAAACAACCGACGCCAGCGTGGGCGATGTTCTCGATTCGAATATGCTCGCCAACATGCCGACTCTGAGTCGCGACGCGACTTCCTTGGTCTTGCTCCAGCCCATGGCGATTCCCGGCTTTAACGGTGCGGTTGCGGGTTCGGGGGAAGGCAACACCAACGGCGGAACGATCGCTGGAGCGCGGATGGACCAGAATACCTTCATGTTGGACGGCGGCGACGCCACCAGCAACATGGAAGGCGGCGGTGGCTATAACACCGGATTCCAGGCTTCGCCGCGGGCCGTCGTGCCTACTCCGGTCGAAAGTCTGGAAGAGTTCCGGGTGCAAACCAACAACGCCGGTGTGGAATTTACTCGCTCGGCTGGCGCCGAGGTGCAAATGGTCACGCGGCGGGGCAGCAACGATTGGCACGGCGCTGGCTATTGGTATCACCAAAACGACGAGCTGAACGCCAACGACTGGTTTCGGAGCCATCGGCCCCACACGGACTTGGTTACAGGGAAGACTACGCCATTTACTGAAAACCCCGAGTGGCGAGATAACCGTTACGGCGGCCGCGTCGGTGGGCCTATTTGGAAGAACCGCACGTTCTTCTTCCTTCTTGAAGAAGAGCGCCACTTCTTCACGCAATCGGTATTTCAACGGTTGGCCCCGTCCGACGCTCTGCGGGTCGGTATCCTGAAGTTCAGGGATGCTGGTGGTGTGGTCCGGGCCTACAATCTAAATCCAACTCCAACGCTTGACGTACTCGCTTGTCCTACTTCCCAAACCATTTGCGTTGATAACGACCCCTTGGTTGGCACGATGCTTCCGGGTGACAACGGCACTCTCGACCCGCGCATGAAAGGCTTGAGTCCCGCCATTGCAGCCGAATGGGCTCTTATGCCTGCCGGCAACGACTTCACCGCGGGCGATGTGGCCCTGCGGGCACCGTTTTTCACAAGCACCGTACCAAACCTTAGCAACGAGCACGATGCGGTGGCGCGCTTGGACCACAAAATCAATGATAAGTGGGATTTCATGGGGTCCTACCGCTACAGCACCTCGGCCATTTCACCTCCAAATATCCAAGAGGATCTCAGCGGTACCGCCCCGGGTTGCAAGAAGGGCGTGCCCTGCGGGCTTGCTACCCGCCCGTTACAGCCACGGTATTTGGTTGCGGGGCTCACGGGACGGCTCACGCCCAATCTTGTGAATGACTTCCATTTTAATTGGTTGCGCCACTGGTGGTCTTGGATCGCCCCGGGCGCCGGGATTCCGGTGATCCCCTCCTCGCTCAGCGACACCCGGATCCAGATTTGGTCGGAAAGCAGGATCAACGGCATGGTGCCCATCAACGTGAACACGCAACAGGCCCGTCAGCGTGTTTGGAACGGCCAGGACTATACCTTCAGCGACAATCTTAGTTGGATTAAGGGCAAGCATGTATGGAACTTCGGGGGGCGGGCGCAACTTCAACACTTCCTGCACATTCGCGACGACAAGGTCGTGGGAGGTATAACCACGCCTCTCTATTTCGCTGCCCGAGGCGGTCAGTTTCTCAATATAGGGGGAGTCCCCATCCCTGCCGGTGTTGCCGCTGGGGATAAGAGCACCTATCGCCGCGCGTATATCTCCGCTCTGGGAATCGTGGATAGCGCAACGCAAGTATTCACGCGCGCTGCGGATCTGAGCCCGGAGACTGCCGGACACACCATAACCCAGAAAGAAGACGTACACGACTACGGACTCTACTTCAGCGATACGTGGCGGGTGAAACCCTCGCTCACGCTGTCCTATGGACTGAGCTGGGGTGTGGCTATGCCGCCGCACGATCCTACCGGCAAAACGGCGATGCTGATCGATACCAGCAGCGGCCAGGTGATCGACGCCGCGAGTTTTCTGAACGCCAAGCGTCAAGCCGCGTTGAGCGGCGTGATGCTGAATCCGACCATCGGCTACGTGCCTATCAGCGCGACCGGACGGAAATACCCATTTGACCCCGACTACTCGAACTTTGGGCCGAAGCTGGCGATTGCATGGAACCCAGGGTTCTCCGACGGGCCGCTGGCCAGACTCCTTGGCAATAGGAAGACAGTGCTTCGCGGCGGCTGGGCGCGAGTCTTCGAACGTAAGAACGGCGTCGGCCTCACTCTGACTCCTGCCCTCGGCATCGGATTTGGCGATCTTTCTGTCTGCGCAGCACCTGGGAGCGGTGCGGTCGATCCCAGGACAGGCTTTGTCGTTCCCATCGGCTGCAATAAGGGCGGTAATCCGAACAGCAATTTCCGCATCGGCGTGGACGGCAACCACATCACCGTGCCGCCGCTCCCGCCGGTCAGCGGCGGGGTCATCATCCCGGGGGAGGGCTGCCCCGGCGGAGGTACATCAGCGCCATGCCCTGCCAGCGCCAACAGTGTCTTCGAAAGTAGGGACTTCCGTCTGGACCCGAAATATCGGGCCGGCTCGTCCGACGCGATCGACTTCAGCATCCAGCGCGAGCTGCCCGGCAAGATGATCCTGGAAGCAGGCTATGTCGGCCGTTGGTCTCGCGATCTGTTTGGGAACGTCGATTTGAATGCTATCCCCTACATGTTTACTCCGAAGGGGGTCAACCAGAGCTTCGCGCAGGCGTTTGATAAGGTAGCGACTCAGCTTCAGAACAACCAAGCCGTCACACCTCAGCCCTTTTTTGAAGCAATGCTCGGGCCCGGCGGAACGGCGGCAGCCGTCAACGCAGACGGCGGTGGCTTCTGGGTGGCCCATGGTGCAGGCGCTGTCTGGTTCGAACTTGAGCCCCTCTTCGGCGCGGGCACCTTCGCCAGCACACAGGTTGGATCTCTGGACTGGAGCGGAAGCTTCACCTCCGCCAATTACCAGGCCGGTTTCGTCACCCTGCGATCCCGCGACTATCACGGGCTAACGTTTAATTTTAACTATACGTACTCTCACGCGCTGGACAACTTCGGCACGGTCCAGGAATGCACCGGCGTGCTACCCGACGCCTACGACCTTCATAGGAGCTATGCTCCGTCGTTGTTCGACCGGCGCCACACCTTCAATCTTCTTGTGAACTACGAGTTACCCTTCGGTAAGGGCAAGAGCATGGCCACCAGCGCGCTTGCCGACCGGGTGTTCGGCGGATGGTCCGTCGCCGGCATCTATACCGTGGCCACCGGCCTGCCGGACATGGTCTACGATTCCACGGCGTGCGGTTCGGAGTTCGGCGCTACGCCTTCAAACGGGAACTCACAGGGGTTGATTCCGATAGGCCCGGGCACATTCAACGAAACCCGTCACGACGTTCCAGGCGGAATTAACATGTTTAGCGACCCCGCCGCGGTAGCGGCCGCCTTCCGGTATCCAACGTTTGACGACAAGACTCTGGGGTTCGGCCGCGTTCGCGGTCCGAAGCGTTGGAGCCTGGACTTGGCGGTAGCGAAGAAGACGCGCATCACCGAGCGCGTATCCACGCGCTTCGACGTGCAGTTCGTCAACGCCTTCAATCACCCGATGTTCGGTAGCGGCCCCGATTCGTTCTTCTCGAACCAGCCAGGTGCGGACCTGGGCAATCCCGGCGGCATTGGCGTTTCCAGCAATCAATTCAACTCGCCGCGCTATATTCAGATCGGTCTGCGGTTTGACTTCTGAAGAAGAGCGCAGCCGGCACAACTGGGGGGGCAGGTCATTGACCTGGCCCCCTTTTTCTTGGCGGCCATGCATTATGATATGGGGGAGATGGTGAGTGCCCGCATGAACCTGGTGAGAACGTGATGCGGGGGCTTGTAAAGCCGGACCGGCGTGAGTTTCTTCGGGTCTCCCTGCTCGGGAGTGGCGCGCTCCTTCTGGGTTTCGACAAACTCAGCGGCTTCGCGCGGCCGCAAAACGAGCGAGACAATCCGTTTCGGGGCGGCAAGCAGCTTGGAATTCTTGAATTCACGGGAGAAAGCCGAGCGCCGCTTGATACGATTATTGGGGCAGGCCTCGACGCGCGTCTGTTTTCTGACCTTTCTAGATTGAGTCCAGAACAATTGGTCACCCCGACCGAAAAATTCTATACCCGCACATGCGCTTCGGAGTTATTCGATGGCGGGAAGCCCTGGACGATCAAGGTCGGCGGGCTCGTTCAAGAACCGGTGAATCTCACCTTAGAAACCTTAGGAAAAAGCGCGAGACCCATGGGCATGCACCTGATGGAGTGCTCCGGCAACACGCGAGCAACGCGGTTCGGACTGCTCAGCGTGGGAGATTGGACCGGCGTACTTATTTCTGATCTACTCGCGACTCAAATCAGGCCGCGAACGGATCGCGTGATGGTTTCGGGCTTCGACCAGTACCCGATGAAATCGGCATCGTCGATTCCCGGCGCGGATTGGGTCTTCACAGTTGAGCAACTCAAGGCTTCCAAGGCCTTTCTAGCCACGGAGATGAACGGGCAGCCACTTACCAAAGACCACGGCGCGCCTGTCCGGCTGATTATGCCCGGCTGGTATGGCTGCAGTTCCATCAAGTGGGTAAACGCAATCACATTTGTCGATGAAAATTTCTTGGCGACATCGCAGATGCAAGAATTTGCCGCCCGAACACATCAGCAAGGCGTACCGAAGCTGGCGAGAGATTATCGGCCGGCGATAATTGACCAGGCGGCTATGCCAATTCGCGTCGAAAAGTGGTTTGCGGATGGCAGAATCAAGTATCGCGTTGTCGGGATTCTGTGGGGAGGGTCGCGCCTGGTGAAGGCGCTGGAAATACGCTTTAATCCGGAAGAGGACTACGTCCGAGTGGCGCATTTTTCGCAAACGACAAATGATCCCTGGAGCTTTTGGTCCCATGCCTGGACGCCGAAAGCCACGGGAACCTATTTGATCCGGTTGCGAGTGACTGATCCTCCGGTGGAAACAAAGCGATTGGATTCCGGCCACTATGTTCGTTCGGTTGAGGTGACAGAAGTTTGAAAAATGGATTGGCCCTGAATTTTGCGCTGCGGGCAGCGCCAAGAAAAATGCCAAGCTCCATGGTGACAGAGTGAGCAACGCGGGCATGCGCCATATAGGGTTGGCGGTGTTTTTGGCGATTTGCTGTGCAGTGCTACCCATGGCACCGGCGTTCGCCCAGCATGAGTCTCACGAAACTCATGAAGTGGTCGGATGGGTGCCGCAGGAGATTCTCGGGCGGCCGCTCCCGCTTCGGCACGACATCGGCAATCTTCACGAGAAAGTGACGACCTCCTCCGTGGAAGCTCAGGCCTTTTATGATCAGGGGTTAAACTACTTTGCTTCGTATGTCTGGATCGAAGCGGCGCGCTCCTTTCACCAGGCTTTGCGACTGGATCCGTCTTTATCTGCGGGCTATGTCGGACTATGCGATGTTTATGTGCAGTTGCAAGACGTGCCCGCTGCGCGAACGGCATTGGAGAAAGCGCAATCGCTCTCCAGCAAGATAACCGAAGCGGAGCGGCAGCGTATGGAGATCCGTGACCGCCTTGTGCAGTTCCTCGAAGACAAGCAGAACCTCGACAAATTCGTCGCCTACCGTAAAGCCATTTACGACGCTTTGATGGCCAACCCTCTCGACCCAGGCCTTTGGATTTTGCGAGGCTTTGCCGATGAAGGCCCGGGGGCGGGACATGGTCAGACCGGAGATCTGGATTCCATCGCGTTTTACCTGTCCGCGCTGGCGGTTTCTCCCAACAATTCCGCTGCGCATCATTATTTGGCTCATTCCTACGAGAACATTGGCCGCACCGTAGAGGCGCTGTATCACAGCGAGGCATATTTGCGCGTGTCTCTTTCGATTCCGCACGCACATCACATGCGCGGACATGAACTTCGCCGGGCGGGGCGCATTGAGGATGCCATCGAAGAGTTTCGAAAGGCAAACGAGCTGGAGAGTGCCTACTATCGTGCCGAGCACATTCCTGCAGAGTACGACTGGCACCGTCCTCATAACCTCGGCCTCCTGGCGATGTGCTATCAGTTGCTGGGACAAATGAAAGCCGCGGAGCAACTGCTGCGTGAATCGTTTTCCCTGCCGGCGCACGGGGAACTCGCGGAGTTCGACCACAGGCAATGGCCGGAGTTTCTGCTGGCGCGAGGGCGCACTCAGGAGGCTTACGAGCAATCGCAGATTCTGGCCCAGAGGCCTTCGATGATGGCGCGATTTGCAGGGCATACGTTGATGGGCCGTGCGCTGGTGATCCTGAATCGCGTCGATGATGCCGAGAAGGAATTGGCTTTGGCGCGCGATGCGCTCGTTCTGGTTACCGCAACCGAAGCCGATCGGTTGCGGCCCTATGCCGAGACGTTGCGGGCCGAGATTCTGCTCTCGCAAAAAAAATCCGTCGAAGGCGTAGGGCTGATGAAGCAAATCCAAGAGCAGCTTCGCGCATCACCCGGGCCGGATCCGCGAAGCCAAGCGCTAATCCAGCTTGATTCAATTGCGCGCAGGGCCCGCGAGACCGAGGAATGGGCTTTGGCCGAGTTCACTGCGCGGGAAATGATCCAGCAAGACCCGAGCTACGCCGGTGGTTACTACGCCCTTGGTTCGGTGTCCGAACACCAAGGCGATTCTGTCGCCGCAAACCAGGAGTTTGCCATCGCAGAAAAGCTGTGGAGCGACGCGGACAAGGATCTGCCGGAACTGCGAAGCGTTCGCCAAAAACTCACCCGGAACCAGTCAGAGCTTCACCTGACCCGGCAGGAATTGCTGAAACGCCTGCAAGACCACGATGGGACGCCGATCTTACTGCAACCGGGTAAGGTCCAAGTCACCTACGACCCCGCCCGACTTCGCGGAAGTCCGCAAGCGCGGGTAATGATTGTCGAATTCTCCGATTTCCAGTGCCCGTTTTGCAGAAAAGTTCAGAGCACCCTGAAAAACCTGCTCGAAAAATACCAAGGGCAGGTCAGCCTGGCATACCGAGACTTTCCGCTCCGCGGGATGCATTCGCAGGCGGAGTTGGCTGCCGAAGCTTCACGTTGCGCTGCCGAGCAAGGGAAATTTTGGGAGTATCATGATCTCTTGTTCGCGAATCCCGATAAACTCAATCGGGCGGGCGTGGCGCGAATGGCTCAGAGTCTGGTCCTCAACGAGAAGCAATTTGACGCTTGCCTATCCAGTGGCAAATACACGAAACAAATTGAACAGGACCTGCAGGATGGAATCCGCGCTGGCGTTGAAGGCACGCCGGGAATTTTCATAAACGGAATCCTGCTCAGCGGAGCCCAACCGGAAGTTGCGTTTGAGAAAATCATCCGAGCGGAACTCGAAGCTTCCAAGGAGAAGCGCGGAGGGTCCTAAAACGGACTATCGAATGCGCGGCGCGTTCTGCGCCTGGAGCTGCTGGATGTGCGCCGCGATTTTCAATTCACGCTCCGCAGCAGCTGTTTTGCCTAGCTCCCGGTAAAGCTGGCCGAGGAAATAGTGTGCCGTGTAGTTGCCGGAATCCACAGCGATTGCGCGTCGCAAGGTTCGTTCCGCTTGCGGTAATTGCCTCTTGGCCATGAACACTTTGCCCAAAATCACGTAAGGCTCCGCGCTGGTCGAGTCCAGCCATATGGAATCTTGCAGAACTCTTTCCGCGTCCTCGTTTCGCTTGAGTCGCCAGAATGCGTCGCCGAGGTGGTTGAACGCGGGCGCATAGCCGGGATTGATGTCCAGCTCTTGCTGGAACTCCTGGGCGGCTTTCGGATAATCCGCGCTGTAAGCATAGAACTCTCCCAATGTGAAATGGGCGAGCGGCAAGTGTGGTGAGAGCGCCAGAGCCTTGCGCACCTCCTGCTCAGCGACCGGATCGAAGCCCTGACGGAGCAGAATGCGACCCAGCATCAAGTGGGATGCCGCGGAGTCGGGCTCCAAGCGGTATAGATGCGCGAAAGTTTCCAGCGCCTCAGGGTAGTTCCTATTCAGCGCGTAGCAAAGGCCTAGAACATAGATGGCGTCAATATTCTCGTTGAGATGCCAGAATCGAACTTTTTCCAGCGCCGGAATGGCTTGTGCTGGGTTGCCGCTGAAGTAGTAGGAGAGCCCTAGTAGTTGTGCAGCATCACGATCTTCGGGATTTTCCCGCAGGGCTTCCTCAAGATACGTAGCCGCCTCCATGTAGTCCGCCTGGTCGTAATAAGCGATGCCCAGTTCGTGGCTGATACCTTTCGTTCCGGGGTGGCTTGCTGCCAGAGCCTTCAGTTGGATGATGGCTTCCTGGTTTTTGTGTTCTTGGATAAGGGAGTGGGCCGTAGCCAGTGCCTGGTCTTCCTGCTGAGCGACGGGGTTCGCCACGAGTGAGAGCGTGAGCATACAGAAAAGTGTCGTAAGCTTAGCGGCAGGCGGCAAACACGCGCTCTTCGACGACGGAGCGGTCACGGTTAGACCCCATCCTTTTTTGGCGGTCTCTGCATTGTCCGTCCGACTGGCTGTCCGGAGCCTTCGATCACAACCACGATGCTGTCCGCACGCGGATTCCAATAGCGCTCCACCAGCCCGCTGGGCCAGCGGACTTCCAGAGATTCAATCCTATTTATCGTTCCTAAGCCAAAGTGAACGCGCATGTCGTTGTTGGAAATATAGCTCGAACCACTACGAACTTCGTCGATCTGCGTGCGGGAAGCGGTCTTGAGTACGAGACGTGCGCCAATGCCGCTGCGGTTGGAGTTGGTGCCCACAGTTTTGATTTCAATCCAGTGGTTCGGGTAAGTAGTGCGGTTGACTAGCAGACTGGGCGCCCCATTCCGATTCACGACCACGGCCGAGAGCCGGCCGTCATTCCACAGATCGCCGACTGCCAAGCCCCTCGCGGGGGTCGGTGTGTTGATACCTGGCCCTGCCCTTGATGAGACGTCGGCGAACTTCCCATTGCCGTTGTTGTGATACAGCAACTTCGGCTCGCTGTAATCGATGCCCAGCTTGAGGCTGTCGACCTCCGGATACACATGACCATTAACGAGCAGGAGGTCTGGCCAGCCGTCGTTGTCAAAATCAAAAAACATGGTGCCCCAGCCAAGATATCGGGTACTGGAGCCAAGGCCAGCTGGATAGGTCACGTCGGCAAAGGTGCCATCGCCATTATTGTGATAAAGCGTGGGGGTGTCGTCGGAGAAGTTCGTGCGGAAAAGATCCAGATTCCCATCGCCATCGTAATCTGCAACCGTGGAGCCCATGCCTGCCTGCTCGCGGCCGTCGACGTTGTAGGCCACGCCCGAAAAAATACCCACGTCCGTGAAGGTTCCGTCGCGATTGTTGCGGTAGAGGATGCTCGGTGCGCTGTCGCAGGACATGTAGATATCAGGCCAGCCGTCGTTGTCAAAATCAAAGGGTGAAACGCTGAAACAGTAATGGCCCATCGTGCGGTCGATGTGTGCGGAAACCGTCACGTCTTGGAAGCGGCCCTTGCCGAGATTGCGATAGAGGATATTTCTGCCGCCAGGCAGGCCCCGCGGCCCGCAAAAGACAGCAATGCCCTTCCACAAGCAGCTGGGGTATTTGCCAGGGGGAGAGGCGTGTGCAATGTCGAAGTTCGCATAATTTGCAACGACCAGATCGAGCTGCCCATCCCGATCGTAATCCACGAAGGCACAGCCGCTTCCCCAAGTCTTTCCATCACCGGCGACGCCGGCTATGTCTGCCACCTCTTCGAAGGTGCCGTGGCGGTTGTGGTAGAGCCGATTTTTTCCGTAGTACGTGACGTAAAGGTCTTCCCAGCCGTCGTTGTCGTAGTCGCCGACACATGCGCCTTGACCCCAGCCGCTGGCGACTAGACCAACCTTCTCTGTTACGTCGGTAAATGTTCCATCGTGGTTGTTACGATAGAGATGACTGGTGGGCGCATTCTTTGCGTCAAAGCCATCCAGCCTGGTGCCATTCACGAGGAATATGTCCGGCCAGCCATCGTTATCGTAATCGAAGATGGCCGCGCCGGTGCCAGTGCTCTCCAGGATGTATGTGCTGCTTTCTTTTCCTCCAAATACGTTGCTCGCAGAAAGCCCGGCTGTCGAAGCGATATCTATGAAATCCGCGATCGCTGGAGGCTTGTTTGGTGCAGAGATCGTCTGCTCACTGCGTGTATGCGTCGTGGCAAGCTGCAAAATAAGGAAAACAGCGAACAGAATCCAGCCTACTCGCACGCTCCCTGAACCCATGCGATGGCTTCGTACACGACGTCGGTGATTTTCATGCATGGCGCGGTCATATTTATATCGCGAATAGACAGCCATTGGGAGAGCGATCTTGACCGTCGGGTTCTTAGTCCAGCAGATGTGAGACAGTCTACATCACAGATCGGCCCCGGCATTCTTGATCCACGGAATGGAAAAACTTGAAGTCCATATTCAACGCGGTGTGGTGATCGGTCGAGTGGTCGATCTTAAGGCCACGAACTCGAACAGGAGATTGCCGGTGCACCCGAATTTGGCGGATCTTTTGCTTGAGTACAATGCTGAGACTTCTCCAAGAGCAGGAAATTGCGATTGGTTGGTCCCGAGCCCATATGGGACAGGACATCCCCGGTGGCCGTGGACTATTATACGTGATCCCTTACTTCCTGCTGGACTCCCTCCAGGGCTTGGTTCCGTAGGCTTGCATTATTTCCGGCATCCGTATTCGACGCTGCTGCGTTACTACAAGTGGACATGCAAGCTCAACAGCAACTCCCGCGACGTTCGGACATTCGCACAACGATGAATATTTATAGGCAGGCGGTGTCCGATGCCATGCGGGAGGCAAACAGTAAAGTCCTCGAAATGCTCCCACCGAGAAGGAAAGTGGGATGAGAAAACGAGGCGGCAAAAGGGCGGCAATGAGAGTGCCGAAGGATGCTAAGTCCTTCCATTTCCGTCCAACGGCTTCCTCTCAACTCCTTGTAGAACCAGCTCCAAGTAATTTCTCTCTCTCCACGCGTCGGGGCCAATCCGTCCGCGAATTTGGTTTCGGAATCCGACGCTGCATCGTGGGAACAATCCGGGAACAATAAGAATTCCCTCCTACGTGTTTTCACTACTTTATGTTCCTTTGAGCTCCCCGTAAGCCCTTGAAATTCCAAATCAAGGTGCTCTGTCACGGCAGAGGTCGCGAGTTCGAGTCTCGTCGTCCCCGCCATTCCTTTTCGAAGACTTGCCAGAATCCCTCCATTTCCCCGTGGGCACAAAAAGGCACAAAATGGGTACACTCGATGGGAGTCCGCCTAGACAGAGCTCACCTTTCTTGCGTTTTTCCTGGGAACAAAAGCGCGACCACAGCCTCCTGCGCAGCGTCGAATAGGTGTGACGACGATCCCGGCCCCGGAATAGCAGACAGTATTCCGGCTTCCTGATTATCCCGGTGTCCGGGGAACGGAACGAGCAAGTACCTATGACTGAAGGTCGTTTCCGCCATTTTACGATCTACCACCCGGCATAATCCCATCGTGAT
>WNEZ01011662.1_pt1 | contig 17188 bp, 16 predicted proteins | sample 5400521 | NCBI WGS metagenome assembly WNEZ01 (sample SAMN13153339, study PRJNA577476) | soil metagenome | isolation source: 120 cm saprolite under Douglas fir tree site 2 hole 1 replicate 1 | place: USA:California | collected 2015-04-18
CATTTTCGTGCTGCCGCGCATACCATGGATACGACGCGATTGCTCTTCGCCATTGACGACCAGTTTGACTCGTACACGTCCGCCGCCAGCCTCTTTTCCTTGCAATATGAGATGTATCTTCACGAGCAGGGGAAGGAGCAGAAGTCCCATTTTCGAATGACGACGAATGCCGACCCGGCTCCCGAGGACGTCACGGCATTGCGCGTTGTCCCCGGCACGCGAGACGCCATCGGTTTTCTCTATGCCCTCCGTGCCGCGGATTGGCAGCGGGTTGCGGAACTCAAGGCGCCTGTCTTCGATGGAAGACGCCTCTACGAAGCTGTCGCGCGAATCGACACGCCACAAGGTAACGTCAGCGTTCCCGCAGGGAACTTCCCCGCGTTTCGCGTTGCAGTCAGATTGTTCGACAATGGGAAGGAAGTCACCGACACGCGCTTGTGGGTGTGGATCGCGAGGGATGCGGCCCATACACCGGTGCTCGTCGAAGCCGATGTTCCATTCGGAACTTCGCGGATAGAACTCCTGCACCTGCCATAACCAGGCACGCGGAGTTGTCCCAGTGGGGATTCTTGCATTCCTTGATTATGAGGTCGAACTTTCTTCCGGCAGGACTTCGTGTGCAGCCGCACGAATACCTGCAAATACTCGGCGGCAACTCCATGGGCTAAAGAGTTTGTGGGAGAACCTGGTTTTGGTCTATGTAGCGGCCGCCTTCAGGCGGGCATGTGCTTCAATCTACAGAGTGTCGGCCTGAAGGCCGACGCTACAAAAGCGTTTCGCACACAGGTTCTCACACAGACTCTAAAGCCCCTTTGTTTTCAGCCTATTTTGTCAGGGCTGAAGCCCTGACCCACAAATCAGAATTGCGAGTTATTTCAGGAACAAAACACTAAGCGGGGCTGAGGGATTATAGCTACTTCTTCTTGCCGGCGGCGGGTAATGGATCGGGCAGGACCCAATCTTCCGGCGGGAAGGCGATGCGCCAGAAATCCGGCGCGCTGGTCGTGAAATCAACACCGACTTGGGCCTTACCGCTTGACACCGGGCCGAGGTACACGACCTTGCATGCTTGATCCTCCTGTGTAGCCCGATTCTTCACCTGCAGCGTTTGGCCTTTTAAAACGCGGGCAGCAAGGGCGATCATGGCCCCGTGCGCGTTCACGACGAGGGTTTGGGTCTCTTCCTCGAATGTAGCGTCTTTGTTCCCTCCCGGGCTGGAGACCGTGACCGGAACGCTGACGATCACGCGCTGGCTGCGCCGGCGGGTTGAGTCAGCTCCACCTTTGGTTGGGTCCCAAACGGACATGGATACTACGCTAGTGCAGCGGGAGCATTCTGACAAGACATTGCCTGTCTGGAACATTCAATCAGTAAACCGTACAGATGACTTAGGCGGTGTTCGCACGTTCAGCTGCCTTCCGGCTATTCTGCGTTTCCTCCGGGTTTGGCCGCTCAGGCCTTTTTCCCGAAGCGAATCTCTTCGATCAGCGAGCAAGCAATGTGCCCGATCGTGATGTGAGCTTCCTGGATGCGTTGCGCGTCGCGGGAAGGCACGTTCAGCAGCAAATCGACTTTATCGGCGAGCGCACCGCCTGTTTCGCCGGTCAGCGCCACGCGGAAGGCGCCGCGGCGCGCTCCGGCCTCGACGCCGCGCACGACGTTTGGACTCGTACCGCTAGTGGATATGGCCACGAGGATGTCCCCGCGTTCTACGAGCGATTCAATCTGCCGCGAAAAGATCTGCTCGAAGCCAAAATCGTTTCCAGCAGCGGTCAGGACGGAAGTGTTTGTCGTCAGCGCCAGGGCTGGAAGTCCCGGGCGGTCGGCATGGAGGCGCACCACGAGTTCAGCGGCCAGATGCTGCGCGTCGGCCGCGCTCCCGCCGTTGCCGAAAAAGACGAGTTTGCGTCCCGCAGCGAGTGCTTCGGCGGAACGCAAAGCGAAAGCCTCAATGCGAACGAGCAGCTCATCGGAGAAACTCTGCTTTACGCGGCAACTTTCGCGGAGTTGCGCGCGGATCTGTTCCATATGCGCGCCCATGATGACCTACACGAGGACGATTTTACTGCGGTGGCGGGCGATGCGCCGTGTCGCGTTTCGTGAATCGATCACGAGCTGGGCGGATTCGACGATCATGGGGTAGTCGTAGCTTGTGTGATCGGTGGCGATCAGGACGCAGTCGTACCCGGCGAGCATTTTGGCGTCGAGGGGCACCGATTTCATGCCTTCAAAGTTGTAGTGGCGCAGCTTGTGAAATTCCGGGAAGTACGGATCGTTGTAATCGACCTTGGCGCCGCGGAGGGTCAGCAGCTCGAGAATTTTCAGTGACGGCGATTCCCGCATGTCATCCACATCTTTTTTGTACGCCACGCCGAGCACCAGCACGCGCGAGGCTTTCAGCGACTTCTGCCGTTCGTTGAGGGCCGACGCTACCGCATCCACAACGTGATAGGGCATCGCTGTGTTCACTTCTCCGGCAAGCTCGATGAACCGCGTCGCAAAATCGTATTCGCGCGCTTTCCACGACAAATAATAGGGATCAACCGGGATGCAGTGCCCGCCCAGTCCCGGCCCTGGATAAAACGGCATGAACCCGAACGGCTTGGTCGCCGCCGCGTCGATCACTTCCCAGATGTCAAACCCCATGCGCGCGCCCAGCATTTTCAGCTCGTTGACCAGCGCGATGTTCACGCAGCGGAAAATATTCTCGAGCAGTTTGGACATCTCCGCCGCACGCGTGGAGCTGACCGGCACCACACGCGCAACGATCTGCGCGTAGAGCGACACAGCCGCGCGCCCCGACGGCGGATTTACTCCACCCACCACTTTAGGAATCTGCGCCAGGCCGTACTGCTTGTTGCCCGGATCTTCGCGCTCCGGCGAAAACGCCAGAAAGAAATCCGTCCCGATTTGTTCGTTCTCCGGCCCGTGAGCAATCGGGCACTTCATCCCCGATTGTTCCAGGATTGGCAGGACCAGCTCTTCAGTCGTGCCCGGATACGTCGTCGATTCCAGCACCACGAGTTGCCCGCGCTGCAGGTGCGGCCGGATCGACTGCGCCGTGTTTTCGACGTAGGACAGGTCCGGCTCGCGCCGCTGATCGAGCGGCGTAGGCACACAGATCAGGACCGCGTCCATTTCGGACAGCCGCGAAAAGTCCGTCGTGGCGCCGAAATGCCTCGACTGCACGAACTGTTGAATCTTGTTCTGCGGAATGTGTTGGATGTAGGTCTGGCCGCGGTTCAGCTTCTCGACTTTAACCGGGTCGGTGTCAAACCCTGTAACGCGGTGTCCAGCTTCCGCAAACCGCAGCCCGAGAGGCAGCCCCACGTACCCGCATCCAATAATCCCGACGCGGAGCTGAGAGCCCTTGAAATATTCCGGTCTGCGGTCAGTTGGCATGGAAGTCTTTTGCGCTCCTGTAAGAGTTTTCTCCAGCGTCTGGAACGCCGACTATAACAACTTTCCCCATCCCACAACAACCGCTCCATGCCCCAGTGTGCCCCAGCCGCTAATCTCGGAGGCAAAACAGAAGCATCGATAGCGTCGGAGTTACGGGGCAGCGCTGCGCTTTTGATAACAAAGCAGAATGAGGTCGGCTCGACGGCGGACTCCGAACTTACTCAATAAGTTAGAAACGTGGAACTTTACGGTGCGTTCGGAGATGTTGAGCTTGTTTCCGATCTCTTTGTTGGCCAGATTTTCGAGCAGTGAGTTCAAAACTTCCTGTTCACGGCGGCTCAAGTCGGCCGACGTATCGGCCTTCAGGCGGCGGCTGCGGGACCCGCTCAAGATTGAATCGACGAACGCGGAGAGCACAGTGCGCGGAACCCAGAATCCGCCGCTTGCGACCAGCGGCAATGCATGCGGCAACTGCTCTCGCGCTTCGTCATAGGTGAGCAGCCCCTTGGCCCCCAACTGAAGCAGTGAATAAGTTTCCGATGAGTCGAATTTTTCAGCGACGACGATGATGCGAGCCTCATTGTAACGGTCGAGAATATTGGAGAGCAGGGCCCCGGCGGCGGGCCGCGCGACGTGGGCGTCCACTACGTAAATAACCGCGCGCGGAACCTGCAAATGGCGCAAATCCGGTCCGAGTGTCGATTCGAGATGCCGCGAGACAAGCTTGAACGCGGGATTCACGAGCACGCGCTCGAATTCGCTGAGCACCAACGGGTGCGGCGATAGTAGACAAACTTGTAGAGGACCTTTGCGGGCGGCTTTCTTCACAAGCACCGAGATTATCTGAACGGTGAACCCGGAGCAAGGCTCGAACTTGGCGAAGTTGCGTAGACGCACAATATGAGATCGGAACAGCCTTAAGAGTCTTTGTGACAACTCCGCGCCAGCCCCCTGTAGCGCACACCTTTGGGTGAGCATGTGCTTGAATCTACAGTGCCCGCCTGAAGGCGGGCTCTACAAAAGAACTCAAAAACCGCGTTGCCACACAGACTCTTAACGCTGTGAAGGAGCGGTTCTCCACGCCCTGCGACACGTTTACCGGCTTCTGCCCTTTCGCGCCTCAAGTCCTTTTAATTCTTAGAGTTAACACCAGAGCTGCGGAGAGAAAGAGTGCCGCAACCAGGAATACTAGGCTGAAGCTGAACGAACCTGTAAGGGTACGCAGATAGCCAACAAAATAAGGGCCGACAAATCCCCCCAGGCCGCCGACGGAGTTGATGAGGCCAATGGACGCGGCCGCTGCCGATTCACTCAGCATGGCCGTGGGCAGTTGCCAGAAGCTGGGCATGAAAGCTGTCGTGCATGCGCCTGAAAGGATCAGCAAGCCGAGACCGAGCCAAAGATTGGCCTGGAAACCGACAGCGAGAGCCATAAACGCGCCGCAGAAAAACAAGATCGAGCTCGTGTGCCAGCGGCGTTCCCCTGTGCGGTCTGAGTGCCACCCGTTCCAGAGCATTACAACGACGCCCAATAGGTAGGGCAACGCCGCAATCAAGGTCACCGTCAGATTTGGGAGGCCCGTTGCGCGTTTGAGGATCGTCGGAAACCAGAAATTGAATCCATAAAGTCCGACGAGTGCGAAAAAGTAAACTGATGCGAGCAGAATCACTTTGCGGCTGCCGAGCGCCTGACTTACCGTCCATGCGCCCGCCGCGGCCTTTGTTTCCCTCTCGCGCTGAAGCTCGCCCACGATCCATTCCTGTTCATCCGCGGGCAACCAACCGGCTTGGCGAGGCCAATCGGTTAGGCAGAGCAACGTAAGAATGCCGAGAAGCACGGCAGGAATTCCTTCCACGATGAACAACCATCGCCATCCGGGAATTCCGAGCCAATGCACCTCCAGCAGCAGACCGGCCAGCGGCGAGCCTAGGACGTTTGCTACAGGAATCGCCGTCATAAACAGCGCGCCCGCCCTGGCGCGATCCTCATGCCGGAACCAATGCGTCAGATAAACGATGATGCCGGGGAAAAAGCCTGCTTCCGCAAGACCCAAAAGAAAACGGGCTCCGTAAAACTGCATCGGCGTATGAACCAAGGAGACCAGTATGGTGACGAGCCCCCAGGTAATCAGGATGCGGGCAATCCAGCGCCGGGCACTCCAGCGTTCCACGATGAGCGCGCCCGGAATCTCAAACAGGAAGTAGCCTGCAAAAAAAATACCCGCGCCAAAACCGAATACCCGATCGGTGAAACCCAGGTTGTGAGACATTTCGAGGCCTGCAAAACCCACATTGACCCGGTCGAGATACGCAATGAAGTAAAGAATGAAAAGAAAAGGCAGAAGCCGCCATGCGATGCGGCGGCGGGCTCGCTGCCCCACGTCAGATACATTGGGGTGATCGTTCATTGCGCCCGTCGCTTTTATCACATTCCAAGATGAGCTTTCACCAAGAGAAGAGATGTGCGGTTTCAGGCAGACCAAACCAGTTACCCCGGCGTGCGCGGCGTAGCAGGTATCTACGCACATCGGGGGGATCCTGAGGGGGGCCTGCGATACAATACTCGGGTGTGCTCTTCTCTCGAACGAATTTCTCGCGAGCGCGTGACGGATCTGCTCTGGCATTTGAGCTTGCTGAATCGAATTTCGGTCCGGTGTTTGATCGCCTCTAGTAGCACAGCCTTTAGTCTGTGGGCTTTTTCGCTCGTGCGAAGATCAAAACCACACAGGCTGAAGCCTGTGCTACCGGAATGCGCCGGACCTGCTTAGGGTAAGACACGTCGACTACTTCCACAGAGTTCTTGTGATAAATGCGGGCAAGCAGAGCGCGCACCCGAATATGTGGCACAATAAAATATGGCAGATTTAATTCCACCTGCGGAAGAAGTTCAACCCACAAGAAGCCCCGCGCCCAGTCCTTCCGGACAAGGCCGGATCGCCGCAGTATTTCGATCGCTGAAACACCGCAATTTCCGTCTGTTCTTCGGGGGCCAATTGATCTCCCTGGTCGGCACCTGGATGCAGACCATTGCGCAATCCTGGCTCATTTACCGGCTTACCGGCTCCTCGGTGCTCCTCGGATTGCTCGGCTTCGTGGGGCAGATACCTATCCTTCTGTTGTCGCCGATTGGCGGCTTGGCTGCCGACCGGTGGCCCCGCCAGCGCGTGGTAATTGCCACGCAAGGAGCATCGATGTTGCTGGGGTTCGCGCTGGCGGCGCTCACTCTCACCGGACGCATACGCGTGTGGGAAATCATCGTGTTGGCGACGCTGCTGGGCGTGGTGAACGCGTTCGATGTGCCCGCAAGGCAGTCGTTTCTAATCGAGATGGTGGGACGCGAGGATTTGCTAAACGCGATTGCACTTAACTCGACAATGTTCAACGGCGCGCGCGTGGCCGGACCGGCGGTCGCCGGCCTACTGGTCGCAAAGGTAGGCGAGGGCTGGTGCTTCTTCCTGAATGGGGTGAGTTATATCGCCGTGATCGCGGGCCTGCTGATGATGCGTATTGAACAATCTCTGGCGGCCCACGACGGCAGCTCGCCAATCGAAAAACTGCGCGAGGGATTCCGTTTCGTTCGCCACGCCCTGCCGATTCGGACGCTACTGCTTCTGGTGGCGGTTGTGAGCTTCATGGCGCTGCCCTTCAGCGTTCTGATGCCAATCTTCGCCGACCGGATTCTGCACGGTGGGGCTTCGGCCTACGGAGACCTGATGGGCGCCGTGGGATTGGGCGCGATGTTTGGCGCGCTGGCGCTCGCGATGCGGGAGGAATTGCGCGGCCTCGGAAATATCGTGGCCTACTCGGCAATTGGATTGGGCGCCTCACTGACTCTCTTCGGCGCGTCGCGATGGTATTGGGTCTCCTTCGCGGCGCTGATGCTGGCCGGCTTCACCATGATGATGCAGTTTGCGGCAACTAACACTTTGATACAGGCCATGGTGCCGGACCAACTGCGCGGGCGTGTGATGTCACTGTACTCGATGATGTTTCTGGGAATGACTCCGCTTGGTTCGCTGGCCGCCGGAGCGCTGGCGGATCGTATCGGCGCCCCGATCACTGTGGCGCTGGGAGGCCTTGCTAGCCTCGCTGGCGGCATAGTCTTTGCGCGCAAGTGGCCTTCCATGCGCGCCCCGGCGCGCGAATTGGTTGCGGCGCAGGGAATGATGCAGCCACAACCGGCTGCGGATGTCACGTCCCCACGAGCGCGGTAATGGGATAATTGGGCTTTGGTAGCACAGGCACTCCTGCCTGTGCAGTCCTTTTGTACAGAGCGCGACGCGGCGCACAGCCAAGAGTGGCTGTGCTACTGCCAAACTGGCCTAGTACCACGAGCGCCCTCCGCTTGACAACGCCAAGTCTGTAAGCTAAGAATTCTGCGCCATCAGCAAGTCGTCTGACGCAGCCCCATCCGGTCGAGGTAAAGATGAAAAAAACCGCGCTGTATGTTCTGTTGATCGCGTTGCTCAACCTGCCGTTATCAGGTTGGACCCGGCGCTCGATTCGCTTGTCTCCGCCGACGCCAAACTTGACCTGGTTAAAAATGATTTCGGATTTACCGAGGGCGTCGTGTGGGTAGACGAGGGCAAGAGCGGATATCTCTTGTTGAGCGACATGTACGCCAACGTGATCTACAAGGTGACGCCCGAGGGAAAAGTTTCCCTTTATCTGGACCATAGCGGCTACACGGGTTACGACATCTGGCGCGTGGGTATGCCGCAACCGGACGCAAACCGGAAAGATGTGTTCTTCATGATCGGGTCGAACGGACTTGCGCTGGACCGCCAGGGCAGACTCGTGATCGCCACTTGGACGGGCCGGTCCATCGACCGGATTGAGAAGGATGGGAAACGCACCGTCCTGGCCGACCGCTATGAAGGAAAACGATTCGGCGGCACGAACGACCTCGTCGTCAAGAAGGACGGCGCAATCTACTTCACCGATGGGTTTGGCGGCCTGCGGGGCAGGGACAAAGATCCCCAGAAGGAGTTGGACTTCGCTGGGATTTTCATGTGGAAGGACGGCAAGGTAACGCTCGCGATTAAGGACATCCCGACGCCGAACGGTCTAGCCTTCTCTCCGGATGAAAAATATCTCTATGCGAACGGCAGTCAGAACAGGTACCTGAGACGCTATGGCGTGCAAGCCGACGATACCCTCACGAACAGCCAAATGCTGATTGACATGAATTCAGATCCTGCTCCCGGAATTACCGATGGCCTGAAGGTGGACACGAAGGGAAACATTTATGAATCCGGGCCGGGCGGCATCTGGGTTTTGTCGCCGGACGGCAAGCATCTGGGCACGATTCGCACACCCGAGTTCGTAGCCAACGTCGCGTTTGGAGGTCCGGATAACAAGACTCTCTACATTGCGGCGCGGACAAGTATTTATAGAGTCCGAGTGAACACTCCGGGGATTCGCTAGTGGCGCATGCACACACGCGTGCATGAAAAATTCCTGATCGCCTCGTTCTATCTTCCGCTTGGACAGGGTGAGCTACGCAGCGGGGGCGCACCATAGCGCTCGCGGTTGCATGGAACGGGTGAGACCTTTGCGCAACACACCCAGCCAGCATACAAAGTTTTGCGACGTTCTGTTTTCAGGGCGGTTCTCAATCACCGATGCAGCTCTCACAAATTGATGTAAGATCAGAGCATGCTCACGTGGGGCCTGTAGCTCAGCTGGTTAGAGCAGCGGACTCATAATCCGTCGGTCCCAGGTTCAAATCCTGGCGGGCCCACCAATCAACTCGTATCTCTCAAAAATCCAACCAGTTAATGCGTCCCTCATTCGCATTTCCTTGCAACTTGGGAAGAAGGGATTCGACGAGCGTGGAAGACCGAAGAAATGCGCCTACCAGGACTCCGACGGCACCTATCCTGTGAACTTGTTATCGCATTTCGCCTGTGGACGGCAACGCCCTATGCTGTTGAAATCACAAGCGGAGAGACTTTTGGCGAAGGACGGGCTGCTCAATGCGCGGGGCTCGTTCGGAATTGCACCCGCGCAACCTTGCCGGCCGCATCATAGGGGAGCCAAACTTCCGGCACATCGGGGTTATTGTCCACGTCGATGTGCCGGCCGTTAATGCCGCGCGTTGGTACCGGGTAGAAAGTGAATTTTTCCGTGACCGGATTGAATTTACCGAGTGCGTCGGCGTTTCCCATGCTAAACCAAACGATGTGGTTCTTATCTATCACCGGTTCGTATGCATAGGCGTAGCGATACCAGCCAGGCAGCTTATATTCGGTGAGCTTCTTGGTGTGGATATTGATTTTCGCCAGCCTGCTTGCGAAATATTCCGCGACCCACACGGAATCGCCTTTTCTATCGCCGCGCAATCTCCGGGGGCCTTTCGCATAAAGCGGCTCGTTCATTGACCAGCCCCTGCCAACCTCGCGATCCCTTGCGCTGATCTCCTCATCGTCTATAGGGGGCAACACGACTTCGCCAACTTCGCCGGTGCGGCTATCGACGTAGCCCACCTTATCAACAGCAATTTGCGCGATCCAAGCGTTATCCTCGGAATCTATCGTCAACCCGTAGGGTCTTCCTAGTGGAGTCTTTGACTTGAATTCGGTATATTCCCCGGTCTTGGGATTCAACCGATAAGTGCCGTTTGACTCCGCGGCCCAAAAAATACCTTTGGAATCAACGTCTTTTCCATTGTTGAATATTGGCCATCCTTTTGGAAGCGGGAAAGGCGTGAGACTTTCCGTTTCGATGTCAAATTTGATGGCCATATCGTTCCCGTACCAGACGTTGCCTTGCGGATCCAAGCCAACCCCTATGCCGGGGGGAAGATAAATGAAGCCATCCTTGCCCACTGCCAGATCGTGTTGACCATGTTCTTGGTAACCGACCCGTAGACCCCTGGACCAATCGCTGCCATCCCTGAATTCGTTGCCGGGGTACTCAGGGCTATCGTTGCGGACCGTGCTGCTATCTCCGTTCAATCTGAATTGTGTAATGTGACCCGTCTTGGGATCGAGTCTGCCCAACGTACGGCCATCCTTCATAGGGACGTCGTACTCAGTAACCACGATGTCGGCGGCCTCACCGGTGGCCCGCGGAAATGGTTTGAGCTTTAATGGAAACGGTTCTGGTCCACGGACCCGCGCCAGGTATTCGATTATGTCCTTCTTGTAGAATTCGAGGACTCGGCGTTCAGCCCCAATCGGCTTGCCCTCGTCATCCAACATAGGCTTGGCGAATTTGCCGCCACCAGGGACCTCGTCGTGATTGGGGGCGATTACTCCGCCGCAGCAATCTGGTCCGTCGGGCGGGTCGTAGGAACCGGAGATCTTCGACATGCGGTTTAGTATTATTTCCCATCCGGCCTTATCAAAGCGCTTTTCCAACACGAATCCTGAGTTATGACAGGTGCCGCAATTATAAAGAAGGACTCTCTTCATTTTTCTGTCTTCCGCAGTGTCGTCAGGCAGGCTGGCAAACCATTCCGCATCCGAGAGCTGTTTCCAGGCGTCCTTGAAGGGCTTGAGAGCGAAGTCTTGTTGAATCTTCCTGCCAGAAGAAACCATCTGTTCGGAGCGGGCTAGCTCAAACCCCACCGCCTGCGCCCATATCCGGTACTGGCCATCAAGAAGTGGCGGGAAGTAATACTCCCCGTTCTGGTTCGTGTACACCGACGTGGTAATCGTCGAACCTTGGGCCTTGGCCGAGACGGGAACTCCCTCCAGCGGTTTCCCTTCCGAGGACTTTACTGTGCCCACCAGTCCGGTGCTGGGTAAGGACGCGACTTGGGTCGCCGACAGTCCGGCACACGCCAATAGGCCAAGCAAACCGAGAATTCGGGACCGAGAAAGCAGTCGGCGCATGACAACACCTCCGTTCAGTTGCCGCCACCCGGAGTTCTTAAATATGCTCCGGCTTTCAAGAACGCAATGAGGTCGTCGATTTGCTTTGGCTCCAGAGCATATCGGAAACCTGGCATCTTTTCGGGAATCCCTTGTTGAATGACCTGATGCAGGGCGTCTTCGTCGGTGTCTTCGGTGAACAGGCCCTGAAGAACCGGCCCTTGGATTCCGAGCCTCTTCTTTTGATTGGAAGGTACATGGCACAAAGGACAATTTTGGACAAACAATGCTTCGCCCCTCTTCTGCTGCTCGTTCAGCACGGGTCTTAGAGCGATGCGTTTTGGAGGGGTCGCAGGCGCGGATTCCTGAGCCGCGAGTGCTATCGGGAACGCGATTGCAACTGCCGCGAGGAACAGACCGGCGAATCTATCAGAAAAACTCATCGCTAACCTCCGCATAGATCTCGTAAGACCAATCGCATCAAGGTATCGCTGGAAGCGAAGTAGCCTGATCTGTCCAATTTCAAAGCTAGCCGGAATCGATTCCCTTTCCCCACTGCAGGAAACAGCCTAGATGTTGATGGTCCGTCTCTTGGCGATCTCCAGCCAGTTGCCTTCTTGTTACTCGAAGTTGCCGATGATGTCAAGCGAGAGACAGTGCGGGTGTCCTAAGACTGTGTTGCTGCAAGTAGCTCTCCGATTGACCAAACGCGATCCGTAATCCCTTGCTCCATTGCCGGGGTAACTCTCAAAGTCATGTGAACGCGGCAGAAGTTGTATTAGGCAAAGTATAGAGCAAGCGCTGCCTTTATGCATTCCAGTGATTCTCTCGATGCTGCGAATCGAATTGCCTTCAACCAACAAACGAAGGACAGACTCAGCCTTTTCGATTGGGGTATATGTACCGCGCACAATTCCGTTATGAGATTCGGGAACTGTGCGTCCGCACTTGGGGCAACGAAAGCGTTGGTATCCTTTGCGATCTTTGCCGAAGCGTTTACTTGTGATGTAGCAGTTCCGACAAGTCAGTTTGACCCTTGCTTTCTTCGGGCCGCAGAGCCAAAATGACAGTGGGTTTCCAACCCTGTCTTCAGCTATACCCGATGACATGCCCCGTGAGTGGCGCGAACCACTTGCGGGGAGGAATCTTAGATTTGGTTGGACGTGGGGGGAATCGAACTCTCGGCGAGCGACCTCCAGTTGCTAGTAGCGGGACCATCCCTCACGCCCAAGACAGACAAAGGCCAACGTTTCAATCGGACCCCGGTTGTTACGTTGGCCCTTTTGTTTCATAGCGATATGAATAATACATCAAAAAAGATGTATAGTCAAGAAGGTTCTTGTAGACTTACATCAAAATTGTGGTAATATATGTTTCGACGTGAGGAATGGGAATGGACGTTTCTAGGTTTCTGGTCGAGATTAGAAGGCCAGCCGGTGCAGGATTGGTACGACGAGATTCCGATAGATCATAAGATTGAAGTCGCTGGTTTGATTTCGTATATTCGGTCCTGAAAAGCAGCAGTATACATTCCTGCACGCCACGAACAAGAAAGTGAGGAATGACAGAGATGGAAAAGCAATCGCTAAACGTCGCCTCGAAGAAATCAGAAAGAAAGATGCAACTGCCAACAGGTTTGATTTCGTGGGACGCCGTGTGGTCAAGATTGACAATTGGAGCGGAAGAAAGAACTAAGTTTGTCGAATCACACTTGGGCAAGAATATTGCATTTCAAGTCCGTGCCATGAGAGCGCGAAACGATTGGAGCCAGCAGGACCTTGCTGACAAGCTGGAGACAAACCAAAATGCAATATATAGGTTGGAGAATCCTTCAAAGGTCAAGCCGACGCTATCCACCCTCAAGAAAGTTGCGAAAGCTTTTGATGTCGCTCTGATTGTCCGGTTTGTTCCCTTCAATCAACTAGTTAATTGGGTTACGGGAACGGAGTATATGGAGAAAGGATTGACAAGCGAATCATTGGCGGTTCCGAGTTTTTCTGAGGAATGTGGGGTCGTCGCTCTCGGTTCCATTTCGGACCTAAAAGAACCATCTACTAATTTGGCAGACAATTCGGGATCACAGTTAGGAAGATTTTCCGCTCCACATCGTATCGGTGCCGCCTCAGCCGGTAGGCAAACTAATGAGGCGGCATAGACGCACTTATGGAATTACTCAACGTCAATACGGCTAGAGCAGTCTGGCTATTTGATATTGCTGAACTAAATCCACGGGGAAAGAGTCTTTTCCCTGAGATACTTGAATGGTTGAAGGAAGAGTACCATTTTGAAAAGGCACCTACGTCGGTTGCCGATTTGGATGAAACAAAAGCGCTAACATTCTCACGTGGACAATTTCAGGTGCGAGACGAGATATTTGTGGATGTCGAATTAAAACTATTTAGCGATGGGTTGGTGGCTAACACACAATCTTCCACACGCGATACCGAGACCTTTCTTGAAGATGTCATGAAAACGGCCGTGAAAGAATTTAGCCTAGCTTTCAAGACCGACACCATTCGCTTCAAACTGTATGTCAGTGAAATATACATTCGATCTGTAAAGCAGTTGGTCGGGGTCAATCCGAAACTTCTTGATTTTTCCTCCCAGTTGGCAGCTCTGATTCCCGGTAATGAACGTCTATCATACGAGTTTGCTGGCCTAAAATTCTGGCCGACATCCCCCATACCCAATGTTTCGATCGCGCCTTTTGAATTTGAAAGGAAGCTAAACTCTTTGCCCACGGAGAACAAATACTACTCAAGGGCTCCTCTTCACACAGATCACCACATTACTATGCTAGAAGAATTTGAAGCTGCCTTCATGGGCTAGCGAATCTAGCAACACACAATTGGGACGCTACCAGAGTCTTCCATGGTGCGCGTGTGGATAGCTCCTGTTATCGAAAATAAGGAATACGTTTCTCAGGGCGGGAATTTTGACTCAGGAGTATGATTCGCGCATTGGCGATGAAGATGCACCGAGCCTCGCGCAGACGCGGGCGACAGTACCGGCACGTCGCACGAATCGCATTACCACGGCGCCATAACAACAAGACGATGACGGTTGGCGAGATGATTTTGAATAGCGGGGCTGGGACGACGGCATGGACTAACATTTCAACCTGAAACCCGCTTACGGACCGTCGAGATGAACAGCTCCGATTTCGTAACTATTTTTCCGCTCGCCGGCATCCGCCTTTACATCACGCGAGCCTGACGCATGACCGCTTCGGATTTCTGACGGATTTCGCGGGCGACCTCAAAGGGATCGCCTTGTTGGAATTTCGGCAGGAAGAGTTCCACCGAGAGGGGACCGGCATATCCCTTGTCCGCAAGCTTATCAAGAATTCGGATTAGGGGACTAACTCCGTCGCCGGGGATGATCCGGGTTGTGAGATCCAACAATTCCCGCGGCATATCGGGGACATCCTGAAAGTGCACGTGGCCAATTTCACCGGGTCGAATCAGATCGAGATCCTCGAGCTTGTTGAGGCCGGACCAGAAGTGATAGCAGTCCAACATAGGCGCAAGGTTCGGATGCGCCGCCGCGCGCGTCATCTTGAGCAGCGTCGTCAGCGTGGAGATAAATGTCGACGTTCGCAGGAATTCGATCCTGAGCGACATGTTGAATTGCTTGGCAACTTCCCCCGCATCGTGCATGTTGTCCACGCCTGTTTTGTAGTCGTCCAGAGTGACTTTCTGAGTGGTGGCGGTGGAAGCGTAAACCTGGTTCAGGCCCATGCTCGCGAACATCTCGCAGCGCTTCTTCAGATTCTCGAGCGAGGTGGAGCGATTGAGATTAGGTTCCCAAAGACCCGTCACGCCAGTCGCGGCGTGAACGGCTGTCAGTCCCAGGTCGGTGAGCACCCGGCGGGCGGCCGGCAGGTCGTCGGTTTTCAGAAACTCGTCCAGCAGCGTATTGGTGATTTCAACATATTTGATCCCCGCGCGAGACCAGCCTTCCAGCGACTTGCGGTAACCCGCCCCGGCAGAGGTGTTCTGGTGAATAGCGAGCGTCATCTTTCTTTTACCGGGGACGGCAGAGACAGCGCGCGTGGCGGTCAACAACACCGGAGTCAAGAGCATCTCTCTTCTGGAAAGCGTGGTCATTGACGGTTCATCCTCCATCCCTACCCTTTTCATGGCACCCAAGCCTCCGGCAGTGGCGGCAATATTAGGGAGCGCCGCGCGGGTGGTGCTCGGGACGGGGTTGCAGACGAGGTGTGCATCTTTCTCGGGCCGATCAGGAGGATCGGCTCAAACGCTAATCTTGAGCAGCCTGGTCAAGGTGCCGCTGAAAATCGCTACATGGTCCTCGTCGCTCAACCCCGGGACGGCGAGAATACGATCTAAAGGAGTGCGATTCCACAGAGCCGGATAGTCAGTTCCCATGACGACTTGGCTGGCGCCGACTACAGCGACCAGGTGCCTCATGTCCTCGGGAGTGAAGAGTACTGAGTCGTAATATAACTGCTTGAGATACTCACTGGGAAGCTTCTTCAGAGGCCTGCACACCTTGGGAAAGGCTGTCAAACATTGATCGTTCCGGCCCGAGTACGAGGGTAGGTAACCGCCGCCATGTGCCGCGCAGATTTTGAGCCTGGGGAAAAGATCCAGAGTTCCGTCCTGAATTAAATGAGTAAGCGCGAGGGTGGTCTCTAACGGATGTCCGATTACATTATCCAAAAAGCCGTTTCCCTGAAGCCTTCGCTCGTCTATCGGTGTTCCTGAAACTTGGGGATGTATGAAAATTAGGGCCTGTAGCTCCTCGGCCTTAGCCCAAATGGAATTAAACCTGGGGGCGGAGAGATCTTCTCCATTCACGCTGCCACCGATAGCAAAGCCCCGCATCCCTAGCTTCTTCACGCCTTCTTCGATTTGCTCCACGGCTAGGGAAGGGTGCTGTAAGGCCACGCTGCCCAAGCCCACGAAACGGTCCGGATGGGCGGCGCAAAGTGCGGCAATTTTCTCGTTTTGAATTTGGATGACCTTGCGAGCGAGGTCCGTGTCCGCCCAATACCAAAAGGGATTGATCGAGACGGCCTGCACATCGATTCCCATCTCGTCCAAATCCGCCAATCGCTTATCGACATTGTGTATGTTGCCCAAGCTATCCGGGTTCGCCTGTTGCATGTCGCCAGCCCGGCCCTCGCGCCCGATGCGGTCCTTGACGAGTTCCCAGGCTTCGGGCACCCGTACGTGGGAGTGAACGTCAACGACCAACACGCGATGACCGCCAATCGTGACTTCCCGTCGTTTGCGGGTGGTCCCGGACTGCGCGGCAGATTGCTGCTGATTCAGCGCAAAACCAAGGGCAGAATCAACACAGCTGCAGCCTACAAAAAAGATTCCTGCCGTTGTGCTTGAGATACTTCTTAAGAATTGTCTGCGTGTCGGCATGGTCACTTATCCAAAGTTTTTGGTGTTTTCGGTCGCACACACTGCCCAAAAGAAATGTCCCGGTGTGGGCCGTGCGTGCCGTCGCCATAGCCCGCCATCTTGCTAGGCGGGCGTCGGCGACTTGCAGCCCGCCAGAATAAGCTCAGAGTTCAGACCGGGATTTCCGTCTTGTCCGCCCGGTTGGGCATACTTATACACCCGCAGCCCTTCCGAGTGAACGAACTTATTCTTTCTAATCCATCAACCAAGTGACATCTCCCCCAAAGCCCAGAAGCCCGATTTGGGGAAGTTACCGTGATCGGTTGGAGCATCGGAACCCGATTCTGGTCGGATTACAGTACAAACGGAACTTGCTGAGTGACGCATCCCAATGTCCGGATTGCCGACCATGCGTCCAGGACTTCAGTCTTTCACTTCCTACAACCCCGTTTCGAACGAAGCCGCTGGCGCGGCGGACGCTTCGCGGGCTACACTCCGCGCGTCATGCCGCACCAAGGGGTCTTGTATCGCGATTTTCGCTTTTGCTTGATTTTGGCAACTACTGTAAAGTCTGTAGGTTACAGGCGAG
>WNEZ01002030.1_pt1 | contig 17179 bp, 15 predicted proteins | sample 5400521 | NCBI WGS metagenome assembly WNEZ01 (sample SAMN13153339, study PRJNA577476) | soil metagenome | isolation source: 120 cm saprolite under Douglas fir tree site 2 hole 1 replicate 1 | place: USA:California | collected 2015-04-18
TTTCCAATCTTTTTCACAACGCGTATCAGGGTCCGCTTGCGCATAAGCTCGCGGAGTGGTCCGGTCTTGATCGCGTCTTTTTCGCAAATAGCGGCACCGAAGCAATCGACGGCGCGATGAAACTCGCGCGGCTCTGCGGGCGCAGTTCCGCGGATGCCCTTGCCGCCGCAGCTCCAAAACATCGTTTTCTGGCCCTGGAAAATTCCTTTCACGGCCGCACCTTTGGCGCGGTCAGCGTCACCGCGACGGAAAAATACCGCCTGCCCTTTGCGCCCCTGGTGCCCGGCGTCGAATTTGTGCGCTTCAACGATGTCGCCGATCTTGAAAAGAAAGTTGACGGCACTGTCTGCGCCATTCTCCTGGAGACCATCCTAGGCGAAGGCGGGGTTCACGCCGTGAGCGAAGCTTTCTGGAATCGCGCGCGCGAACTCGCCAAGCAGCACGGCGCGCTCCTCATCGCCGATGAGATTCAATGCGGCCTCGGTCGCACGGGCCGTTATTTCGCTTATCAGAAATTTTCCTCGAAGCCGGATATCGCAGTGGTCGCAAAACCCCTTGCGGCGGGGCTTCCCCTCGGCGCCATTCTCACCACGGAAGCCGTGGCCTCGCGCGTTTCTCCCGGCGTGCACGGCACGACTTTCGGCGGCGGGCCGCTCGTCTGCGCCACCGCGCTAGAGTTTTTGAACACCGTCGAAAGCGAAAAGCTTCTCGAGAATATCAGCGTCCGCGGCGCGGAACTTCGCAAAGGCCTGGCGGCGCTGGCAGCCAGGTTCCGTTTCATCCGCGAGATTCGCGGCGAAGGATTGATGCTCGGCGTCGAGCTTTCGGTAGAAGGCAACCCGTTCGTAGCCGAAGCCATGCGCCGCGGCCTGCTCATCAATTGCACGCATGACTTTACGTTGCGCCTTCTTCCGCCGTTCATCCTTTCCCGGGCGCAGGTGCGCGAGTTTCTCCGTTTGTTCGAGCTGGTACTTTCCACAACTCCGCAGGTGATCTCCACGGCGGCCGGCAAGACTGGATTCGCTCCGCGCGTGGCGCTCGCCGCGGCAAGGTGAAAAATGACCACGACCACACTCGTTTCCCCCATTTCTTTGTCGAACGATCTGCTCACCGGAGCGGAGTGGAGCCCCTCGCACACGCGCGAGCTGCTCCAACTCTCGGCGGACATCAAAGCCAGGCCCGGCCGTTACGCCTCTACCCTGAGCGGAAAATTCATCGCGCTGATATTTGAGAAACCCTCGCTCCGCACCCGCGTCACGTTCGATGTCGGCATCCAGAGCATGGGCGGTTCGGTCGTCTTCCTCGACCACACGCAAGCTTCGGCGTCCCTCGGCGCGCGCGAGTCCATCGCGGATGTCGCCCGCAATCTCGAGCGCTGGGTGCATGGCATTGTCGCGCGCGTCTACAGCCAGCGCGTGCTCGAGGAAATGGCCGCGAATGCTGGCATCCCGGTCATCAATGCGCTCTCCGACAAATTTCATCCTTGCCAGGCGCTGGCGGATTTTTTCACGCTGGAGGAAAAATTCGGCACTCTGCGCGGCTTCAAGCTGGCCTACGTCGGCGACGGTAACAACGTCTGCCACTCGCTCATTTGTCTGGCCGCCCGGCTCGGCGTGCATTTGCGCATCGCCACGCCTCCGGACTACGCACCTGCTTCGGACGTTCTTGCCGATGCCAAGCGCGTGGCACGCGAAACCCGCGCCAAAATCGAGCTGTTCACCGATCCGCACGAAGCGGTGAAAAATGCCCAGGGCGTGTACACGGATGCGTGGACCAGCATGGGTTTTGAAGCCGAGGAACAAGTGCGGAAAGCCGTGTTCCAGCCGTACCAGGTGAACGCCGAGCTGATGGCCCTCGCCGCGCCGGACGCCGTGTTCCTCCACTGTCTTCCGGCGCACCGCGGCCTGGAAGTCACGCCCGAAGTTCTCGACGGCCCGCAGTCGGTCGTCCTCGATCAATCGGAAAACCGCATGTACGTGCAGAAGGCCATCCTGCATACTCTGTTTTGATCCATCGATGCCCGTTATCGCGTCGCTTCGAGCTGCATTTGTAGGGGCGCAGCACTGCTGCGTCCCAGCTTGGCAATCACTTAGCACTTGAGAGGCCTTGTGAACAAACAGGTGAACAAACCAAAAAAAGTCGTCCTCGCCTATTCCGGAGGTCTCGATACCTCCATTATCATTCCGTGGCTCAAGGAAAACTATGGCTGCGAAGTCATTGCCATGATCGGCGACGTCGGCCAGCAGGAAGACCTCGAAGCCGCGCGCAAGAAAGCGCTTGCGACCGGCGCATCCACAGCCTGTGTCGAAGACCTGCGCGAAGAATTCGTCCGCGATTACGTCTGGCCGACGCTGCGCGCCGGAGCTGTCTACGAGCACACCTACCTGCTCGGCACTTCGATGGCCCGCCCCGTTCTGGCGAAGCGCCAGGCGGAGGTCGCGCTGAGGCTCGGCGCTGACGGTCTCGCACACGGCTGCACCGGCAAAGGCAACGACCAGGTGCGCTTCGAATTGGCGTACAAGGCGATCGCGCCGAACGTGCACATCATCGCTCCGTGGCGCGAGTGGGACATCGATTCACGCGAAGATGCCATCGCCTACGCGCAAGCGCGCAACGTCCCCGTCGAGCAAAGCAAAAAAAATATCTACAGCCGCGACCGCAACATCTGGCACTTGAGCCATGAAGGCGGCGAGCTCGAAGATCCCGCGAACGCTCCCAACGAAGCGATGTGGCAGTGGGTCGTTTCGCCGGACAAAGCGCCGGAGAAAGCAGAGGAAATCGAAATCGGATTCGAGGCCGGAGCGCCGGTTTCCGTCAATGGCGCGAAGCTTGCTCCCGTGGATCTACTGAACAAGCTGAATGAGGTCGCGGCAAGAAACGGCATTGGCCGCGCCGACCTCGTCGAAAACCGCCTCGTGGGCATGAAATCGCGCGGCACCTACGAAACGCCCGGCGGAACGCTGCTCGTCACCGCGCACCGCGAACTCGAAGCGCTCACGCTCGACCGCGAGACGGCACATTTCCAGCAAGCGCTCTCGCTGCGCTATGCCGAACTGGTCTATTACGGACTGTGGTTCTCCCCGCTGCGCGCCGCGCTTGATGGATTCTTCAACACCTCGCAACAGCGTGTCAGCGGCGCGATCGGCCTGAAGCTGTGGAAGGGCACGCTCACCGTGACGAAGCGCGTTTCGCCTTTCTCGCTCTATCGCACCGACCTGGCGAGCTTCACCATGGGCCGCTACAACTCCAAGGACGCCGAGGGCTTCATCAATCTTTTTGCATTGCCCGTCACCGTGCGCCCGAAAGCCAAAGCCGAAACAAACTCCTAGTCCGTCATTCCGAGCGTAGCGAGGAATCTCTCTTCGATGAAAGCGACGTTGCCCAAATGACCGAACGCAAAGACGACCGGCTGTGGGGCGGACGCTTCGAACGCGCTCCGAACCAGCGGTTCGACGCGTTCCAGAGGTCTTTTGCGTTCGATCGCCGGCTGCTGCCCTACGAATTGGCCGTCGACCGCGCCTGGGCCAAGGCGCTGCAAGGCGTGGGAATTTTCACTGCGGCGGAAGTGAAGTTAACACTCACGGCGCTCGGCAAAATCTCCGAGCGAGCGAAAACGGATGTGGCGTGGTTCGAGCTTGTCGGAGCAGACGCCGAAGACGTTCACCATTTCGTCGAGAAAGCTCTCGTCGAGGAACTCGGCCCGCTGGGATGGAAACTGCACACCGGGCGCAGCCGCAACGAACTCGTCGCCACGGATTTCCGCCTGTTCGTCATTGATGCTGCCGAATACAACCATCGCGCTGTGGTTGCGCTGATCGACGCGCTGTTGCTGCAGGCAAAAACAAATCTGAGTGTGCCTATGGCTGGCATGACGCACATGCAGCACGCGCAGCCGATTCTGCTTTCGCATTTTCTCCTGGCCCACGCCGAGGCCTTTACGCGAGACATCACCCGCCTGCAAAACGCCGCGGCTAGCGCGGATGCCTGTCCCATGGGCTCCGGCGCGCTGGCGGGCTGCTCGTTTGCCGTGGATCGCCAGGCCATCGCGCGTGAGCTCGGCTTCTCCCGCATCACGGCGAACAGTCTCGACGCCGTGAGCGACCGCGACTTCGCCCTCGACTATCTTTTCGCGCTCACCGGCATTGCCACGCATCTCTCGCGGCTGGCGGAAGACTTCGTGATCTTTGCGTCACAGGAATTCGCTTATGTGATTCTTCCCGACGAATATTCCACCGGCAGCAGCCTCATGCCGCAGAAAAAAAATCCCGACGTATGGGAATTGATCCGCGGCAAGACTGGGCGCATCATCGGCGCGCTGCTTGGCCTGCTCGCGACTTTGAAAGGCTTGCCGACCAGCTACCAGCGCGATTTGCAGGAAGACAAAGAAGCTCTGTTTGCTGCGAACGATCAGGTTTGCGACATGCTTGCGGTAGCGGCGGGCGCGCTGTCAGCAATGAAATTCAATGAAGAGCGTCTTCGCAAAGCGGCGTCGAATCCCGTTTTGTTTGCCACCGATGTCGCGGACTATCTGGTGCACAAAGGGGTGCCGTTCCGAGAGGCACACGACCTCGTTGGCAAAGTATTGCGCGAAGCGGAGTGCCAGGGCAGGCCGTGGACCGAACTGTCACTCGAAGACGTAAAAAGAATCTCGCCGCTCTTCGGTGACGATTTCCTCGAAGCTCCCTCAGTGGAAAATTCCATCGCCGGGAAAAGTGTTTTGGGCGGGACCGCGCCGGAATCGGTCCGGGCCGCGATTACGAATTTGCAAAACCGTATCACCAAACTGGGGGCCAAAGCATGAATCGGAGCCGGGAAAAGAAGGTCGAAACAATCTTCGCGCACGCGACGGAGGATCGGAGGCCGCTTCCGTGAGCGCCGGGCCCACGCAACGCACCTCCCTCTTCTTATGAAGCATGCCCTGTCCGAGTCTGCTCTGCCGCGCGGATTTCGCTTTGCCGCCACAGCCTGCGGCTTGAAAAAAACGGGCGCGCTCGACCTCGCGCTGCTTTCGAGCGACGTTCCGGCTTCCGCCGCCGCCGTCTTCACCCAAAACCTCGTCGTTGCCGCTCCGGTGCTCATTTCCAAGAAACATCTGCGCGCCTCGAAGGGCCGCATGCGCGCCGCGGTGGTGAACGCGGGCAACGCAAACTGCGCCACTGGCGCGGCCGGTCACGCTGCGGCGGAGCGCACCGTTGCGGAAACCGCCAAGCGGCTTGGGTGTGCGCCAAGCGAAATCATGGTCTGCTCCACCGGCGTGATTGGCGTGCCGCTTGCCGTCGAGAAAATCCTCCGCGCCCTGCCAAAGCTTGCGCGGAATCGCCGGCCGTCTGCGCGGTCCTTCGCGGAGCTATCGCTCGCGATCTGCACGACCGACACGCGGCCAAAGACGGCATCCGCGTCCTTCAAAATGGCCGGCAAGCGGATTCATCTCGTCGGCTGCGCCAAAGGCGCAGGCATGATTCATCCCAATCTGGCGACGACGCTCGCATTTGTTGCGACGGATGCCGCCATCGCCCCGTCGTTGCTGCAGAAGACTCTTCGCGACGTCTGCTCGCGTACGTTCAATTGCATCAGTGTGGATGGAGACTCCTCAACGAACGATACGCTGCTCGTGCTCGCAAATGGCGCGGCTGGAGCACCTTCGATTCGCTCCGGCATCGCATCTCATCGCGCCTTCACCGGGGCGCTCGAAGACGTTTGCCGCTCCTTGGCGCTGCAGATTGTCGCGGATGGAGAAGGCGCGCAGCGGGTGATCGAAATCGAAGTCCGCGGCGCCAAGAAAGAGAACGACGCTCGCCGGATCGCCGAAACCATCGCCACCTCTCCGCTCGTCAAGACAGCTTTTGCCGGCGGCGATCCCAACTGGGGCCGCGTCTTTGCCGCCGCCGGCCGCTCTGGCGTGCGCTTCGATCCTGCCCTTGTTGATATCAAGATGGCCGGGATTGCTGTGCTCCGGCGCGGCCAGCCCCTGGACTTCAACGAGCGCGCCGCGAGTAACCGCCTGCTCGCCGAGCATGTGCCGATTGTCCTGCATTTGCATGCAGGTACAGCCAGCGCGCGCTACTGGACCTGCGACTTCACCGCGGAGTATGTGCGCATCAACGCATCCTATAGAACCTAGGAAAGACAGGAAGAAGACGGGGCATGTTGAGGCCCCTTCTGCAGGTCGGGCCGGCGGCCTGCGCCCCTACGACTCCCAGTTCCAATCTGCGAATTGTTCGCGCAGAGCGGTTTTCTTGAATTTGCCGACACTGGTGCGGGGGATGGCGTCGAGAAACACGAAGGCATCGGGTAGCTGCCACTTCGCAAACGTCTGCGCGAGGAACGCGCGCAATTCCTCTGCCGTAGCGCTCGCGCCGTCTTTCAGCACCACCGCCGCCAACGGGCGCTCCTGCCACTTCGGATGCGGGATGCCCACGACTGCGGCCTCTTTCACCGCGGGGTGGCCCATCAGCATGTTTTCAATGTCGACGGAGCTGATCCACTCGCCTCCGGACTTCACCATGTCTTTCGCGCGGTCCACAATCTTGATGATGCCTTCTTCATCCATGGTCGCCACGTCGCCGGTTTTGAACCATCCGTCCTCGCTCCAGCGATGGGCCTGGTCGGGAGATTCGTAATAGCTGCCGGCCACCCACGGACCGCGCACTTCTAGCTCACCGGGAGTATTGCCGTCGCGCGGGGCTTCAACGAGCCTCCCTTCGGAGCCTTCCGGGCGCATCACGCGCAGCTCGACGAAAGGCGCGGGCCAGCCCTGCTTGGCGCGGACTTCGTACTGCTGGTCCGGAGACCACTCGTGCATGTGGCGTTTGAGTTTGCCGGTGGTAGCGAGCGGCGTGGTTTCGGTCATGCCCCAGAGGTGCAGGATGTGCAGGCCGTGTTTATCGAGTGCCCGCATGAGCCGCTCCGGCGGTGCCGTACCCCCGCAAGCAATGCGCACGGGCCAGGAAAATTTCCAGCGGCCGGGTTCTTTTTCGAGGGCACACAGCACGCCGAGCCAAACTGTGGGCACGCCGCAAGCCATAGTGACGCGCTCCTGCAGGATCAAATCGAGAACGCTTTCCGCGTCCACGTTCGGTCCGGGCAGGATCAGGCGGGCGCCGGTCATGACGCAGGTGTAAGGCAGGCCCCAGGCGTTGGCGTGAAACATGGGAGCCACAGGCAGCACGGTGTCGTGATGGCTGAGGGCAAAAGAGTCGACCGCGGTTTCCGCGAAGGAGTGCAGAACAAGAGCGCGGTGCGAGTAGACGACCCCTTTGGAATTGCCCGTGGTGCCGGACGTGTAGCACATGGCCGCGCCGTCGTTTTCGTCCATCTTCGGGTAGACGAAATCTTCGCTCGCGTCCGCCAGCAACTCTTCGTAGTTCAGGAAGCCTTCCGGGATACTGCCGCAACCGTAGGGCACGACGATCACGCGTTCGAACGACGTATCCTTGCGAAACTTCTCAAAGGTTGGCAGCAGCACATCATCGATGATCAGGAAGCGGTCGTCGGCGTGATTGGCGATGGCGGCGATCTCGTGGGGATGGAGGCGCAGGTTCAAGGTGTGGAGGATGCCGCCGGCGCAGGGGACGCCGAAGAACGCTTCGAGGTGGCCGGCGTGGTTCCACATCATGGATGCGACACGGTCGCCGGGCTTCAATCCCAGTTTTGTCAGCGCATCCGCGAGACATCTTGCCCGGCGGTAAAACTCCCCGTAACAGGTGCGGAAGGTAGAGCGGTCCGGACGGCGCGAGACGATTTCGACGCGCGAAAAAAGCTTGCTGGAGCGCTCCAGTAATGTGGGGAGCGTCAGGGGAAAATCCATCATCGTGCCGCGCATGGGATGGTCCTGTCCGCTGCCAATTGTCCGCATCCTATCACCAAACGGCGCTTTTCGATGTTCCGGCCGGCGCAGCCCGGGCACGCGCTGGGCACGGAGCGGAGAGCAGCTTTCCACCAACGGGCGCGGAGTGCTGGGCGGGTGCATTGCACTCTTTCCGGTTGCAAAAGGGGTTAATTTTCGAGACCATGCAACTGACCGCTGAAGTGCCGGTCTCGCTCCTCTGGTGGCTCGGCCCTCCGACTGCCCGTGAACGAAAGCTATCTCTTCAGCGCGCTCCGCGACTCGCAAGTGGGTTCCGGGCAGAAGGAGTGAGCAGGTGAAGAAGCTCTACATTGGGAATCTTCCGTTTTCCGCGACGGAAGAGCAGCTTCAGGAATGGTTTACGCAGGTCGGTGTTACTCCCTCGGGCGTTAATTTGATCCGTGACCGTTTTACGGGGCAATCGCGCGGGTTCGCCTTCGTCGAAGTCACCAATGACGAAGATGCCGACCGCGCCGTCAACTCCCTGAACGGGCAAAATTTCGGCGGGCGGAACCTGGTGGTCAACGAAGCGCGGCCCCAGGCAGAACGCGGTGGCGGTGGCGGCGGGCGCGGCGGTGGCGGATATGGCGGCGGACGCGGCGGCGGCGGCGGGCGCGGCGGCGGTGGTGGGCGCGGCGGAGATCGTGGCGACCGCGGCAACCGCTGGTAAGTAGTCCTTCGAAATTTGCAGGGCGGTGGCCCGAACCATTCGTTGCGCCGCTTCTCTCTTCTCAAGAAGTCCGATGGAACAAGTCTGTGCCGGACTTCAGCCTTCTCTCCTATAACCTTGCTAACTTCAATCCGTCCAAAAGAGTGGCTCGTTCTGGCCGTGAAGCGCGTTTGCGTGTAGTATCCCGGCGCGTTCAGGCCCTCAGCGCCCCGGCCAAATGTAGCGGCTTTGCGTGGTGGCTCTCCGCGCCACCAGAGCAACAAATCGCCCGGTAACGTGTTTGAAACAATAGACAAGGAATATGTTGCGCCGGGCCAATTGTGAAGTATGTTGTCGGCCTGGTGGTCGCGCTGCGATGAGAGCACCGGGCCTGACTGGCTTTCTTCCACGCAAGGAACGACACGTGCCGGAAGAAAGTGAACCTTCTGGACTGCTTGTGCATCCAAGAGGTTGTAGGGAACGTAGTACGAAATAGAAATGACGACTTGGCACAAACGCGATTGGCAACAGTTTTATGAGCTGGCGCGCCGCCCCTGGCAGCGTCGCCGCCCGCCACGCCCCGTCTATCCCACGGGACTCAATCGCGTGCTTCCTGCTGCCGGATTCAGTTTGTCCGAGCTCGATGATGCCGGTGTGGATCTGGACCTTGCCGAGAGTCTGGGCCTGCCGGTGGATGCCGGACGCATTGGTGCTTACGGCCCCAACGTCACCGTCCTGCGCGATTTTGTCCGCTCTTCCAAGCAGCCGCTTTAGATCCGGCTGCGCCTTGTTGGATTCCCAAATCTAGCTTTGATGGTAACGATTGGGCTCGCCTCCGAAGCGGACCCGGAATAGAATCTCTTCGCTTACCGGGGAGAACCCTGCGTGAAACACTTCCTTCTCGCAACCATCTTGGCCGCCTTTTTCACCGGGCCTTCTACGCCCGACTATTCCATCCAGGCCATCCGCTACGCCTCCGCTGTAAACGAGCCCGTTGCCGCGTTGGTCATGGGCGCCCCTAAGGACGAGAAGCTCGAAATCGCCATGGTTATCTGGCTGATTCGCGGCGGGGGACGCACCATCCTCTTCGACAGCGGCTTCCATCGCGAAGTCTGGTTCAAGTATTTCCCGGACACCACGGAATACATGCGGCCGGATGAAGCCGTGAAGCTCGCCGGTGTGCAACCGGAAGAAGTCACCGACATCGTCATCAGTCACGCCCATTGGGATCACATGGGCGGAATCGACCTTTTCCCGAAGGCGGCGGTTTGGATTCAGAAAGAAGAGTTCCGCTACTACACGGGAGAAGCCTGGCAGCCAGGCGGCCATCACGGCGGTATCGATCCGGAAGACGTAAAGCAGTTAGTGCAACTCAATACCGAGGGCCGGCTGCGCCTGGTCGATGGCGACAACGTCGAAATCATTCCGGGGATTCGCGCTTATACCGGCGCGCGGCACACCTACGCGTCGCAGTACCTGCGCATCGAGGGGAACCCGCCGTTCGTGCTGGCCTCGGACAACTGCTATTTGTACCGCAACCTCGCCGAGCACAAGGCCAGCGCCACGTTCAGCGAGGCCGACCATGCGGCGAACATCGCCGCGCAGTCGCGCATGATCGAGCTCGCCGGCTCCGCCGACCGCGTCGTGCCCGGCCACGACGCCCTCCAATTCCAGAAGTTCCCCACCCAGGGCCGCGTCGCAAAAATCAAATAAGCGCCGCCCGAATTCCCGTCGCCATGTATTCGCTCATCGCGTCCCGGGACCGGCTCTTTCCGCGCCATGTTGCAAAGCCCACTCCACGAATCCTTGCGGCGCATTCTTCACCCCATAAATGTTCGCCTTCTCCAAATCCTCGATGTGCTCCCAACGCACATCACGCAAATCGGCATTGCTTAAATCCGCGCGCGCGAAACTCGCATCGGAAAGGTCCGCGCCCGCCAGCTCCGCCCCCGAAAGATCGCTCTCGTCCAGATTCGCCCCGCGAAACGAAGCCTGCGTCAGGTTGCTCTTCCGAAAATTGGCAGAGCGCAAGTCCGCATTCGTGAAGTCCGCCGCCTGAAAATTGCCGTCCCGCGCGTCCGCTGCATTGAAGTTCGCTCTCGCAAGCCGCGCCTTCTCCAGCCGGATTCCTTGCAGGAATGCCCCGGAAACATCCACCCCCACTAGCGCAACTCCATCCGCATTCAGTTCCTGCAAAGCTTCAATCCTCCCTCCGCTTCCGCCCTTTCCCTGCGAGGTATTCATCACCTGCCAGGCCTGGTAGTGTCTCTGCTTCACCCGGTCGCCCGATTCCGAAAAATAAAATATCACCGCGATCAGCACGCTGAACGTTTCTAGGTAATCCAGCACTTCCAAGAACGTCCAGTTGCTCAACGCGTACGCCACCCACTCCCACACCCACTCCAGGGCAAGGAAGGGCACGGTCCAGGTGTGCTTCATGCCTTCTTTTCGTTGTCCCCAGGCGACGGGCCTCTCTTTGCGGACGTGAATCCTCATCTCCATCCCTCCTTTTTGCGTTTGCGTACACCGCTTGCACAACCACCCCCATCGTTCTATCACGCAAAACAAAATCGAGTGTGCCTCGGATTCATTGTTCTCCGCTCGCCACTTTTTCCTCCCATCCGTCCCTTCGCTCTTATCGAGGGACGCCCAAGACTTCCCGCCCGTTTTGTCTGTGCCGACTTCTTGGGACTCTACACCTTGTGTACTTTGTTGACGTAATTAGTGCTTAGATATAGGTTCATCCTTATCCGAGCGCATTCTTACCTTGCTCGGTAATCGCTCAGACCCTACCCTGTGCGAGCCGCAACCAAACCCGCGCCGAGCCGCCTCCACTACGAAGCAGGCTGGACCGAGAGTGGAATCAACCGCCGCTGCCTGCACAAGCACCCTACTATTCCCGAAGCCGTTGCGTGCGCGGGTGTTCAGGGTGCCGGTTGGTATGTCTTCGCAATCGAAAATCGCACGGGCCGGGAATTAACCCAAGCCGAAGAAGACTTGGTGAACAAGCTTCGATTTGGCGCCTAAGGAGCACTCATGCAGCTGCATAGCCTCGTCAACTCTTCTGCGGTCGTGAAGCAGGTACCGATAAGGTTTCCTGAAGCGAACCAGACGGAGAATTGCGACACGCACGCTCGGTCCAGAACAGTGCGGGCATCCTCCCCTAGAACGACAACAGGGGCGTTCATCACCCCCCAGTCGCTAATGGCTTTTCCGTTTGCTTCGGGACTGGTTGCGGGCATTTGGCAAGCCGCCAATGCGCTCGGCCTGCAGGATCACAACTACATCGGTTTTCTCATCTCTCTCTTTGTTGGCGCGGTCGTCTATGGCATCACGGTTTCCGACCCAAGATTGAAGACCAGTCGGGAGGATCGATGGGTGAGTCTTGGCATCGGACTGATCAACTGCTTCTATCTTTTCATGGCCGCTATGGGTCTTCACCAGGCTTCACACTAATTCCCTCACTGAATAGCAGCAACAGGTCGGGACTTCCCTCTTACCATTGTTCCGGGAGTGGACACCATTGACGCAACCGCCGTCGACACCGGGTTGTTGGGGCATTCCTACTACGGCGACAACCGCTCGATTCTTACGGATATTTTTCACGCCATCAACAAGGACGATCCACCCGACAAACGCTTTGGAATCCGGCCCGCCAAAAGCTACAATCTGACGTACTGGCTACTCAGTGTTCCCCTGCTCCAGGAATCGGGTCGACCTCGTGATCCCGGGGCAGTGCAACTCTTGCTTGAAATTTAAAGAATCTATGCGCTAGGTGTTCTACATACGGGCTGTTTAGAATGCACCTGCGATGTATCCCCATAGCCAGCCGAGCGTAGAGTTCGTCTGCAGGCATCGTTAAATAGATCTTGAAATCTATAGCAATCGCGGTAAGCCCCTGACCCTGTTGGTCCTGGTCGGGCTCAACTCTCTGCAAGTAGTGAAATCGCTCATGCTGGTTCTGCACGATCCGCTTCCAATCGTATCGACCCAGATGCTCCTGTGCCCTAACCTTCGCGCGGAGAATTTCAGCGAGATACAAATCGCTTAAGAGGACGTTCGGCAACGTCCCTTCTTGGCCTGCGTGCCTCTGGTTGTAGTCTTGTAGTAAGTCGCAATCCTGGCTCATTACAATCACTAATTCATGAGGCACTGGATCTACATCGATCACGCCTTCTTCATTGTTTTGGATGCTTTCGACGCTTGGCTTGATCTGAATTACATTTTGCAAAATCTCGCCTTGCCATACGCGACCATCTGCAGTTGACGGCCTGTACACAGGCTGGTTCTCTTGGTCGGGCTGGGGTGGGAGAGGCGGGCCTTGGACGAGGTCGCCCAAGTGCTATTCCCCCGCTAGCTGGATTTCCGGCCTGGACAGTGGATTCCCTACCCTTGCTTTGAGCCTCGGCGTAACGCTTACCGACTGAGCCACCAGTTGAGCCGGAATGAGAAACTGCGTCTCCAGATCGCGGAGATCGTCTACAAGGTCAGGCAGTGCTTCATAGGGCAGAGCAGATACGATTGCGTGACAATAAAGCCGCGCCAGCAGCTCGGGTGGCACTACCCGCGGAGAGTCTTGCGTTTCTTGCGCGGGGAAAGTGAAGAGATGCGCACCACGAACACCACCCGTCTTCACAGTCCATCCGATAGATGTGACATCAGGTCCCCAAACATAGAGCGAAGTGTTAGCGCAGTTTAGTAGCTCCGAGATGCTTGTGTAATAGCGGAGTAATGCACCAGCGGAACAGTCTACCTGCTTCTCTGTTGAACGAGTCCAAATGGTTGAAGGCATCTTTCAGTTCCGTCCTTCCTTCATAGAAGAAATCGCTATCAATCGAATAGCTGAAGCCCTTCTCTTTCTCTTCCCTTATTAAACCATGTAACACTCTAACTTGTCCTTTACCCTCGCCCAATGAGATAAGGACATCCCGCGCAGCGTGTTGGATGGAGCTGGACAGCCTCGGCAAGCCCAGCTCTCCTAGAATATGGGGTCGCAAGAGTTTTGACCAATCGAGATGCTCCAATCCGCGCATTGACCTGCGAATCACATCGCGATAGCGTAACCCAAGACGGACAAAGAAGCTGGGTTCGTAAGTGAGCCTGAGAGCCTCAACAGCGGTTTGCAGTCTTGAACGAAACTCTTCCCAGCGAGCGTAATGCCCAGTCGAGACCGCGATGAATTCTCTAGTCAACACTACTTTGGACTTTTGATCTTCAGATAGGAACGTATACGCTTGGCCTTGGAAAAAACCGGGAACGGCCTGCCCTATTAACTTCGCTATGCCCGGTGGCAGGGGCTGCTGTTCTGCAGTGCTTTCTTGAAGAAGTGGGTACCCCTTCCGAATTCTTTCTTGGAAGGAAGCGGGCGGTTCAGTATCAATCTTTAGAATTGGCGGGAATTTAAGTTGGCATATCACTTCGACAAGCGGATTCTGTTTGTAGATCACGCGTGGCGAATCAGGAAAAGTCATGATGCTCCATTCGTTTTGGCCGAAACGAACGCAACCGCCAGGGATAGGGACTAAACTCCGGCAGCGGCAATCGGCATGATAAGGTCTCCTTAGATGTATGACAAGCGAGCACCTTGACCGTAACCTTCATGTCCCAATTGAACCACGGCCCGTCGCTGCTGACAAAGACGGGGATCGTTATTGAGTCGACACCGAAGGACCATTTTGTTTCTCCGGGCCAGGCTGGCCCAGAATCGATCGCGTAGACAGGTCCTGGTTTTTCTCTTCTCCTTTTTCCAATTTCACTTTTCTGATTTCCGCTTCGGAGGTGACCCGGCGCGATACGCAATCTGCAGTAGCTCCCGGAGCGCCTCCGCGCTTACTTTCGAAAGCCGCACGAGCATCCACGCCCGTTTGGTTCATGATAAACTCCTTTATATTGACCTTTTTGCGCATCAGCTAACGTCGAAAGAAGGCCGTAATCGCCAGCGCACAAGGAGCGAGCCATGCACATCGAAATCCGAGACGCGGCCCTAGAGGCCAGAATCAAAAAACAGCTCCAAGCGACCGGCTCCGGCAGCGTCGAGGAAGTCTTGCTCCGCCTGCTTGAAACCCAGGAGGAACAGGATCGCTGGCTTTTGGAAAACCGGGAAGCAATCCATGCGAAGATTCGGCGCGGCATCGATCAACTCGACCGCGGCGAAGGGATTCCCGAAGACCAGCTCAATGCTTACCTGGCGGACCTGAAAGCCAAGCCTGAATGAAAGAGCGTTACGTCCTTGTTCGTCATGCGTGTCAGCGCGCGCCGCGGAGAGGCCCCTTCGCCACGTGAATCAAGGTGCGCAAGGCCGCATTGACGGATTGCTCGTCAGGGAAATACTCAGCTACATCCGGTGAGAGGAGTACGAGATTTGTTCCTGCTCGAAAGCGCGCGATGTATTTGCCGCGGACGCCGCCTTTCAATTTAGACAGGTCGTACTCTCGGCGTAGCTCGTCACGCCGTTCTCGTTTCTCAGTTTTTTTCTTCATAATGTTTTCGTTCGCGCTGGGTCGTCTTGCGAGCGCTGATAATCCTGACGTTCTCGTCACGGTCTACATGGGCGACGATCAAAACCCGGCTGGCGCTCGACATTCCAACCGTGATAAAACGCTGTTCCGCCGTCGAATGATCTGGGTCGGGATACGTTACCGCCAAAGGATCACCAAAGACGCTTGCTGCTTCTTGGAATGAAACCCGGTGCTTCCGGCGATTTTGTCTAGCTTTGCCCGGATCCCATTCAAAATTCACCATCTCATCTTACCGCGCTGCCGCTCGAGGGAGCAATCAGGCCGCGACTACCTGTGACTTTCCGGCGGGTGGCCCGGACATAAGCGGCGAAGAAGATTTTGGGGTTGCCCCACGTGTCGAGGTTACACGTGGGTCTTCAGCATGGGCCGGTGCGGGTTTTGACTTTCGCTTATCTCCTGGCGCCTGCGAGGATCCTGCATTGTGCTCAATCTCTAAATACTAGGACTCACTTAATGTATTGACAACTTAGATAATCTGTCCTATCATAGCTTGTGAATACTCGCCAGAGCATCGTTTCGCCCACCCGGTCACCAGCGCCCCTCCCCGGCAACACCCCTCCTCCGCCCATTCTCGAATTTCGACTTTCCAATTTCGGAATTTGCCCGCTAAGTCTTTTAGAATCCGCTCTTACGAAAAATATGGGGGGAGGGGGGGTACCTCCTTCAAGCCAAGAAACTCTCGGTCCTTCCCCTCTCTCCGCGACGAGTCCTCTCGCTGCTCATTCTCCTCACAACACTCGGCTGGCTGGTACGTCCAAATACGGGACCGCTTCAAAAGAATGGAGTCCTCACTATGAACTCGCCGCTGGCAATGGCCGTCTTGGCAATCGGTGTACTTGGCGCCTTCCCGCAGGACAAACCCGCTTCGCAGGAAACCCGTCCCGCCTCGCCCGGGGACAAAGCCTCGGCGCAGGACCCGCATCACCAAGCTGTCGTCGAGCGCGGCGATCATGTGATGGGCTTTCCACATGACAAAGCCACGCACCACTTTCGCCTGTATCCCGATGGCGGCGCCATCGAAGTGGAGTCTAACGCCGCGCAGGACATCGCCACCCGGGATGAGATTCGCTCGCACTTCGCGCACATCGTCAAGATGTTCGCCGCCGGCAATTTTTCCGCGCCCATGCTGATCCACTCGCAGAACCCTCCCGGAGCAGAAACCATGAAGAAACTCCGCGATGCCATCCAGTACAAGTTGGAAGATACCGAGCGCGGCTCACGCATCCGGATCACCACCAGGAACGCAGAAGCGGTCCGGGGCATCCACGCGTTTCTGCGGTTCCAGATTTCCGATCATCAGACCGGCGATTCGGACCAGGTATCGACCGCGCCCTAGGACGTGTCGCAACGGTTTGTGCGTCCCGGGCGATGCGCGTAAAATAGCTGTTTCGCGCTTACGACAATGGCTTCACCGTTCAACATCATCTCCAACCAGCCGCCGCCCCCGGCGCCCCCGCCGGGAGCGCACCCGCGGCCCGATTGGCTCCGCGTCAAATTCTTTGGCGGCGAACGCTACCAGGATCTGAAGCGCATCATGCGCACGCTGGACCTTCATACGGTGTGCGAGAGCGCGCGCTGCCCCAACATGGGCGAGTGCTGGGAGCACGGCACCGCCACGTTCATGATTCTCGGTGATATCTGCACCCGCGCCTGCGGTTTCTGCGCGGTGCCATCAGGCAAGCCCATCGGGCCTCCGGATGAAGAGGAACCGCTTCGAGTGGCGGAAGCCGTTGCCCGGATGGGCTTGCGTTATGCCGTAGTCACGTCGGTGAATCGCGACGACCAGCCCGATGGCGGCGCGCATATTTTTGCGCGCACCATCGAAGAGATTCGCCGCCGCGTGCCCGGCTGCAAGGTGGAAGTGCTGATTCCCGATTTTCGCGGGGATTGGAATGCGCTAAACGTCGTCCTTGCAACACGGCCAGATATCCTGAACCACAACACGGAAACGGTGCCGCGTCTGTATCGGCAGGTGCGCAAAGGCGCGCTCTACGAGCGCTCGCTGGAGCTGCTCCGCCGCGCCAAGGAAACTCATCCCGATGTGCCGACCAAGACGGGATTGATGCTGGGCCTCGGCGAAGAGAAAAACGAAGTCCTTGCCACGATGCAAGATCTCGCCGCACAGGGCACGGAACTCCTTACGCTTGGCCAGTATCTCCAGCCGAC
>WNEZ01003283.1_pt1 | contig 17171 bp, 14 predicted proteins | sample 5400521 | NCBI WGS metagenome assembly WNEZ01 (sample SAMN13153339, study PRJNA577476) | soil metagenome | isolation source: 120 cm saprolite under Douglas fir tree site 2 hole 1 replicate 1 | place: USA:California | collected 2015-04-18
CGATGCCTATGTCTGTTTTGGCTGGTCCGCCACCGCGGTGGAGGTCACCGTCGATCTCGATACCGGCGAAGTTCAAGTCGATCGGGTGGTACAGGCGTGCGACGTGGGAAAGGCGATTCACCCGATCCTCTGCGCCGGGCAAATCGAAGGCGGCGTCGTGCAGGCCCTGGGCTATGCGCTGCTCGAGGAATTGGTGCTCAAGGACGGGCGGGTGCAGAACTCACGGATGCAGAATTACGTCATTCCAACCTCCCTCGATGCGCCGCCGATCGAATCCATCCTGATCGAAAACCCCTACCCCTATGGGCCCCAGGGCGCGAAGGGGCTGGGAGAGCTGCCGATGGACGGTCCAGCGCCGGCGGTTGCCGCGGCAATCCTCAATGCGACGGGCGTTCTCGTCCCCCAATTGCCGATCACCCCGGAGCGACTTCTGGGCATGCTCGAGGCCCGGCGGTGAAGCTCTCCTTGACGGTAAACGGGCAGCCGCGCAGCGCCGAGGTTCCACCCCTCAAACGGCTTCTCGACGTGCTGCGCGAAGATCTCATGCTGACCGGGACCAAGGAGGGGTGCGGCGAAGGAGAGTGCGGGGCTTGCTCGGTCCTGCTCAACGGAGAGCTCGTCAACGCCTGCCTGGTGCCCGCCTGCCAATCGGCTCAGGCGGAGGTGATCACCATCGAGGGCCTTTCCGATCGGGATGGGCAACCGAGCCTGCTGCAACGGACGTTTCTGGAGTGCGGCGCCGCCCAGTGCGGGATCTGCACCCCGGGGATGATCGTCGCGGCGCACTGCTTCCTGAAAAGCGATCAACCCCCGAGCGAGCTCCGCGTCCGCGAAGCGCTCTCGGGCAATCTCTGTCGCTGCACCGGATATCAAAAAATCATCGATGCGGTGCGGCTCGCCGCAAAGGTGCCCGAGGGATGATTTCTCAGCTCGCAGTGACCACCGTCTCCACGCTGTCCGAGGCCTATGCGTTGCTCGCAAGGAATCCGGCTGGCCTGCGCGTCCTCGCCGGCGGAACGGACTTCATGGTGCAGCTCAATGCGCGCGTGGGGATCGACGCGATCGGTCACGTCCTCGACATCTGGAACCTTCGAGAGCTCCGCGGCATCGCGCGTACCGACAAGCTGGTGATCGGCGCCCTGACCACCTATTCGGATCTCATCCAATCCCCGCTCGTTCGCGAGCTGTATCCCGCCCTTTGTGATGTCTCGCGCGAGGTCGGAGCCTGGGCGATTCAGAACCGGGGAACGCTGGGAGGCAACGTGTGCAACGCCTCGCCCGCCGGCGACACCCTGCCCCTGCTTCTGGCGGCCGACGCGCAGTTCGTCGTCGGCGGACCGCGGGGGGAGCGCGCGGTCCCCGCGTCCGAATTCTTCGTCGGCTATCGGAAAACGGCGCTGGCGAAAGACGAGCTGTTCTTGCGGGCGGAGCTTCCCATCCTTTCCAGCCAACGCGGGCAGAGGCTCGTCTATCGCAAGGTCGGAACGCGCCGGGCGCAATCGATCTCCCGGACGATTCTCGCCGTTCGGGCGAGCTCGGATCGCGCGGTCCTTTCCGACGTTCGGGTGGCGGCCGGGTGCGTGGCGCCGATTCCGATCCGCTGCCGGATGACCGAGTCGGTGCTCGAGGGAAAGCGGCTGGACGATCGGCGGGTCGCCGCGGCGAGAGACGCTCTGAACGCGGACATCCAGCCGATCGGCGATGTCCGCGGTTCGGCTGAATATCGGCGCCGCGCCAGCGCCAACGTCCTCGAGCAGCTGTTGCGAGGACTGGCCGGATTGGATTGAGATGGAGGCGAGCGTCCATGAATGGCTCAATCTCCTCGTCCGATGGTTCCATGTCTTTGCCGGGATACTCTGGATCGGCCAGACCTTCCTGTTCAGTTGGCTCGACAAGCGCCTGGAGGAAGTTACCCAGACCAATCCCTCGGCTCAGGTGTGGATGGTCCACAGCGGCGGCTTCTACCTGGTCGGAAAGCAGAGAATGCCGGAGCTTCTGCCGCAGAAGCTGCACTGGTTCAAATGGGAGGCCGCCTCGACCTGGCTCAGCGGAATGATGCTGCTGATCCTGGTCTACTACGCAGGCGGCCTGATGGTGGACGATGCCGTTTCGCAGATCGGCACAGGGACCGCCGTCGCGGTCGGACTTGGCCTGTTGCCTCTGGCTTGGGTGGCCTATGACTTCCTCTGGCGCTCTCCCTTAAGCCGGTTTCCGGTCGCCTCCGCGTCGGTTTCGTTCTCTCTCCTGCTCGCCCTGGCCTTCGGGCTGACCCATCTGCTCAGCGGCCGCGCGGCCTATATCCACGTGGGAGCCGTGATGGGCACGCTGATGGCAGCCAATGTCTGGCTGAGAATCCTGCCCGCACAGCGACAGATGGTCGCCGCGATCAGCCAGAGAATCGCCCCCGACAGCGCGCTGGCGGCCAGGTCCAAGGCGCGGTCGAAACACAACACCTATATGGTCGTGCCCCTGGTCTTCATCATGATCAGCAATCACTTCCCGAGCGCCACCTACGGCAACGAGTACAATTGGGCGATTCTCGGCGTGCTGGTGTTGGTAGGCTGGGGAGCGGCCAAAGTGCTCAGAGGCTGATGACGATGGCGCTCAGGGGCGTGGATTGGATACTGCGCAGCCGAAGGGTGGTGACGCCCCAAGGGATGCTCGAAGCCGGCGTGGCGATCAGGGGCGAGACGATCGCCGGCGTCATCGCTCCAGACCAGATTCCGTCGGGGTGCACGCTGGTCGACGTCGGGACCTCGGTGGTTTCGCCCGGCCTGATCGACACCCACGTGCACGTCAACGAGCCGGGCCGCACCGACTGGGAGGGGTTCGAAACGGCGACCCGCGCCGCGGCGGCGGGCGGGATCACCACGATTGTCGACATGCCGCTCAACAGTCATCCGGTCACCACCACCGCGGCCGCGTTGGAGACGAAGATTCATGCGACGGGCGGCAAGCTCTGGGTGGACTGCGGATTTTGGGGCGGCCTCGTTCCCTCCAATGCCGAGTCGCTCGGCGGCCTTCTCGATGCCGGCGTTGCCGGAGTCAAAGCCTTTCTGATCCACTCGGGGATCGACGATTTCCCCATGGCCACCGAGGTCGACCTCCGCCGGGGCATGCCGATCCTGGCGCGACGCCGGTTGCCGCTTCTGGTGCACGCCGAGATCGCTCTCCCCGAGAGTGCGCCCAGCCCTCTCGGCGAGCCTCGACGGTACGCGACCTACCTGGCATCCCGGCCACCCCAGATGGAGCTCGAAGCGGTGGACCGGATGGTGCGCTTGTGTCGCGAGCTCCGCTGCGCGGTTCACGTGGTCCATCTTTCCGCGGCTGGGGCGCTCGAGTCCACATCGCGCGCCCGGGCCGAGGGGCTCGCGTTCTCGGTGGAAACCTGCCCGCACTATCTGACCCTGGCTGCGGAAGAAGTTCCCGATGGCCGGACGGAGTTCAAGTGCGCTCCGCCGATCCGCGAAAAATCGAATCAGGAGAAGCTCTGGCAGGGCCTGGCCGATGGGAGAATCGACTCCGTGGTGAGCGATCACTCGCCCTGTCTTCCCGCGCTCAAGCTTCCGGAAGCGGGAGATTTCGTCAAGGCATGGGGCGGCGTCTCCTCGCTGCAATTCGCTTTGTCCCTCGTTTGGACCGCCGCCCAAAGACGCGGCTTCGAGCCGGAGCAACTTTCCCGGTGGATGTCCACCGCCCCAGCCAGATTGGCGGGGTTTGAAAGATGCAAGGGATCCATCGCGCCCGGCCAGGATGCGGACCTGGTCGTCTGGAATCCGGAAGCGGAGTTCACTCTCGTGCCGCAGATGATTCACCATCGCCATCCGGTCACTCCCTACCTGGGAAGGTCGCTGCGAGGCGTGGTGGAAATGACGTTTCTTCGCGGGCGGATGATCTACGATCGCGGAAAGTACCCGGGGGCGCCGTCCGGACAGCCCCTGCTCAGAGGGCTGGGGCGCCTCGCGGAGAAAACCGGTGGCTGATTTCGAGCAGGCGGTGGACCTCGCGGCGGAGCGACTTGGGGGCGCGGTGCTCTGGGCAACCGACGACTTCTTCGCCCCCAAGGAGAATCTCCTAAAGCCCGGCCGGGGCACATTCGTCCCGGACAAGTACACCGAACGTGGAAAATGGATGGACGGCTGGGAATCGCGCCGGCGGCGCACGCCGGGTCACGACTCTTGCGTCATTCGGCTCGGACTGGCGGGGGTGATCCGGGGCGTGGACATCGATACGAATCACTTTATCGGGAATGCGCCTCAAGCATCTTCATTGGAAGCGTGCCGGCTGAAGGGCTACCACCCCGCGCAGAGCCTTCTGGGAAACGAAGTCTCCTGGACGGAGATCCTCCCTTCCTCGCCGCTGAAGCCGGGCAGCCAGAATCTGATCCCCATCTCCAGCCCGGCAACCTGGTCTCACCTTCGCCTGCACATCTATCCCGATGGCGGTGTCGCCCGCTTTCGCGCCTACGGCCAGGTGATGCCCGATTGGGATCAGATCCTCGCCGAGTCCCGGGTGATCGACCTCGCCGCGGTTGAAAACGCGGCGACGGTGTTGTCCGCCAGCGACGAGTTCTTCTCCGATCGGCGCAACCTCATCCTCCCCGGGCGCTCGCAGAACATGGGCGATGGCTGGGAAACCCGACGGCGGCGAGGGCCGGGCAACGATTGGGTTGTGCTCAAGCTCGGACGGCCGGGAACGCTCACCCGCATCGAAGTGGATACGACCCACTTCAAAGGGAATTTTCCGGAGAGCTGCTCTCTGGAGGGCTGCCTGGCGAAGGCCGAAAGCCTGGGGGCGCAGGAAATCTGGAAGGAGATTCTGCCCCGAACCAAGCTCGAAGCGCACGCGCAACATCGCTTCGACCGGCAGCTCGTTGAAGTGGGTCCCATCTCCCACGCGCGGCTGAACATCTATCCAGACGGAGGCATTGCCCGCCTGCGGCTGTTCGGCGAGCCTTTAGCCGTCCCATGAAGGAGCAGCGCGCCCCACAGCTCGACACTTTCAATCGCGACCCGCAAATCGCGGGGGAGCATTTGATGCACTGCTGCGGAAGTACCCGCTGGGTGGAGGCGATGCTCGGCCAGCGGCCGTTTGAAAGCTCCAAACATCTTTATGAGTGCGCGAGCGATTGCTGGCGGAGGCTGCGCCGCGACGACTGGCTGGAAGCATTCTCGCGCCACCCCCGCATCGGCGAGACTGCGACCAAGCGCCCCTTGGATGCCGCAGAGCGCCGCTCGGCAGAGAAGGAACAATCCGGAGCGGCGGCGGCAGGCGGCTCGGTCCGCGCCGCTTTGGCCGAGGAGAACCGCCAGTATGAAGACAAATTCGGGTATGTGTTTATCGTTTGCGCGACCGGAAAGAGCGGTGAGGAGATGTTGAGCTTGCTCCGGATGCGCTTGAAGAACGAGCCCAAGGTCGAGCTCGCCATCGCCACTGCGGAACAGGAAAAAATCACCCGAATTCGACTGGAGAGGCTGCTCTTCCCATGAGCCAGATCACCACCCATGTGCTGGACCTGGCGCTGGGCAAACCGGCCGCGGGCATCGCGGTAATCTTGGAAATGCGCGTGTCAGAGGACGAGTGGCAGACGCTCGGCCGGGGCAACACTGACGCGGATGGGCGACTTCGCACCCTGCTCCCCGCGAACCATCATTTGGTCGCCGGTGTCTACCGACTGGTTTTCGATCTGGTGCCCTACTATCGGACCGCGGGGATGGAATGTTTTTATCCAACCGTCCCGATCGTCTTCGCGGTTCGCGACCCGTCGGAGCGATTCCACGTCCCATTGCTGCTCAGTCCCTTCGGGTATTCCACCTATCGCGGAAGCTAGACCGGTGGGCCTGCGCGCTCTTGAGAGGACGACGATGCAAGCAGGGCTTCAGAAGAGACGGCGACGGCGCAGGTGGTCTGGGCGGGCGAGATCCACTGCGGCGTGCTAGAGGCCTCGATGGAGCGGCAACCTAAGCGTAAGTGTCGTCCGCGCCTCTCCGCCGGCCGGGTAGGGTCCGCTCGAGCCCTGCTTGCATTCGAGGTGGTGCGCTAGAATCGGCGCCTGCGGCCAGCGAGAATCTTGGCGAACGATCGGGTGCGAAGCTCCTCGTGGGTGAGCCCGCTCATCCGCTGCGCTTCCTCGGCGGTGATCGCGCCGCAATTGATCGCGCGCAGGAAGTAATTGAGCAGGCCCTGCCCGGTGGCGGCGTCGTCGAAGACGTCTCCGAGCAGAGTTGCCTGCGCCGCCTTGTCGACGAAGCTCTTGAGCCTTCGACTCGCAGACTCCAGTCCCTGCAGGAAGAAAGTGTAGACCGCGGCGTAACGAATCGGGAGTTGGGCCGGGTGCAGATCCCAGCCCTGATAAAAGCCGTTCACCAGCGAATGTTGAATGTCCTGGTAGGCAATCCTCCAGGCGCGGTGCACCACGGTCCGGTTTTCTTCGCGTTGCTCTTCGCTCAAATCCGACCCGCCCTTGGATCCCCGGTGAGGCCCGACCGGCATCACATTGGTCGCGCCATCGGAAAGAGCGACGCCGGTCCCCGCGAGGCAGACCTGCATCACATGCTTGGCGAAGTCGCACGCCGGATGGGCCATGTTCTGATGAGCGGCGGTGATGTTGCACGCGGCGGTGTAGTCGTAGGTTCCAAAGTGTGCTCCGGTGCAGCGCCCTCGCGCCGCGGCGACGAGCTTTGGAAGCGCCGCCTCGCCGTCCGGACCGATTATCGACTGGGTCGTTTCGACCATCAGCTCCATTTTCAATGAGCCGGCGGGAAGGCCGATTTCGGTCTCCAGCAATTCCAAGACTGCGGTCAGGGTTTCGACCTGCTCGGGGATGGTGACCTTGGGGAGGGTGATGAAGAAATTGGGAAGCTGCCCACCGGCGTGCCGGGCCAGGGTGGTGACAAAGAGGTCGAGAGTGCGAACGCTCCGCGCCCGCATCTCCTCGGTGAATGGCTTGATCCGGATGCCGAAGAAGGGAGAGAGGGCTCGCTCGGTGAATCCGCGCGCCAGCTCCGTGGCGGCCTGAATCGCGTGGCCATCCTCCTCGGCATCGGGTCGGCTGCCATAGCCGTCCTCGAAGTCGATCCGGTAGTCCTCGACCGGCTCCCGAGTCAACTTGTCGATCGTCCGGCTGTACACCGCCTGTGCGAGGCCCTCGACCGGGGAGAGATCCGCGCCGGGCGGCGAGCTCGGCAGAGCAGCCGCCCCGGCGCCGGGGAGTCCAATCGCCTCGGCAAAGGATCTGGCGTCCGGTGCGTGGTCGCGAAGGCTGGCGAGAGCCACCTCGCCGATCCGCTGAATGGTATTGGCTTTGAAAAGATGAGCGCCCCCATACACGGTGTGGACAGGTTGCCTGGCGGCAGACTCGCCCGGGTAGCGTGCCGCGAGCGCGGTGTTCGCCTTTCGCAGTTTGTCCCAGAGGCCCGACGGCAGCTTTTCTGAATGCAGACTCACTGGCAATCCTCCCTGAGAACAGACTCTTTCAGTCTGCTTTTATGACATTCCTCGGTCTCTCTGGAAACCCGGATTGAGGGTATGCTGGGGCGGCCGTGTGTTGTCGACCATCGACGGGAGACCATTCATGGACGTCGACGTGATCATCATCGGAAGTGGCCAGGCCGGGGTTCCGCTTGCAGCACGTCTCGCCACAGCGGGGAAACGGGTGCTAATCGCCGAGCGGGCGGAGCTGGGCGGAACCTGCACCAATTCCGGATGCACCCCGACCAAAACGATGATCGCCAGCGCACGCGCGGCGCACGTCGCGCGAACGTCCGAACGCCTGGGCGTAAAGACCGGAAATGTGAAAGTCGACTTGTCCGCAGTCGTCGACCGAAAAAATGCGATCGTCGGCCGCTGGCGCGACGGGGTGAAAAAACACCTCAGCGGCGCCGGCGAGCGGCTCAAGCTCATTCACGGGACGGCACGATTCACCGGGGAACGCCAGGTCGAGATAAACGGCGAACAGCATCGAGCGGAGATCGTGGTGATCAATGTCGGCGCTCGTCCGGCGGTTCCGGCGATTCGGGGAATCGAGAGCGTTCCCTGGCTCGACAACCGGGGGATCATGGAGCTGCGCGAGCTGCCGCGCCATCTGGTGGTGCTGGGCGGCGGCTATATCGGTTGCGAGTTCGGCCAGATGTTTCGCCGTTTCGGCTCCCAGGTCACCCTGGTCGACCCGATGGACCACCTCCTCAGCCGCGAGGATCCGGACATCTCCGCGGAGATTCAAACCGTCTTTCAAAAAGAGGGCATAAATCTAAAAATCGGTTCCACCGCCGCGACCTTAAGCAAGGTCGGGGAGGAGGTCATCGTTCGCGTCGAGAGCGGCGACGAGATTCGCGGAAGCCATTTGTTGATCGCGGTCGGACGGCGCCCGAATACGGACGACCTCGGCTGCGAGCGCAGCGGCATCCGGTTGGACGAGCACGGATTCATCACCATCGACGACCAGTACCGCACCAGCGCACCGGGTATTTACGCGGTGGGGGATGTCACCGGGGAGCCTCAATTCACGCACGTCGCCTGGGACGATCACCGCATCCTCTTCGAGATCCTGCTGGGTCGTTCCAGCCGCGGACGAAGCGGACGTGCGTATCCGTACACTGCGTTTACCGACCCGCAGCTGGCCGGCGTTGGGCTGACCGAACGCGGGGCGAAAAAAAAAGGTATTGCCTACGAGGTAGCCACGATGCCCTTCGGATCGATCCCGCGAGCGATCGAGGTGGATGAGACAGCGGGCATCCTCAAAGTCCTGCTCGATCCGAAGACGGAGAGGGTCCTCGGCGCGGCAATCGTGGGCGCTGAAGCGGGGGAGCTGATTCACGCTTTTGTCACCCTGATGCAAGCCGGCGCCTCCGCGCGCGCGATCGTCGATGCCCAGTTCGTGCACCCGACTTTCTCGGAAGGAGTGCAATCGGTGGTGATGAAACTGGACCGCTTTTCGCTCGATCACTGAAAGGACGACTGGCCGTCCGCGGTCTTTGCTGATGGGCAAAAGGGCGCTCGCCCGTTTTTGCTGAGAACAACGGTCTGTCTGACTATTCTTGTTTCACCTTGGCCCGAACAATCGCCTTGACTTTGCGTCGTCCGGCGAATTGAGTCCAGCTCCGGGGAAGTCCAAACAAGGTTGTTTCATCTTTGGGGGTTGCAAATGTTACGTCATCGCACGCCTGTTCTTGGTTTGCTGAGCGTTCTGGGCGCTGTCGCGTTGCTCGGGCGAGTTGGTTCCAGCGCCACTGCCGCTCCGACGAACGACGGTCAGAATATTTGCAACGATCAGGAGAGCCAAGGGGAAGAGGAAGTCTGTCAGGAGGATGGCGACCACCACCAATGCGGCGGTGACGGTGAAGGCGAACAAAGGTGCGTCAGCCTTTGCCGTGACATTCAGCCGATCTTCGACAACCGCTGTATCAATTGTCACAACGCCGTGACGACACGAGGAGGCCTCAACCTGACCGCGGGCAACTCCTACGCGAATCTGGTGAATCAACCGACTTCGCCCGCGTGCATGATGACGGCACCGGACAGCGTTCGCGTGGTGCCGTGCTGTCCTCCCTCGAGCATGCTGTGGTTGAAGCTCAGGCCCGATGACGCCCGTTGCGGACGCCCGATGCCTTTCGGAAGCGATGGCCTGGGAGTGATCGCACCGGACGAGTTCGCTCTGATCGAGGCGTGGATCGCCCAAGGGGCGCGGAACAACTAGCTCGAGCCCTCGCGCGTCTGCTTCCGGGCGAGCGCCCTGCGCATTTTAGAGCGGAGCTCACCACAGCCTTGTTTTGCGGTTGACAGAGAGCACCGGTTCCGATGAGTTTCGCCGCTCGACGTCCAAACGGGTGAGCAGCGGCATGGACAACCGAATCGGAGACCCGGCACTGGCCGCGCGCCTTCGTCAGATCTTGCGCGGCGATGTCCTCTTTGACGCATTCAGCCGCGGCCGCTACTCCACCGATGCATCGATTTATCAAATCGAGCCGATCGGGGTGGCGCGGCCGCGGGGTACCGAGGACGTAGAGGCGGCGATCGCGCTCGCGCGCGAAGAGGGCTTCCCGGTCATTCCCCGGGGCGGCGGCAGCTCTCAAAATGGCCAGACGCTCGGTCGGGCGGTGGTGATGGACACCAGCCGGTACATGAACCGGGTCCTCGAAATGGACACGGTGGGCGGCACCGCGGTGGTCCAACCTGGCATCGTCCTCGACGAGCTGAACCGCCAGCTAAAATCGAGTGGATGGCACTTTCCGGTGGACGTCTCCACTTCCGCCAACGCCACCATCGGCGGAATGACCGGGAACAATTCCGCGGGAACGCGATCGATCAAGTACGGGATCATGGTCCACAACGTGCTCGAGGTTGAATCGGTCCTCGCCGACGGATCGCGCCTGACTTTTGGCGAAGTCCCGGCGGATCTGGGGAGCTCTCCTCGGCGCCTGGCCGAGCTGGCGCAGGCGATGCGCGCCTTGTACGCGAACAACGCCGAAGAAATCGCGCTCCGGATTCCCAAGCTTTTGCGCAAGGTCGGGGGCTACAACATCGACACTCTCGGCGAGCCGCGGCAAAACCTAGCGAAGCTGATGGTGGGCTCGGAAGGGACGCTCGGATTTTTTACCCGCATCAAGCTGAAGCTGCACCGCATTCCCAAGCACAAGGTGGGCGCGATCTGCCATTTCAATCGGTTCTACGATTCGATGGCGATAACTCGTTTCATCGTCGAGCTTGGGCCCTCGGCGGTCGAGCTGGTGGACCGCACGATGATGGACCTCGCCCGGCAGCTGCCCGTATTCCGCGCCACCCTGGATCGCCTGGTCAAAGGCTCGCCCGAGGCGCTGCTCCTGGTCGAGTTTGCCGGAGACGAGCAGGAGCCGCTGATCGAATCGCTCGGGCGCCTCGAGCAGTTGCTCGCCGATCACGGCTATCCCGGTGTGGTGGTGCGAACGCTGGATGCGAAATCGCAGGCGGACATCACCGCGGTGCGCAAGGCGGGCCTGAACATCATGATGTCGATGAAGGGCGACGGGAAACCGATCTCCTTCATCGAGGATTGTGCGGTGCCCTTGACCGACCTGGCCGAGTTCACCGACCGGCTGACGAAGCTCTTCCACCGGCACGGGACGGAGGGAACCTGGTACGCCCACGCGTCGGTCGGCTGCCTCCACGTCCGCCCGATCCTGAACATGAAAGACGAGGCCGGCGCGAAGAAGATGCGCGCCATCGCCGAGGAAGCCTTCGCGATCGTGAAGGAATACAAAGGCTCGCATTCCGGCGAGCATGGGGATGGAATCAGCCGCTCCGAATTCCACGAGATGATGTTTGGCGAGCGGATGGTGCGGGCGTTTGAAACGGTGAAGGACACCTTCGACCCGAAGGGTTTGTTCAACCCGGGGAAGATCGTGCGGGCGCCGAAGATGAACGATCGCAATCTGTTCCGCTACAAGCCGGGTTACGCGGAGCAGAAGATCGACACCGCGCTCGACTGGTCCGAGTGGGGTGGTTTCCTCGCCGCGACGGAGATGTGCAACAACAATGGCAATTGTCGCAAGTTCGAGGCGGTGATGTGCCCGAGCTATCAGGCGACCGGCGACGAAAAGGACGTTACCCGGGGTCGGGCGAACAGCTTGCGATTGGCGCTCAGCGGGCAGCTGGGAACGGATGCCCTGTCCGCCGAGGGGATGAAAGAGACGATGGACCTCTGCGTCGGCTGCAAGGCCTGCCGCCGCGAGTGTCCGACCGGGGTGGATCTGGCGCGGATGAAGATCGAGTTTCTCCACCGGTGGCATGCGCGGCACGGGGTTTCGACCCAGGACCGAATGACCGCCTACCTGCCTCGCTTCGCCCGGCTCGCCAGCCGTTTTGCTCCCTTGCTAAATCTGAGAAACTCGGTGCCGGGGCTGGCCTTCCTCGCCGAAAAAGTCACCGGGATGAGCAGAAAGCGCAAGCTGCCTACCTGGCGCAGGGACATCTACCGGCCTTCGCCGACGAAAAAAGCGGGCAAGGAAGTCCTCCTCTTCGTCGATTGCTTCTCGCGCTACTTCGAGCCGGAAAACGCTCGTGCCGCCCGGGCGGTGCTCGAAGCGGGTGGATACACCGTGATCGAGGATGAATCGCCTCGCCCGCTCTGCTGCGGGCGGACTTTCCTCAGCGCGGGCCTGGTGGATGAGGCGCGCGAAGAGATGACCCGCCTTTTGCGCGCCCTGGGTCCCGCTGCCCAGCGCGGGGTGCCGATCGTGGGGATCGAGCCGTCGTGCCTGCTCACGCTGCGCGACGAGCTCGGGGTGGTGGTGCGCGATGATGCGGTTTCGGCGGTGGCAAAACAGTCTGTGCTTCTCGAGGAATTTCTCGCCCGCGAAGCGCGGGGGAAGAACTTGAAGCTGGCCTTCCAGGACAACGGCAAGCGGGAAGTCTACCTCCACGGACATTGCCATCAAAAAGCTCTCGGGACGATGCCCGATGTGGTCGCCGCGCTGCAATTGGTTCCCGGGCTCTCGGTGAAGACCATCGAGTCGAGCTGCTGCGGGATGGCCGGCGCTTTCGGCTACGAAACCGAGCACTACGATGTTTCAATGCGGATGGCCGAGCTCAGCCTGTTGCCCGCGGTGCGCAGCGCCCCGCCGGATGCGTTGATCGTCGCCGATGGCACCAGTTGCCGCCACCAGATCGAGCACGGTGCCAAACGCGGGGCGGTTCACGTGGCGCGCGTCCTCGAATCCGCTCTGCCCAGATGAATCCCAAGGTAAAGGCGGGTCCCGGCGAGGGGAGGAACGAGCTGAGGAGCATCGCCCGACGAGCGATGCGGGAACATGGCCTCGAGCCGGAATTCTCGACCGCGGCCCTGGCGGAGACAAAGGCCCTCACCCAGGCCAAAGCGGAGACCGGAGCTTCGATCCGCGATCTTCGCAGCCTTCTGTGGTGCTCGATCGACAACGACGACTCGCGCGATCTGGATCAAATTTCGGTGGCGGTGCCGCTTGGCGGCGGGAGCGTGAAGATCCTCGTGGCGATCGCGGATGTCGACGCCAGCGTCAAGCAGGGCTCGGCGATCGACGCCCACGCGCGGGCGAACACGACCTCGGTCTACACCGCGGCGGAAATCTTCCCGATGCTGCCGGAGAGGCTCTCGACGGATCTGACCTCGCTCGCCGAGGGGCAGGAGCGCCTGGCGATGGTCATCGAGATGACCGTGGCGGCCGACGGGAGCGTGGCCGGGTCGGACATCTATCGCGCTCTGGTCGTCAATCGCGCCAAGCTCGCCTACCGCAGTGTGGCCGCCTGGCTCGACGGTACGGCGCCCCCGCCGGCGCGGCTCGCGGCGGTCCCGGGAATGGACGAGCAGCTCAAAATCCAGGACCGGGTCGCGCAGTCGATGAGAGCGCTGCGACACCGGCACGGCGCCCTGACTTTGGAGACGATCGAAGTGCGGGCGGTGTTCGAGGGTGACGCGGTGGCCGATTTGCAAAGGGAGGAGAAGAATCGAGCCAAGGAGCTGATCGAGGACTTCATGATCGCGGCCAACAGCACCACCGCGACCTACCTCGACAAGAAAGGCTATCCATCGCTGCGGCGGGTCCTCAAATCCCCCGAGCGCTGGAGCCGGATCGCGGCGCTCGCCGCCGGTCTGGGTGAGCCCCTGCCGCCAGAGGCCAATGCCCCGGCGCTGGAGGGCTTCCTCGCCCACCAGCGGGATAAAGATCCAGCCCGGTTTCCCGACGTTTCGCTCTCCGTCGTGAAGCTGCTTGGCCGGGGCGAGTACGTGCTCCAGCCGGCGGGCCGCCAAACCCAGGGTCACTTCGGGCTCGCGGTGAAGAACTACACCCACTCGACGGCGCCCAACCGGCGCTTCCCGGATTTGCTCTCGCAGCGCCTGCTCAAGGCGGCGCTCGCCGCGGGCTCGGTGCCCTACAACGACGGGGAACTGCTCAAGTTTGCCCAACATTGCACCGAACAGGAGGCGGCGCTTCTGTTGGCGAGCCGGATCGGCGACCGATTCGACGGCATCGTGACCGGCGCGTCGCCGAAGGGAACCTGGGTTCGCATCTCCCAACCCGCCGCGGAAGGGAAGCTGGTGCGAGGATTCGAAGGCCTCGACGTCGGCGACCGGGTCCAGGTCAAGCTTTTACGCACCGATGTCGAGCACGGCTTCGTCGACTTCGCAGCCGAAGGCAAGTAGGCCGATCAGCGCCACTGCCAGCAATTCCAATCCTTCATCGCTGTTGCGGGTTGAGCAACGGTTAGTTCGCCCAGCGCTCCTTGCGTCGCCAGGGGCCGGCTTGAATAGAACACACCACCGGTGAATTCGCATCAGAAGTGACCGAGCACGGCCGGCGACGAGGGACTAGGCAGTGAAAACAAAGACGAGCAGTCGCCTGTGGTCGAAAAACGTTACTTTCGCGGTTGCGGGATTGGCATTGACCTTTGGATCGCTGGCGCTGGCCGAAGAGGAAGTGACCGTCTCCTGGTCCGCGCCGGAGAAGGCGAGTGGGTTGTACAATGGCTTCGAGCTGGGCCTCGGCGCCGGCTATAGCCAGGGAGTGGGAAACGTGGGCAGGAGCATGCCTTCGTTGACCGACAGCGGCGGCGCAGGAGCCGCGCTCGAGCTGGATCTCGGTTGGCGCATCGACCCGCACTTCCTCGTCGGTGTCTACGGCACCAGCGCATGGTTCTCCACCGGTGACGCGGCGGGAAATGCATTCAACAACTGGAGCGCGACCGCAGGCGTTCAAGGCAACTATCACTTCCTGCCGGGCGAGAGCCTGGACCCCTGGGTCGGAGTGGGTTCCGGCTGGCGGGGATACTGGGTGAACCGCCCCGAGGGAAGGGATTCTCGACACGGGATTGACCTCGCTCGCGTGCAGGTGGGGGTGGATGTTCCGGTTGCGGCGGGAATCACGATTTCCCCATTCGTCGGCGCGACGGCAACGCTCTTTCTCACCCAGCAACTGGCGTCAGAAGCATCGTTCTCGGACATCCAGGACCGGAACGTGACCTAAGCCGCTTTCAGCCGTTTGGGAGGACAAGGGATGCTTGTCGACCTTCCCCAAGAAAGGAGGTTGACAATAAGCTCTAGAGCTGATGAACGCTCGCGCTTCTTCATCGGGGAGGATGGATGGAGCAGCTCGCAGCGGAAGCAGCGCGCAGGGGTTTCGCGGAAGGGTTGCAGAGCGATGGGCGGGAGGCGGCGCTGCGCCATGACTGGATGCTGGCGGAGATTCGCGCCCTGCACGACCTGCCATTGCCTGAGCTGATCTACCGGGCGCAGACGGTGCATCGGATCCAGTTTGGCGGCCACAAAGTGCAGCTGTGCTCGCTGCTTTCGATCAAGACAGGCGGGTGCCCGGAAGACTGCGCGTATTGTCCGCAGTCCGCGCGCTACCAGACCGGAGTCCGGGCCGACAAACTGCTCTCGCTCGAGGAGGTGATCGCGTCGGCGCGCAGCGCGCGAGAGGCCGGGGCCACGCGCTTCTGCATGGGCGCGGCGTGGCGCGAGGTGAAAGATGGGCCGCAGTTTGACACCGTCCTTCAAATGGTCCGCGCGGTGCGCGCGATGGGCATGGAGGCCTGCTGCACGCTGGGGATGCTCAGCGACGATCAGGCCCGCCGCCTGAAAGACGCCGGTCTGACCGCGTACAACCACAACCTCGACACCTCCCACGAGTACTATCGCGAAATCATCACCACCCGAAGCTATCGGGACCGCCTGGACACGCTTGGCCGGGTCCGCCGGGCGGGCATTTTCGTCTGTTCGGGTGGGATCATCGGGATGGGGGAATCGATCGATGATCGATGCGAGCTCTTGCTCACCCTGGCCAACCAGGAGACCCATCCGGAGTCGGTGCCGATCAACGCCCTGGTGCCGGTGGCCGGAACCCCGCTCGAGAACCAGGCGACGGTCGATCCCTTGGAGCTGGTGCGGATGATCGCGACGGCGCGAATCCTGATGCCGCGCGCGATGGTGCGACTCTCGGCGGGGCGCCTCTCGATGAATCAGGAGGCGCAGTTGCTCTGCATGCTGGCCGGGGCGAATTCGATCTTCTTTGGCGACAAGCTGCTCACCACCGGCAACCCCGACTACCACCAAGACATCTCCCTGCTCGCCCGAGCCGGCCTTCAGGCGCTGGAGCCAGCTCCCGCGCCGCAATGAAAGCAATGAACGTCGCGAGGGCCAGGCCCGATCCGTCCGTTCACCCCACGGAGCGTTGGGCGACCGAGGAGCTGAGGCGGCTTTCCGAGCTCGGCTTGCGCCGGCATCTGGAGCCGCTTCAGTCCGCGCAAGGGCCGGTGATTCGCATCGCGGGCAAGGAGCTGATCAACTTCTCGTCCAACGATTACCTCGGGCTGGCCGGCGACGTTCGCCTGGCGCAGGCCGCGGTGGTGGGTCTGCGCGAACGGGGCGTCGGCGCCGGCGCTTCGCGGCTGCTCGTCGGCGACAGCGATGCGCACCATGCTCTGGAGCAAAAGCTCGCTGGCTGGATGAACAGCGAGTCGGCGCTGCTCTTCAACACCGGCTACGCCGCCGCCTCTGGAGTTCTGCCCGCGCTCTGCGGCGCCGGCGACGCGATCTTCTCGGACGCGCTCAACCATGCTTCCTGGGTGGACGGGTGCAGACTCTCTCGAGCCACCATCGCGGTGTATCCCCACCTCGATCTGGCGGCGCTCGATCGATTGCTGCGTTCGACGGTGGGGCGGCGACGGTTGGTTTGCACCGAAGCCGTCTTTTCGATGGATGGCGATCGCGCGCCGTTAGCGGAGATGGTCGATCTATGCCGGCGCCATGGCGCGGCGCTGCTGGTGGACGAGGCGCACGCGCTCGGGGTGCTGGGTGCCCACGGCGCCGGCTTGTGCGAGGAGCTCGGACTCGGCGACGAGGTAGACCTGCGGGTGGGAACGTTGGGCAAGGCGCTGGGCGTATTCGGGGCCTTCGCGGCGACCTCTCGAGCGGTGGCGGATCTGTTGGTGAACCGAGTCCGGCCGTTGATCTTCTCCACCTCGCTGCCACCGGCGCTCTGCGCCGCTGCCGGATGCGCGATCGACATCGCGGCAGACGAGCCGCAGCTGCGGTCGCGACTTGGGCGCCATGTTCAGCGATTTTGCGATGGTCTGCGGGCGCTCGGGATTCCCGCCCGGCCCGACTCGGCGATCTTCCCGGTTCTGCTCGGCGAGCCTGACCAGGCGCTCCAGGCGGAACAGCGGCT
>WNEZ01002032.1_pt1 | contig 17170 bp, 17 predicted proteins | sample 5400521 | NCBI WGS metagenome assembly WNEZ01 (sample SAMN13153339, study PRJNA577476) | soil metagenome | isolation source: 120 cm saprolite under Douglas fir tree site 2 hole 1 replicate 1 | place: USA:California | collected 2015-04-18
CGCGCTCATGGATTTCAAGACCGCCAGTTCCAACCACTCCCACCAACACGCCAGCGGTTTCTCCGGTGCCGACATTCCGCAACAAGGCGGCGAGGTCGCTGCAGGCATAGAGACCGCAGCTACAGCGCCGCCCTGGAGGCAGGTGATGCCTGCCCGCTTCGCATGCGGCGCGATTCCAACCCGGCCTCCAGTGATATTCGTGGCCGATGCCGACGCCGCACAGCACCGGCTTGTCCTCCTGCTCATCAATGCGACAAAGTCGGTAACCAGCAACCTGTTCGCCCGAACCTCGTCGTGGTCGGAATAGGGATCCCCAGACAGTGAGATCGAGGCTCACGCCGATTCCACCTCGACTGCGACATAGCGCGCCGCGTGGCCCCGACCACCGGTTCCCAAATGACCGGTTATGTCGCGTGCCAATCCATGGTCGACTAGGTCGTGGAGCACTTTGCGCGTCTTCGCTTCCTTGAAGCCGGTGCGCTCAGAGACCTTTTCCCAGGTCAGAGCCTCGTTGGGGTGCGTGGGGAGTATCTCCAGCACTTCGGCCTGCGCCGTCGTCAAGGTCAGTTCGTTGGGCGCGTCCTCAATGCTGAAGGTCGAACCGGTTTTTCGGACAGCGAAGGGCGGCGGTGTCTCGGCCAGCATGCGGCTCTTCCGGTCGACGATCCGCAAATCATCCCCCGCCTCGACGTAGGTGATCAATGTGTCAACGCCAGCCCCGAAGGCATGGCTACCTTCAAGCTCGCCCTTCTTCGTCAAGTGGGCAAGCAAAATCAAGGTCTTGCCGCTCGCGCAGAGGGTCACCCAGGGCTTAAGACCCTCGACGACCTGGTCGCGGCTCGCCAAGCTAATCCCAAGCAGCCAAGTAACCGTGTCTAGGACGACGATGTCCTCGGACCCGTGTGCAGCCCGACGGCGCAGTTTGTCAGGCTCCTGACCGAGCGCCTCGACTATCTGAAAGTGGCCGCCGCCTTTCTCGATGCCCAGCGGTTCGAGTTGACGACGCCATACTCGCCGCCACTCCTCCGACAAGTACAAAACCCGATGTCCATCCAGGACCCAGTTGTGGCAGAGGTGGCGGACGAGCGTACTTTTTCCGCCTTTCTCTCGCGCGGCCAGCAAAGTTGAAGTGCCCTCAAAGATCACGTCATCGCGGCCAAGAACAGGCAGGGGCCGGTCCTCGAACGTCATCCCGAACAGGTCGTCGACCGAGAACTCGCCAGGCAGCGGGGAAAGGTTCAAAACTCTCGCGCGCCGTGGGCGTGGCGAGGTTTCTAGCTTTCCGTCTTCGGGTCCGAGCGTCGCTTCCAAGATCGTGGCTTACGGTACCGGCAGCCTCTCGATCTTGTCAATGACTCTATAAAAATACCACACTACGCCACACTACGCCTCACTTCGTATTAAGTGTCGCATAGTGTGATATCAGTGCTGTTGATTTCAGGCGAAGACTGTGCTAGCGTTGGGTCGTCTCAACTCGGAAGATGCGGCAAGTGCTGTGTGATCGTTGGCCCCCACGCATCCCAAGCCTCCTTAACGGCTGGTGCTGCACCTGCTAAATCTTTGATCACTTCTATGGCTCCCCTCACCCGGCCGCGGAGCCTGCCGCGATCCTGCGCCGGAACGGTACCGACTTCGGCGAGGAGGGCGACAGCGTCCAGTGCATCTTCGCGCTCGTCCTCAGCGGCCTCATTCGCTGCCTTGATCGCGTTCGTGAGTTCTTGTAACGCCTTGGCAAGGCCCGCGTCGCCCCGCTGATCCACCTGAGCGATTCGGGCATCGGCGCGTTCGATCTGATCGGCCAGATTCACTTGGCCAACGTTCCCCTGGAACGTCACGGTGAGTGCCGTATGCGCTGGCCCGCCCCGAGGTGCAGGCTCCGGATGCCTCGGTTGCGGCTCAGCCGACTCGTACAGTGGGAGGCGCTCGCGCAGGTCAACGAGCTTGCTGATATCGCGCTGCAGATCACGCGCGAGTTCGCGCAGCCGATCCAGATCGGTATCGTGGCCACCAACCACCCCGAAGACGACGCCTTCGTACCAGTCGTGAAGCTCTTTCGTCGTGAAGGCGCGCTCAAGATAGGTCTTGTTGTAGTTGTGCCAGGCCCAAAACTGACTGTTCAGTTCATCGACGCGGCCGGGCTGAGGAAACACATGCACGTCGAACTGCCCCAGTAGTTCGCGGCCCTTCGCAATCCGTTCATCGAGGGCTGCCGCCACGTCGACAAGCGGCTTCGCAAGATACGTTGGGCGGTCGTCGTCGCCGGAATCGTCAATCTTTCTGCGCCTCGGCATTCCTGCGCCAAAGGCTACTCCGGGGGCGACTTACGCGATCCGAACCTTGTACTGCCAATCGACGGAAGGAATCCCTCCCTTCCCGCCAGCCTGATCTGATCAGCCGGCTGGCTCTTCGAATTCACCGCGCATACTGCCGAGCGTCGAAATGGGGCAGTTCTCCGACGATGGCCAATGGTGGTGGAACGGCACGACATGGGTGGCGACGGCTCAGGTCGTGCTGCCTCAGCTCCCGATGACCGGGTTCGAGCAATCCGGAAAGCTAGAGACGGCCCGCGGCCACCTCAGGAAGGGTGGGTGGCTTAACTGGGTGGACGACGCCGGCTCTGCCTGAGCTGGATAGCTTTGATCCCCGCCTCTCTCGTGATGCAGCATGCCATGCACGACTACCGGTTGTGGATACTCGAGCAGCTATCGCTCGCGAGCGGCTACCTCCTTGGTCCAAACGAACCGCTGGCCGGCGAAGCAACCATCATGCCGCCCGAATACATCGGAGACTCATCAAAGCGGGACTTGGCCGTGGTAGTTACGGCGGCACATATCTTGCTCTTTCGAATCGATCTTCTCGATGGGCAACCGCGGTGGGTCGTACTGGTAGCTCGCCCGACTCATGTGACGATGGAGGTGCGCAACTTCGTGGCAAGCGGTTTCTTGGGTTCGGGTCTAACGGTCAGCGCTGGCAGCGCGCAGTGGGTGATCCGCGGAGTCCCGGGCGTGTGGAAGCCGAGGCAGGTGACTGACGCGTGGCGGACGGGCTCTGCTCAGAGGCTGCCCAGGTAGATCGTCACGTTTTCACTGGGGCGACCAGCGCAGCTTTCCACGCCGCAACAATCGGCACAAGTTGCATGACGCGGGCCATTCCCTGAATCGTCCACGACTGGCTGCCATGACGCACGACTATGGTCGGTCGGGCACGCAAGAATTCGCCGGAGGCGCTGATCTGAACATCCCTCGCTCGCGCTGCAAGAGCGATCCAACGTGGTTGGCCGTTCGGCCGATCAAAGGTGCAGAACAAGAACATGCGCGGCGGTGACAACTACCGCAAGATCGCGAACTGGTGCCTGGACCGTAAGAAACGACGGCGGCCTGTAGAGGGTCGTTTCGCCCGAAACCATCGGCTCGTCGGGCCCCAGCAAGTACGCGGTAGCGCTTGTGAGCTGGTCAAGAGTCCACTGCCTGAACTTGCGGAATGCATCGCGCTCGACGAACAGGAACGAGAGACCGACGAAGAACCCTGCAGCAGAGAGTGGCGTGCTGCTTATTCCCAACCAGTCGACGGCCGTGGTAGCCTCGCCCAGCTCATGCCGCTTTTGCATTGACCCCTGCACGGTCTCGGGTTGAGCTGCGAGGAGATCCGGGATCACTACCTGCGACGACGCCATCCATTGGTGGCCATCCCACCACCACTGGCCATCTTCGGAAAACGCGCTCACGGCACGGGCATTATGGGTCGGCAAGCCCAAATTCAGCCACGCGATCCGAATTCGATACTGCCGGTTGACGGAAGGAATCCCTCCCTTCCCGACACTTGAAGTCACGTGCGCGCTCCCGTGGCCGCCTGCGGCCACGCAGCGAGCACTGGCTCGGGCTGGAAGACCGGATTCAAATCTGGCATTCCGTTCACGCTCTCGCTTTTCGGAGCACGATGTTGTCGCGCTCGTCCAACGGTCTTCGACAAGGGAGGATGAAATGTATCGGTACAGGGAGACCCAGCAGGTCATTTACGGGCACTTCAACGAGTTCATAAAGGGTTGGCAGGAGTTGGCGGTGATTTTCCGCAAGAAGGGCTGGCCCGAACCAAGCGTCTGGGCGCCGACGGTGGGAGTCGGTAACGACGCAATCGTCGAGATGGACTATGGCGACCTGGCGTCCTTTCAGAAGACCTACGAAGCGTTCCAGGCGGACGCAGAAGCCATGAAGGTCTATCGGGGAATGGCGGGGATCATCGTCCAGGGTTCTAATCGGAGCGAGATCATCGAGCGCGTGACGAAGCCACTGGCCTGAGATCAGTCGGGGTTGCGCCGGCCTGCTTTGGAGTTATAGACCCGCGCACAATAGGCTCTCGGTGATCCCCTAAATGTGCCGCGTAGTCGTCGGCACTGCCACGTTCCTCCAAGCTTGATGACAGCAACGCAAAGTCGTGCACTGAAACTCCTATTCGCTACATCCGGCGTCATTGTCCTGGCCGCCATTGCGATGTTGGGGGCGATCCGATACACCGCCGCCAATGCGGCTGATGAGACCCGGGCTTGTAACCATGAGCATGAGAACGTTCAACGTGCCCTGTCCGCGTACATGGCTGCCAACAACCTTGCCTCAGTGCCCACGAGCGATGGCACCGATGACATGATTGCGCCGGTACTCCTCTACAACAGGCATCCGACTGCTGCCGACCCGACATTCATCGCGACGTCGCGGACACTGTGGGGCTACGGCTGGAACAGCAAAGGGACGATAACGATCATCGAGACTGGGTCCAGCGGCCACTCCGTCCCTGTTGGCTGCAAACCGGACGACATTTAGTGCCCCGACCGATCGTCAAATTCTGTCCCAGTCCCGCCCCTATAGGACACCTGCCTCAAGACATCGCGGCCTGAATCGACGATCTTCTGAGCTAGATCGATGCATGGCCCGAACGACGGCTGGTGAAATTCCCTCCCTCTAATAGCCCCGCTACCGGTCAACGAGCGCTGCAACCGGCCGCACGTCCGGGGCGCCTAGCCGGCCGCGATAGGTACTGGATGGCGGGACTGGCAGCGGTGCTCGCCGCGACCATCATCGTCGGTGTCGTTTGGATCGCAAACGCGCAGCGCCGGCTGGCCGGCGCGGTTCCCACGACCACCGCGAGCCCGCGGGCAACCGCCGACACCGAGGTGCCCGCTTGGTTTTCGAACCTCCCGTTCAAATGCGTGGGCAGCACGGGTCTCGCAACCGGCCCAGCGCCGGCGCTTGCATATGTGAACGCTGTGCGGGCCGGCACGCAGGCCGGATTTGACCGCGTGACCATTCAGTTCGGCGACCGCCCTCCGGCCAATACCGTCCTCACCTCACAGTCCGGCGCGAAATTCACATCGGGAGCCGGTGGTCAGGCAGTCACTCTCAGCGGTCAGTACGGCGCGGTGGTGACTATGCACAACACCGACAGCCACACCCAGTATGGCGGGCAGACCGATATCAAGACCGGATATCCGGTGGTGCTCGAACTCTACAAGCTCCAGGATTCTCAAGGCACGGTGCAGTGGGCGATTGCTCTCTCGCGAATGCCGTGCTATCGCATGGCCTTTCTGGACAATCCGACCAGACTCGTCATCGACTTTCGGGCAGTCTCAGCCACGACATAGATAGACTCGGATTGTGGGTCCGCGTGTCACCGCCGTCGCGATCGCGGGCATCCTGTTGCTCACAACCTGTACTCGCAACGCCACGCCGCAGGCAAAAGCGAGTCCCAGCGCGATACCAACCCCGACGCCAAGCAAGATTGCGTGGACAGACTGCGGCGGCGGCTTCCAGTGTGGAACGCTCCAGGTCCCGCTGGATTATTCGCATCCAGCGGACGGCACGATCGGCATTGTGATGAACCGCAAACCTGCAACAGACCAGCCCAACCGCATCGGCTCGCTGCTCCTGAACTTCGGTGGCCCGGGAGTGTCAGGCGTGAACGAGCTTCGGGGAGCAGCGATTGTGTTTCGCGCCCTCAACCGTCGATTCGACCTCGTCGGCTTCGATCCACGAGGCGTTGGCGGGAGCGCGCCGCTGCGTTGTCTCGACGGACCTGCTGAGGACGCCTTCAATGCGCTCGACTCAGTGCTCGACGATTCCGCGGAGAAGCAAGCGGCCATCCAGGCCGACAAAGACTTCGCGGCCGGTTGCGCTCAGCGCAGCGCGAAAATCCTGCCGTTCGTCGACACCGTGAGCGCTGCCCGGGATATGGATCTAATGCGAGCCGCACTCGGCGACGCCAAGCTCACTTACCTGGGTTTCTCGTACGGGACGTACCTGGGCGAAACGTACGCGCAACTCTTCCCCACCCACATACGCGCGCTGTCTCTCGACGCGGTGGTCGACCCGTCGATATCACTCAATGACCTGGTGCTCGCTCAGGTGGTCGGCTTCGAACAGAACCTCAAGGCGTTCCTGGCCGATTGCACTGCACGAAGGGCGGCTTCCCCGCCATGCGAGTGGGCTAATGCGGGCGATCCCTACGCGAAGCTCATCGCTTTGATGGATCGTCTGGACAGCAACCCACTTCCGGTCGGCAAAAGGTTGCTGACTCGCGCACTCGCCATGACCGGAGTGCTGTGGAGGGCGTATTACCAGCCCACGTGGCCGATTCTCGAGCAGGAACTCGCCCTGATAGATCGGGGAGACGGAAGCCTGCTGCTAGCCTCCGCGGACGAGTACAACGGGCGCAACCCAGACGGCAGCTACAACAACCAGACGGACGCCCTCAACGCGATCAATTGCCTCGACCACCCAGTGCCAAGCGATATCTCCGCATACGACGCGCTCGGGCCGGCTTTTTCGAAGGCCTCTCCGTTCTTTGGGCCGTGGACCCAGTACTCCAACCTTCTTTGCGCTTACTGGCCGGTGAAACCAACCCAGGCGACGGGACCACTGTCGGTTGAAGGCGCGCCCCCGATCCTGCTGATCGGAGGCACCAACGACCCAGCCACTCCGTACGCGTGGGCGCAGGGGGTCAACCGGCAGCTGGCAGGGTCGGTGCTGCTGACGCGCCAGGGCAACGGCCACGGTTCGTACTTCGTCAGCGCTTGCGCTGCGAGCGCCGAGAACGCATACCTGATCGACCTCAAGCTCCCGGCGCCCAGGACGGTCTGCACCTAGCAACCGGCGGGGGCTGATCAGGCGACCGGGGTTGCGACCTTTGCCCTGCTAAACGTGAGCTCTCCATTCTTGGCATCGACTTCGATGGTGTCGCCATCGGAGAACTTGCCCTCGAGCAGCATCATCGCCAGCGGATCCTGGACCAGACGCTGGATCGTCCGCTTGAGTGGGCGTGCGCCATAGATCGGATCCCAGCCCCCTTGGGCGAGGAGCTTGCGCGCGGGGTCGGTGACCACGAGGTTGGTGTGCCGCTCAGCCAGACGCTTCTCGAGTCGCTGCAGCTGGATGTCGACGATTGCAGTCAATTGGTCCTGCGTCAAAGGCTTGAAGACGATGACCTCGTCGACGCGATTCAAGAACTCGGGCCGGAAGTGGTCGCGCAACACCGCCATAACCGCTTCCCGCACCTCTTCAAACGGGCGTCCGGCCATCTCCTGGATGATCTGGCTGCCCAGGTTCGAGGTCATGATGATCACGGTGTTGCGGAAGTCGACGGTGCGACCCTGTCCATCGGTCAGCCGCCCATCGTCGAGCATCTGCAGCAGGATGTTGAAGACGACAGGGTGTGCCTTCTCGATCTCGTCGAAGAGCACGACGGAGTACGGACGTCGCCGCACCGCTTCCGTGAGCTGGCCGCCCTCGTCGTAGCCGACGTAGCCGGGCGGAGCGCCGATCAAGCGCGCGACGGTGTGCTTCTCCTGGTATTCCGACATGTCGAGACGGATGAGGGCCTGTTCGTTGTCGAACAGGAACTCCGCCAGGGCCCGCGCCAGCTCGGTTTTGCCGACACCTGTCGGGCCAAGGAAGATGAACGATCCGACCGGCCGGTTCGGATCCGACAGACCGGACCGATTCCGTCGCACGGCATTCGCGACCGCGCTGACCGCCTCATCCTGCCCGATGACCCGCTCGTGCAGCCGCTCTTCCATCTTGATGAGCTTGGCGATCTCGCCTTCCATCAGCCGTGACAGGGGGATTCCGGTCCACCGTCCGACGATCTCGGCGATGTCCTCCTCGTCCACCTCTTCCTTGAGCAGAGCGTGTCCGCCCTGAAGCTGGGCCAGGCGTTCCTGCGCGGCCTGAATCTGCTTTTCGATCTCGACGGCCTTGCCGTACCGGAGCTCCGCCGCTTTCGCGAAATCGGCTGCGCGCTCAGCACGATCGGCCTCAGCACGAACCTCTTCCAGCTGGGCCTTCAGGCTGCGGATCCGGCCGATGACTTCCTTCTCCTGCTCCCAGCGTGAGCGCAGCGATGTTCGCTGCTCCGAGAGCTGCGCGAGCTGCTTCTCGAGCGCAGCGAGTCGCTCCTTGGAAACCTTGTCGGTCTCCTTCTTGAGCGCTTCGCGCTCGATCTCGAGCTGCCGGATTTGCCGCTCGATCTCGTCGAGCTCAGCGGGCAAAGAGTCGATTTCGGTGCGCAGCCGAGCCGCAGCCTCGTCGATGAGGTCGATGGCCTTGTCAGGCAGGAAACGGTCGGTGATGTACCTATTCGACAGGACAGCCGCAGCCACGATCGCGGAGTCCTTGATACGCACGCCGTGATGGATCTCGTAGCGCTCGCGCAGGCCGCGGAGGATGCTGATGGTGTCCTCGACCGATGGCTCGCTGACCATGATCGGCTGGAACCGGCGCTCGAGGGCTGCATCTTTCTCGATGTGCTTGCGATATTCGTCGAGCGTGGTCGCGCCTATGGCGCGGAGCTCGCCCCGAGCAAGCATCGGCTTCAACAGGTTGGCCGCGTCGATGGCGCCTTCGGCGGCGCCGGCGCCGACCAGTGTGTGCAGCTCGTCGATGAACAGGACGATCTGGCCGTTGGAAGCCTCGATCTCTTTCAGGACCGCCTTCAGCCGGTCTTCGAACTCGCCGCGGTACTTCGTCCCGGCAACAAGCGCGCCCAGGTCCAAGGCAATCACCTTCTTACCCTTCAGGCCTTCGGGCACGTCGCCCACGGCGATTCGCTGGGCGAGGCCCTCGGCGATGGCGGTCTTGCCGACGCCGGGTTCCCCGATGAGGACCGGATTGTTCTTGGTGCGGCGGGAGAGCACCTGGATGACGCGCCGGATCTCTTCGTCACGACCGATGACCGGATCGAGCTTGTCCTCGGCAGCAAGCTTGGTCAGGTCGCGGCCGTACTTCTCGAGCGCCTGGTACTTGGACTCGGGGTTCTGATCGGTGACGCGCTGGCTGCCGCGGATCTGACGCAGCGCCCTGAGCAGCGCGTCGTGACGTGCACCGGCATCTCTCAGCGCTTTGTGGTCGGCGAGGGCTAGCAGCAGGTGTTCGGTCGAGATGTACTCGTCCTTGAGCTTGTCAGCCTCCTGCTCGGCCTGGTCGAGGGCCTTCTGGAGGGCTGAGCTGAGGTAGGGCTGACCGCCGCCGCTTACCTTGGGGAAGCGCTCGACGACGGAGACCAGCGCGGGCTCAAGCGCCTGGACGGAAACGCCGGCACGCTCGAGCAGCGTGCGACCAACACCGCCCTCCTGGCCGATGAGCGCCAGAATCAGGTGCTCGGGCTCGATGGCCTGCTGGCCGAGGGTGCGCGCAAGGTCAGCAGCCGCTTGGAGAGCCTCCTGAGCCTTCTCGGTGAGTTTTTCCAACTTCATGTTTTGTTGCTACCCCCCACCTCCGGTCGTCAAACCGGCGGCCGTATCTTGGCTACATGCCCGAGTTGCCCGAGCTGGAAGCCCTGCGGATTCGCCTCAGCCCGCGCCTCGAAGGCCGGCTGATCACAGCCGCGACGGTGAACCAGAAAAAGGCCCATATGCTCAGATACCCCGTGGAGCACTTTGCGAACGAACTCCCCGCGCGTCGCATCGTCTCACTTACGCGGCGAGGCAAACACCTGGTCTTCGCCACGGAGCTCGGCGGCGGCGGCTCCGAGCGATGGCTCGTTGTTAACCCGATGCTCGGCGGGCGGTTCCAGGTGGCCGACGGCGACACGCCGGTGCCGGCGACGGAGGTGTTCACGATCCGAATCGAGGGTCGCCAGGAGCTGCGCTACCTCGATTTCCGCGACATGGGACGGATCTATTGGGTGGTCGATCTTGCGGAAGAGGTGCCCGGGTGGGCGGAGTTGGGACCGGAGGCCGATTCGGTGCCGGCGATGGGCATCGACGCCTACCGAAAGCGCCTGCGGCGCTTTCGCGACGAGCTTAAAGACCTGCTGCGCAACCAGGAGTTCCTAGCCGGGATCGGCAACGCGTACTCGGACGAGATCCTGTTCGAGGCGCGGCTGTTGCCCTTGCGGCGGCGGGCGTCGCTCAAGCCGGCGGAGGAGGAGGCGTTGTTCGCCGCGATTCCTTCCGTCCTTTCACGTGCTGTGGAGGCGATCCTAGCCAATCCGAACTACGAGGAGTCGAAACAGGATCGATCCTTCATGTCGGTGCACATGAAGGGTGGCAAGACGTGCCCGCGCTGCGGGCATCGGATCAGCCAGCTGGGGTCGAACCGGGAGCCGCTGAACTTCTGCCGGGGCTGCCAGCTCTAAAAGGCACACCTTTGGCGGGCCCTCCCTACCGTTTTGGCCCCCTCCCCCGGCCCAACTCACCTGTCGCCCTCGACCTTAATAGGACGCGGCGAGGGCTGCAACCCAGGCTGTTAAGACCGGCGGGGCAAGTTCACCGCGATGGATTCGAGCAGGCGCTGGGAGGCGAGAGCAATCTCGTCCACCGCCCCTTCGAACGCCACCTGATGCTTGCCCGAGGGCTCGCGAAAACCGCTCACCTTGCGCACGAACTGGCGCGCGGCGGCGCGGATCTCGTCCTCGCTGGCGACGACCTCGGCCTGGCGCAGAGTCTTGATGCTTCGGCACACACGACAACGATACGAGAGCGAGCACCAGCTACCGCCGCCGATGCGGTGGCAGCTCCGGCAGCTCGGGCGGCGCCAGACGCCCCGGATCCAGCCCCGCGCGCTTGAGCATCGCCGCGGCCAGCCGTTCATACCGCCGTTCTGCGATGTCGCCCACGGGATCCGCGCTCGCGGACATCAGCTGCCGGAAGCTCAGCGTGGAGACCGCGCGATATGCGAGAACGGCACGCGCCTGGTCCGCCCGTCCCGTCATCGAGGCAATGCGCACAAACGCGAGCGCGGACCCGATCTCGCGCATGTCGCGCCACCGCCACGCCCCATAGGGCAGCAGGAACAAAAGGATGGGTGGCAGCGCCACCAGCAGCGCCAGCACGACAGCGACCTGGATGATGGCGTCGTGGACCTGGTGGCCTGCTGACACCAGCGGATCACCTGAGTATTTGCGCAGGCCATCGGCGATGTTGATCAGGAATTGCGTCACGCCCGGTATGCCGCCGGGGACCGCGTTGCGAAACTGAGTCAGCCACCCGTTGAAGGTGTTTCCAGTGCTCGTAAGCCCGTCAGCGATCACCTCTAGGCCCAGCACGGTCTTGTAGACCAGCCACCCCAGAACCACCCATCCGATCGTCCAGCCGATGGCGGTGAGGTCGGCCAGACCGCGAAGCACGGCCGGGACCGGGCGATCCGGATAGACCTTGATCATGGGCGGGAAGATAAGGCACTTCCACACCAAAACGCGCACTTTTGGATTCGGACGTGACAGCCTCCTTTTGATTCGCCGTATGGCGTTGACCCTTTCATCGCTTTGTGATGGGAGATACGAGCTACCCTCCGGCAACGGACCGTAAGGAAGGGGGGCTCGCCCGATCTCACGATTGACACCGGCGAGGCGTAATCGCCTAATTACGTACCAGGCTGGCCGGGAGTCAGCGAGATTCAGGAGCGTGTGGAGAAATGAATCGAATCAGTCTTGTGGTCACCTGCCTATTCCTGGTGGTCGCCTGCGGGTCCGGGGGCGGAACCACCACTCAGTCGGGAACGCCCAAACACGGCGGGACCGCCACGATCGCTCTCGAGAGCGAGCTGCGCACCCTTGATCCGCTCGATTCCTCGCTGCTCGTGGAGCGCGAGATCTTCTACAACATGTACGACTCGCTCTTCACAATCGACCCCACCCTCACGATCAAGCCGGGTTTGGTGAAGTCCTGGGACGCCTCTGATCCCACCAACTACAAATTCACGCTTCAGTCCGGGGTCAAATATGCGGACGGAACGTCCTTCAATGCCCAGTCGGTGAAGGACAACATCACCCGTTACAAGACCGGCGCCAACTCTCGACGCAAGTCGGATCTCAAAAGCATCGCCAGCGTCGACGTGGTCGACGATACGCACGTCAACCTGCACTTGGCGACGCGGGACGCGACTCTGCTCGCAACACTGGTCGACCGCGCGGGAATGATGCTTTCCATCGATGCGGTTCAAAAAGGGGGCCTAAACTTTTCGATCGCGCCAACCGGAGCCGGCAGTGGACCCTTTCAGTTCGTCGAGTGGAAGCGGAATGACCACTTAACGTTGAAGAGGAACCCGAGCTACTGGAAAAGCGGCCTTCCTTACCTGGACGGGCTCACCTACCGCGCCATCCCAGACGTCAATGCGATCCTCGCCGCGCTGAAGACCGGCGACATTGACATCGCCCGGGTGATCGCCGCCAAGGATGTCGCCGGTATCAAGGCGGATTCCAGCTTCACCTACCGTGACACTCCCGCGCTCGGTTTCAACGGATTCGAGCTCAACACGGGGACGGCGCCGTTCAATGACCCGGCGAAGCGGAAGGCGGTGGCACTGGCGATCGACAGGTACGCGATCCTGAAGAACATCGATTTCAACATCGGGGTCGTCGGCCACGGCCCGATCCCGCCGTCCAGCTGGGCCTTCGACGCGGGCGAAAAAATCTACGACCATGCCGACGCGGCGGCGGCCAAAAGCGCCGCCACCGGGTTCACCTTCGCGTACAAGACGACCTCTGACCCTGTCAACCAACAACTGGCCCAGCTGATGCAGTCGGAGCTTGCCGCTGCCGGCATCACCATGACGATCCAGACAGAGGAGTTCGCCACGTACCAGCAGGAGTGCGCCAATCACCAGTTCCAGGCCTGCGGCGTCAACTGGTCAGGAAGGATTGACCCTGACGGCAACACGTACGCCTGGTGGCACACCGGCGGTGACTTCAACGACAGCCTGTACAGCAACTCGCAGGTCGACGGCTGGCTGGAAGACGCTCGCACCACCACGGACCAAGGCAAGCGCAAGCAGGACTACGACAACGCCCAGAAGCAGATCGTTGCCGACGCGCCCTATGTCTTCAGCGTCTTCGGCGTCAGCGCCCAGATCTCCAGCAACAGGGTCCAGGGCTTCACTTTGTATCCCGACCTGATGATTCGGATGGCGGAGGTCTGGAAGAGCTAGCGGCTCACGGCCGTTGCAACCCAATAGATTGATGCCGGGGACCAGACCGGCATGATGACCTACGTTCTGCGCCGGCTGCTGCTGATGCTGCCGGTCGCCTTTCTTGTGACAGTCGGCGTATTCATGCTCATCCACCTCACTCCAGGGGACCCTGCATTGATCCTTCTTGGCGAGGACCGTTCGCCGCAAGCGATCGCCGCCATCCACCAGCAGCTTGGCCTCGACAAGCCGATCTACGTTCAGTACGCAATCTGGGTTGGCCGTCTTGCCCACGGCGACTTCGGGCGCTCAATCACAACGCACGAGGCTGTGTCGGCGGCGATCGCCGATCGGCTGCCGGCTACCCTCGAGCTGGGCATAGTGGCGCTGGTGTGGTCGTTGCTCCTCGCCATCCCGCTCGGGACGATCGCGGCCGTCCGCAGAGGTTCTTTGGCCGACTACCTTGCCACCGGGATCACCATCGCCGGCGTCTCACTCCCGAACTTTTTCATCGGGGTTGTCCTGATCTTCGTGTTGTCGGTCTCGCTGCGACTGTTTCCTTTTGGCGGCTATGTCCCCTTGAGCCGCGATCCCATCGAGAGTCTCCGTCACGTCGTCCTGCCGGCCATCGCCTTGGGCACGGCCGGCGCGGCGATCAACATGCGCTTCACGCGATCCTCGATGATCGAGGTCCTCAAGAACGACTATGTGCGCACGGCGTGGGCAAAGGGAGCGTCGTGGCGCCGCGTGGTCTTCATCCACGCGCTGAAAAACGCCCTCATCCCAGTCGTGACCATCGTTGGCCTCCAGATCGGCGGCATCATCGAGGGCGCCGTCGTGACCGAAACCGTGTTCACATGGCCGGGCGTAGGGCGCCTGGTGGTGGAGTCGATCTCCGACCGCGACTACACCGTCGTGCAGGGAATCGTGCTCCTCGCGGCCTTTTCGTACATGTTCGCCAACCTGCTGGTCGACCTCGTGTATGGATGGCTGGACCCCAGGATCTCTTACGCATGACGCGGGGATCGCTCCGATGAGCAACGCACCGGCGCTGATCGCCGCCGACCAGCCGATTCGCACGACAAGGCTCGGCGGGCTCTCGCTCGCCCGCGATCATCCGCGGCTGGCTGCGGCGGCGGCGTTCGTGGTCCTCCTCTTCCTTGTCGCGCTGATCGCGCCGATCGTCGCGCCCCACGACCCGCTGGCGGTCAATCCTGATCGTGCCTACCTTCCGCCGCTGAGTCCTGGCTACCTATTGGGCACGGACGAGCTGGGGCGAGACCTCTTCAGCCGCGTGCTGTGGGGAGCTCGAGTCTCGCTGCCGGTCGCGTTCGTGGCGGTCGCCGTCGGCCTCGTCGCCGGCGGCATCATCGGCCTGCTGAGCGGCTATGCGGGAGGTCCAACCGACCTCCTGCTGATGCGATTCATCGACGCCCTGCTCGCGTTTCCGGGCCTCATCCTCGCGATCGCGCTTGTGGCAGCACTTGGTCCTGGCCTGCGCAACGCGATGATCGCCATCGGCATCGTTGCCGTCCCGACCTACGCCCGGCTGGTACGCGCCCAAGTCCTTCAGCTGAAGAACATGGAGTTCGTCACAGCCACGCGCTCCCTGGGAGCGGGGCCCTTGCGGCTGGTGCTCCGCCACCTGCTGCCGAACCTCCTCAACCCGGTCATCGTGCAGGTCTCGCTCTCTGCCGGGTTTGCCATCCTGGCCGAGGCGACGCTTTCATTCCTCGGTCTTGGCGCGCAGGTGCCCACTCCGGACTGGGGTCAGATGATCAACTCCGGCCGAACGTTCCTGAACAACGACGCGTGGCTGGCGATCGTGCCTGGCGCGGCGATCTCGGTGACCGTCTTCAGCTTCAACTGGCTCGGCGACTCGCTGCGCGACGCGCTCGACCCGAGGCTTCGCTCGTAACGGTTCTCTATCGGCCCACCGCGTAGCCTTGGCCGCCGCGAGCGCTCGCCGCGGCCGATATGAAACCCGAGTCGGGATCCCGGCCGACGGCGCAAAGGCGACCCAGCGACCACGGACCCATCTCCACCACCTCGTGTCCACGCCGGCGCAGATCATCGGAGACGCGACTGTCGATTCGTGACTCGACGTGAACGCGACCCGGGTGCGCGTCGTGTGGCGCAAAGGAGCTCGGGAAATGCGCCGTGTGGAACATAGGCGCGTCGATCGCCGCCTGAAGGTCGTGCTCGAACACGACGTGGGCCAGGAAGAACTCGAGCGACCACTGATCTTGTTGATCGCCACCCGGGGTCCCAAACGCGATCCTCGGCTCGCTATCACGCAGCGCCAGCGACGGACTCAGAGTCGTCCTGGGTCGTTTGCCGCCCTGGATGTGGTTTGGATGGTCGGGATCGAGGTTGAACATCTGAGCCCGAGTGCCGAGACAGAAACCCAGCCCGTCGATAACGGGAGAGCTCTGCAGCCAGCCTCCACTTGGCGTGCAGCTGACCATGTTCCCTTGGCGATCCGCGACCGCAACATAGACGGTATCGCCTCGCACTTCGCCGACGCCCTGAGCACCCGTGCCGGTCCAGTGGCCGTCAGCGACGGCCTGTGGCACGCGGCGCGGAAGTCGTGGGCTACGACCACCAACCTCGCCTGGTATTAGCTCGAGCGAAGCGCGCCGGCCGACAAGCTCCCGCCGGGAGCGCGCATAGTCGCGAGCAAGCAGGCCGTCGAGATCCACGTCCACGAACTCGGGATCCCCATACCAGGCCTCGCGGTCGGCGAATGCGAGCTTGGCGCATTCGACCACCGTGTGGATGTGGTCTGCGGACAGGAAACCGGCCTTGGCGAGATCGACCCCCTCGAGCAGGCGCAGCTGCTGCAAAAAGACTGGACCCTGGCTCCAGGGCCCGCATTTGGCCACGGTCCAACCCGCGAAGTCGACCGAGACGGCTGCTTCGCGGCCGGCCTTGAAACCCGCCATGTCGGCGCCGGTCAGAAGGCCTGGGTGGAGAGTTCCAGTGCTGTCCATGAGCTCGGTCCGGCAGTGTCCCTCGACAGCGTCGGCGACGAACCCGGAGTAGAAAGCGTTGAGCGCAGCCTCAAGCTGCTGCTCGCGGCCACCACCTGCGGCATTCGCCTCGCTCACCAGCCGCTTGTAGGTGGCAGCGAGATCCGGGTTGCGAAACCGTCCTCCCGCGGTCGGCACGCCGTGCCGCAGGTAGACGGCCGCCGAAGTCGGCCAATGGTCGCGGAAGAGCCCCTCCATGGCGGCGATCACATCGGCAATCCGTGGCACAAGGGGGTAACCCGCTTCGGAGTATTCGATCGCAAACTGCAAAACGTCCTCGAGCCGCCGCGTCCCGTGATCCCGAAGCAGCGCCACCCAGCCGGCAAACGCGCCTGGCACGCACGCGGCCAGCAAGCCAGTGCCGGGAACCTCATCAACGCCCATCGACCTCATCCGCTCGATGCTGGCGGCCCCCGGGGCCGGGCCTTGACCGCATATCACCTCAACTCGACGCCGGGACGCGTCCCACAGCACGATCGGGACCTCACCGCCAAGGCCGTTGAGATGAGGCTCCACAACCTGAAGCACGAATCCGGCGGCGACAGCGGCGTCGAATGCGTTGCCGCCGGTTTCCAGAACCGCGATTCCACATTGGGTGGCCAGCCAGTGCGTGGAGCTCACCATTCCAAACGTGCCTTTGAGATCGGGCCGCGTCGTGAACGAGTCTTCAGGACCGCTCATCAGACGTTGTTTGTACACCGGAATCGCTGAATCCTGACGGGAGTCCCGGCGCTAGCCGTCGATCGCGAA
>WNEZ01006052.1_pt1 | contig 17155 bp, 18 predicted proteins | sample 5400521 | NCBI WGS metagenome assembly WNEZ01 (sample SAMN13153339, study PRJNA577476) | soil metagenome | isolation source: 120 cm saprolite under Douglas fir tree site 2 hole 1 replicate 1 | place: USA:California | collected 2015-04-18
TCATGCAAGCACCTGGTGGCGCAGAAGAAGATACCGAGGGCGGCTTCACCCACGGCGGGTGGACAGGGCCGTTCTGGCACGATGACATTGGCGCGCACTTCTTTGAGGCCATGAGCCAAAGTGACGCGCTGCTTCTGGGCCGCAAAACATGGCAGATCCACGGCGGGGCATTTGAACCAATGCCAGCCGGTGACCCTTTTGGCGATGTCATGAACACCATGCCGAAGTACGTTGTTTCCACCACACTGACAACGGCCTCGGCCTGGCGCAACTCCACCTTGATTAGCAGCAATGTGGTCGAGGAAGTACGCACCTTGAAAGCACAGCCCGGCAAGAACATCGTCATCGATGGCAGCAGCGTGCTAGTTCATACCTTGGCCGAGCACGATCTGATTGACGAATATAGCCTGCTTGTTTACCCGGTTGTGCTCGGCAGTGGCAAGAAGCTTTTTCCTGAGGGGCTGCGCGTGAATCTGCGCCTGATCGAATCCAGGCCATTCCCATCAGGCGTTGTGCTCATGCGCTACGCACGCACATGATGGGCCTACAAAGAGGAAATCTCGCGGAAGGATCAGAGACACCAGTGTCGTCACTTGTATTGTATTCTCACTTCTCCCGAACCCCGTGAAGTGGAAGGAGTTCGCGCGAACGCCCCTCTTTTTCCGCAAAGGCCAATGGCACGGCTGATTGGCAAGAAACGAAGCAGTCTGTTGAAAAAGTCTACAATGGATGAGCATATCTTACGACCATGCTGCCATTTACGCTCTAATTTTGCGCGCCAAGGGTAAAATGATGAGATTACTTGGACTTTTTCGACAGGCTGGAAGGTTTTTGAAACACACCTCATCTACAACACCGTGATACCTCTTTCGCAGTACTCGCCCCAATTTCCAGATAACGAGAGCTGGAAGGCAGGTCTGGAGCGAATTCCCTACAGATGCCAGACCTGATTCCCAACATTCGCGCCGAATTCCCAGGTTTCACCTCAATATCGATTCACTTTTCACCCAATTTACCACTTGAGCATTGTGAGGTCTTTGGTAAATGGGCTGAAGGTTCGACGAAATCAGGCTCAATGATCGAAAATCAGGCCGAATTTTCGAACAAGCCAGAACCTCCGTGATGAGTACCGCTCCCAGAGCGGAGTATGCCAGGGAACGAATGGAAATTCGTCACACATCTTTTCTGCTGAAAATGGCCTGTTATTATGAAACGAGCCAGGGTGTGGAAGTTGTGTCGAACCTTCGTCCACAAAAGATTTTGGCTGAAGGTTCGACACATAGGCGGTCCACGCTCGATTTTCGTCGAACCTTCAGCCTATTTACCAGTCTTTCGATATACTCAGGCTTGTGCCTGAAGTTCCGACACCAGTAGAATCAGGAACTTGATGCTTCATCTGTGATCTGAAACCGCCTCTTACTTTGCGGTTGATAGCAGATTCCGTAGCATTGGGCCGTATACTGTGAAAAGCACGATAGAGATATCATTTAGAATATCCGTTGGAAGCGAGAGAGCAAAAAGGAGGCGTACATGCCACAACGCCCAGAAGTAAAAGTCGGTGTCGTCATTAGATACGAGCATCAAGTCTTTCTTATCAGGCGTAAAAATCCGCATGGAGAAGAAACGTGGTCAGTACCGGGAGATGCATTAGCATATGATGAGTCGCCTCAGGAGTGCGCCACGCGTAAAACCCTGGAAGAGACTGGCATTACGATTACTGATGCTACTTTTCTTACGATTACCAACGATATTTTTGAAAATGAAGGGCGACATGATGTCACGATCTGGATCGAGGGAAAATATGTTTCAGGGGAGCCGTGGTTAGATCCTTGCAGTGAGATCTCGGCTTGTGGTTGGTTTCCCTGGAGTGTCTTGCCCACACCACTTTCTCTTTCATTCAAGAACTTTCTCGCGCAAGGGTTTCCCTGGAGTAAAGAGGATTGGACATTGGAAATCGGTCGTGAACATCTGGAGATATTGCGTGCTGATCTGCCCCGCCTCCTTACCTGACAGCCAGGAATCATTTTAGGAACTTAGTGCTCTTTCTACCGTTCATAACTGCTACTCTGCCCCTGGTGTACTGTTTATCCAACTCGTAGACTTTTTGGGATCATTCCATCGAGGAGCAGAGAGCCTCAAGATACCTCCGCGAGTCTACGGATTGGGTAAACAATACACGTTCTAGCAGCTTGCCTGACATTGGACCTTTGTGCATCGCGTCCATATGGCATATGAGTCATCCGGCTTGTGTGCTGCCGGGTCAGACCAGCACAACAATCCACCTTTTCCCTGGCGCTTCCCGTCTTTCTTCCAGGTGCTTCCCGTCTGCCCCGGCTATACTACTGGTGATCGTGACCTCGCAAGGCTGATGGTCGCGCAGTTCAGGATTCGATTCGCATGCAGGCGGAGACGCGCGAGAAAAGACCATGCCAATGCTCAGACTGATACTTGACCCCGAAGGTGCTGCGGTCGATGTGGATGATGTGATGCTCATTGGTGCCTGTGCCAGGCAGCTTGCCGCTCAACTCGGCTATCCTCTGTCGGATAGCTCTGGCACGTCTGTAATCTATCAGCTTCGTCTCACCAGCGGAGGTAGGTCGCTCCCAAACGATCAGCGGTTTCGAAACCTCCTGCTTGCCTCGGGGACGCGCCTCGCGCTGGTGTCAGCGACAGCCAGTGCTCCAACTAGGCCTGTACAGGCCGCCGACCTTCCAGCCGCCACCCAGCTCACCCAGCGCACTCGACGCCGATGGAGTCGGCGAGCGTTCCTTACAACAGGAACACTTGCCGCATTTGCGCTTACTGGCTTGGGAACGGGCCTGACCGTGGCGCTGGCACAGCGGTACCTGGGCGCGAGGAGAACTTCCGCTGCTCCACTCGTTTCGCCCACAGCGTCCTCAACGACTGCGCCGCGCATCGTCTCCGCGACCCAGGCGTTGACCTTTGCAAGCCATCAGCAGACCGTGCGCGTCGTCGCCTGGTCGCCCGATGGGCGGTATCTCGCCTCCGGAGGAGACGATGGCCAGCTCCTGGTCTGGCGAACCGATGGGGTGGTCTGGCAGCGCTTTCACCACCCAGCGGCCGTCACCGCTCTTGCGTGGTCACCTGAAAGTGGACGACTGGCGACGGGGGCAGCCAACCAGGTAACCTTCCTCACAGCGCTCACAGACACGGTACTGGCTCGCTCAACGCATGACCACGTCTCGACCGTGACCGGGCTTGCCTGGACCGCGCACAACCAGCAGCAGGTGGTCTCAGGTGCGCTGGATCAGCGTGCCATCGTCTGGCAGACCACGCAGTATCAGCCACAGACCATCTTTACCCGCCATACTGCACCGATTGAGAGTGTCACCTGGGCAGGCGATGGTCAAATGATCGCGTCCTCTTCGCACGGCGGCGTTGTGCGTGTGTGGAGCGCCGAAAGCGGGCAAGAAGTACACCCACTCTACCAGGACGCCCGTCTTCCCATGCGTGCTGCCGCCTTCGCTCCCATTGGTTTGCAGCTAGGGGTTGGCGGCGATGATGGCGTGATCCGCCTCTGGCAGGGCCTGCTGTGTCAGCATACCGGGGCGGGCAACGGGGAGCCAATCTGCCTGGATGTGCCCTATCGGTTGCAGACCTCGCGCAGCCCCATCCGTTCGCTGGCCTGGTCGCCTGATGCCCGTTACCTGGCAAGTAGTGGCGATGATGGCACCTTTTCGATCTGGGATCCTGCCCAGGCCCAGGAGCTGTTGCTCACCATGCCGGTCCAGCCGGGGAGCGCCATACATAGTCTAGCCTGGTCGCCCGCTGGGAATCAACTTGCGACAGCATCGGGGAAGACGGTCATTGTGTGGAACCTGCATGCCGCCTGACCGGGAACAATCACACGCAGAAAAGGAAGGGCGACGACGACAAGTGTCGCCCCTCTTCTGATCCCGTCCTGGCCCGGCCGTCTTCAACTCCCCGTTACCGTGCTCACCTGGATGGTGGAAAGCCTCTGCAGCTCGTCGTGAATCTGGGTGACACCTCCCTGTACGCTGCCCGTTGCCGGGTCAGGCTGACCGACGAAGGCGTCATTGGCATTCGTATCCATGTCGTTCAGCAGCGAGAGGGCCTGGGGCGCGAGGAGCACTGCATCACTCATCTTCGCGAGCAGGGCCGCGTCACCGCGTACCTTCCACAGGAGCGAAGTCACCGCAATCAGCATGGCATCTATCTTGGTGGCGAACCGCTTCTGATCTGCCGTCGCGCCTGGTGAGTGACTATATCCCACCAGGTGGAGATCGATGTGCGCCAGGTACCCCGGTGGATTTTGTCCCTGCTCAAATTCCAACAGGCCGATACGCCCGGCTTTGGGATCGACGAGGGAAGGCGTATCGGGGGGGACATCACGCCAAACGAAAGTCGCTCCATCCAGGTAATCGAGGACCCGGTCGATCTGGCGGCGCATCAGCGCAAGCGAAGCTTGCCCACCGGCCCAGTCGTCGCGAGCTGCGCTGGACCACTCCAGGATCTTGCCAGCGTTGCGGTACAGCCAGATATCGAGGCCACCCGACAGGCCGATGCGTTCAAGGGTGGGGTCTTTCGCCAGCAGATGTCGCAGGTGTGAAAGCAGGCTGTAATGGTTCGCGTCGCCCGGCGTGGGAGTATCAGGAATACTCCCCACGTAGCGCCAGGTGGCAGGGTCAAGCGAGGGAATGATGGGCTCCTCGTTTGCAGCCTGCTCGGTCACCAGGAAGCGGCTGTACGTTACTAGCAAATTCGTATGATTGGGGGAGGTATAGGTGAGCTGTGCTGAGCCCCCGAGAATCTGAAGCGTGCCCAGGAAGACCGGCTGCTGTTCATTGTGTGACGCATCCGGCAGCAGCCAGGCGTAGTCGCTCTTGCCAGGGGCAGGAGGCGTGAGCCCGCTCAGATCGAGATGCACCACATCGTTGAGGCCCTCTGAACTGGTCGGATTGAGTTGCCCACTACTCGTGAAGACGATGTGCCCAACTATGCTGGCCGCCGTCACCGGGTGCGATGTGGTGGCGAGTTGGCCAGGCTGTGCCAGCAAGATGGGCAGGAGGAGCGCACTCGCCGCCAGCAGAAGCGAGACAACCACGGCGATGAGCGTGAACTGCTTTTTTCCTGGTTGTCGTATGGAGGAAAGCGGGGAAACGCCTGGAGGAAGTTGCGTCTCATGTGGGAGCCGCGATTCCTCTCCTTGCTGTTCGCGACCGTTCTCTTCGGATGCTGCCAACCGCTCGTCTTGCTCATCTGCGAAAGAGGAATTATTCTGCATGGTACCTTTCCTTTTGCTTGTACCGTTGGAATACCTCTGGAGAAGTTTGCTGCTCGCGTTACATGGAGGAAGCTGCGAAGGCCCGTTCAGGATTCATCAGTTGAATGGGTTCATTTGCACCTGGAGTGCGCTGAGCCTCCCGGGTGCCAACAGCGAACAGAGCTGCTCTCCAAGAGTAACAGTAGGAAGAAGATGAGAGGGCGATGAGCGTCTATCTCATTACCCTTCAGCGTAGAGCAGACCGCACGCAAAAAAGCATGGAAGTTGTGTTCTGAACGCAGCTAGCTCGTTTGCATGGCATGTGGGTATGCCGCTGTGCCTCTGTCCGCGCACGATGCAGACAGGACGATGGTGCAAACGGCGTCTTGCTCTACCAAGGCATGTAGAATGCCGGTAATAAAGCTCAAATGTAGCGACAAGCGATTGCCGATTGCTACTGTAACACAAGAGCCAAGCGTTTGTCAATCGCAGGTGATACCAAATCGCATTCTAAATAGTAACATTGAGATGAGGAAAACTCATCATGGAACGCAGCCGTTCTTTGTCCTCAGTCAGCTCATTGAGACCCTGACAGAGAACTTCAACCAAAGAATCAAGAGATGAGAAGAGCCGATTGTGCAGATATTTCTCGCGCAGTTCCTCCCACAAGTGCTCAACAGGGTTCACTTCTGGACTGTAAGCAGGTTGCTCAATCAGGCGGATGTTTGCCGGAACAAGCAACTCTTTGGAGTGATGCCAGCCCGCTTGATCCACTTGCATCACAATGAAATAGTCCTCGAAGCTCTGGCTTACATGCTTCAGGAAGAGATTCATCATAGCCGTGTTGGCAGAAGGCAACACTAACGAGGTCATCAAACCCGCTCCAGGCGCCACAGCAGCAAAGATATAGACCGACTCGCGCACCACTTGTGACGGCACCTGGGGTCGCATGCCAGGCGGAGCCCAGCAGTGTTTGGGGCGACTGATGCGGCCAAAGCGTCCCTCATCTTGACCCATTATGAGGACTGGTCGCTCATCTTCAGCAGGCCGTGTTGCGACCGCCGCCTGAACCTGCGTCGCAAAGTTTTTTTAAACTGCTCCTGCGCTTCTTTGCTTGCTTTCGGATGAGTGGGACGAGGCATCAGTTTGCGCCACCCATGGCGACCCAGCAAGCGGTAAATCGTGCTGTCATCGACCTCGTGTCCGATGCGTGCCTCAAAAGCCCGCTGGATTTCCGCTGCGGTGGCAATCTCGCCGGTCTGGGCACGCGCAAAGAAAGGTGCCAAGAAGTGCTGTTCTTCTTCCAAGCTCAGATAGACGTTGCGACGGCCTCCCTTGCCAGGTGTCTCAACCGCACTGACTCCAAACCGATTGTAGAGCGAAATGACTTGATGCACCGTGGCTTTGGACACGCCACAATGTTTGGCAATCTCTTCCGCTTTACGCGGATCGACCAGGGCGTTATAGATAATGAGCCAGCGCTGTCGGCACCAGGCTCGTGGATCGTTTTGCAACCGGCTTTTCACTTCCTCAAGCGAGCAACTCATCTTTCTGGCAGGCTGTGGAACGTCAGGCCGGTTGAATGACAGTTGGTAAACTGCCTCCCGCAGGATTCAGCGCATAGGTGCTGACCAGCCAACCCGTGCCTCCCATGGGAGCGTTGGCCCCCTGCGTACCAGGTGTGATGCGCAGCAGCAGGACGATCATGTGGAGGATGCGCGCTCCGTGGGTAGCCGGGTCGAGTTTCAGGCCCCCAACTCGCTGGCCGCTCTGCTGGTCGAGCTGGGACTGCCAGAGTTGGAAGGAAACGTCGACCCAGGCAAACTCCTGCTGGTCCTGGACCTGGAACTGGATCAGGCGCGGCTGAGCATTAACCACCTCCTGAATCAAGTGCTGCTGCTCGACGCGGTCGAACAGCACATTGCTAATCACACGGACATCATTGGCAAAAAACCGTGCCCTGGCATTTGGAGTCAGGAGAAACACGGCAGCCGCAAAGGTGCCGCCATGCTGTGCCCATGTCCCCGCGTTTCGCCAGTCCAGGCTCATCTCACGGTCGGTGAAGGTCCAGGCGGTTCGCTCGGCTTCAAGTGCATCTCCCGTCGAAAGACCGACTCCCGTCCACCCAAGTTGTTGCAGCGTTTGCACCGAAGGAACCCAGTCACTGGGAAGTGTCACCTGCGCAGTCCCAGTGGCCATGGCCGGAGTGGGGGTCTTCTGTACAGTACGCGTCGGCCTGGCCATTGGCGCTGTACGTGTCACCAGGGGGCCCTGCATGGGATTCTTTGCGGCAGTAGTCAGATGAGGCGCTGGCTGCGCGAAGACCGAGAGCGCGAGGAACCCCACTGCCAGCACAATGAGCGTGCTGATCAGGGCAACCTTGAGGATGGGAAACCGCCGTGGCGTTGTGCGACCTTGCGCTGGCGCACCCATCCGGTTGGTACTTGCCCGGGCTGGCTGTGGATTCACCGCAGGCAGCGGCCCGGATTGCTGAAACGGGACGACGAACTGCGCACTCCATCCTCCAGGAGGGCGTCCTCCGGGAAGTCATCGAGTTCATTTGATGTCGTTGGGTGCATTGGGGAAGTCGCTGACAGGACATCAGAGGGCTGCCGGTCCCCAGAACCATGCGGCTGACCGCCATCAGGTGGGAGTTGTGTCTCATTCATAATGCAATGTATCCTTCCTTTACCTCGTACAGGTTCTTGCGATCGTTTTACGTGAGCGAGCGTGAGCCGTGCCAGAAAGCACCGATACCGCTTGCGTTCCCATGTTTGCAAGCTCGCCGCATTCCTCACAACAAGTCTACCGAATAGCGGTCTGGAGATAACGGAAGAAGGTGGATCGCACCTGGGAACAAGACGGGCCGCACCTGGGAGCAAGATAGATCGTTCTTACATAAACTTCTCCAAGGGAGGGAAAAATAGCGTAATATAGAGCGGTGAGGAGTTCATGCGTCAACTGACACGAGTCACCTTGTCAAGGTGTGTGCTGCAAGCGCTCGCAGATCTCTCCGCGCTTCGGCACCAGACCATCGCCATACTGGAACAAGCCGCGAGTACGGGCAGTCCAGCGGCCAGGAGCCGAGGACGCAAACTGCTCCACCATCTGACAACGCAGCGACGACACGAGGAAAGGAAGACCACATGACCACCGAAAGCACACAGCAACAGGGAGAGAGAGATGACCCCTTTGCCTCCTTGTCTTCCTACGAGTTTGTCCTCCTCACGACCATGCGCAAAAGTGGTGTTGGGGTACCCACCGCCATGTGGTTTGCCTATGAGCAGGGCAAGCTCTACATGGTCACCGGTCGTACCACTGGTAAGATCAAGCGCATTCGCACTACTGGACGCGTATCAGTCGCTCCCTGCGATCTGATGGGCAACGTGCTCGGACGACAGATCGAAGCCTCTGCGCACGAACTGCCAGTTGCTCAGCATGCCCATGCCGATACCCTCCTAGCCCAGAAATATGGGGAGGAATACGAAATGGACTCCTCTGGTGAGGGAGGGGAAGAGTACGAAGAAACCTTCATCGAGATTGTGAGCACAGAGTACTCTCCAGGCGTGGTGGTGAAGGAGGTGAGCTATGAGTGACCCTCCCTTCATCGCTGATGCGCGCTATCCCAGAGGATACCCAGAACTCGATGAGGGCAAATGGTTCCAGTGGCGAAGTGTTCCCATGATTGAACTGAGTGCGCTCGACACCTATCAGTTCGTGAAAAGCATGCTTCCCCATTCGGCACAGACGATCCTAGAGGTTGGCTGTGGCAACGGCTACCTCTCCCTTGAGCTGGCCAGAGATGGTCATACTGTGATCGGAATCGATCTGTCAGCAGACATCCTCGAGGTGGCCGAGCGGAGCAAGACCGCTCATGCTCATCCTCCTGGGTTTGGGAGCCTCCGCTATATCAACACAGACGTGAACACCTGGCAGGCCCCAGATGCCAGCGTTGATGCTGTCATCTTCAATCGTTCCCTCCACCACTTGAGCGAATTGCAGCAGACGCTGGTGAACGTGAAACGGCTCCTCAAGGGTGGAGGGAGCATTATTTGCCAGGATTACGCCTATGATCGTTTCGATGAGTGGACGGCCTGCTGGCTCTATCAGATGCAACGATTGCTCTTCTTGAGCGGGCGCTACGATGCCGATCCGTCATCTCTGCCCGATGAGGCAGCCTCTATTGAGGCCTTGAGAACTGCCTGGCTCAAACGCTCCTCTGAGCACTACCTCAATCGGTACGAGGAGATGATGTCAGCGCTCCAGGGGACATTTCACGAGCACTTTTTTGCCTGGGCTCCCTACCTCTTCGTCTATATCGGCAATGGGATCCGCCATGCGGCACCCGAGCAGGAGCGAGAGCTGCTCACCTTTCTCAAGCGCATGGAACAGTATTTGATCGACCATGGAGCTATTCAGGCAGTAGGATTTCGCTTTGTTGGAAGCACGTGAGAGCTAAAGGGTCTTCTTCTGCAACTCTCTGAGCGCATTGTTGGCTATCCACCTGGCGGCGTGAGAATCCATCTGTTTGATCGCGTGCGCCCAGTTCAGGCCTAAAAATTCATGAATTGTTGTCGTACCCCTGGCGCTTCAAGTGCGTAATCAGGCGTATAGAGATCTCTCACGAGCATTTCTCGCGTTGCCAACGGATGATGAGATGCCAGAGCATACATGCTCAGTGTTTGCTCACTCTCTCTATGTTGTCGTTTCATAGAGTACGGAAGAAGCTCTACTGCCTGCCAGAGCCAATTGATGAGCATCGTCAGGTACACACTTGATACTCCTTTTGCTCCTCTACTACTCCCAACTCACATCGTTCTATTCTACCCGTAGCTCTAAGTGACCTCGTGAAGTGTTGCAAGTATCTCGTTCCAGGGAACCATGAGTGGTGATGGGTAGCGTTCTGGCTCGTGCAGGACATGAACGCCGCACTCGCGCAACAAGGCAATACTTCTGGAGAAAGCCGGATGTCGCACGAGATCCATCTTGAGACAGGGGACGGTAACGATCGGTGGTGATCCACGTCCGAGCGCTTCGCACAAGATACTGGTCACCAGTGTATCGCCGATGCCCTGCGCCCATTTGTTGATGGTGTTAAATGTCGCCGGCATGATCAACATCGCATCGGCTTTGGGGAGTGGATCTGCCTCCCCCGGAAGCTTGTAGTCCGTCCGGACGAGGTGTCCCGAAAGTTCGGCAAGGGCCTGAGTATTCATCCAACGCGAGGCTTGAGGCGTAGCGATAACACACACATCCCATCCCGCCGCTTGCAGAAGCGGAACAACCTCTTGCGTCTGTTGCGCCGGAGGTGCTGCGCACACCATCAGATACAGGATTGGGGATCGGGGAGATGCCAGTTCACTCATCAATGTCCTTCTTTACATAGCGATACGTGCCGATGTTGTTTCAAGCTGCCTCTCCAGGTCTTTGACTTCCTGCGTGTCCTTCCACGCCTCCAATTCTTGACGCACCTGGCGCACGCGTTCCAGCACGCTCAGGGATTTGGTTTGCGCGGTGATGGCCAGCGCCTGGATGGCAAATGTGCATGCATATTGCACGTTTCCCAGTTGGGCATGGGCAATTCCTAGATCGGTAAAGAGCGTTGACTGTCTGCGAATGGCCTGCGAATCGAGGAGGGTCAGCGCTTGTTGGAGCGCGGGCAACGCGCGGTCGGGTTGACGCAGCCGCACAAAGCACGCACCTTCATACCCGGCCAGGCGAGAGGGGTTGAAGCCTGTGGCGTAGTGGTCTTCTCCTAAAGACGCGCGCGCCGCGAGCGTTCTGGCGACAGTCAGCGCGGTCTCGCAGGCATTGGAGTCACCGAGGTGAGCGTACACTTCAGCCCTGACAGCTGCGAGCCAGCACTCTATCCTGGGACTCTGGACGGTCAACTGCTGCGCCTCCTGCAAGAGGGGAAGCGCCTCGCAAGGCTGATTCCAGTAGATGAGCAACAGACTCATCCGCCCCAGACCAACCGCCCACAACTCGTGGTTGAAGGCAGCTTGCGCCGCCTTGAGCGAAAAGGTGTAGTAGGACCACGCCAGCACATATTCGTGCAGATCAAACAAGGTTTTCCCCAGAATTTGCGCGATTTCCCCGGAAAGCGAACAGAGGCGCTGGACGGCATCACGCGCCTGTACCTGTTTGAGGAGCTGGATGATGGTCCGGTAGTGTTCTACCAGGTTCCCCAGCAGGTCGAGGGAGGTATTGGCGCACAGCCGCCAGAAACTCTCGGTAATGCGCTCCAGTTCATCAATCGCCGAGTTGACGAGCGTGAGGGATGCCCGCTCCCCTTCGCTGATCGGCCAGCGGGCATAGGGTGAGAGCACCAGCACCGTGCTCGCGAGCATGAGCAAGTCGTGCAGCATCTGCCGGTGTGTTTTCACCAGGTCCAAGGTGTTCTCCTGGCTTGAGGCGAGGGCAGCTAATGCTGTGGAAGCGGTAGGGAACATATCCTGAGTCTGAGTTTGGGGCAAAACTCTCGCTCTCTGCAAGCTCTCTGGAAGAGGATCGGAAAGCCGCACCTGCGCGACAGGAACGATCTGTTTACCAGCCAGCACGGCTTGCTGCAACTGCTCATAATACACTCTCACGTGAGCTGCTGGCTGTTTCCCTACAGCTCCCAGCGCGTGATTGGCTCGCTGGTAAAGCACGCAGGCCTCCTCAATGCATCCCTGCCGCTCCAGGAGCAGGAGTAAGCGATAGAGCGCGTCCTGGTCCGTGGGGAAACGGATGATATGCTGCTCTAAGACCTCTTCGGCCAGGCTGACCAGTCCGCGCTGGAGATAGAGATCGGCCAAGTGGCGTACCATGAGACCACGGGCCATCCGCAGCGCCTGTTGCCGCTGTTTGATCCAGCGGTGTCGCATCCACTCGCTTCCCTGGTCGTCGGCCAGAAACTCGCCGTGCAGCAAGGACTTCGCCTGTTGCCAGAGCGCAAGCGCCTCATCAGGGGTGGTCGCTCGCCCGGCCTGGGAGATCAGGTCTTCAAAGGCATCCGCATCGACCCACAGGCGGGACTGCTCGGCCAGCTTGAGGATGGTGTTCTGGTTGCGCTGCTCGAGCAGTTCCTCTCCACCGGCTGTACGCAGGACCTTGCGCAGCACCTTGCTCGCAGAGCGCAGGGACTCGCGCGCCTTGTCCTCATCGGTCTCGGGCCACAGGATGCCCGCGAGCTGGCTCCTGGATGCCTGCCGTCCAGGCGCGCACAGTAAGAGTTTGAACAGGGTACGGGCCGACGTCCGGCTCTTCCACATATCTTCAGTTGTAAAGGGAGGCACCTGCCAGTCGAGGTGAAACACACCAAAGGTGTACACGCGCAGGAGCGGAGCCGGAGCATCTACGCTCTGCGATACGCCCACCATGCTGCTCGTTTGGCTCATGACCGGCCTGTTCACTCTTCTCCTCCCAAATAGAAGTAGCTTTTATGAGGGACTCACCACTCCGCATTATAACACGGCCTGTTTTGATCTCAGCCGCCGCGTCCCTCTCCCGTCCCTCTGGCGTCCGGTATGTTCCAGCCGGTGTCCAGCGCTGCCACAGAACCGCCCCTTGGGAGTTGGTATGCTTGGCAGGAATGAAAGATTTGGGAGAGGAAGAAACGCCAGTGATACCTCGTGAAGAACTGACCAGCAACGCCTATGACGACATCTGCTTCCAGCGCGTCATCGTCGAGGAGATGGGCGAGTTGCTGCCTGCGAAACTGCTTGCGGAATGTGATCTATCTCGCGCCCGCTCCGTCCTAGAAATTGGCTGCGGAGCCGGGGAATGGCTGCGCGCAATGGCGCGGCAGTATCCCGATCTCCAGTGTATCGGCGTCGACGAAGACGAACTCCAGGTGAAAGCCGCCACCGCCCTGGCCTATCGAGATGGTCTGGCACAGGTCGCGTTTCTCGCGCACGAGATCAACGATATTCCCCCCACGCTCTTTCCCAAGGGAAACTTCGACCTCGTCCATCTCAGCTTCCTCGGTCGGTACATCCTGAAGGCAGACTACTCCGCGCTCGCGCAGACGTGCACTGCCCTGTGCCGGCCAGGCGGCATGGTGTGCTGGACAGAGGCCGAACTGCCGCTCACCACCAGCGCTGCATTCGAGCGCCTGACCTCGCTGGTCTGCGAAGCCTTGCAGCGGGCAGGGCAGAGCTTCATCCCCGAAAGCATGCGGGAATGGGCAGAGCTTGTTGCTGAGCGTTCAGGGAAGACAGGGGTTGAGCGCTCCGCGTACCAGCGCCACTCCCTGGGCATCACCCCGGCTGGGCCGCTGGCTGCGTGATGCGGGCTGTGGCGGGCAACGTGAAACGCCTCTGTACAGCATCTGGGGGATCGACGAGCGCGTGATCCACGAAACGGCGTATGCGATTGAAGTATCGGCGGGGCAGCCAGCGAACGCGCGATTCGTGGGGCAGGCGAGACGCTTTGCCCAACAGGTGAAGCCATTCCTGCTGCGCACCGGGGTGATCCAGGAGATGGAACATGTCGCGTTGTGCGACCAGCTCGAAACAGAACTGACCAACCAGGAGTTCTGCGGGCTGTCCTTCCTCCTGCGGGCGTGGGCACTGCGTCCGTGACCGCGCCCTCTTTTTATTGTATCGGGCAGAGCGTACGCGCACGAAGACAAGCGGGACGTGTTGATGGCATGCTCCGGCGCCATCTCGTGTAAGAAGGTGAGGTATGATAACGGAATTTCGTACACAGCAGAGAGCTTTCGACGCATCTCCTGTATTCCGTGTTGTTGCCAGCTTGCAAGCATCGACGCTTGCTAGCCAACTCCCGCGCCGGGAACGCTGGGTGCTCCTGCTGCTGGATGGCAGGCGCTCTGTCGCCCACCTGGCGCGTTTGACGCAGCGCACCGAACTCGATGTCGCCTCGACGCTGGCCAAGTTTCTGCAATGGGGCTACATCGAGCCGGTACACGCGGTGGGGTCCATGCAGTAAGGTGGTTGAGTGTCTGCGTCAATCAGGCGCCATCCCCAGGAAGCCCTCATAATCCTAGAGGTTCTGACCAGCAATATGCTCAATCTTCATAAAGAAGATCACCCGCGGATCGCCGGGATAGCCCCATGGGGCACCATAGCGTTTCGCCAGCGTCTCATAGAAGGCCCCTGCCGGATCCTCCTCAATCCGCTCCACCACACCACGAAACTCGGCATAGGTATAGGGATCGTCCACATCGGTGATCGACACCGCGACACGCGGATCCCGCCGAATATTCTGATATTTCTGGCGATTGGTGGCATGCGTGAATTTGAGATAGGCTCCATCCCACACAAACCACATGGGAGATGACTGTGGAGATCCATCGGGTCGAATGGTCGCAACATGGGCAAACGCCTTTGAGTGCAGGATTTTCTGGACTTTCGGATTATGCAAATCTGCCATGGACTCTCCTCTCTGCTCTGGACTATCCAGAGACGGAATCTTACCCGGCGGTGTGATTTTTCACGATATTCCCTCTCGCAAACTTTTTGGCCCACAAGAAGTCCTCAATGTGCTTCGTATATTTCCCCTGAACAGAGCAAGCGGATAGCGGCCTTGATGGGAAGAGTAAGATCTTTGCTGAGGCAAGCCGTCACCTGCGATGTCCTGGCTTCTGCACTGACGATTTGCGAAGTGCCCAACGATACGCGCTTTCCTGGCACTGCTCCGGCTCGCCTGTGCGCTCCTCTGCTTCCATCACTTCTCCCATGCGAACGACTTACTCAAGGACTGCCGCGTACTCCGACGACGTCCAGGGCCCTCCTCGTGCCGCGGTGGCGTGCGCCCACTCGTACATCGTCAGGAGATCATCGAGCTGCCCGGAGGTCATCGACTCTCCGAGCAAGGCGCGAACCCGGAGCGCCCGGGCGGCATAGTCGATGATATCGTCAGGGAGGCTCCAGCCCGTCATCAGCGTCAGCACCTGTCGGGCGGCAGCCATCCAGCTCGCGCAGGGCATCGCACCGCCGTGCCCTTGCACGCCGTCTCGGGCGGCGTTAAGCTCGATCACCCCCTCTTGTTCCCGCAGGCTGAACGTCCACGGTGGTGGCGCGGGTTGATAGGCCGTGACATGGGGGTCGAGGGTCTCGAGCACGATGATGTCACCCAGCCAGCGCGACTCGAACTGATCGGCGGTGGCGTCGAGGATGCGGCCATAGGCGAGCTGGTTCCAGCAGTGCTGCCAGCACACGCGAGAGTCGAGCAGGCGCAGGCGCCCGAACTTTCGCGGCCAGCCGAACTGCGCCTCGAGGGCCGCCGCCACCTTCGAGCAGCGCGCGTCGTAGGGGCGACCGTCCTGGAAGCGAACCTGCTGCCGCAGCGTCAAGATGGCTTTCCTGTCGATGGCTGCACCCGGCTCAGCCATGGCTTGCGACCTCCCCACTCATGGCGTACTCACTCGCGAAGTCAAGGTACTGTCTTCTCTGAGATGTTGATTGCTCTCTCTTAGCGCTCAACCCAAGTATACCAGAAATGTGTGAAACAGGGGGTCCGCCGCATTTTTTGCTCATGGTCGATTTGGTGAATCAGAAAATTGGTGACTTATTCTGATGTATTGCATAAGCACAAATCTGATGGCGCCTGGCGCAGATAAGCTCAGCATTCACCACATGTGAGACTGTTGGGAAACCCTCTCGAGCGAGCATCTTTTGAGCTTGTTTTTTCTCGGAAACGAAGCATGATAGAAGCATGAAGATAGAGTTTCCCAACAGTCTCACATGTGGTTATGAGCCAAACTCGGATGAAAGATCATCTTGGTGCAACTCCTGTGCCTTCCCGTCCAGAGTGACTGGGGCCAGGTGGTTGTTCTCGTGTCTCTGTACTGGCTCCTTTGCGGGGCCTCCATCGGACGTTCAGTTATCGTGCGGACAAGGAGGGTGCCTGTACTCAAAGCACATGGAATGCCAGGGCAAGCCCAACGAGGATCAAGACCGCGCCGCCGAAGATCTCGCTTCTCTGCTCAATACGCTCACCAAGCTTTCGCCCAAGCTCCAAGCCGATGAGTGACATCCCCACGCTGGTTGCAGCGATCACCAGAGCCGCCAGTAGAATCGGGACATGGTAGAGGCTGAGCGCGAAGCCAACCACCAGATTGTCCAGACTGATGGCAAAGCCGGTGATGAGCAAGCGTGTAACACTTTGAACACGCTGTTGCTCGTTGCTCTGGCTAGGTTTCGTGGCATGCTTGCGGGTCTGCCACAGGGTGTAGATTCCCGTAAGGATGAGGAGCCCAGCGCCGACGTAGTGTCCGATGTCTCCGAACAGCCCTGCGAGCCCTTGTCCCAGCAACAGTCCCAGGATGGGCATCAGTGCCTCGAAGAAGCCGAAGATCACCCCTGTTTTGAGCCGTGTTTGAGCATCGACGCCGGAGAGTCCAATGCCAATGGCGGCTGCGAAGTTGCTGAGGCCAAGAGAAACGCTGACGAGGAGGAGACCAGGCAAAGAGAAGGCGGCAGGAGATGCACCAGTGATGGTCCACAAGATCATGCTTCTTTTTCCTTCCTGCATCTGAAGTGAGGTGACCCTATCCTATCCTCTTCACTGCTTCTTTGCAAGGGTTTTGACAGATCTCTGAAAGGTGGGTCAAAAGTATCTTATTGGAAGGATATTGGCAGAGGGGTCAAACACCGTTGTTGGAATGGTGTCATAGGGGTTAAAAGTTCTGTTGTTGAAAGGTTGCTGTCATTGGGGTCGAGATGCGCAACTTGGTGGACTCGGTCAATTGTGAACTGCTAATGACATTGCTCACCAGCCCCTCGGAATTTTCCCCTCCCTCCCTCTTGACTCTGTAGTATGGTACAGAGTGTATACTTTTTTCGAAGGAGGGACAGAGATGGTAATCCTCTCGATTGGACAAGTGGCACGCAGAGCCGGGGTCGGCGTGGAAACGGTGCGGTTCTACGAGCGCGAGGGCTTGCTGGAGGAACCGCCGCGCCG
>WNEZ01003301.1_pt1 | contig 17152 bp, 11 predicted proteins | sample 5400521 | NCBI WGS metagenome assembly WNEZ01 (sample SAMN13153339, study PRJNA577476) | soil metagenome | isolation source: 120 cm saprolite under Douglas fir tree site 2 hole 1 replicate 1 | place: USA:California | collected 2015-04-18
TTTTTTCCCGGCGTTTTTCCCGCTAAGCAGCTAGTAATTCAGGCACAAGATGAGAAAGAAGCATTTGAGTAGATATCCTGGCGCAAGGCCAACAGAGCCCCTTCCTTTGGCAGCACAATCCACTTCTCTCTGTTTCTGAACTGCCCCCTGGAGGCTTGCAATCGTCACGTTCTCTTCCTACGTGCTTCTGTTCTCATCTCTTTTTCTTTTTGCTTAGCGGGAAAAACGCCGGGAAAAAATGTCGAGACCCCCATATGCAACCTCACAAAAAAGAAATCCCTCAGCAGCCATGCACTCCTGGGAGGGAAGTTCTTCTGGGAGGCCCACAGCCTGTCCGCCCAAGCAGCTAGAGCGTACGTCATTGCTGCTCCGGCGGTCGAAGCTATTTTCCTCTCTTTTTAGAAACTAGGACTCGGAATGGGAAATCGAGATTTGGAGTGTTTCCAGCTCCTTTTCTACCTTCTCCATACCAACCCCGTTGTCCGCCCAGGCTTCTGCAAGCCATCTATTCATGGTTGCGATCCAGGCGGTTTGCTTCGATTTATCAGCGACTTCCACATGTGTCCAGTGCGTATTCGCTGGTAAATGACCCGCTTGTTGTAGTTGCCTGTAAGCATCGTCAGAGAAGATCTCACTGGCTTCTTTGATGGGGAGATTACGATTTCCTTTTTGTTGTCCGAGGTGGAATGTAAGTGTTGCCATTATTCTTATCTCCTGTTCTCTATGCGCCAAAAACAAATCATGCACACGAGATGGAGATACCTTCTTGCCGGGTATGTACCTCCTTCTCTCTGTGCATGACTTGCTTACTGATGGTTGACCACCAGGGCGTTCCAACAATGCTCGTGTTTTCTCGCGCCAATCTCCAGCGGTATCTCACTTTCATGTCGGAGTCCGCAAGGTGCGAAGGATACACAAATCCAGACCCAATGATTTGGGTGTATCATGGCTCCATCGTTGCAGTTGGTCACCTTCTGCCTGGGGGAGTGCCAGTGGACTTTTGTCCAAGGTAAAAATGGTAAGGGTTCTCTTCTACCTACTTCACCTCGAAACCATGCTGAAGGAGAAACGAACGGCTTGCCTCTTTCACAGGTGGCAAATGCATTCCAGGAGAGTAGATCCGCAGAAATTCGTTGACACACAGTCTGGGCGATCTTAGAGAGATCTCGCTGTCTCACATTTTATCGCAATGGATAGTTTCAATATGTGTAAACCATCATATCGGTCGGTGTCTGATTGTGGGGGTGATTATGCGGGCGCGCTCTATTCCAGGTGAAGGCGGCGAGCTACCTCGTAGGCCTCGAAGCGGTTGGTCACGTTGAGCTTCCGGTAGATCCGTTGGAGGTGCGTTTTGACCGTGTTGAGGCTAATGACCAGCACTTCAGCTATTTCCTGCCTGGAGCGGCCTTCGGCCAGCAGTCGAAACACCTGCCGTTCTTGGGGAGAAAGTTCCTCGATCAGGTGGGAAGGAACGGTAGGAAGCATCTTGCTTGCCTGCTCCGTGTCAAAGGCTCTCAGAACATGCTGGAGATAGGTGCGCAATGATATCAAATCCGGTTAATCACTGTATCTTTCTCAAGCTGGTTGCCTCAGCCAAATGTAAAGTGATCATCAGGATTTGATATGATTGCTCGCGCACGCGGGAGATCATGGCACGCAGGAGAGTTGCCAGCGGTTCTCCCTCGTCCAGGAAGAGACGGAGATAGCATTCAGCCCTGGCCAGCGCGAGCACTTCGCGCAGGAGGGATCTTGCCTCTTGCTCTTGCTTGAGCTTGTGACACGCTATGCTCATGAGGAGTTGGATCTCCAGGATGCTGCATGTGCGCCCGGAAGCTCTGGCTGCGGTCCACCAGGGTTCGAGCAGGTGCAGGGCCTCCTGTGCCTGCTCTTGCGCAAGGAGCCAGCGGGCAGTGAGCGCCGCAGCCCGCTCACGCGAGAGCAGGGGAAATGCGTCATCTTGCAGGAACTGCAGCTCACAGATGAGTCGCTGCAAGGCAGGAAGGTCACCGAGAGAGAGCAGGAGGCGTGCCTGCCAGATCAGGACTTCATGATACAGCAGCGGAGATCGTGCTGGCTGCACCTGAGCAAGGAGCGATGCATACTGCTGCCAGGCACGTTCGGTTTCGCCGCGAGCGTACCAGAGCCGCGCCAGCACAAGCGACGCCTGCACCTGCAGCGTCTCGTCGGCGAGCTGCGTGCCCAGATCGAGCGCCTCTTGCGCCTTACGTTCCGCTTGCTCCAGGTCATTCCACTCATACGAGAGCTGGGCCAGGCCAACCAACGCCTTGGCCCTATCGGTCATGTCCTCCTCTGCTGGCGAGAGCGCCTGTCGATAGAACGCGGCAGACTGGTGCAGCTCTCCACTCTCGCTGCATACCTCTCCCAACAGGAGCGAGGCAACGCGTAGGCCAGGACGATTGTTGGCGGTTTCGCAGAGCGACAGCGATTCCAGAAGGTAGGTTCGGGCAACTCAGCATCACTGCCTCTTGACTTGTCTCGTTGTTTTTTGCTATATTAACTGTACGTATAGCGAGTGAACGTGCTAGCTTGAAGTACCATCTGCTATACAGAGGGAAGAGGCCATGACCAGTCGAGAGAAGAGCACACGGAGAACCGAGGCTGCCGAAACCAGCAAGAAGGCCATTCTTGATGCTGCTGAAGCGTTGTTTGCCGAAAAAGGCTATGATGCAACCAGCTTGCAGGAAATTTGTGATCGGGCCGGGGTCACCCGTGGCTTGCCAAACTACTTTTTTGGTTCGAAGGAGGAACTCTACCGCTCCGTCCTGGAACGAACCTTTGCCCTGACCTTGACCCGCGAACTGCTCACGTTCCTCCGTGAACAGGCCCATCGTCCTGATGCCAGGCTGGAAGAGAGCCTGCGCATCGCAATCGAGCGCATTTTTGATTTTTTCGTGACGAATCCCACCTTTATTCGACTCACAGAGTGGGAAGCCTTAAACGGTGGCCGCTATCTAGGAAGTTTGCCCATGCTGATAACGACGTTACGTGAAGCGATACAGGTGCTCTCCGAGGAAGTAGGCTGGCACAACGATGTCGAGCAGTTCCTCATTGATCTGGTGGCTCTCTGCTGGTTCCCGGTGGCTCATACGGATACCTTCCTCAAACCTCTGGGCGTTGATGGGCGTGATCCAGACTTCCTGGCCCGGCGCAAACAGCATGTGGTGAATCTGCTGCTTGAACGCGAAAGGTCCCGCTCCACGGCTCACTAACCCATCCTGTGCTATGACTCGCTGACAGTTTTTTTCTGATTTTCATTCGCTTATCGTATTGCGAATATGAAAGGAGGCATTCGATGAAAAAACGCTTTTGGGCCAGGCATCCCTTGCTGCGGAGATGTACCTATGGGATCCTCGTTCTCCTGTTTCCGGAGGATCGAACGGATACACGGGCCTATCTCAGGTGGATGGAACAGCAGCACTTTGATGGATATGTCAGGCAAGCATTGGAAGGTCTCTTCGTTCAGCGAAAGGTAACGAACGATATGGTGCAGGAGTATTATATTCCCTATACCTTTCATTGCAACCTCATCTCGCAGTGGGTGCTGGAACGCAACCTGGACTGGAGGGTGACGGAGCGCCTTATCCCGCAAATGAAGACCCCAACGCTGGTCATCTGGGGCAAGCAAGACAATCTTTTGCTCCCGAATCTCTATCTTCCGCGCTGGCACCAATTGGATTCCCATGCACAGATTGTGGAGATCGATCACGCCGGACATACTGTGCATGACGATCAGCCGGAACAGGTCAGCCAGTTGCTCTTGAACTTTTTAGCAGCATAACTAGCAAGGAGAATAGCATGAACGAACGCATGAAGCAACGCGCAGGCATCCTCGTGGCGGCAGTGTTAGCTGCCGATGGCCTGGCACATCTGTACTGGGCAACGGGAAGCACCTGGCCCGCGCCAGACCCGAAGACCCTCTCTCTGGCGGTGCTCAATATCAACGTCTCATTTGGTCCGCAGGTGACCATTCCACTAGCCTGCCTGCTTTTTAGCGGGGCATTGATGGTACTGGCACGGGTACATCGCCTGGGCAAACTCGGGCGGCTCATCCCTGATTCCTTACTGCAACTGGGCGTCCTGGGCATCTCCGCTGGAGTCCTGCTGCGCGCAGGGGCAGGCATCATCTGGGTATTGGGACTGGGAGCAGACCCCAGTACGCCGTTCTACTGGCTCAATCTGCTGGTGTATACACCTACTTGCCTGCTGCTCTTTGCCGCGGCTGTGGCAGCCGCCCGTTCCGAGCGCTCGCATCGTCTGCAGATGGAGCAAGCGTGAGTGGAGCACCGAGAGGGCTTCTTAGCTGACCGTCGCCATCGGATATAGTAGGAAAGGAAGGCTCTAAGGAAGCCTTCCCTTCTTAACATCTCGAATTTCGATCTATTTCACAAACGTCAGCAGATCACAGAACTCCACCGGTTGCAGCTTCTGATACTCCCTCTGTGGCACTTTCACATACTGCCATCGTTCCCCCGTCAGTCGCGCCGCATTCTCACACCACATTTGAGCAGCCCGATCCTTAAAGGCCACCTCCAGCGACTCCTGGCCCTTCGTTTCGACCAGCCACATCTCGCCCGTCTCAGTCTTGACCACAAAGTCTGGATAATAATAGCGCAAGTTAGCATTGTTATCTGGGTACATCTTTAGCCTCATACAATTTGTAAGGGGATTATTTCAGTTTTTAGACTATCTTGCAACTCCGCCTCGAAGCATTATCACATCTTCATCGAGCCCCTGGCGCAATAACTCTAGCCTACCATGGGACTCCAGTCCTCTGATGTTTATTGACTCAGTAGTAAACGGAAAGAGCGCGGGGTTTTGAGTGATCGCTCTCAGCGTACTGGAAGCAGAACCACTTGCAATCAAAGATGCTTCGATAAGCCATTCTGCAAGCTTGGTGCTATTCACGAATAGAGTAGGTGTTGCTTGATATATACCCTTCTCTTCTGTTTCCTTAAGCACTCCCCAATCTATCAAGCACCGGAGAGTACGTCTGGTGGCTCGCTGTACTGTTGATCGCTCGCCAAACTGCTCTCGCATGCGCCTTTGCACTTGAGACGCGGCGACGGTACCTTGTAAACGAAGTAGACGCCCAACTGTTTCAGCTAGCGCTTGAAAAAATGGGTAGATCGCCATTACCATTCCCCAATGTACAACCAGGTGCTCATTTGAAGGGAGCCTTTTGAGAAGTTCTAAACCTTCATCTCTCAGGCTTTCCAGGCCATGTGGCACTACTACCCAAATCTTTAATAGAATTAAGATCGTAAGTGCTCGATTTCCGCTTCTTGCATCGCTACCAACAGATAACCGATCTCGTAGCAAGGCTTGGAGCAATTCATCGATTTCATCTTTCGTATACCCTGCAGCATAAAGGTGGGCTGTTCGCTCTAACCAGTCGAGTTGGATTCGCTGACCAAAGCCCACTTCCCCATTTCTATTCATGTAGCTTCCCTCCTCACTTGAACGTAAGGAACTATCAATTCCTCAATCGATATACCTCCATGTCCAACAACTCGTTTCCCTTCAGAGACAAAAGCTGATCGATTAGGAGCTAGAAGCGGCAGGAAGTTTTCTGGAAGCCCAAACGGCGGCCAAGCGATAGCATCTGGAAAGCGCTTTTTGACCTGCACTCTTAATATTTTATCAGAGTAGACGCGGGCACGTACTCCACGTAAGTCTACAATAGCCCCCTCAGATACCTGCCCGCATCCCCTGGCTTCGATGTTACCATGATCGGATGTGATAAAGATAGCAAAATGATTCTGGAGGAGGAGATTGAGCAGTCCTATCATAAAACCTTGAGTAGCCCACTGGCGTATCTGGTTGTGTATTCCTGCCGTGCCTAGCTCCATCCCATGCACAATTTTATCAACCGTATCAATAATAAACCCTACTACACGAATCTTTGGATGTGATAGTATCTCCTCGATTTCTGAGAGGCTCGTTCCCTCTCCAAGTCCCTTTTTGTATACAACCTCTATCTGGGAAATACCCTTGTCATTCCAGAACTGCGTCCAGAGTGTTGTTTCCTTATTGGTAGTGAAGACGCTCTCTGGATAGTAAAGCGGTGGTTTACCTGCGAAGATGGACTGTCGCGACACTGATGTAATAGTTGGAAGCCATGCGAATACCATATTCTCGCGGAACTTTAAGTCCGACCGTTGTTGTGAAAATACTTCACGAAGTACGATCCATTGATCGAAAGCCAGACCATCTATTATGATAAGGGCTACTTTCTCTTTGGCAGCAGTTTGGATGTATTGTGCTATGTCGTGAGCAACGTGATGCACCATGACCGGTGGGGAGGGAGGAAGATTGTGTAATGCGCTATAGCGCTTCATAACCCAAGCCTCAAAGGTTGTGTCTACCTTCTTTTGAACGCTAGAAAAATGCTGCTCTAAGGCACTTTGCTTCTGCACATTTGTCTCATGCCATAGGACGATAAGTTCTGACCAACGGTGTGCAAATGCAAACCAGTCCTGATATCTCGCTGCATCTGTAGGAATGGCAATCTCAACCGACCTGATTAGTCCCTCTAAACGCCTTAGGCGGTCTGCTTCTGGATCCAAGCGAATCCCGACTGTGATCCATTGTTCAGAAGGCTTGTTAGCTTGTGTGTACGCGACAGGTTGCAGCAGGCCATCGAGGAAAAGTGTGTCAACATAGACCCGAACATCTTCATGGTCAAACGGTATATCTGCTGGTCCCGAATACTTCAGCGCGTAGATAGTAGGAGATTCGCGAACAATTAAATCCTTATTCGTAGTGATATGTTCGAGGAAGATCGGCCACCGCTCCTGAAGAAAGCTAAAGAATGTCTCGCGGTCCTGGATAATTGCTTCCAAGGGCCAATCTTCAAACCTTCCATATTGGTGGAGAATTTGAATAAAGTGTTGATCCAGGATTTTGGGTATAGGCTGATCTCGGTAGTGTCTCCGCAAAAGAACACGCAGGAGATCGGAAGGCTGCCGGATGAATTCGGTATCAAGGTCGAACACACGCGTTAACAAAAAATCTTTGGTGGCGTTATCTCCTAATTTCCCCGGTGCGTACTGGAGATAAGCTCGATGGAGGGGCTCTAGGTCACCACGATCCAGAGACTTGATCACGGAATAGCTTAAGTTGGGGAATAGATCTCCTAAACTGAAGGATAACTTCCGATCTGTTTGAGAAATGTCATAAGGCAGCAGACGTAGATTCGCAGCTTCTTCATGTACAACAACAATTAACTCTATTGATAAATCTCCCTTGTCCCACTTCGAGCGGTACTTAGATTCATAAGCAAAACGGAAGGCTACAGGATCTTCAAACAGGAGAATATCGAAACCTCGCTCTCGAAGCCGCTGGAGAATATCTTCTTCTGTAACAAGGTAGTCTGGATCGGCCACGAGCGTAAGTCGGTTTACTTGTGGAATAAACTCCTGCAAAATATGTTCTTGCCAGCTATTCTGCATTGGTAGGTTCCCCATAGGTCGTTTAGCTCATACGCTGAGTCAATTACCATCATAAATCATTAGGCTGTCCAGGTCTACTCAAATATCCTGATTATGAACTCTTTCTCCTTCAATGCGGACTATGATCAGCGGATTTATGTCTGGTACGACTTTGGCTCTACTTGCGAGCTGTTCGCGCCAACCTTGTTCTTCCTGCAAGAGCTGGGTAGCCCGGTATGTTCGTACCGTAGAAAGTCCAATTCGTTCTACTGCTTGTCGGCGCGCTAGAAATGTACGCTCTCCTTTTTCGCGTTCCTGGGCGAGTCGTTGTCGGTGAGATTGGATAAGTTCCTCATAAATAGGTTTCCCTTGGATTTCTGCAGCTTTCCGAAGGCGTTCAAAAGCCAGTGCGGCATCCTGTCCAACTATATGGTTTTGGAGTTTAATCTGATCTGAAATGAGTTGTTCCCATACATGCCTGGCTGTGGGTAACAACACTCGACCATTATCATGCAGGAAGATCGGCATGATACGCAGTCTATTCCAGTCCGATTCGTCGATTGCTACGCGCCATAAAGACCAGAAACCTTGCACATCAGGGGGAATTCCGGAGAGAGTGAGGTAAGGGACAGGTTGTCCTTTGGCGCAGTGAGGTAGATGCGTCACCAAATCCTGCACCCTCGAGTCTTCAAGGCTTAAGTGAAAAGCCGAAGGAGTAGTATCTACATCGCGGGAAGAGAATACTATACTTTTCGTTTTCTCACCAGTCGGCCAGGTCAAATCCCAGGTTTCCCCAGCTCTATTAGCTGCACCGCCGTGAACTTCCAGGTAAGCTACCACCATTCGTTCTATCCAGTACGATAGAGGGTGGTCCAGTAAGCGCTGAGCCTCTGCAGGGTCAAGCTTATTTTCCGATTGTAAAACTGACGTTGCTTCAAGCGTATCCTTTACCTGCTCTTGTACCTGCTGTACTAGTGATTCGACATTGGTGTCGAGTTTTTCGGGATGCAGTATCGTTTCGACATAGAGATCATCAAAAACCTGTCCTACTTGTGCCGAGTCGAGGACATCTCCGGCCTTGTCGACACTAAATTCTTTGAAAATGATAGCCAGCTTGGCCTCAAGTACTTCGCGAACTCGGTACTCAACAGTATCTTCAAGTGCGAAGTTGATAGCTTGAACCGGATGGGACTGTCCAATGCGGTCAACACGTCCGATGCGTTGTTCGAGACGCATTGGATTCCAGGGGATATCGTAATTGATAACTACGTGAGCAAACTGAAGATTCAAGCCCTCGCCCCCGGCCTCCGTTGAAATAAGGATCTGGGCTTTTGTCGTGAAGGCTTCCTGTGATCGCTTGCGTTCTTCCATATCCATGGAGCCATTTAGAAAGGTGACCGTGAAACCGCGGTCATTCAGGAATTTGTGTAGCATCTCCTGTGTAGGAACGAACTCTGTAAAAACGAGTATTTTCAGGTTGGGATTAGTCTCTTCCTGCTGCAAACGATAGATCCAATCGAGGAGCGCCTCTGCTTTAGCATCAGGACCGGTTAGTTCAGCCCGTTTGGCGGTTTCTAAGAGGCGCTCTACTTCTAGCCGCTCATTTTTTAATGCTGAGATGTATGTCTTGAAAAGCGTATCAACTTGTTCTTGCCCATCTAGATCACTCCAATCATCTTCGGAGAGCGTTGAGAAAAGCGTTACTTGCTCTTCAGGCGTCCGAAGTACTTCCAGCCTTCGCGCAAGAGCCGCGCGTATTGCCTGGGTCGACGATGTGACCAGCCGCTGCATCAGGTTCATTAAAAAGCCGATGTAATTCTTCTTTTCTTTGAGAGCCTGATTGTAACCCTCTTTTACATATTCGGTTACTGCATTGTATAGTAAGCGCTGTTCGTGATGATGTTCCTTCCAGGCGATGGGAACAAGTTGCGTGCGTCGCGGCTTGAAGAGCGGTTGCCCTTGTGCATCAATAGCTCGCCGTTTTTCTGTACGAATGATATAGGGTTGTACCCTATCCCGGGTTAAGCTACTAATGTTTGGAAAAGCCTTGGGATCCAATAGCGAAATGAGTCGATGAAAAGCGTCGGATTTTCCTTGATGAGGCGTTGCAGATAAAAGTAAAAGATAGGGGGCAGTTTCCGCCAGGCTTTGACCGAGTTTATATCGTGCGACTTGCTCCGTACTGCCTGCCAGGCGATGTGCTTCGTCTACTATCACTAGATCCCAGCCTGCCGCGACCAGGTCTTCAAAGCGTTCACGATTGAATTCGGCTATTTGTTCTTTTGGCCATCCATGACGTTTGTCAAGGGGTTTCACGGAGTCCATTGGACAGACAACCTGGTCGTAGGCCTTCCATCGGTTCTCTTTCAGGATGCCACTCGGGGAGGAAATGAAGTCTCCTGGTATAAGAGGATAGAAGACCTCCTTAAAGTGAGTATACATCTCAGAGACCCATTGCATCACTAATCCCCGAGGAGCGATTACGAGAGAGCGCCGCGCAAGTCCGCGCAGCTTTAATTCGCGCATGATAAGACCCGCTTCAATAGTCTTACCCAGACCAACTTCATCGGCCAGCAGATAACGTATACTGTCGCCGGTAGTGGCCCTTGATAAAGCCCAGATCTGATGGGGTAATGGAATAACAGATGCCTCTATGGGAGCAAGTACTACATTTTGAGTTAATGTGTGGGCTATCCGAGCCGCAGCAGCTATATAGGTCAAATTTGCCGGATGCGAAAATCCTGAATCCTTCGGAGAGCTCAACTGATCGGCATGAATGCGTTCGACTCTATTTTGCGTAGGTAGCCAGACTTTACAGACAACCTGGTCCCATAATTCCTGAACATCTATGACCTGGCATAACTCTTGATGTTCGATACTGTATGCCCAGTCGCCAGATTTCATAGTAAACCTCATCAAATTGGAGCTAATTTTCAACTGAATTTATCACATTTGTGTCTTTGCGCACTTTAGGATCGCATCTAATTGCTCTTGAGAATTTCTTGCTCGACAGATCCGTCCACAACTCAACGCAATAGGTTGTGGATAAATCTCAATGCCATTTTCGAAAGGCGTATTATCAAATTTCACGATTCATCACCTATTCTCATTTTTGCCTGGTCATACCACATGAGCAGCTTGGTGTCTTCTTGCAAGACATTTTCGGGAATGGTGCGCGCTACATCAAGGATTGTTAGGTAATCGCGCTCTTGCCAGGCTTTCTTAAATCCAGCACGAACTGCCTCCAGGCGAAATATCTTGAGTTGTCTACCTTTGAAGTTTTTATACTCATCAAATTCTTTGAGCAGTCTCTTTTCACGCAATCTTTCCAAATCAATGGTTTTGTTTGGATCTGGAAGATACCAGCGATCCTTTGCCTTAGCATGCAGTGCTGGATCATCCTTGTTTAAATTTCGTAAATCCTTGAAGCTCGTGGAGAGATAGCTGTGGATCTGGCTAGGAACTTCATATATACCGTCATAACGGAGAAAGTTTTGTTCCAGTAGTTCGAGAAGCTCCAATTGCCTTTCATGCTTTTGCCAGCCTGCCAACTCTTTTATAAAGTCGGGGTGAAGCTCCTGGGAGGTTTGAGGCTTTTTACTCAACTTTAGCCTGAGCCATTGAATGGCACTTGACTCGTCCGTAATCAAAAGTTGGAGCTGAAGAACATCCTTTGCTGTTATGCGTTTTTTATCGTATTCTGCTACCTGTTCAGGAAGGAAGTACATTCCATCGCGCTGAGCGAAATACCGGTCTAGTCCCGCTTGGAAGTCTTGACTTGAAAGAGGAACTGGAAAACCATGCTGCACAAAGTAGGCTACCATGCGGTCGTACAATATGCGTGGGTCACGCTCGGCAATAATTTCCATCTCGCCCTTTTTGATCTTATAATTGGGAAGATACCTCAAGTGGGTACGAACAAAATCCCAAACGCCGTTCTCTGTGGCAGCCTCCGTGGGGAACCGCTCTTCCAGACCCCCATTCGGTTTGTAGGCCGAGATGACCAAATCTTGCTTGACCGCCGTGGTAGTTGTGACTGCCTTGAAGCTTCCCTGCTGCTTGTCCAGAGCTGATACATTTGCTACCACGAAGCCCGCTTCTTGCAATGCAATCTGAATAGCATTCCAGACGCTCGCTTGCGTGTTTGAAAATTCTACTGTTATCCAACGTCCAGGCTTGAGGATACGGAATGCCTCTCGTAAACAGGTCGTCATTAGATGGCGATAATCATCCAGAGTCTTACCCTGAGCAGAGTTCTCAATCGCTTCTGGCTCACTGTTGGTGAATACCTTTAGCCATGCCTCCCATAGGAAATTTAGCTCAGAGTACATTATGTTAGAACCGAATGGAGGATCTAGAAAAATATAATCGACGGAGGCATCGGGCAGCAGAAAGTTGGAAGATGATTGTGTAGATACTACGCTCACTCCTTGCAACTCTGTAAGTGCAGCAAAGACCTTGGAAAGCTTTGGGAGGCGCCTTGATAAAGTCTCGATTACTGAGTTCTCAACCGAGAACGATGGTACATAGAGAGTGCCTAATAAACCTGCATTGACGGCTCCTCCTCCACCATGCAGGTAATAAGTGGTTCCGATCTTAGACAGTTTTGACAAGTAGCGATTTGCTGCGGTCATCCAAAATAACGACTGATCATCTTTTGTTCGAAATCGAACTGCTCCCAATACCCATAAATTCCTCTTCGTATAGAATTGATGTATATGAGTTATTCCGGCATCATCGTTGCGTCTTGATTCATCACCTTCTGGCATGCGGTCCGATGGGAACCAAAAAGGAATGTCCTGAGCATCGACACTCCTAACAAGTGATAGGTCAAACTCGTCAGGTACTTTTTCAAATCGCTTGTTTGCTACTGTATAGTTGATTAGTACCGGGACCTGCTTGGCTTGCCTCACAATTTGGTTTGTGGTTTTGTCAAACGTGCTTTGCCACGCACGGCTCATGCTGCGTTTAGTCAGATAGGCTTGGCAGTGGGGACATGGGAATCGTTCATGAACCTCTTTCTTTTGAAGGTCTACTACGGCTTCCCATAATACTATCTCGCCTGAACACTCATTGCAAACAAAGACGTCAGACCAGACAGTGTAGTTAATGCGTCCCCAGGTCAATTTGGATTTCTGAGAAAAGAAAGGTGCTCTAGAGGTTTTGAGTTCTGATATCGCCTCGGCGATTTGAGCTGGATTTGATCGATGAAGAGTGAGATACATCCAACCCAGTTCTCTCTGTAGATTTGTTAGAATTTGATGGGCTTCCCGATCGAACTCATTTACGTCTATGGAGGTGATATAGTTGTGTGAGATGAACGTCGCGGCAGGTGAAAGATCGTTTAAAAGAGCATGGCGAGAGCCTAACCTTGAAAATGGATTGTTATATTCATCTAAAATGGTGCCATCTTCCCACACCTTGTATCCGAGAGATTCGATGACCTTACGGTCATTACACATTTGTGCGGCCACCCCGGTCATTCCAGTACCACAGAAGCCGTCGAAAACGACATCGCCAGGATTGGTGTAATGGAGAATATAACGCATGATGGCCTTATGAGGCACCTTCGTATGGTACGTGTGCGCATTATAAATGGGGTCATTTTTCCCTTCGCTTACATCTGCCGCGAAGGGTTCTCTACTGTAAGGAATATTTGGGTCGTAAGGCTTCCCGTAGTACTTAATGAAGTCAGCGATGAAAGGATTCGGGCAGGCTGTGTAATATGGGGGATCGGAAAGCGCCAGGATATCCTCATCATCGCCTCTAGGGAATCCTTCAATTTTACGAAACTCAGGATCCTTCAGTTTTTCCCGCAGGATTCCCAAGTAATAAGCTCGGCGTGCTTCATCACTGTCAAAAGTCAGCCCTAAGCATTCAACCGATCTTTGAACATTCGTATCCTGCTCGTTTAATAGTGAGGTTTGTTCGTATTTCGTATCCATCGTCTACTGTTCCTACTCTAGCACGACGCGAACCTTGTCGAGATCTTTGCCTTTTGCGAGACTACGCAAATATTCGCTGAAACGTTTCTCCATTTCTATCGGTGTGGCGGGGGATCCATTGGCAAGTAGCGCCTGGTGCAGTTCTTCTTTCTTGACAACTACCTTGGAGAGACCGGAGAGTATCTCGTGTGCTGCGAATATAAAGTCTTGACTAAGATCTGCAGGCAGTTTACCGGCCCTGAGGAATACATCGATCAGTCTTCTGTGTTCGGCTGAAAGCAATTCAAGGCCCTCTCGGGTAGTAGGATCCTCTAAGTTTTCCAGTAGAGTCGTCGTCCAGCTCTCTTGCAGTCGATCCAATTCACTATCCAGGGCGGCCAGGCGATTTTCCACCGAGATATCTGATGCTTCGGTTGCTGGCTTGAATCCACAATGGGGACAGATAGGAGTTGCTTGCAGTTCTTGTTCAGTAAGGGCAAAGCAACTCTTCAGTCCGGCTAAACGATTCTGAAAGTCGGTCAATTGGCTGGCTGGCATCAAATCGATGGTAGTCAGTAGTTTTAATGTATTCAAGCGCTCGTCACGCAAAAGGGTTGCCTTGCGTTTGTCGTCGTTCATGCCTAGCCTGGCCCTGCTGTGTAGGGTCATATAAGTATTGATATACTCTCTCTTCAACTCATTCAAGCATTGAATGGTCTGCTGGCGGAAAGTGGCCGCACCACGTTTGGTGGGAGTACTCAGCTTGGCAAGAATTTCGTTACGATTTTCCTCCATTTTCCTCGTTAGAGGATGGTCGACAGGCAATGCCATTTCTGCCTGGGAGAGATAACTTGCAGACGGCCCCAGATCAGTGATGAGCTCATGGAGAGCCATGAGTTCTCGCAATAGTTCCAGATGTATCCGTTGCGAGGTTATCTCAGCTAGATCGTAGCGAAAATTCTTGAGCTTCCCGGACGAGGAATATGCCTGGAGCGACTCGAGAAATGTTTTGAATGCGTGTAGTTTCGCTTGATAGTCTGCCTGCTCTGTAAGTAGAGTATGGTTCCAGAAAGGAAATTTGCTTTGTAAGTACTGCTGCGCAAGAACCAACTTCTCAACAGTCTGCCCGATAGTCTTCTGGAGTTGCTGTACAGACCCTTCTTCTCCTTGAGTTACCAGTTGAGCCATTCCTGGACTAAGATCAAGAAGTTCAAAGAGAGCTTTGAGAACTGGAATATTCCATTCCTTTGGTTGCTCTATGTGTTTGAAGTAAACAAGCTCATTAATCGGAGTGGCTATCAGCAGGTCAAGGCTATTAGCATCAAACTTTTTTCCAGGAATAGCCAGAACTATATCACCGCTGTATACTAAGGCAGCGAGGAGGACTACCGCCCATTCGGGTTCCAGGCGGTGTTTCTCAGGAACGACATACTCAACCCCCTGTATGTCCCTAACGAGTTCCTCCCGGTTGAGTACCTGACCATGCCCCTTCTTCTTCAGAAGTTCTAAAATATAGTTGGCATATCTAGAGTTGTAGGGAACGAGTTTATTGCCGTCGAGGAGTTCCAGAGCATCTAGCACCGCTGTCCCCTGTTGTGTTTTCATTGCACCTTTTAGCCATCGCAACGCATCCTGCGCTGCTTGTGCCCTATTAGCGCTTGTGATAAGCACTGAGAAGGTAGGATACTCTGGGGCCTGATCTTCAAAATGCGTGGAGAGGCATCCTGAACCGATAGCGTTTACAATATCGCGTACATTGGTCCGTGAGCCACTAACTGAGGTAACCTTTCCCTTCACCCATTCTAACGGCTGCTTCGTTTTTCCCTGGTATGTTACTTCGAAAGCCGTCATGATATGCTCTTGAAGCCACTTGACCAGGTTAAACAGGAATGCGTCAGCCTTTCTCTCATAAGTAGCTTTGGCCTGCCCCGAGGACGTGGATGCAAGTTCCAATGCGGCAGCGTATTTAAGCAATGTTTGAGTGAAAGTATTATCGGGCTTACTTAAGCGGAAAAAACCCTCGTCATCTTTTTTCTCATCCTTATAATACGGTGGATGGTATGGTTGTAAGAAGTAGAGGTAAAAGTCCCGCGGTGGGTGAGCCGTATTTCTCTCGTTAGGGGCCCCAAAGAAGAGATAACCCAGGCGGGCAGCTTTGTGTTCACGCCATTCTAGCTCGTATTGCCAGATGCGATATCCAGTAAATAGCGTCTGGTCTGTGCATTCCATCACTAATTTCAAGGCGTTGAAGTAGTAACGGTTAAGCTGTTCTTCCTCCAAACTTTCCGCGCGCTTCTCGATAAGTGCATCATAATCATCGGTTTTCTTCAGATCCAGGTAATATTGCCCGTTATCCAGGTTGGAAGAGATAAATTGTCCACTAACCGTTCGGTGTATTTCTCGCAGGACCGTTTCAACCTGGGATAGTAAATCGTCGGAGGGATCACCCCCCAGTTCTGCGACTATTGGATCGTACAGGCATAAGCTATCACGGAGTTCTTTGGCTGTAGCGCCAATAGGTGAGTAAATATCACCTGTAGTTAGCCTATGTATTGACAGTGCGTGATTAATACGCAAGGCCATTGGTTTGTAAGATGGTCGAGTAAAAGATTGCTGGATACGTGACTCTAAGATTTGACTGCATTCCATCACTGCTCGCATATCGGGTATTGCCCGAAATGCGGGGTTTTCGCGAAGAACGAGCCAGTAGCTGTCGTAGGCAATTAAACCAGGTTCCTGATCAGGAAGATCCTGGTTAAGCAAGCGCTTCATTGCTTGTGAGATCGTCTTCAGTACTTCGCGCTTTTCGATTGCGGTGATTCGCTCGAAAGTGTCGATGTAGTCAGGATGTACTGGATAGAGGCGGACAAACTCATCCATTCTCTCATTCATATTTCCATAGAACTTGGCAAAAGGAATAAGGTGCTCTCTGATCTTGGTTTGCTGATCAACAGTTTTTTTGAGAAGACGCTCAGCAACGACAAACTTTACGTCGTTTCGCGCTATTAAGATCTGCTCGAAACGATCTTTCACCCGGCGAATGGTTTCCGCAACGAAGGAAAACCTCGGATTATCAAAGAGCATTTCTTGCACGCCTGCGATAAAGCGAAAGCGAAGACTCTTGCTTACTTCTCCTACTTCACGAAGAAAATTAAGATCAAGGATCAATTCCTGGTCTCGCCGCGAACGCAAGTAATCCAGGAGTTCATCAACGAAGAGGAGTAGACCGTGGTCTGGGAAGTGCTCGTGGAAGGCTGCCATCATCTCTTGGAATGCCCGCTTATTATTTGTGAGCTGGCTCGCATCTGGAAATGTATAGCTAATTCCAAGGTTTACCAGGTGTTCTTCTAGTTCCGCTACCAAAATGTCGCGGAGCGACATCGTTGAGGCACCGATTTCTGTGCGGATCACCTTGAATTTTCCTGCTATAGAGGCAGCGCTATCTGCAACCTTTGGGTTTCCTAGCGCAGGGGTCAAGCTAGCATGCTCAGCAATTGCTGAAATAACGGACATCAGGTGCGATTTACCAGTACCGTAGTTTCCTACAATAAGAATACCTTTATTGTCTGCAGGCTTCTCGAACTGTAGTTGGGGAAACACAATCGTAGTAAGTTTTTCTGCCATCTCCTCTGAAATAACGTAGGTACTGACAAGCTGCCTCGCTTCGCTCATTTTGTCTGCATCGCGAAGCTGGATAACAGTTTCAATAGGATCAAACTGTATCAGATCTCCGTACTTCATAGTACTAGTAGCCCCTGCGAAATGCTGAAGCGGCTT
>WNEZ01002043.1_pt1 | contig 17135 bp, 15 predicted proteins | sample 5400521 | NCBI WGS metagenome assembly WNEZ01 (sample SAMN13153339, study PRJNA577476) | soil metagenome | isolation source: 120 cm saprolite under Douglas fir tree site 2 hole 1 replicate 1 | place: USA:California | collected 2015-04-18
TTGTTGCGCTGACTCACGCGCACCAAGATCATCTCGGCGGCTTGACCGCCATCCTCGAAAACTTTCGTGTGGGCAAACTGTGGATCGGCCGCGAAGTAGTTTCTACGGCCCTCGCACGACTTGAACACCTAGCGGCGCGAAAGAACATTTCCGTCGAACACGAAGCTCGAGGAAAGAGCTTCGCGTGGGATGGCGTGGAGGGCGAGATTTTCTGGCCGGAGATTTCTTGGCCAGAGGTTGCGCCAAGCGCAAAAAACAACGACTCTCTCGTTCTTCGACTCCGCTACGGGAACCGGACGGTACTTCTGCCGGGCGACGCAGAAAAGGAAGCGGAGCACGAGATGCTGGCGGAAAACAGTGGAACTGACTTGCGCGCCGACGTCCTGAAGGTTGGCCACCACGGCAGCAAGAATTCGACGACCGCCGACTTCCTGGCAGCGGTGCGGCCGCAAGTGGCGATCATTTCGGCGGGAGAGGGCAATCCCTACGGTCACCCGAGCCAGGAACTGCTGCAGCGGCTGGAAAACGCTGGAGTTCGCGTGCTGCGTACGGATCGCGATGGCGCCGTACATGTGCTGACCAACGGCCGCACACTGGAAGTCAGCTGCTTTGCTGGGTGCTCACTTGCGGCGGAAGACCGTCTACGGCAAGCGCAAGCGCCAGATCCCGAGAAAAACAATCAACACCAATAGGAAGCCGATGGCGGCGCGATACTCTCGATTCTTCTTGTACTGCGCCAATGAAAACGATGCAGAGCTTGCCGACGGAAGCTTGGCGGCCGTGAGCCTCGGCAGGAACAAGGGCACACTCCGTGCGTATTCGTCGAAAGCAGCGCCGTGATGCTGCCGCAGTTCTTGCTCTTCGCGCCGGAGGACCACCCCATAAACGATGGCGAAGTAAGCGCACAGGATCGCCGCGGCAATCCAGGAGCGCGCGGCCAAGGCGACGCCTAGCGTCAGAATAGCGCTGCCGAGATACAGCGGATTGCGCGTGTAAGCATACGGCCCCGACACCGTGAGAACTTCCTGCTTGTGCAGATAACCCGCGGCACGAGCGCGCACGAACAATGCCAACGCTCCCAGAATTGCGCCGCTTAAGATGCTGCGCGGAACGGGCCGCGACACCCACAGTACGAGAATCGCGAGAGGATAGCCCAGCCGCACGCGCCACCTCGCCAGCAACGGAGCGACGTTCATGCAGTCGCACCAACGACACGGCGCACGGCGTCCAACGCCGAGTCGACGTCTATCGCAAGCATGGAAGGATCGGGTTGGCTGCCACGCTTGTGCGTAGTCCGCACATTGGGTGCACGCAACACAATGTCGCCACAGACGCCTAGCGCTGAAGCCTCCGGACCTCGATAAGGACCATTTCGCGCCGGATCAGTGGGACCGAACAGAGCGACGGTCTTGGTGCCAAGCGTGACCGCCAAATGGAGCGGCCCGGTGTCTCCGCCCACAACGCAGCTGGCGCCGCGCAGCAGTGCCATGAGTTGGCCAAGGGAACCTTGATAGACGATCGGACGCGCTGCACCGCTAGCCGCGCGAACTGCGGCCGCCAAATCTTTTTCGCCGGGACCGATGTTGATCACACACGGAAGGCCCAGCGACCCTTGAATCTTGCAGCCAAGCTCGCCGAAGCGCTCCGCCGGCCAGCATTTGGAACGCCAGCCGCCGCCAGGACTCAAGACGATGTAGCGGTCAGTCTGTTGTTCTCGAAGATAGCAGGACAGCGCTGCGAGATCTTCTTGAGAAACCTGCAGAGTGACCGGAGCTGCGACGCACTTTGCTCCGGCGCGTACAGAAAGCTCTCCATTTTGTTCGGCAATGTGCGCCTTGGAAGTTCTCACGCGTTCCGTGTAGAGAAGGGGCACGCCAAACTCGCGAATCGTTTCCGAAGAAAAGCCAATCCTGCGCTTTACGCCGCCGAGAAAAGGCAAGGCGGCGGACTTCCAGAGTCCCTGATAATCGATACCGGCATCCCACCGCGATTTCCGCACCCGGCCGATCGCTTCCCGAAGCGACGACAACGAACGTGTCTCAACCGCGTAGACCTCCGAGGCAAGCCCGCTGCTCTCGACCAACCCTTTCCATCGTGGGTGGGTAATCCAAGCAATGCGCGCCGCCGGAAACGACTCTCGCAGCGCAGCGACGGCGGGAAAGGTATGCACGATGTCGCCAAGCGAGCCCAGCCTCACCACCAAGAAGTGTGGCTCAGCCATGCGGAGCCTTGCGCACCGATTCCAGAAATTCGCGAGTGGAGTGATCTTTTGAGTCGCCAACAATCGCCGCGCGAATGCCCAAGCGTGCAGCAGTCGCGCGTTCCGGCACCGTTTCCGCTGTATAGTCAGTGCCCTTGGCGTGAACGTCGGGGCGCAAGGTTTCAAGCAGCGCCTCCACACTTGGCTCGCGGAACAACACAACGTAATCGACGGCGCGAAGCGCGGCCACGAGATCGGCGCGCGCGGATTCGGGCAAGATCGGCCGACCCGCTCCTTTCAGGGCGCACACGCTTGAGTCCGAATTGACCGCCACGACAAGAATGTCTCCTTCGCGCCGCGCTCCTTGCAGATAGCGAATGTGTCCGACGTGCAGCGTATCGAAGCACCCGTTAGCGAGGACAACCCGTCGTCCTTGCCGTTTTTGCTCGGCGACCAACTCGCGAAGGCGCTCGCGGCTGACAATCTTGGATGCAGCGCTGCGCATCAATCAGGAACTGCTCCCGGCGGTTTCGCGACGAATGGCCTCGAGAAGTTCGTCGCGTGAAACGGTCGCGGTGCCGCGTTTCATCACCACCAGCCCACCGGCAATATTGGCGATATGCGCGGCCTCCAGCGGTGACGCACCGCACGCCAGTGCCAGCGTGTACGCGGCCAGAACGGTGTCGCCCGCTCCAGTGACATCGACAGCTTGTTTGCTCCCGTGAATGGGGATGCGTGTCAGCCGGCCGCGCTGCTCAAAGAGCGCCATGCCATCGCGCCCGCGCGTCACCAGAAGCGATCGCAGCTTCATGGTGGCCAAAGTTTCTCCGCCGCAGCGTGCCAGCTCTTCCATATTTTGCCCAATGGCGGTGTGGTACAGCGCCTCCAGCTCCGGCTCATTCGGTGTTGCCGAAGTTACGCCCGCCCTCGCATAGGCGTTCAGGTGATAACGCGCGTCTAGCGTGATGACCAGCCCATCTTTGCGCTTTGCTCTTGCCTGCCGCACCAGTTCCGGGGTAGAGACGCCAAAACCGTAATCAGAGACGGCAAGCGCATCTGCCGAGCGCAACCTGGGTTGCAAAAGCTGCTGCACTTTTTTCTGCACCTCTTGCGGAAGCGGCGTTTCGGGCTCGCGGTCCACGCGAAGAACTTGCTGTCCCACGGTGTGCGCCCAGCCCGCCAAGAAACGCGTCTTCGTCGGCGTCGACCAGCCCGTGACACGAACGATGCCGGAAACATCCACGCGCTTGTCGCGGAAATACTGAACCAGAGCTTCACCCGCGCTATCGCGACCAACCGCCGTTACCACGCGAACGCGCGCCCCTAGCGCCGCCAGATTGTTCGCCGCGTTCGCCCCGCCTCCAGGCACGAGCTTCGTTTCGCGATGACGAAGAATCAAAACCGGCGCTTCTCGCGAAACCCGCGAGATCTCCCCATACTGAAATTCGTCCGCAACGAAATCGCCCAGAAGGACAACGGTCTTGGAGGCAAACTTTTCGACGCACTCTGCAAGCGCGAGGAGGTCCACCGAATTCGATGCCGCCGGATTCTCGATGTGACGCTTCATTTCCCCTGCTTCAGGATCCAGTCCACCGCTGCGGCAAGATCGCCGGCGACAAAGTCTGGCTGCGCCGACCACTTGGCCGCATGCCACTGAATCTCGCCTTCGCCATAGCCGGTGCGCACCAGGATCCCTCGTGATCCAATCCGGCGCGCCAGCTCGACGTCTCCGTAGCGGTCGCCCACGACGAACGAACGGCGTAGATCCAAAGCGTGCTCACGCGCCGCGCGCTCCAGCATGCCTGGCTTCGGCTTGCGGCAATCACACCCATCGCCGGTGTGCGGGCAATAGTACACGCCGTCGACGTGCGCACCAGCCGCTTTTAATTGCTGGGCCATCAATTCGTGAACGCTGTGCACCAGGGACTCCGGAAAATATCCGCGTCCAACCCCGGACTGGTTCGTAATCACAATAACAGGCAGCTTTGCTTCGTTCAGCCGGCGAACTGCTCGCGCGACGAACGGAAACATACGAAAACGGCTGGCGTGATTCAAGTAACCGACTTCCTCGGCGATGGTTCCGTCGCGATCGAGGAAGACCGCGGGGCGGAGAGAGGTTGCTTCAACCAGAAGCCACCTCCGCCGCAGAAAGCCATCGCCGCGCGGCCGCTTCGACTGCTTCCGGCATAACGCGCGTCATGCAACGGTGATCGATCGGGCAGCGCCGCAAAAAGCACGGGCTGCAGTACGGTTTCTCCTGCACAATGGCGCAACGCGGCGTGATTGGCGCCGTGCCGTTAGGATCCGTGGGGCCAAAAATCGCTACCACCGGAAGACCCACGGCCGCGGCCACGTGCATGGCTCCGGAGTCGTTGCCGACAAACAATTGGCAGCACGAGAGGAGCGCCGGAAGATCGGCGATCGCTGTGGTGCCGACCAAACTAATCGACGGACCTTTTATTCCCGAAGTAATCGCGGTCGAAACGTTCTGTTCGACAACGGTGCCGAAGAGAATCACATCCGCATCGGTGTGCTGACGAAAGCGATTCACAAACTCCGCGAAACGCTCCGGCGGCCAACATTTGGCAGATCCGTAAGATGCGCCAGCCCCAATCGCAATTCGCGTAACCCCCGGGCGTGCACCTGCGGAGCGGAGAATTCCCTCGGCCTGTTCCCGATGCTCGGCGGATACAGTCAAACCGACGAACGATTCGCTGGGCAGCGAATTGATCCAACCCGCCCGCCGCAGAAGTTCGAGGTAGTAGAACTGTTCATGGGACGGAATTTCGCCGCGCTTTGGAACCGCCACGCGCTTAGTCAGCAGCAGAGCGCGCCCATCGCGCGCGTAGCCGATGCGCTCCGGAATGCCGGCCCGCCAGGCGAGCCACGCAGCATCAAAGGCATTTTGCAGCAGCAGCGCGATATCGAACTTCTGCGCGCGAAGCTCCTGCGCCAGGCGCTCGCGCCTGTGCAGGCCGGCATGCGCGCCATTCGGATCGTAAACAATGAACGCATCGCAAATTTGCTGTCCGCGGTAAATATCCGCAACGTACGGCCGTGCGACAACGGAAATTCGCGCCTCCGGAAAGCGCCGGCGAACCGCACGCAGCGCCGGCAGCGCCATAATCGCGTCGCCCACCCAATTCGTCGCGCGGACGAGTACCCTCATGCCGCAGTTCCTTGACGGCCGTGCAGCTTTGCTTCCATCGCGGCGAAGAACTGTTTTTGGTCAGGTATCTGCAGCGCAATGACGCAGATGTAGACAGCCAGCACTTTGAATTGCGTCCCCGCGAGGTTGTGCCAGTCCTTCTCCGTGGTCACCAACGCTTTTGCACCCGACGCCGCAGCTGCTCCTTCAAGTTCGGCAGCTTCTGCGAGCGTATACTTGTGATGATCTCGAAAGGCTCGCTGCCCGGAAATTGAAAGCCCCCAGCGCTGGAGATCGAGAAAAAAACCCTCCGGATTTCCAATACCGCAGAACGCGAAGTAAGGACCAGGACCAAGTTCTCTCGCCGACTGTAATGACTGGTTGCCCTCGGGCCCTCGAAATCCCAAAAGGACTGTGGAGGCGGGAAAGATGGGAAACTTCTTGAGCTGCTGAATCAGCCGGACTGTTTGCTTGGATCCGTCCGTGCGCGTGTAGATGACCAGATCCGCGCGGTTCAGCGCCGAACGGGGCTCGCGCAAACGGCCCGCGGGGAGCACTTTTTCTTGGCGCAGCGCCTGCAACCTGTCTACGACCACCAGGTCGACATCGCGAGCCAACTGCAGGTGCTGAAATCCGTCGTCCAGCAAAAAGATGTCAATACCCTTAGACTCGAGGCGATGGCCAGCATCGTAGCGGTCCTTGCCAACACCAAACAATGCGCGGCCTCGCAACCGTTCCTTCATTAGTTCGACTTCGTCGCTGGTTCCGTCTGAGCCACGATACCCACGGCTCAGAATCGCGACACGCTTCCCTTCCGCCAAAAATTTCTCCGCGAGCCAGATCACCATGGGCGTCTTACCGGTGCCGCCTACGGTGATATTGCCAACGCTGATCACGATGCCATTCAGTCGCTTCTGCTTGAGGCAACCGTGGGCGTAGAGCCACACGCGAAGCCGCATCGCCGCACCGTACACCAGGGAAAGCGGCCAGAGCACAATTTGCAGCGCGCGCGGAGCCCTCATGGTGCTGTACCGCCCAGGTGCTTTGCAATTTCCGCCAGCGCCCGTTGTGTCGCGTCGCGGCTGCTGTCCACGAGCGCCTTCGCGGTCTCACCCATCTTTCGCTGGCGTTCCGGGTCCCGCAGCAATTCAATCCAGGCGACGCCGGCGTCCTCGGGGCTCTGCACCTGAATCGCGGCACCAGCGGCAACGAATCGCGCGGCGATCTCGGCAAAATTTTCCATCGACGGCCCAAACACCGGAATCTTGCCGAACGCCGCAGGCTCCAGAATATTGTGTCCGCCCGACGGCACCAGTGACCCTCCGACAAACGCGCTGTCAGCAAGGCGATAGACGGATGCCAGCTCACCGATGGTGTCAAGCAGAATCACATTCACATCTTCGGGGATTGATCCGTTGCTCGCCGCCGTCGCGTCCTGCACAGGATCGGCGATCTTTAACTGCGAGCGCCGGATGAATTTTCGCCGCGACTCATGGATGAACTCCGCCGCCGCCTCGAAGCGCTCCGGCTTGCGCGGCGCAAGTACCAACAGCGCCCGCGGAAACTCCCCTTGCACCACGCCAAAGGCAATTAGGGCCAAAGGCTCCTCCGCAGCCACAACGCTTCCGGCCACCACGAGCGGAGCGCGCCCCCGCGCACGCGCTTCGGTTTCGAGCCATCTCGAAAGTGGCGTCGCATCGGGTAGCGCCATGTCGTACTTGAGGTTGCCGCTGACGAAAACTCGCTCCGCCGGCGCGCCGAGCGTCCGAATACGCTCGGCGTCCTTTTCGCTCTGCATCAAGAAGGCGCTTGCGTTTCCCAGCGTGCTGCGCAGAAACGGACGCAAGAAAAAGCCAAACTTACTTAGATAGCGTTGATACCGAGCGAAAGACCGATCCGAAATCCGCCCGCTCACAAAAAGCACCGGAATTTCCCGCCGCCGCGCTTCCCGCAAGAAATTCGGCCAGATTTCCGTCTCGAGCACAACCACAATGGACGGCCGCACCGTCTTCAGCACGCGGCGTACGCAAAAAATCCAGTCCATCGGAAAATAAAAAACCATATCGGCAAAGTCCATGCGCTCGTGGGCCAGTTGTTGTCCCGTGGTTGTGGTCGTCGAGACCACTAGTGCGCGCTCTGGGTAAGCTTCCTTCAAGCGCTTCGCTAGGCCCACGCTCGAAAGCAACTCGCCGACCGAAACCGCATGAATCCAGATGGCGCCGCCGCGCTGCGCCGAACCCGCGGGCAACATCGGAAGCGACAAACCAAGCCGCTCCTTCAAATTGGAAAGGTACTTCCCCTGCCGCAGGCCCTTAATCAGCCAATACGGAAGCAACAGCAAAGCTGCGGCGCCCATCAGAAAGCTATAAATGAAATACACTAAGCGTGGCTCCGGTCCCTTATCCGCCGCCCCACGCAACAAATGGCGTGACGCGACAGAGCAACCCTGCACGTCCTCCAGGAATCGAAGGCGTCGAGATGAGAAAATCCTATTATAACTTCACGCGCATCCCGCCGCGGACAATTCCCCTGTTGATGGGAGCCCTACTCACCCCGGCCGTTGCGCTAGTGCAGCAATCTCCGCTGCGTACGGCGTCGCTGGAATCCCACGAAGGCCTGACCATTTCCGCCACGCCGTGGACCGAGCCTTCCAAGTACAAGGAAAAGTTCCCAAAGAAATCCCCGTTTTCCGCCGGAGTCCTCGCCGTGCAAGTCTCCTTTCGCAACGATTCCGACGACAGCATCAAGGTCGAACTCGCCCGCATTCGCCTCACGGTGAACATCGATGCCGAGAACAAACAGGAGCTTCCATCCCTTTCACCCGCCGAATTGGCCCAAGCCGTTTTCAAACCCGGAGGTAAAGATCCGACCAAAAGGCAAAGATTGCCCATACCCGTCACGATACCCAAAAGCGGGAAGGACAAAAACTGGGACGAATTGCAGAGAGAAGCGCAAGACGCCGGGGTCCCAACGGGCGTCATCGCGCCGCACAGTACCGTGCAAGGCCTCTTGTATTTTGATCTGCAAAACCAGTTCGACCTTCTCGAAACGGCCCACTTCTACGTGCCGGATTTGGTGTTCATGCGCGGCAATCGCGCGCTGACTTATTTCGACATTGCTCTCGGCCAGGGTGCGAGCCAATAATTCCGATTCGCAGTGCGATCCAGGAACATTCAAACCGTATCGCGCAAACTCCCGTCTTCCGCCGCTGGTTTGCGCCGCTTCCTCTCCTCGGCTACCATTGCAGTGCAGAAATCTTCTCACCCTGGGACCCATGCTAAGCCTCCTCGACGAACTGAACCCGCAGCAGCGTGTTGCCGCGGAAGCAACGGAAGGTCCGGTGCTCCTCCTCGCCGGCGCCGGAACCGGCAAGACTCGCGCCATCACTTACCGCATGGCTAATCTGATTGCCGGCGGCGTCCCCGCAGAATCCATTCTCGCGGTCACTTTCACCAACAAAGCCGCCGAGGAAATGCGCAATCGCATCTCGGACTTGCTGCTGCGCGCCGGCGTGCCGCCCGCGCAACCCTGGCTCTCCACTTTTCATTCGCTCTGCGCCCGCCTTCTTCGCCGCGAAGCCCCTAACGCCGGCCTCCCTCGCGATTTCGCCATCTATGACGAGGACGACCAACTCGCCGCCGTCAAGCTCGCCATGGCCAACTTGCAAATCGACGACGACACGCTCACGCCGCGCAACGTTCTCAGTCGCATCAGCTATGCCAAGAACCACGGCCAGACTCCCGAAGATCTTCGCAGCGCCGCGATCGACAAAGATGCACGCAAGGTCGCCGACATATTCGCCGCCTACGAACAACTCCTGCACAAAAGCAACGCTCTCGATTTTGACGATCTCTTGCTGCGTTCCGTAAAATTGCTGCGCGATTCGGCTCCCGTCCGCGAAAAATGGCAGTCTCGTTTCCAATACATTCACGTCGACGAATATCAAGACACTAACCGTGTGCAGTACGAGCTTCTGCGCCTGCTCACCGGCCCGAAGCAAAACGTCTGCGTCGTCGGCGACGAAGACCAATCCATCTATCGCTGGCGCGGCGCCGACGTCTCTATCCTCATGAGCTTTTCGCGCGACTTCCCTTCCGCCCGTGTCATCAAGCTCGAACGCAACTACCGCTCGACGCAGCAAATTCTCGACGCCGCCGGTACTGTCGTCGCCAATAATCCCGAGCGCCTCGGGAAGTCCCTAAGCGCCGAAAACGGCTCGGGCAGCAACTTGAAATATTTCGAAGGCCGCGACGCCCATGCCGAAGCCGAATTCGTCGCCGACGAACTCGAACGCATTCTCAATGAGGACTCCTCGCAAACCTGCGCTGTGGAGTACCGCACCAATTTTCAGTCACGCGCCTTTGAAGAAGTCTTCCGCCGCCGCGGCTTGCGCTACAAACTCGTGGGCGGCTTCAGTTTCTACAATCGCGCCGAGGTAAAAGACGCGCTCGCCTACGTGCGTCTGGCCATGCACCCGGAAGACGACATCTCGCTACTCCGCGTCTTGAACGTCCCCCCGCGCGGCATCGGCAAAACCACGGTGGATGGCCTGCAGGCCGGTGCGCGCGCCGATGATTCGACTTTGTGGTCGGCCATCGCAAGATTCGTTTCAGGAGCCGCCGCCGGCCGCGCCGTGGCCCCGCTGCGAACCTTTCAAGAATTAATCGCCAAGCTACGGGAAGCGCTGGCGACCAAGGAGCCGCCCGACTTTCTCCGCGCGGTCCTGGAGGAAACCGGTTACATGGACATGCTGCGCGACCGCAACACGCCCGAAGACGTCGCCAGAATCGAAAACCTGGAAGAGCTCGCGCGCGCCGTCGCCGAAGGCATCGAGAACGGCGAATCCTTCAGCGATTTTCTCGATGCCGCCGCTCTCGTCAGCGACGCCGATTCCTTCGAAGATAAACCCGGCGTCACGCTGATCACGCTGCACAGCACGAAGGGTCTCGAATTCGATCACGTTTTCTTGACCGGCATGGAGGAAGGCATCTGCCCGCACAGCCGCTCGCTCGACGAAGAAAAAGGTATCGAAGAGGAGCGCCGCCTCGTCTACGTCGGCATGACCCGCGCGCGATCCTCGTTGACCCTGACCCGCGCGGTGTATCGCCGCATCTTCGGCAACGAACGCCAGCTCCGCGCCTCGCTGCCCTCCCGCTTTCTCGCCGAAATTCCCAGCGAGCTCGTCGAAACCGTTCGCGGCTCGATGGCCGAGATCGGTTCGACCCGCCGCTACGAATCCGATCCCGAATACTCCTACTCCCCCGAAGAATTTCTCCGCCGCGTGCGCGGCCAGTCGCAACCGCCCTCGGCACCGCGCCGTTCCTCCAGTCCCAACACCATCTCGCGCCCTGCGGCGAGACGCGGCGCGGACGATCCGCTCCTCGGCCAGAGGGTTCGCCACCCAAGTTACGGCGTGGGCACCATCGTCGGAGTCGAAGGTGATGACGAAGACCGCCGTCTCTCCGTCAGTTTCCCCGGCCGCGGCACAAAAAAATTTGTTGAGCGCTATGCCCAGCTCGAACAGGCATAGCAGCGGCGAGCAGTGTTGCGCGCGCAAGCCTCTCAAGGTACATTGAGGCTCGCAATCCCATCTAACCAAGCGTATCCGGCAGCCTAGCCTTCGCAACACGGATGCGATCGGAGAGTACGAGTGGCATCACCGCTTTTCCGCTGCAAGGGCATCGACCAGTTGCTCTCGGATTCCGAAAATGCTGAAACTCGATTAAAAAAGTCCCTCGGCTGGCTTAGCCTCACCTCTCTCGGAATCGGCGCGGTCATTGGCTCCGGTATCTTCACCATCATCGGCACCGCCATCGCCGGACAAAAACTTCAGGTCAAATCGATTCTCAACGCCCCGCTTCTGGAATATTTGATCTACCACTCCGCATCGTTCGGGCGCCCCGGCGCCGGCCCTTCTATCGCTCTTTCTTTCGTCCTGGTGGCCATCGTCTGCGGTTTCGCCTCCGTGTGTTACGCCGAACTCGCCGCCATGATCCCCATCGCCGGCAGCGCCTACACTTACACCTACGCCACCATGGGCGAGCTCATCGCCTGGATCATCGGCTGGGATCTCATCCTCGAATACGCCGTCAGCAACATGGCCGTCAGCGTTGGTTTCTCCGCTCACATCGTCGGTTTGCTCGACTGGTTCGGCGTGCACCCCAGCCTTCGCTGGATCACTCCCGCCTATCTCCCTGGCGGCTTGGCAGACTTGCAGGGAAACATGCTCTATCCCGCGGGCTGGCATCTGGGATTCAACTGGCCGGCGTTCATCATCGTCATGCTGCTTACCGTCATCCTCGTGCGCGGCATTCGCGAATCCGCCGAAACCAACAACGTCATGGTTCTCCTCAAAATCATCGCCATCCTGGTGTTCATCAGCTTCGCCTCGCGCTTCATTCATCCCGCCAACTGGCATCCCTTCGCTCCCAACGGCTGGCCCGGCATTCTCACCGGCGGTTCCATCGTCTTCTTCACCTACATCGGCTTCGATTCCGTCTCTACCGCGGCCGAAGAGTGCAAGAACCCGCAGCGCGACGTTCCCATCGGCATCATTGCCACTCTGATCATCTGCACCATGCTTTATGTCGGCGTGGTTGTCGTATTGACCGGACTCGTGCCCTGGCAAACACTCGTCGACGACGCCGCCCCGGTGGTCAACACCCTCAAGAAACTCCACTTCACCGGCGTTCGCCTCATCGTCCTCATCGGCGCCCTCATGGGCATGATCTCTTCTCTCTTGGTCTTCCAACTCGGCCAGGCCCGAGTTTGGTTCGCGATGTCTCGCGACGGCCTTCTCCCCCGCATCTTCAGCCGTGTGCATCCGCGCTATTGCACGCCGGACTTCTCCACCTGGATGGCCGGCTTTCTCGTGGGCATCCCCGCCGGCCTTCTCGACATCGGAACTCTGGCCGACCTCTCCAACATCGGTACGCTCTTTGCTTTCGCTCTCGTCGCCGGAGGTGTGCTGATTCTTCGCTACCGGGAACCCAATCGTCATCGCGCCTTTCGCGCACCCGGCGGCCCGCTTGCTCCGATCATCACCATCTTGACTTGCCTGCTTCTGATGGCCGGACTACCCATCACGAACTGGATTCGATTCTTTGTGTGGATGGCCATCGGACTCGTGATTTACTACAACTTTGGCCGCAAACGCAGTACTTTGCGAGCGGCCAACCCGGCTTAGGGCGTTTACAATGAGGCCGATGTTCTCCAACCCTTCGCGAACGTGCCTCGCCATCTCGCTGGCCATCGTCTCGCTTGCCCTTCTACTTCCCCGACGCGCAAGCGCCTGGGGCGGCAATGCGCACAGGCTTGTTGCCAGTCAGGCGATGGACACCCTGCCCGTCGATCTTCGTGCCTATTTCGAGAACAATCGCTCATTCCTCCTGCAACACGTCAGCGATCCCCTCGAAGGCGAAGCCAAGAATCCCTCGTTACGCCACAATCATTTCATTCGCCTCGATAAATACGGCCGCTTCCCGTTTGAGGCGCTCCCGCGCAGCTACAAAGCCGCCGTAAGCAAGTTCGGCAAATCCAAGCTCGACTCCACTGGTCTGCTCCCCTGGGAAATCGGCGTCTATAGCCAGAAACTCACGGAAGCCATGAAGCTCGGTCACTGGGATGAGGTCAAACTCGACGCCGCCCTCCTTGCTTTTTACGTCGCCGAAGCCCACGATCCGTTTAACACCACCGACAATTTCGATGGCCGCTTCACTGGACAGACTGGCATCGACGAGCGCTTCGGCACCACCCTCGTCGACCGTTTCTCTTCCTTTTTCCCCATGCGCCCCAACGACGCTTCCTTCATCCACGATCCCACCGACCACGCCTTCGACTCCTGCCTCAGTGCCCACAGTTTGCTCGAGCCTGTGCTCCTTGCCGATCGTAAGGTCCACCTCGAAATAAAGTCCTACAACGACGAATACTTCGACCGCTTCTACGATCAGTCCGCCGCCACGCTCATCCACCAGCTCTCCGACGCCGCCACCGACGTCGGCTCCTACTGGCTTACCGCTTGGACCAACGCCGGCAAGCCCGCCTTGCCTCACTGAGATTGCCCCCCTTCTTCCATGCTTCCTAAGCGCATCCTCTCTCATCCCAAAGCAGAGCTGCACCTTCATCTCGAAGGTTCGATCCGACCTCTCATCGTCTGCGCACTCACCGCGCGCCATGGCGTCACTATCACTGAACGCGAAGTTCGCCAGCGATACGCCTACCAAAACTTCATGGAGTTCCTGGAAACGTTCAAGTGGGTCACTGCATTTCTCCGCGATCCCCAGGACTATGCCCTGATCGCTCGCGATCTTGGTGAACAGCTCCTCTCCCAAGGCGTCGTCTACGCCGAAGTCACCATCTCCATTGGTGTGATGCTTCTGCGCAAGCAACGCCCCGAAGCGAACTTCGAAGCGATCCTTCGCGCCACAGAACCGTTCGAAAATCACGGTCTGCGCGTCAACTATATCTTTGACGCCGCCCGCCAATTCGGCCCCGAGGCCGCCGCCCGTGTTCTTGAATCCGCGAGGCAGTGCGCCTGCAAAGCCATCGTCGCCTTCGGCATCGGCGGCGACGAGCTCCGCGTGCCCACTAAAGAATTTCGTCCGGTCTATGACCAAGCCGCCAGACTCGGCCTTCATCGAGTCATCCACGCCGGCGAGGTGGGAGGCCCGGAGAAAATCCGCGAAGCCGTCGAGCTACTCGGTGTGGAACGAATCGGCCACGGCATCGCCGCGATCCACGACCCTGCGCTGATGGATCTCCTCGCCGACCGTCGCATCCCGCTCGAAATCTGCCCGCGAAGCAACCTCCGTACCGGAGCGCTTGCGCTGCAACTGCGCCGTCCGGACACGCGCATCGAGGATCATCCGCTCGCCGCGCTTTTCCGCCACGGCATTCCCATCGTCCTCTCCACCGATGACCCCGCCATGTTCCACACCACGTTGCACGAAGAATACGAAAACGCCGGCCGCATGGGCCTCAACGAGCAAGAATTACTTCGGCTGGCGCAGATGAGCTTCGATCATGCTTTCATCGGTGAAAAAGAAAGATCAGCGATGCCGCACTCCTCGCGCTGAGCAACTCGACGCGATGTTATACTGAGGCCATGAAAGCACACGTCTGGGTGATGCCAAAGCGCACCGTTCTCGATCCGCAAGGACAAACAATTCAGCACGCTCTCTGTGGCCTCGGATACGCAGAAGTCAAGGACGTCCGCCAGGGAAAATTCTTCGTCTTGAATCTCGATGGCTGGAACCGCGACGAAGCCCAGAAGCAGCTCGACCGCATCTCCAAGGAAGTGCTTACCAACCCGGTGATCGAAGAATACCGCTTCGAAATTGTCGACTAACCTTTGCCTTCGAAAACGCAGAAAACGGATTGGCGCCCGCCACGCGGTGTCATCCTTAGGCTATCCGACGAGGCTATCCGAAGGACCTCAATCCCTCGCAACTCAAGACGTAAGATTTGGCCGTGCAGTAGCCATTCTTCCGCAACCTGTGTCGCGCCGTTACAGCGCGAGGAAGACTCATGCTAGGCTTTTAGCATCATCCAGGAGACACGCCGCATGTGTGGAATCGTCGGTTATATCGGGCCGAAAAAAGTTGTGCCCGTGGTTGTCGAAGGCCTGCGCAAGCTGGAATACCGCGGCTACGATTCCGCTGGAATCGCTGTAGTCACCCAGGACGGCAAGCTCGAAGTTCGTCGCGCGCCGGGCAAGCTGCGCAATCTGGAAGAAGTCCTGCAGAAATCGCCCATCGAGGGCACCTATGGAATCGGCCACACACGCTGGGCCACCCATGGCCGCCCGACCGAGGAAAACGCCCATCCGCACCGGGACTGCACCGGACAGATCGTCGTCGTACACAACGGCATCATCGAAAATTATCTTGAGCTAAAAGAACAGCTCCGGCGCGAAGGCCACAAGTTCGTAACCGAAACCGACACGGAAATTGTCGCCCACCTGGTCGAAAAAAATTCCAAGAACGCGCCTCTCGAAGAAGCTGTGCGCCGCTCCCTGAAGGAACTTCGCGGCATCTATTCGCTGGTCTTCATGTCCGCGAATGACCCCCACAAAATCGTTGCCGCGCGCATGGGACCGCCTTCTGTCATCGGCCTCGGCGATGGCGAGTTTTTTGTTGCCAGCGATATTCCCGCACTCCTAGAGCACACCCGCGAAATCTTTTTTCTCGCCGATGGCGACATCGCCGTCCTCACGCAAAAAGGCGTCTGTGTCATGGATCACGACGGCCGCCCCGTCAACCGCCCCGCGCAGCACGTCGCCTGGGACCCCATCATGGCGGAAAAGGGCGGCTACAAGCATTTCATGCAGAAGGAAATCTTCGAGCAGCCCCGCGCCGTCCGCGACACGCTCCTCGGCCGCATTTCCCAGGACACGGGGAAAATCTTCCTGGATGAGATGCAGGTCACCGAGCAGCAGTTTCGCGAGTTTCAGCAGGTGCGCATCGTGGCCTGCGGAACCAGTTGGCACGCCGGCCTCGCTGGAAAATTCATGATCGAGCGCCTGGCCCGCTTGCAAGTCGAAGTCGACTACGGCAGCGAATTCCGCTATCGCGATCCCATTCTCGACTCCAAAACCCTCACCGTTTGCATCAGCCAGTCCGGGGAAACCGCCGACACCCTGGCCGGCCAGCGCGAAGCCAAGCTCAAAGGCTCGCCCACGCTCGCGATTTGCAATGTCATGGGGTCCATGGTCACGCGCGAAGCCGCCGGAACCATCCTCACGCATGCCGGTCCGGAAATCGGTGTGGCCTCCACGAAAGCCTTCACTGCGCAGCTCACGGCGCTTTTGCTCCTCGCCGCGCATCTCGGCCAAGTCCGCGGAAAATTGTCCAGCGAAGCCGCCAAGGCGCTCCTCCAGGAATTCACGCGCATTCCCCACAAAATTGAAATGGTCCTGCAAGGCGACGAGACCGGCCAGTACGAAACGCTCGCTCGTCAATTCTTCCGCAACACCGATTTTCTCTATCTCGGTCGGGGCATTCATTATCCCATCGCGCTCGAGGGCGCCCTCAAGCTCAAGGAAATTTCCTACATTCACGCCGAAGGTTATCCCGCCGGCGAAATGAAGCACGGCCCCAACGCCCTCATCGATGAAAATCTTCCCGTCGTCGTCCTCGCCACCCACGACAAAAGCGATCCCGATTCCGTTACCCGCTACGAAAAAAGCGTCTCCAATATCCAGGAAGTGCGCGCCCGCGACGGCATCGTGATCTCCGTCGTCACTGCCGGCGACCGCCTCGCCCGCGAAGCCTCCGACCACATCATGGAAATCCCCGCGGCTCCCGAACTCCTCTCCCCGCTCCTAGAAATCATCCCCCTGCAACTCCTCGCCTATCACATAGCCGTGCGCCGCGGCTGCGACGTGGACCAGCCCCGTAACTTGGCGAAATCCGTCACCGTGGAGTGAGCGCTCCGATCAGTTCCGTAGGGGCGCAGCACCGCTGCGCCCCAGCTTGGCAAGATCGAAGATCGAGTAGCGCGCAACACTACAGCTTGTCATCCTGAGGGCATCCGACGAGGATGCCCAAAGGGCCTCAACGCAGGCCGTCCCCAAAAGAGCAAGTGCGCGGACCCGCGCTAAGGATTAATCGCCGCTCGCGCCCCGCCACCAACCCACCCCTCTTTTCCGGTAAACTAGCTTCATGTCGCGCAGCTTTCGCCTCTCGCTGCTCCTCACTCCGCTAACCCTCTGCGCGATCTCCGCGTCCTCCCAAACCGCCCCCGTCGCCACCGCTCCCCTCCGCGAAATCCGCACCGAAGGCCTCAAAT
>WNEZ01006233.1_pt1 | contig 17132 bp, 20 predicted proteins | sample 5400521 | NCBI WGS metagenome assembly WNEZ01 (sample SAMN13153339, study PRJNA577476) | soil metagenome | isolation source: 120 cm saprolite under Douglas fir tree site 2 hole 1 replicate 1 | place: USA:California | collected 2015-04-18
AAAGAAAGGACGAAATCATGACACTTGCAACACTTATTCTCGGAGCCACTCTTAATCCAGGGGGACTTCTGGCGTGGCTGATTGTTGGATTGGTTGCCGGCTTTCTCGCGAGCCGGGTAATGCGTGGGGGAGGCTATGGGCTGATCGGTGATATTGTGGTGGGCATTATCGGAGCTTTCTTAGGAGGATGGTTAGCCGGCCTCCTGGGGATAGGGGGTTCCTATGGCCTGATTGGGAGTATTGTGATTGCCTTTATTGGAGCCTGTATTCTCCTTGCCATCTTACACGCTGTCACTCGCGGCAGCTCGAGAGGATGGCGACGGTAAGTGCAGGAGAAGTGAGGGCTGGAGGTGTCGATCGTGTATGCCCACATGATGCACCATCGACACAGGTCATGGAGCGCAAGCTTCGTCACATCCTTTGTGACCTTTTAGAAGCGATAACAGAGAAAGGCCTCTGAGGCTTCTTTCATTGATGTTCAGCCAAATGGCCTAAGTACAGCCGGGCGTAGGATTCACCCGAGAAAATATGGTGACCCCTGATAGTACTCGCAGGAGTGACGCCCTGCCAGGGAGCATGGGAAGGCCATGCACAGGGGAAAGCAGCGCAGGTGGTTACATTCTTATGGGGAAGAGCACGAGATGTGCGTATTCTGAACAGACGGAACGCCGCCGCTGGAGAGCCACATGACACGGAAACGGTCCTGTGTGGTTCGGGAAGGGGCCGATGGAACAGGGCCAGCAATGGTACCTCGCCAGCGGCCTACTTCATGATCCTGGGCCCTATGGTTTTGCCATTAGAAGGGGTGCTAGCCTCGCGGGTGCTCTTGAAGAGTCGTGTTTTCACCATGCTGCGACGTGGCGGTTAGTGGTGAGAGTGAAAATCTTGAACATATCGAATACGAAGTCTTTCAGTGATTACTTGTGGATCAGTAGAGCCTGCTGTTTCTGAAGTGAGGAAATCTGCCACGCTGATTTGTCTGCCTAAATTCAGGGAAAGAGTTCTTGGTTTCACTTCAAACCCTTTACTATAGAGCCATAATGTTCCGACTAATTGGAATTGAGTAAAATGACCAAATTGAAATGGGATAATCACGACTCTTTCTCTTGCCTCTTCTGGTAATAATTTTATCATTTCTCCTACTCCTCGATACCAGTCACTTTTTGTTGCGCTTTTCACTCCACCTGTAGGGAAAACTCCAACGGCATAGCCATTCGCTAAGAACGATGCCGCATTCTCCATAGCAGTCGCATTCATCGCTTTAGCTTCTTTTTGAGTCGATAATTTGTTTGCATTGAATAAACGCATCCCTATATCTCGATTGAAGATATTCAGCTTATTGCTTACTAGAGTTCCTGGTATTACTGGTAGTATATATCCTTCATGGTGCATATCTAACGCTTCAGCCAAACGCACAGAAAGAGCATATGGTTTGCCAATAATCTTAATATCTTTTCTCCCTTCTTGCCCTAATGCAGCAAGAAGTAAAAAATATTCAAGTCCATTTCGATGATCACCAATAAACAGCACTCCTTTTCCAGTTCTATTCCATCCCGAAGTATCTCCGTTTATGGTAATGGGGAGCTTTGCTAATCTGAGGTACTCTGCAAACGCATAAGGAAGGGCTAATTCTGAAGTCATATCCTGTAACGCTTGAAGAAATTTTGGAACTCTTCTTCTTGGTTTCACCTGGTCACACGTTCCTATTTCAAGTTCGATTGCTATAGCATACTACATGCAAGGAACTCACACGCAAAGTGCTCTCTCCTTGATCAAGGAGAGTGGTTATATCAGGCATAAGTATAGGAAAATATTGCGTGCCTGTCAAACTATGGAACTAGCCTGGGTGTCCGTCATTTTTTTGCATGGCAGAGATAATAAATGGGGAACGCTCTGCTTGATGACCCATGCTCCAATCATTTGGGTAATCTCTCTGCTGAAATCGCTTTTTACCATACATCGTCCGCTTTGACGCATATCTGAGAGTGCGAGTCCGAAAACACGAGCATTGTGTGCAGGTTACAAATTGACCTCTGTGCTTTTCTTCTGTACAATCTTGAGTGAAAGCAGGCGGGCAGAGGCTCGATGACAAGCCGCCTGGAGGGTTCTGCATGTGAAGAACAGAGCGACTTTGCACGTTGGCGGTCTGACGCGCACGTATGTTGTGCATCTCCCTGTTGCCTACACACCGGGGCGCGCGTATCCGCTGGTGCTGGCCTTTCATGGCCGCGGAACGACGGCGAGCTGGATGGCTCGTCGGACGCATCTCAATAGCGTGGCAGACGAGCATCATTTTCTGGTGGTCTATCCCGATGGGTATAAGGAGCAGTGGGGTGATGGACGAGGCCATACGCCTTCGGAACGAGATGGAGCGGATGACGTCGCTTTTATAGCGACGCTGATAGAGACGCTTCGCACACAACTGCATATCGATGCCCGGCGCATCTATGCCACAGGCATATCCAATGGCGGCTTCTTTTCCTTCCGCCTGGGCTGCCTGCTCGCAGAAAAAATCGCGGCGATCGCGCCGGTCGCGGCAACACTGCCCGCCAGTCTGACCGCAGCGCCTCCGGCGGCTCGGCCTGTGCCTCTGCTGCTTATCCATGGCACAAAGGATCGACGGGTACCCTCGAACGGCGGGGTGTTGCGCGCGGGGGGCCAGATTCTCTCCACCACCGAAAGTGCCGCCTTCTGGGCCAGGCGCAACGGCTGCTCAGTTGGCACACCCATCACCAAAAATCTGGAAGCTCGCGCGAACGATGGCACGTGGGTGCAGCACACACGCTATCCCGGCTGCGAACCACAGGCCAGTGTAGAGCTCTACATCATCGTCAACGGTGGTCACACCTGGCCAGGAGGTTTTCCCTACCTGCCAGCCATGATCATTGGTAAAACCTCGCGCAATCTCGACGCCAGCGCCGCCATCTGGGACTTCTTTGAGGCTCATCCCATGCGTTGAAGCGCGGAGAGACCAGGAATGGCGTGGGCGAACCCGGCTCGGCTGGAGAATCGTCAGTTCCTCTCTCCCATTCTGCGATACTGGTGCTTCCTCGATCGTGCGTCTTCACCCTATAAAGGCACCTTCGGTGGTGGTTCTGGCTCGCCTGGCGTCTCCGCGACGAGTTCCTCCACCTTCTCAGCGAGGTCGTCTTTCGCTCGCTGGAACTCTTTGGGATGGGTTGCGCGCCATTCCGTCCAGATGGCTACCAGCAGGGCCTGGAGGACCCCTGCGACAGGCGAAGCAAAGAGCGCTCCCGTGATCCCAAAGAGTTCGGCCCCGGCGATCACCGCGGCGAGGGAGACTACGGGATGCAGGCCAATGGCCTTCCCGACGATGCGCGGCCCCACCACATCGCCCTCGATCACATGCACAACGACGAAGTAAACCAGCACGATGAGTGCGATGACCCACCCCTTGGTTAGGGCGAGCAGCACACAGATCGCACCAGAGACGAGCGTTCCCAGGACGGGAATGAACTCTAACACGAACGCCAGCACACCCAGTAAGAGGGCATACGGCACGCCGATGACTTGCATCCCGACCCCAACGAGCAGGCCAATGAACCCGCACAGGAGCAACTGGCCGCGAATGTAGCCACCCACGACCCGCTGCAGGGTATCTAGCAAAAACTTCATGTTCCCTTGCTGCTGTTGTGGCATGTTCCGACGTAACCAATCGGACACCCGTGAGCCACCCGCGAGGAGGTAGATACTGAGCACCGCCACCAGGATCACATCCAGGACAGCACCGACCAGACCCGTGAGCAGCGGGACGACGCTGCCCACGAAGCCTTCGATGCTTGCGACCACCTGATCGCGGGACGACGCAATCTGACTCTGCGAGAGGCCAAGTGACCGCAAGGTCTGTTCCAGGGGCGTGAGCTGACCACTCTTGCCCGGCGTCAGCAAAAACCGCACATAGTCGGAGAGCGAGATCACCTGCACGATCGCCGTCCTCACAATCAGATAGAGCAGCGCGCTGAGGGCACCCAGGGCGACGAGGTAGACCAGGAGGATGGCGAGGAAACGCGGCATCACACGCTCCAGGAGCTTCACGGCAGGCGCGAGAGCATACGCGAGCAGTGCGGCAAACGTGAGCAAGAGCAGAGCTTGAATCACGTGCCCTGCCAGCCACAGGATGAGCAGCGCGACTCCCGTCCAGGCGAGAATGGCCAACGGGAGCCCGACTCGCCGCATCCAAGTGGCGATCACTGCTACGGAGTCAACGTCTCGGGTCGTGCGTGGACGAGTGTTTGAGGACATACACCTGCTTCTCTCTCATCGACACTGCTGCGTATTCCATGATCTCTCCCTTTAACACGTTGGCACACACAAAAAGGTGCATCTTGAGGTGTGTTCGCTTCTCCCTCTCGTGCTTCGTGGTGGGGTGTAGGGATGCGATCCTCACAGAACACTGCTCCCTACTCAATCACGTGGCAGTGTTCTGCCTTTCTCTGAGGAGAAACTGCGGTCTGAGACGATCATCGCCGACGTCGTCCAGAAACGGCACGGAGGATCGCAATCAAGATGCATGCTCCAATGAAAGCGACAATGATGTTGCCAATCACTGTATAGTACAACCCCCTTTGAGGAAGGAAAGTGTGTTGCTGAGCACGTGGGCCACTGCGTGGTAACGGAGACGGTGTTCCTGCCACCGGAGGTGCGTCTTTGAGCGTCCCAGTTGGTTCATCGTGTCCTGCCGGTTCGAGACCTCGCGGTCCTGTTGGCTCACTAGTGATGGGTGGGACATCTCCACCGCTATGAGGGGGGTGCAGTTCGCTCTGCGCCGTTGCGTCTTGCATCTTGTTTCTCCTTAGCTTGATGGATCTACCTTTGAAATGTGATTGATGAAACAATCACATTTCAAAGGGTAAGCCCCCGCGGAGGCCGCGTCCCCCAACTCACTATCCCCGGCGATAGGAATTACGGTTGCGGCCACGCCCCAGACCGACCGTCAGGAGTTGCCATAGTGCCACCAGGATGATCGCGCCGACCAGCGCTCTGAAAATGGGGACACCATACACGTTGATATCACCAATCCCATTGATGATGATGACTTTTGTGAGCAACCAGGCACCAACGAGCGCCGCGATGATGGCCCCGACGAAGCCGAATGGAAGCCGCCTGCCAACAAGAGACTCTGCGACTAAGCCGATGACCGCCGCAACGATCAGGTAAATGATAAAGTTGAGACCGAATGTCCATACATTGTCACCCAGTTTAATGGTGACACCATCTGCCAGAATAAGCTGTAGAGCAAACATTCCATCCTCCTTCTCAAGGATTGATTTCAATCAGTAGAGTTAGAACAAGCGACGCCGTGGGCGGCGAACGTAGCCACCACGCCGATAGATGCGCGAATAGTAGGGACGGACACGACGGTACGCAAAGCCGCTCCAGACGAACACGAGGATTGCCGCGACGATGATCGAGCTAATCAACGGGACACCGCCCAGCAATGGTTCACCAGCAATATGAAAGTGGAAGACTCCCACAATCAAAAAAATGGCGAGTAACCCTACGATGATCGCACCCAGGATGCCGTCGGGTGCACGCCGACGAGCGAGCAGTTCACCAACAAAACCAACCACTGCTGCAATTAGGATCCAAATGAGTATTTGCGTTAGCGTCACTATCGATACCTCCTTGCTGAAAGACAGCATATCGGAGTAGTATTCACTTAGGCCATTTGCCTAAACATCAATAAAAGAAGTCTCTGGGACTTTCTCTGTTTTCGCTTCTAACAGGTCACGATGGATGTGATGAAGCTTGCGCTCCTCCTCATCCATATTGGAAAAGAGTGGGATCTCTGCTAGTAACTGTGTTGTCACAATACTCATACCATCGTCCCTCCCTGTTCAGCTCTCCCACATCACCCCTTCATGGTCCACTCCATGACCTGTGTCGATGGTGCATCATGTGGGCATACACGATCGACACCTCCAGCCCTCACTTCTCCTGCACTACCGTCGCCATCCTCTCGAGCTGCCGCGAGTGACAGCGTGTAAGATGGCAAGGAGAATACAGGCTCCAATAAAGGCAATCACAATACTCCCAATCAGGCCATAGGAGCCCCCTATCCCCAGGAGGCCGGCTAACCATCCTCCTAAGAAAGCTCCGATAATGCCCACCACAATATCACCGATCAACCCATAGCCTCCCCCACGCATCACCCGGCTCGCGAGAAAGCCGGCAACCAATCCAACAATCAGCCACGCCAGAAGTCCCCCTGGATTAAGAGTAGCTCCGAGGATAAGTGTTGCAAGTGTCATGATTTCGTCCTTTCTTTGATACAGATGTATCGCTCTACACGCTTTCTGCCTCTCCGTTGGGCCTTCTGGCTTTGGGAGGAAAGCAAGCCTTCTGCTCTTAAGTGTAGCTACTGAGCGTTATAACAAGCGTTATACCAGCGTTAAATGAACCATCTGTGGCTGACCTTCCGCTTCTGCCGAGCAGGAGATCAGCAAGGACGGGACTGTTTTGGCTAGCTTGATGCAGAGCCGACGCGCTGAAGAGAAGGCGTCCCTCCCCGCTCAACTGCCTGCTTGCTGGCTCGTCTCGACGAACCAGAGCCATTTGTCGATGCCTCGTGCGATCTCTCTGAAGATGTCGGCAGTATCGGCGTCCTTCAGTTCGGTCGCCTGCTCGCTAGCGTAGCGCGCATGTTTGCCAAAGGCGATGAGCGTCGTCGAAAGCGCATCAATGTGGCCGTTCCCCTCGGCAGTCGAAAGCCAATACTCGTCGAGCGAAGACCGCCTGGCGACCGCCTGCGCCGTTCCCTCAGCTATGCTGCCAAGCTGCACAACGCGCTCGGCAATCAGGTTCACATACTCCTCCACTCCCTCAGTAACCTTGTCGAACAGCTCGCGCAGGGCCATGAAATGGGGTCCTTTGACGTTCCAGTAGGCCTGCCTGCTTTGCAGCTGCAGATCGATGGCGTCGGCTAAGCGGCGGTTCAACAGCTCGATCAGTTTGGCCTGCTGCTCTTCGGGCAGGGCATTGTTTTTCTTGGGCATGGGTGTGCTCCTTTCCCTCAAGCAGTATTTTGTATGATAATGGATACGATCCATGTGATGGTTGACTTGAAACTCTCTGACCTATTTTTGTTCCTTTGTGTGGAGTCAGTTCTCATATCTGTATCTTCTCTTCTCACATGATAGTAGTAGAGCGTTATAAGGAACGTTAAATGAGCGACTTATGCTTCACATATCTGCGGGCGCGGGCGACCCTGTCACAGTGGGATGGAGAGATGAGGGAAGCGATTGCGTCTTTACAAGAGGCGGCGGTCCTCGCCAGTGAGATCGGACTGCCAGGCGAGCTGTGGCAGATCCAGGTGGCACTCGGGGAAGTGTACGCGTCCTGTGGGGAGAGGGAGCAGGCGTATCAGACGTTTGCCCGAGCGGTGGCGATTGTGCAGGGGCTCGCAGAGAAGATGGGGGATGAGGCACTGCGAACGACCTTCCGCGCCGTACCGCAGGTACGGCGCGTGTTGGAACGGGGACGAGCTAAGCGATTCATATGGCGTTATTAACATTCTTTTAACGCTTTATTTAACACTACGAGGTTAGTATGCAATTAGATCGTACAAAGTATTTCACTGATCGCGCAGAAGAATCATGATCAGTTTACAAAAAACAGACCTCGAAGCAAATAGGGGTCAGCAATTCAAATCTTGATCAGTGTACCGTTAGCAGGTGAAGAAGCCTGAAGGCTTCTAACCAGCTCGACACAATGATCTACTCTGCGCATCTTCAGATGAGGTGAACACATGGACGGCAAGGGTAGTTGTGGCCTTTCTTCAGGGGATGATCGGCGACGACAGGGCAATCTCTTCAAGGTTGGAAAAAGTAAGCCTCGCCGATTTGGTGTGAAAGAGGTGCGCGAGCCGCGTCACACAGCCGAAAAATCAGCCAGGGTAACCAAACCTGCTACGTCTCCCACGTCTGCAGTTCATAAACCATTGGAGCCGCCGGTTACCTTTGCAGATGTAGCAGGTATCGACGAAGTACGCGAAGAGCTTGGAGAAATCGTGCAATTCTTACGAAATCCAGAACGCTACGATCGCCTGGGAGGGCGTATTCCTCGTGGTGCCTTACTGGTTGGTCCCCCTGGAACTGGTAAGACACTCCTGGCCAAAGCGGTTGCTGGTGAAGTAGGTGTGCCTTTCTTCAGTATGAGCGCCTCGGAATTTGTAGAAATGTTTGTCGGTGTGGGAGCCAGCCGGGTACGCGATCTCTTTAAGCAGGCACGACAGCATGCGTTTGCGATGATTGTCCCTGAGGCTAACCGGGCCAGCAGCGCAACGCTGGCGGCGATGGTCAACAGCGAGGTACAACACATCCTGAGCGAGGGATACGAGATGGCACGTAATAGAATGCGCGAGTACTACGATCAACTCACCTCGCTTGCGGATGCGCTGATGACCCATGAGCAACTTGACAGCAAACAGTTCGAGGAGTTGGTGCAAAAATAGGGGTGGGCTTAGTTTTAGAAAGCCCATCTCGAACAGAGACAAGCAAGAACACGTTTGAGGAACGAGGATCTGATGCAATCGTCACGCAGCCTGGAGATATCTCTCCCAGGCGTCGTCTCTTCGCAAGCCGAGCAGGACGACGCTCAACTCGTGAAAGCCAGCCAACATGGGGACCAGGATGCCTTTGCCTTACTCATGCAAAGACATCAGCGCCGCGTCTTCAATATGGTTTTGCGCATGCTGCAAGACTACGATGAAGCTAGCGAGATCACCCAGGAGGCTTTTTTGGCTGCATGGCGGGGGCTGCCATCATTCCGCGGCGAGGCACACTTTCCTACCTGGCTTTATCGCATCGCCTACCATTGTTGTGTGCGACAGCTTGAACGGCGCAAGCAGGAGAGAGCCTTGCAAGCGGCCATGCAGGCAGAACGGATCCTGGAGGGGGTGAACAAAGAGAAGCAGGCAGAAGATATCGTAGAGAGACACGACTGGCAGGCCATCGTGCGCGAGCAGCTGGAGAAACTGCCGGACAAGTATCGCATGGTGTTGATCCTGCGCCACCTCCAGGAGATGACGTATGAAGAGATGGCTGACATCCTCACCATACCCATTGGCACGATCAAGACCCATCTCTTTCGGGCCAGGCATCTCCTGAAGGAACGTTTGCTGGCACAACACCTTTACGGCCCAGAGTCACGGGAGCTGTCATGAAGTGCGAGGTAGTGGGAATTTCATGATAGCTCCCGTGACTCTGGGCCACCCTCTTCATCCGTCGGCTCTGCACCAGGCTAGCCAAAACAGTCCCGTCCTTGCTGATCTCCTGCTCGGCAGAAGCGGAAAGGTCAACCACAGATGGTTCATTCACACTTGTATAACGCTATGTATAACGCTCCGTAGCTACCCTTAAGAGCAGAAGGCATTAGGATGTCTATCGTATCAGTATGAGAATCTCGGACAGACTCGCAGAAAGGAGACCGTGCCATGAATGGTCCCGCCCAATATCTGCATCTCGGGTTTATTCTGATCTCAGTGGCCAACTTGATCGTGATCGCTCTCCTGATCGTTGTCTTCGTGCTGGCCGTTGCGCTCCGGCCACCGGAAAAGCAGCGCCTCTCCACCCTCGAAGCTAGACCGGAACTTGAGGAAGCAGGTGATGGAGAAATGGCAGATGCGGAGGTGCGCTCATGAACCTGACCACCGGGATTCGTGAACGGGTGCGCACCTGGGTGCCTCTGGAAGATTTGCTTCCTGATCACCTGCCAGCATTCGTGCGCTCACCGGCCTATTTCTTCGGAGTCATCTCCCTTTCCAGCCTCGTCCTCTTGATTCTCACCGGGATATTGCTAGCCGCCTTCGGGCCGCAGTGGTGGCATGACAATGCCGTCGGCCATGTTGTGAACAGTCTCCATTTCTGGTGCGCTGAGTTGTTCTTCTTCTCGATGACACTGCACCTGTGGGTAGCCTTTTTCAAGGGGGCCTGGCGGCATGGCCGCGGGTTGACCTGGGTATCCGGCATGGTTGCCTTTCTGGCAGCTATCGGCACCGCCTTTACTGGCTACCTGTCTATGACGAACTTTAGTGCGCAATGGATCGCCGCCCAGGGCAAAGATGCGCTCAACGCTGTCGGGATCGGCGCCTTCTTCAACCTGCTGAACTTTGGGCAGATGTATGGCTTTCACATTGTGCTCCTGCCGCTGTTGCTCATCCTGCTGATTGGGATGCATCTGCTGCTGGTCCGCATCCGTGGCATCGTGTGCCCCTATGCCCCGACGCTTGAGGAGGAACGTGCTCGAGAAGCACTGTGGGGAGGCGGAAGGCGCAAAAAGGCCCAGACCACCCCGGCCACGCCGCGCCCGCGACCCTCCGACCAGGCCAGCTACTATCGCGGGCTTCGCATGATGCCCTACGACCTCATCCGCGAGGGCTTGATAGCACTGGTCGCCGTCTTTGTCCTGGTCGTCGCGTTTGCCGGATTCTTGTCATCGCCGGACGACATCGATGTGGCGCACGTCTACGTCCTGGATCCCTTAGCCGTTGCAGCACAGACCGATCTGCAGGTGGCTGCGGCGCTCCAGGCGTTTACGCAAGCCGGAGCGAAGCAGCAAGCGGCCTGGGAAGATGCCTATACGAAGGCATTGGGGAAAGCGACGGGAAGTAACGGTCACGTGGTCGTTCCGCAGGGGGACGATGGTCCGCTACCTGCCATGATGGACCAGTTGCTCGCATTAGGCACCAGCGGCGCGTTAGACGGCTTGCTCCTGCGCAGCGGCGGCTTCTATCAGAATGACTTCACCAAACCCCTGCTCTTCTTATCTGAGGATGCGCTGCCGACGAAGGCAGCGCAATTTAACCTGCTCGGTTCGCAATGGGGAGTGATGAACGAGACGGGCAACTATCCAGGGCAAGCGTGGCTCTGGCTCTACACCTTCTGGTACCAGGTACCGCCTTACAACACTTCGTCGAACGCCGATGCGTTGGTCCTGGTCACGATGGGGATCCTCACGGCCCTGCTCGTGTTGTTCCCCTACCTGCCCTATCTCAATCGCCTGCCGTATTACCTCGGCGTCCACCGCCTGATCTGGCGTGAGTACTACCGTGACGCGCATGAAGTGCATGACGCGCGCAAGGTCGAAGGCGCGAGTCCGGGTCCGGCAACGTAGACAAGAATGAGCTATATGAAGACAGAACTGAGGGACGATAACATCCCTGCTACTTCTCTCTCTCCTGTGTATCCTCCACAGGCAGGATCATTTGGCCGGGTGTTGAAGAATCGTTCGTTTCTACTGCTCTGGTTAGCACAGCTACTTTCACAGATCGTCTTTAACGCGGCCAATTATGGGGTTATTGCCATCGTTACGGCGATCACCCACTCCACGGTGCTGGTCGGCCTGGCAATCGTCTCGTTTACCCTTCCCGCTGTGCCATTTAGCTTACTTGCGGGCGTCTATGTCGATTACCTGAACAAGCGGCTCGTGCTCTGGGTCAGCAACGCCCTGCGCGCGGTGACCACCGGCCTCATCGTGTTCGCGCTGCTCTGGAACCCGCATATGCTCATTCCGCTCTACTTCCTGACATTTGTGATCTCGCTGGTGACCCAGTTCTTTATTCCTGCCGAGGCATCTGCCATCCCCTTGCTCGTGAGCAAGAACGACCTGGCACCCGCGCTCTCGCTCTTCAACATCACCCTCACCATTGCGCAAGCTCTCGGTTTTTTGCTGCTTGGTGGGCTCGTCACAGCGCTCTTTCCGCCCTTTCACCTTTCACTCGGCTCTCTTCGCGTGCAGGTCCTCTCATTTGATATGCTCTTCGCGCTTGTCGCGCTTGTCTATGTGATCTGTACTGTGCTGATCCTGGCGATTCCCAAACGCGCTTTGCAGCAGAAGCAGAGCGCGGAGCCAGCGCTGCTCAGATCGCTTGGGAAGCAGTCGTGGCAGATCATACGACACGATGTGAGCGAAGCCTGGGCCTACATTCGCGCGGACCACACGTTGCTGCTCGCGCTCCTGCGGGTCTCGTTCGTCAGTGTCTTGCTGCTGGTGATCGGCGAGCTGGTGGGACCATTCGTCGTCAATGCCTTGCATCTGCCCGTCCAGGTTATGCCGCTCATTTTAGCGCCCGCGGGTCTTGGTCTGGTGTTTGGTGGTCTGATCATGCCCGCTCTCACACGGAGGTTGGGCCAGAACCACACCATCACTCTCGGCAGCCTGAGTACGGCCGCCGGTTTGATCCTCATCCCGCTCGGTCACTTCCTCTGGTCGCGGCTGGCTCTCCCAGCCCCTGGGATCCTCTTTTATGTGGGGTCGGTCACGTTTGTCTTAGGGATAGCGCTGGACATGGTGAATATTCCCGCGCAAACGATGATGCAGCAGCAGGCGCCCGAGGAGGAGCGAGGGCGCGTGTTTTCCTTCCAATCGATGTTGTATAATGCCGGCTCTATTCCCGTCCTGCTCTTTGCCGGCGTGATTGCCGACATCCTGGGAGTCGAGATCGTCATGTATGTGCTGGCAGCAGCTATTCTGGCATTTAGCTGGTGGGCGGCGCGCTATAGCCATCGCCCAGTTGTCTCGTGAAGCCGCCAGGTACACGTTTGAGACAAACACGATGGTTCTTTCAATGCAGAATCCTTGACACTCTTATTGTTGGTAAAAATCAACCATGCTCAGAAGAGATCTGCTCTCTCAGAGGGCATTTGAAAGGCAACGAAAAGGAATCCTCCGCCAGCAGACGACGTGAGCAATTTGTTGCGTCTCTGGTCCTTGCAAAGACCTGCGGCAGACGGCAACTATTCAGTATGACACAGGCAACAGCGGCGGAATTTGGTATGAGTATAGGTACATTCGGAGGTGAAATATGAGTAAGTCTGTAGGAACGTTGGACTATCGTTCAGATCATTATTGGGTAGTTGATATAACTGGCCAGGATGATTATGAGCTGCAAGCAGGGGATAGCATGGAGATCTGGATAGAGACGCACTGGTTGTTCACGCGCATTGGTTCCTATTCGGATAGTTGGAGGCGACTTTGGAGATTTTTGGATAAGAACGGTACGATGGTGACACCGCACTTAGGTATGAGAGTGCAGTTGTAGTTTCTCTTCCATGCTAAACGCCAGGTGCTACTCTCTTTTTGAGGAAGTATGAAACAGGTAGCCACGCCGCAAGAAGCCTCGCATCAACTACAAGTGAAAGAACAGCGTCATGATGGGATCCGGCTCGGCCCTCTCCTCTGCTGGGCAGTCGTGTTTGCCGACGTTGGTACCTCGATTTACTATGTTCCAGGCATCTTATATGGAACAGTTGGGAACCTGGCAGGCTTCTTTGTGATGCTGACGATGTCGGTCTTCGTGCTCCTCACGCTCAAATATGCAGAGGTCACCCATCGCTTTCCCCAGGGAGGCGGCGTGGTCACGGTGGCTGCCCAGGCCATCAATCACTGGGTGGGAGCCCTCGGTGGTATGTTCATTCTGGTCGATTACTTCCTCACGGCTGCTATCAGTTGCCTGTCAGGTATGCTGTATCTGAGCGTGGTTGTGCCTGCCTTCGTCCCTTTTACACTTGAGATGTCTATCGGCGTTCTGCTCCTGCTCGGGCTGCTCAATTGGTTCGGGGTGAGCGAGAGTGCGAAAGTAAGCCTGGTAGGGGCGCTGATCGCATTTCTGAGCGATATCGCTATTCTTGTCACCGTCTTTATGCATCTCTCTCTCACACAGTTCCTCGCGCTGTTCCCGCACCTGTTTGCACATCAGAAACTGACCCTCCCTGCTCTTCTGGTCGGCTTTGCTGGCTCATTTCTTGCCTTCTCGGGCCTGGAGAGTATTTCACAGTTATCGCCGGTCATGAAGACGCCCCGCAAGAAGATCGCTGGCATTGCCTTGTTGCTCGTTGTGTTAACTGTTGGTCTGACCAGTCCGCTGCTGACGATGTTCTCGACGCTCTTGCTTCCACCGCAGGTGGTGGGGGACCCAGGTGGAGGACAGGAATACTCTTCGTCAGGGGGTCGATGGCCAGCCACAGCCACAGCACCTGTGTGTAGCTGCGTAGCCTTGTTCGCAGTTCATCCAACTGTAGGTGCGGGAGTTGGAGGTTGCAGAAAGAGTGCTCGTGCAAAGTCTGAGCGTGCTCGCCGGCGCGCGATAGCTATGAACAATGGGCAATGTGAAGTGTGCGATGCGGAGATCTACCCGCATGGATTCCACGTGTACATCAAAGTCAAAGGCCAATGGCGGCTTTACCGGGTGTGCGAGGCCTGCCATGTCGTCTATCAGCATGTGGAGGATCACGAGTAACGGGAGGTTACACAAGATGACCAAAGACGAAGCCGAACGCATCGCCGAGCAGATTACGCACACCATCCCGCGCGTGATGGCCTCGTTAGTGTATGACCGCGGCGTTGAGGGTGTTGATGATGATGATGACGATCACACTCAGCATGACAAGGATCAAGGTGATCAATGCCTTACGATAGTAGTGAGACGTCTCGTACCCAGTCGTGTAATGCATGGGAGCGGCATATGCTTGTCGTAAGCCGCTCAAACGCCGTCCTGTTGATATGTGATGAGTATGCAGGTGCAGACTGACCCTCACGCCTCCAACAACAAGGAGAGTGGCGAGACCGAAGAACAAGAGAAATGTATTCATCATGCGAGCTATTTCCTTCTCTGGGTCATGTAACCCTGATAGTGTACCTGTTGTCATTTGTCTGATGTGTGTTGTAAGTCAGGGTTTTTCGGGCGGTCTCTGGAATTCCAGATCACCGTTGTCGTATCCCTGGCTCCTAGTCAAATCGACATAGGGGATGTTCAGTGGCATTAGTGGGATGATACAGAAGCAGGGAAATACCGAAGCTGTTCCTGTTGGAGAAAGAGCGTTGTGATTGCTCTTCATCCTATTTACATTATATCATAAGTATGTAATATTTGTCAAATATATAAAAAAGTGTATTTTCATTTATAATGAAAATATAAGTGAACTGGGGTTTCTGTGATTTTCCTCCGGAAGCGACCAGCAGGCCTGTAAGTAGGGTATGACAACGAATGCTGTAAAAAAGGTGTGTTGGTGACTTCGACCAGCATGTTCTCGGGTTCCAGCCCAGCCATCGGAGCCGCGATCATCAGGCGCTCGGCTGTTCGGTAGATCTTGACCGGACTATGCTGCTGCTGCACTTGTTCTTGCACTCTGTTTTCCCTCTACCACGCTTTTTCACTCTTGATGAGGTCTCCTCAATGCCTTAATTTGTACAATCTACTGGCATACTAACCGAGCAGTGTTAAATAAAGCGTTAAAAAAATGTTAAGAAGGAGCAGAGGATGGTCATCGACGCAGAATGGGAGGAACGGTGACAGCGCGTGCAGCGAGTCTCTGCCAGGAGCAGCAGGTCACCGCTCGCTTCGGCAACCCGTTACGCCACATCGAGCAGCGCCTGTACTATCTCCAGGTCGAAGGACTACTGCGCGTCCAGGATCGCCAGGCAGTTGAGGGCGGTGCTCTCCATTACCGGCTCGCATGCATCTCGTGCATACGCGAGCAGTGAGGTATAGACCGCCCGTGCCTGCTCCCACTCAGTGTTCAATTCATACGCGCGCCCCAGCTGGATGTAGAGATGCTCGATCTCTGACGCGGAAAGCATGGCTTTCAAGTCGTGCGATTGCAGAGGCTCGGCCAGCAGATGCCGTGCCTGCTCGTAGAAGGTGATAGCATCGCGCACGGCTGCCACCCGCATGGCCTCATCGCCCGCCGCGAGACTCCAGCGGAAGGCCGGTTCCGCAAGCCCCGCGGCCAGGGCATGATATGCCAGGACCGCCGCAGGCGCAGCTGCCTCCTGCAACACTTCCAACGCGCGACGGTGAAAGATGGACCGTCTCGCCTCACCCGCCTCGGCGTAGGTCACCGCGCGGATCTTCGCGTGCGCGAACACGTAGCGCCCATCAGCCATACGCCCTCTTCCCGCTGCTTCGCGCTCCGACTCCTGCAGCAGGTGGCTGCGCAGCGCTTCGTCCAGGGCAGGGAGTCCGTCCTGTTCTGCGAGGCCGGCCACCCGACACAGGTGTTCAAAGGTGATTCTCTGGTCGAGGACAGCTCCTGCCACCAGCAGCGCAAAGGCGTGCGGCGTGAGGCGATCCGACCGGGCCACGATGACTTCGCGCACACTGGGCGGGAAGAACCCAGGGACCACCGTCTCATGCTCCATGGCTGCCGTAAAGTCAATCGTCCATCCTCCATCTTCGGTCGGGTGAGAGGCGAGCACGTCACGCTCAATCAAAAACTTGAGCGTTTCCATCAGATAGAAAGGCTGTCCCTCCGTTTCAGCGAACAGCCACTGCCCAAGGCGTTCCAGGTCCGCCGCGCGCCTCCCATCTTTGCCCCCTTTCCCCCCGAATGCCTGGAGCAGGCGCAAGACGTCTTCGGCGCTGAGAGGGCCGAGCTGCAGATGGGTCAGCGGCAGGGCGCGTTCCATGTCAGCTCGCCACTCGGTAAACCCTGGCGGCATAGCTCTCTCCCCTATGCGCAGCGTCAGGAGCAGGAGCGCAGGCGTCTCGCTCTCCGCGAAGCGTCGTGCCAGGTAATGCAACACGTCGAGCGAGGCGGCATCCGCCCACTGCACATCATCGATGAACAAGACGAGCGGTGCCCGTGCCGCCAGGGCCTGTCCAAGGCGTGCCACCGCCTCGAACAACCGATTGCGCGCTACCGACTTGTCCCCTACAGGGTCAGGCAGGTCGGGATAGCGGTCGCACAGTTCGGGGAGCAGGCGCGCGAGTTCCGCCAGCCACGTGTCTGAAAGCAGGTCGTCCGGGGCGTTCTCCCGCTCGATGCGCGGGCGCAAGGCCTCGATCACCGGCCGATAGGGCAGCTGACCACCGGTTTCAAAGGCCTGTCCCTGCAGCACATCTGCCCCCTCCATCTCTGCCCAGGCCAGAAATTCGGTCGCCAGCCGCGTCTTGCCAATGCCGACCTCCCCTTCCAGGAGCACGGCCTGTGTCTGACCATGTCGCGCGGTATGATAGAGCTTGATCAAGGTACTCAACTCCGCTGTCCGCCCCAGGAGCGGGCCGTCGAGGAGCGTTGCCGGGGAAAGCGCGAGCGGGTGCGTGTGGGAGGCCTTTCACTGGTAGGTTTTTCATCAAGCCGCCTCCTGAGGCACATGAGCCTTGGACTTGGTGT
>WNEZ01002044.1_pt1 | contig 17128 bp, 13 predicted proteins | sample 5400521 | NCBI WGS metagenome assembly WNEZ01 (sample SAMN13153339, study PRJNA577476) | soil metagenome | isolation source: 120 cm saprolite under Douglas fir tree site 2 hole 1 replicate 1 | place: USA:California | collected 2015-04-18
AGCCGATATCCGGGATCGGAAATCCCAGGCATACCCGCATCCGTCACCAGCGCGACGCTCGCACCCTCTTGCAGCTCTTTCACCAGTTCAGCCGACTTCGTCATCTCGTTGTGTTCGTGGTAGCTGGTGGTGCGAGTAGAAATCGCGTAGTGGTTGAGCAGCTTCTGCGTCTGCCGCGTGTCTTCGCAGGCGATCACGTCCACTTCCTTCAACACCCGCACCGCCCGCAGCGTGATGTCCTCCAGATTGCCGATGGGCGTGCCGACAAGATACAGAGCCGGGCCCGCGGCATGGGAGGATTTCTCCGAGGCGGCAACGCGCGCGGCGGGTTTGGAGCCGGACTCGCTCATGCGCGGAGTCTACCACCGTGGAAACGCCGGGGCGCAAAGCGATTCTCATCCCGAGTGAGGCGCCTTCTGCCGAACGAGGGATCTGGGCGAGCCACGCGAAGTGTCGCGTCCTTTGCGACACAATGAATCGCGCGTTTGGCTCGCTTCCATCTGAAATTGCGCTGCTGTAGCCGTAACCTGCACGCCCCACCCGCCGTTATACTGGCGTACGCACACTTTCGAGGAGCACGTCCCCATGACCGCCAACGACTTCCGCCGCCTTGCCCTCTCCTTCCCCGAAACTGAAGAGCGCGCCCACATGAACCATCCCGACTTTCGCGTCTGCGGAAAAATCTTCGCCACGCTCGGATATCCCGACAAATCCCGCGGGATGGTCAAGCTCCCACCCGAGCAGCAGCATTATTTCTCGAGGGACTATCCCGAGGTGTTCGTGCCCGTGAACGGCGTCTGGGGACGCCGCGGCGCCACCAGCGTCCACCTGAAAGCCGCCGACAAAGAAACCATGCTCAAAGCGATCGAAGCCGCCTGGCGCAACACCGCACCCAGGCGTGTCATCGCAGGATTCGTGGGAACGGCTAGTCCTCGCAGATCCACCCGGTAGATCTTCCGAGTGGCGCAATTCCGCCGAACCCAAAGGTTCCGAGGAAAGCGATTTGCCGTCTCCGCGCACTCTGCGGCCGTTCTTCGCGACCTCTGCGATTCAAGGCTTTCTGTCTGTCAAAGTCTCAGATCCCAATTGGAGTACGCGGGAAGAGAGATCATGCCGACATCTTCCGGAGGACACAAAGGGAGCAGGGCTTTTTACGGCTGCGAATACGTGGACCTCTTCACGAACTCTCCAGCGCCGGCACGCCCAAGAAACTTGTCGGATTCCACGACCACTCGCCCGCGTGAGAGCACAGTATCCGGCATGCCCGTGACCTGTATCCCCTCAAACATTGAATAGTCGACCCGCATGTGATGAGTCTTGGCGCTGATCGTGTGCTTCCGGTTGGGATCAAAAATCACAAGGTCGGCATCACTGCCAACGGCAATCGTACCCTTGCGCGGGTAGAGGCCGAAGAGCTTCGCCGGAGTCGTAGAAACCAGTTCCACGAAGCGATTCACGCTGAAACGTCCCTCCGCGACGCCGCCGGAGTAGATCAGGCTCATGCGGTGCTCCACACCGGGACCGCCGTTGGGAATCTTGGTGAAATCGCCGCGCCCCAGTTCCTTCTGTTCCTTGAAACAGAACGGACAGTGATCAGTTGAAACCACCTGGAGGTGGTCGCGCTTCAAACCATTCCAGAGTTTTTCCTGGTGCCACTTCTCGCGCAAAGGTGGGGTGAACACATATTTCGCCCCCTCGAAATCCGGCACATCGAAATTCTCGATCGAGAGATAAAGATATTGTGGGCAAGTCTCAGCATAAACGGGCAGGCCGCGATCACGTGCCTCACGGACCTTTTCCAGCGCCTCATTGCAGCTCAAGTGCACGATGTAGACCGGCGCACCGGCCATTTCCGCCAGCGCTATGGCCCTTGCGGTCGCTTCCGCCTCGGCGGTGGTCGGCCGAGTCAATGCGTGGTACTTGGGAGCTTTCTTCCCTTCTGCCAGAGCCTGTTGCACGATGACGTCAATCGCGTTTCCGTTCTCGGCGTGCATGCAAACCAGCCCGCCGTTCTTTGCCGTTGTTCGCAGCGCTTTGAAGATGCTGCCATCGTCCAGCATGAAGACGCCGGGATAGGCCATGAACAGCTTGAAGCTGGTCACGCCCTCCCGGACCAAAGCGTTCATCTCGTCGAGCTGGGCATCGGCCAGTTCCGTGATGATGCAATGAAAAGCATAATCACACACGGCTTTGGCGGACGCCTTTTGCATCCAGGTGTCGAAGGCCGTTCTGAGCGTCTGGCCCTTGTACTGGATCGCGAAGTCAATCAGAGTGGTTGTGCCGCCAAAGGCTGCGGCCCGCGTACCCGTCTCGAAGTCATCGGAACTCGTGGTGCCTCCGAAAGGCATGTCGAGATGCGTGTGAACGTCGATTCCGCCCGGCAGCACGTATTTTTCTGCAGCATCGATGACGCGCCTGGCATTTTCACGTGGAAGACTCTGCCCGATCGCGGCGACCTTCCCATTGCTGATGGCGACGTCGCTGGCGTAGGTGTCGCTGGCCGTGACCACACGGCCATTTGCGATGATGGTGTCAAAACCCATGCGTGTTCTCCTCTGCCTGCGGCAGAGGCATTCTATGCTAAACTGCCTGCCTTCGAGTGCGGGTTTTCAGGCGGGTGGATGGTATGAAGTTCGGCATCACGATCAAACCCGATATGAGCGTGGAGCGTATTGTCGCTCTCACCCGGCAGGCCGAGGCTGCCGGATTCCAGTACGGATGGATTTTCGATTCTCACGTTCTGTGGCTGGAGCCTTATCCGTTGCTTACACTCATGGCCTCGAATACCACGAACATGCGCCTCGGTACCTGCGTCACCAATCCCGCGACTCGCGACATCACGGTGACGTCAAGCCTGTTCGCCACGCTCAATCTAATCTCTGGCGGTCGCATGGAGCTTGGCATCGGACGCGGCGACAGTTCGCGGCGTGTGCTGGGCAAGAAGCCCGTCGGAGCCGGCGATCTGGAGCGTGCTATCAAGGCGTTTCGCGAGCTCACGGCCGCGCGTGAAATCGACTACGAAGGTCAACCCACGCGGCTTTCCTGGGCGGGCGGCTCGCCTCCGGTCTGGGTTGCCGGATACGGACCCAAAGTTCTGGACTTGGCAGGCAGGGTCGGGGATGGTGTCATCCTGCAATTTGCCGATCCCGACCTGATCGCATGGTGCCTTAGCTTTGTGAAGAAGGGCGCGGAAGCCGCGGGGCGTGACCCGAACAGTATCGAAGTCATGGCAGCCGCGCCGGTGTGGATTTCGGATGATCTGGAAGTCGCACGGAAACGAGTGCGCTGGTTCCCCGCACTGGTTTCCAATCACGTGGTGGACCTGATCTCTCGCTACAAGCCGAAGGATTTGCCTCCCGCGCTGACTTCGTATGTGAGCAACCGCGGCGGCTACGACTATCAGCAGCATTGCGAAGTCGACAGCAGCAACTCGAAATTCGTATCCGATGACGTCGTGGATCGTTTCTGCCTGGTCGGCCCGGCGGAAGCCCATCGGCAAAAGCTGCGCAAACTGGCGAGCCTTGGGGTGACGCAGTTCAATGTCTATCTGATGTGCGGCGACGAGGAAGACACGCTGGAAGCGTATAAGAAGGAAGTTCTGCCGGCTTTTCGCGCGAGCGCGTAGGCAATCCGAACTGGATTTGTTTATCCTTCATCAATGGAACCGATCATCAAAGGCGCTATCCCCGTTCTACCAGCCGCTGACACCTCGGAGTCGTTGAGGTGGTGGACGCAGATATGTGGCTTCACGGAAACCTTTCGCGACGGCACTCCACCGACCTACGCAGGTATTAGTCGCGGCGAGGCTCACCTCCACATTGCTGGCATGGACGACAAGGCGCTTGCGCGGGAGGTCGGCGACCAGACCATGGTGCGACTCGCTGTAAGAGGTATTGAGGCACTGTATGCCGAATACCAGAAACGCGGCGGCAAGGTTCATCCCAACGGGCCCTTGCAAACGAAGCCTTGGGGAACAAAAGAATTCGGCGCGATTGATCCTAACGGTGTCTGCGTGACGTTTCAGGAATGAGCGGCGCCATCAGTAGCCATGATTCGCTTACTCCAAATCATGGGTGGTTACCACTTTCCGGTTTGCTCTGGAAAGCCATCAGGGCGTAATACACGCCGAAAGAAATCCCAAAACCCACGAACCACGAATAATCGTATAGAACGCGCAATGGAGGAATGATTAATCCCACCAGCGCGGTTCCAGCTCCCGCAACCAACGCAGCGAGCGCCGCCCAGTTGAAGCCGTGCGAATATTCGTACGCTCCCCCGCGCAGGTAGAGATCCTCAACCAGCAGGATTCGCCGGCGCACCACGTAGTAGTCGCAAATCATGATTCCCGCTACCGGCCCCAGGAAAGCCGCATAGCCGCCCAGCCAGCCGAGAATGAACGTCTTGTAGTCGGCCAGCAGTTTCCACGGCATCAGCGCGATGCCCATGAAGCATGTGATTATGCCTCCGATGCGGAAGCTGATCTTCCGTGGCCACAGATTGGAAAAGTCGTTGGCCGGTGAGACGACGTTGGCGCCAATGTTGACGTTCAGCGTTGCCAGCAATATTGCCAGCAGCGAAATAATCACGGCGGCGGGAGAATGAAATCGGCTGAGCAGTTGTACCGGGTCCCAGATTGCCGTGCCGTAAATGACCACTGTCGCCGAGGTCACGAGGATTCCAATCAAGGAATACAGCGTCATGGTCGCGGGCAGAGCCAATGCCTGCCCAATGGCTTGTTGCCGTTGACTGCGCGCGAAACGCGTGAAGTCGGGAATGTTGAGAGACACCGTGGCCCAGAACCCCACGGTGCCGTTCAACGCCGGTATCAGGAACTTCAGGAAGTCGGAGAAGGTGGCGAAGCGCGACGGAGCCGACAACATGGGGCCAAATCCACCTGCAGCGCGATAAGCCCACGCCAACAAGAGAACTCCGACCCCCAGCAGAATCGGCGCGCTGATCCCCTGGAGAAATCGGATGTATTCAATTCCCTTAAGAATGACGGCGAGATTGATCACCCAGAAAGCAAAAAAGCAGATTGCGGGGCCATAGCCAACGTGTGCCCAGCCAGGTGCCAGGACAGTAATCAAAGTACTGATAGCCTCGCCACCGATCCAGGTTTGAATTCCGAACCAGCCGCACGCCACCAGTGCTCGCAGGATAGCGGCCACATTGGCGCCCAAAACCCCGAACGATGCGCGGGCCAAAACCGGAAATGGAACTCCGTAACGCGCACCCGGATGGGAGTTCAGCAGCATCGGAATCAGCACGATGGTGTTGCCCAGAAATACCGTTACCACGGCCTGCTTCCAGTTCATTCCTCCCTGAATCAGGCTTGCCGCCAGCATGTAAGTGAGAATGTTGACCGACATCGATACCCACAGTGCCGCGTAGTTGTACGTTCCCCAGTGACGACGCTCAGCGGTGGCGGGTGCCAGGTCCGGGTTGTAAAGCGGACTGGATTCAATTTTCCCGTCTCTTCCCTCGAGAGGTAACGAGAAGTGAATCGTCTTCTTGCGGTAAACAAGTCGACCGCATCCCATCCGTTGACGATCGCCCGCTGAAATTGACGCCATCGAACCTCCGCCCCTAGAATTAATGAGAAGGCAGTTTCCTCACGAACCGTCTCATACCTCATGCCCCTTTACGAGTATCAATGCAGGAAATGCGGTCACCGCTTTGAAAAGATCCAGAAATTCTCCGACAGAATGGTCAAGAAGTGTCCCGACTGCGGGGGAGTCGTCGAGCAGATGATTTCCGCTCCGGCGGTGCAATTCAAGGGTTCCGGCTGGTATGTAACCGATTACGCGAAGAAGTCGCAGGCGCCCGCGTCCGACAGCGGCAGCAAGGAATCGAAGAAGGAAGAGAAATCCAAGTCGGAGAGTTCTGCGAAGGAGGGTTCTTCGAAGGAGAGTTCCTCCAAAGATAGCTCTTCCAAAGATAGCTCTTCCAGAGATAGTTCCTCCAAGAAGTCCGACAAGCAGAAATAGCTGGCAAGAGCTAGCCGAGCTTCGCTCGGCCGGGACGGGCGAAGGCACCCGTCCCCAAGTGACTACACAAGCCTTACTGACCACTGGTCACTGACCACTGGCCACTGCCTCACTTCAGCTCCCGCTCAAGATGATCCTCGATCATCGTAAACAAATGAACCCTGGCTTCTTTCCCGGCAATGCTGTGGGTCTTATTCGGATAGACCATCAGCCGGAACTGCTTTCCCGCCTTGATCAGTGCCTCGATCATCTGAATGCTGTTCTGGAAGTGCACGTTGTCGTCGCTTGTGCCGTGCACCAGCATCAGCGCCCCGTGCAGCTTGTCGGCTGACTTTGTCAGATTGGATTCCTCATACCCGCGCGGATCGTCCTTGGACAGCCCCATGTAGCGCTCGGTATAGATCGTGTCGTAGTTGAGTTGATCGGTCACCGGCGCAACCGAGACCCCGGCGCGGAACCGGTCCGAATGAGTCATGGCGTACAGCGTCATCGATCCCCCGTTCGACCAGCCCCAGATCGCAGTCCGATCTTTATCAAGCTGCGGATACTGGGCAAAAAGCTGATCGAGCGCAGTGAGCTGATCCTTGAGCTCAACCGCCCCGAACTCGTGCCGGATCGCTGCCTGAAACTTGCGATCCCGTCCCGGAGTCCCGCGATTGTCCACCGCAAAGATAGCGAACCCTTTGCGAGCCATGATCTGATCAAACAGACCGCTCGCCCCTCCCCAGCCCTTGAGCACAAGCTGCGCCGCCGGACCGCCGTACACATTCACGATCAACGGAATCTTGCCGCCGGCCGAGGCATCGGGCGGAAGCAACAACCGCCCGTACAGAGTCGTTCCATCCTCCGCCTTGAACTCCAGAAACTTCTCCTCGGTCAGGCCGAAGTCAGCCACACTCCGCGCTTCCCACACCGGGCTGCATGCCCCGCCCACCGGGCACACTGAGAGCCGCGGCGGCGTGAGCACATTCGAGTAGGTATCTGCGTAGTGCTTGCCGTCGTCGGCGAAATGTCCGAAGTGCATGCCCTCTTCATGCGTCAGCGCCTGCATGCCGGAGCCGTCCACCTTCACCGAGAAAATATGTCGCTGCCGCGGATCATCTTTGTTGGCAGCAAAGAAGACGGCTCCCGCACCCTCATCAACCGCCTCAACTCCCAGCACTTCGAAGTCCCCTGAGGTCAGCTGCCGCTCCAGTTTTGCCTCTGCGCCCAGCGGATTCTGCTTGTCGAAACCATAGAGATACAAATGCGTGTGCCCATCGCGCCAGCTCGACCACAAAAAGCGATCTCCCGACTTCAGCACGCGGAAGTCATCATTCACATTGATCCACGCATCAGGACTGGTCTCGGTCAAAACAATGTGCGACTTGCCCGACTTCGCGTCCACAAAGTACAGGTCGATCTTGTCCTGAACCCGGTTGAGCACTTCGACCCAGATCACTCCGTCGCGGACCCAGCCAAAGCGCGGAATGAGGATATCCTCGTCGTTGGTCAGCGAAATCCAGCGAACCTTGTCACTGTCCGCGTCCACCACGCCCAGCTTTACCACCGGGTTGGGATCCGCCACCTTGGGGTACTTTTCCTGTTCAACCGTAGGATGCGTCGGAATCCAGTCCGTGATCGGATACGTCGGCACCTTGCTCTCGTCCATGTGCAGGAACACGATCTGCGTGCTGTCGGGAGACCAGAAGTAATTGCTCCGCACCGCCAGTTCTTCGGCGTACACCCAGTCGATGTCTCCGTTGAACAGGTTGTCTTCCTTGTCCTTAGTCAGCTGTTTCTCGTTCTTTCCGCTGATCGGCCGCACATACAGGTTGTGCTTGCGGATGTAAGACACGTGATTGCCGTCGGGAGAGAACTTGGGATCCCCGCTAGGATCAGGCGCCGAGGTAAACTGCACCGCCGTACTACTTCCCAGATCATAGAGCCACAGCTGCCCCTGCGAATCGAAGATCAGATGCTTCGAGTCCCGAGCCCAAATGTAAGCCGCCACGTGATAGCGCGTGAGCCGCTCCTTCTCGCGCTCGTTCTTGACCTTATCGCGGTCTGGCGCGAGCGCCGCCAGCTTGGCCGCCGTAACCAGCACTTTCTTCTCGCCGGTCGCCGCGTCCACGTACCAAAGTTCTCCCAACTCGCCCTTGTCGTCGCGCTGCACATAGGAAAGTCTCGACCCGTCCGGACTCCACTCCATCGTCTCCGGTCCGCGTCCCGTAATGCCCCCGGGCGAGTAGATCTGCTCAATAGTCAGCGGCTTTATACCTTGCTGCCCGGAAGACTGAGCATCCGTAAACGTAGAACCGGGAAAGATTTGTAGGAAGACAGTTGCAATCACGACTGGAAAAAGATGAGAGAGACGCTTCACAGGCAAGCTCCAAACCGGCAGAAATGACAGCCCAACACGCTTAGACGTGCGAACGAACGAGTGTACACCGGAGCCCAAAAACGGGCCTGCGCTCTGCGCTCTTCCTCCGTGTACCTTAGTGACCTTGGTGGTTAAGGTCTTTGTACCGCGCAACGAGCGGAAATCCACGGTTTCCGCTCATCCCGCGTGCTAGAATCACTACATACCGTGAATGCTTCCTGACATAGAAAACCTGCTGAAACTGCAAGTAGCGGACAAGGAAATCCGACGCCTGCAGGACGAAGTCGCAGAACTCCCCAAACGCGTAGCCGCCATCGAACAGAAGCTGGCCGGCACCAAGGCTCAACTTGAAAGAGCCCAGGCCGCCGCCAAAGGTGACGAAGCGGCCCGCCGCAAGCACGACAGCACAATCTCTGACCTCCGCGGCAAGATTTCCAAATATCGCGACCAGTCCCTCGACGTAAAGACCAACGACCAGTACAAAGCCCTGCTGCACGAGATCCAGTTCGCCGAGAAGGAAATCGCCGCCACTGAAGACAAGATCCTCGAGATCATGGTCAACGCCGACACGCGCGACAAAGAAGTCAAAGCCGCGCAGGCCGAGCTAAAAGCCGAAACCGCCGAAATCGAGAAAGAAAAAGAAGATGCCCGCCGGCGCACCGCAGAAGACGAGAAGCTGCTCACCGAATGGCGTGCCAAGCGCGACCAGTTGCGCGCCGGCATCGATGCCGACCTGCTACGCCACTACGAGCGCGTCTCCAAGTTCCGAGGAACCGGCATCTCCGAGGTTCTCGATCACAAGTGCATGGGCTGCCAGGTCATGCTGCGGCCCCAGACCTACAACGAAGTGCGCACCGGACAGCAGACGGTAGTTTGTGATTCCTGCCAGCGCATCCTCTATTTCAATCCCGCGAACGAGATGGTCGCGCTGGAAAAATCCGACATAAAGCGTCCGCGCCGCCACCATCCTAAGATTGACGCCCCGCAAGCCTGGTACTTCCGGGAGAATTACGGCGACGCGGGCGAAGTCTACATTTGCCTGACCAACAGCCGCGGACAAGCCAGCCGCCGCGTCTACGAAATCCATACCGGCCGCATGATCGGCGACATCCTCATCCGCGAAGGCGACTACCGCCACGCTTTCCCCGAAGACATCACCAGCGCCATCCGCCTGAACGGCGACTGGAGCGAATCCGAATTAGACACGTGGGGCACCGAAGCCCCCATGGTCGTACTCGATGCCCTACTAGCCGACCTGGAAGCCGCCCGCCACGAAATGAGCGCCCGCACCACCACCAAGCACGAAGCCACCGTCCCCACCGAACAAGCCGCCAGCTAAATAGGTCATGTGGGGACAGCCGCCCTCGGCTGTCCGGTCGAGCAAAGCTCGACTCCATGTCGGCAGCATCCCTGAACGCCAAGCTTTAAGATGGCTGTATGCCCCAATCCCCCGCCACAAATCTCCCGACGGTCAAAGTCTCCGCCCGAGGAGCCACCCGCCTCAAAGAAGGCCACGTCTGGGTCTACCGCTCCGACATCGTCTCTGCAGACGGCATCCCGCCAGGCGCAACTGTCACGGTCACAGACCACCGCGCCAAGCCCCTAGGCACCGCCCTTTATTCCAGTGCCTCCCAAATCGCCATCCGCCTGATTTCGCATGAGCCTGTCGCCGACTTTCCGGCTCTCCTCCGCCAGCGCATCGCCCAAGCCATCGCCTACCGCGCCCCAATCGTCCAGAACAGCGACGCATACCGCCTAATCTTCAGCGAAGCCGACTTCCTCCCCGGCCTCATCGTCGATCGTTATCGAGACATCCTTTCCCAGCAAATCCTCACCCAAGCATGGGATTCCGATTCACTGCGCCAAATCTTAATCTCCGAGCTGGACGCCAGGCTCAAACCCGACTCCATCGTCGAGCGCGTCGACCCCCGCGTTCGCGAACTGGAAAAACTTCCCGCGCGAGCCTCTGGCCTGCTTCACGGCAGCAAGACCGCCACCATCATCACCATGAACGGCGTCCAATTCCATTACGACGCGCTCGAAGGCCAGAAAACCGGAGCCTTCCTCGATCAGCGCGAAAACTACGCCGCCGCCGCCCAATACGCTCACGGCGATGCCCTCGACGTCTTCTGCTATCAGGGAGCCTTCGCCCTACACATGTCGCCGCGTTGCTCTCAGGTGACCGCCGTCGACAGCTCCCGCCCCGCGCTCGAAGTCGCCGACCAGAACGCCATCCTCAATCGACGAGACCCGGCTCAACCGGAAATCGAGTGGATCGAGGCCAACGCCTTCGACCTCCTCAAGGATTACTCCGCCTCCGGCCATCAGTACGACACGATTGTTCTCGACCCGCCCGCCTTCGCCAAAACGAAACGCGATCTCGACGCCGCCCTACGCGGCTACAAAGAACTCAACCTCCGCGCCCTCAAGATGCTGCGTCCGGCCGGAATCCTGGTGACTTGCTCCTGTTCGTACCATGTCAGCCAAGCCGACTTGCTCGGAACCGTTGCCTCCGCCGCCTTGGATGCCCACAAAACCGTGCGCCTTCTGGAGCTTCGGGGACAGTCCCTAGATCATCCAGTCCTGCTCAATGTGCCCGAAACATCGTATCTGAAGTGCGTGATAGCGCATGTAAGTAGCTGAAAATACGACTAAAGTTGTGCTTGACAATAATACGCTCAACTTTTATGCTTCCTTTACGCTAATCAGGCATCTGATCAGGTGAACCGAAGCTCTTGCCAACGCTTCTGAACAATCCCAAGTTCTGAACCAAACAGACTTCTGAAGGAGGATCTGAAATGACCGTACTTACCCGCTGGGAACCATTCCGTGAGCTTTCCACTCTTCAGGACCGCATGAACCGTCTATTCCGCGAGTCCTACAACGAGCCTGGCCGAGATGAATCCTTGGTCACCTCGGGCTTTGCCCCCGCCGTCGACGTCTACGAGGACGAGCACAACGTCACGCTGAAGATCGAAGTGCCCGGAATCGACGAAAAAGACATCGACATCCGGGTCGAGAACAACCTGCTCACGGTGCACGGCGAGCGCAAGATCGAGAAGGAAGAGAAAGAAGAGAACTACCGCCGCGTAGAGCGTCAATACGGCAGCTTCACCCGCACCTTCACCCTGCCCAACACCGTAGACACCGAGAACGTCCAGGCGAACTACGACAAGGGCGTGCTGAAGATTACGCTTCCCAAGAAAGCCGAAGCCAAGCCCAAGCAAATCAAAGTAAACGTAAGCAGCGGCAGCAGCAAGGCCATCGAAGGCAAGACGCCGGAAGGCAAAGCGTCCGAAGCCAAAGGTCCAAGCAAAGCCGCGTAAGTAGGCAAGGAACATGTGGGGACAGCCGCCCTCGGCTGTCCAGTCGAGCGAAGCTCGATCGCTGTGTGCGGGAGGCGGCAGAGTTGACCGCCTCCCGTGTTGTTGTAGCGCCGGCGTCTCGCCGGCTGTCGTGGCGGCGTCCTCGCCGCCACACTTCCAACGAGAAACCAGAACCCAGAAACTGGAGTCACCATGCCGATCCGTTGGGACAAATTCACCGTAAAAGCCCAGGAAGCCGTCCAGCGAGCCAACGAGCTAGCTTCCGAGCACGGTAATCCCGAGCTGCAACCCACCCACCTGCTCGCCGCCCTGATCGAAGACAAAGAAGGCATTGTCCCCCCAATTCTCGAAAAAATCGGCATCGGCCCGCAAGCCGTACTCAGCGACCTCTATCGCGAACTCGAAAAGCTACCCAAGGTTTCCGGCGAAGCCGCCCAGCCCGCGCTGTCGAGCGCCGCCAACAAGATGCTCGACCAGGCTTTCAAGGAAGCTTCCAACTTCAAAGACGAATACGTCTCCACCGAGCACCTCTTGCTCGCAGCCACGCATGTCAAAGACACCGCCCAGCAAATTCTCAAGAGCCACGGCGCGACCTACGACGCAATCCTCAAAGCCCTGACCGTAGTTCGCGGATCGCAGAAGGTGACCGACCAGAATCCCGAAGCGAAGTATCAGGCATTAGAGCGCTACGCCCGCGACCTCACTGAACAAGCCCGCCGCGGCAAGCTCGACCCCGTCATCGGACGCGACGAAGAAATCCGCCGCGTAGTCCAGGTCCTCTCCCGCCGCACAAAAAACAATCCCGTACTGATCGGCGAGCCCGGAGTCGGCAAGACCGCAATCGTCGAAGGCCTCGCGCAAAGAATCATCTCCGGCGACGTCCCTGAAGTTCTGAAGAACAAGCGGGTAGTCGCCCTCGACCTCGGAGCCATGCTCGCCGGCGCAAAGTATCGTGGCGAATTCGAAGACCGCCTGAAAGCGGTCTTGAAAGAAATCGAAGACTCGCAAGGCCAGATCATTCTCTTCATCGACGAACTGCACACCCTAGTCGGCGCCGGAGCCGCCGAAGGCGCCATCGACGCCTCCAACATGCTGAAGCCAGCCTTGGCCCGGGGAGAACTCCGCGCCATCGGCGCGACGACGCTCAGCGAGTACCGCAAGTACATCGAGAAAGACGCGGCCCTCGAACGCCGCTTCCAGATCGTCTTCGTCGGCGAGCCCAATGTCGAAGACACCATCGCAATCCTTCGCGGCCTGAAAGAACGTTACGAAGTACATCACGGAGTTCGCATAAAAGACTCCGCCATCGTCGCCGCCGCCTCGCTCTCGCATCGCTACATTTCCGACCGCTTCCTGCCCGACAAAGCCATCGACTTGATCGACGAAGCCGCCGCCTCGCTGCGCATTCAGATCGACTCTCTGCCTACGGAAATCGATCAGCTCGAACGCAAAGCTACGCAGCTTGAAATCGAAAAGCAGGCCCTGAAGAAGGAAAGCGATCCCAACTCGAGGGAACGCCTCGCCATCATCGACAAGGAGCTCGCCGAGATCCGCGAGCAAGCCAATACGCTCAAAGCCAACTGGAAAAAAGAAAAGGACCTGATCGCACGCACCCGTGCCCTGAAAGAACAAATCGAGAAGCTGAAGATCGAAGAGCAAGCCGAAGAGCGCAAAGGTAACCTGCAGCGCGTAGCCGAAATCCGCTACAGCCTGATTCGCCAGGCCGAAGCCGAACTCGAAAAGCTCACCGCGCAAATGGAAGCCCAGGGCAAGTCCCGCATGCTCAAAGAAGAAGTCGACGAAGAAGACATTGCCCGCATCGTCTCCAAGTGGACCGGAATACCCGTCTCGAAAATGCTCGAAGGCGAAGTCAAAAAACTGGTGACGATGGAAGACCGCCTCCGCCAGCGCGTAGTCGGACAGGACGAAGCGCTAGAACGCGTAGCCAACGCCATCCGCCGCTCCCGAGCCGGACTCAGCGACCCCAAGCGCCCCATCGGTTCGTTCATTTTCTTGGGCCCGACCGGCGTAGGGAAAACGGAAGTCGCCCGCGCCCTGGCCGATTTCTTGTTCGACGACGAACACGCCATGATCCGCATCGACATGTCCGAATATCAAGAGAAGCACTCGGTATCTCGCCTGATCGGCGCGCCTCCCGGATACGTCGGCTACGAAGAAGGAGGCCAACTCACCGAGCAAGTCCGCCGCCGCCCCTACTCCGTCGTGCTCTTCGACGAAATCGAAAAAGCGCACCCCGACGTCTTCAACGTCCTGCTGCAAATCATGGACGACGGCCGCCTAACCGACGGCAAGGGCCGCGTAGTCGATTTCAAAAACACAATCCTCATCATGACCTCGAACATAGGCTCCGCCTTCCTGCAAGAGGCCCACGTAGGGGCGGACGCATTCGTCCGCCCTGCCGAAGCCACCGATCAGCGCTTCGAAGAAGCGTCGAAGCAGGTGCTGAACGCCCTGCACGCCCACTTCAAGCCCGAGTTCCTGAACCGCGTAGACGACATCATCGTCTTCCACCCGCTGGGCAAAGAGCAGCTGGTCAAGATCATCGAACTGCGCCTCGAAGACGTCCGCCGTCTGCTGGCCGATCGCAAGATTTCGCTGGAGCTGACCGACGCCGCCAAAGACCTGCTATTCACCCAAGGCTACGACCCCAACTTCGGAGCCCGCCCGCTGAAGCGCGCCATCCAGAAGCTGGTGCAGGACCGGCTAGCCCTGAAGATTCTGGACGGAGAAATCCTCAACGGCGACCACGTCATAGTCGACGCCGACAAAAAGTCTGGCAAGATGACCTTCGAAGTAAGCCGCCACAAAGCAGAAAAAGAGCCAGCAAAAGCAAGGCGCTGACAGCACCTCGGCGCTGTCAGCATCTCGAATCATGTGGGGACAGCCGCCCCCGGCTGTCCAGTCGAGCGAAGCTCGACTCGCTTACAGCGCCCTATCCCCGCTGAAACTTCTCCACAACCCACCCCTGCCACAAATACCAAACCACCGCCGCCCGCACGACAATTCCCAGTCCACCCCAGAAGAACGCTCCGTGCAATGCCACAGCCGCCGACACGACAGGAATCAGCATGACAATCCCCAGCATCCCCACAATCACCGCCACCCGCCGCGCCCAATTGTTCAACCGCAACAATCCAAAGCCAATCCCCGCACCGCCAGCCGCCGCCAGCAGAAACATGTAAGGCCCACTCAATTCCAGCCCATGCAGCAGCGGCGAACCCAGCCTCATCGACACCGTTCCCGCGCGCACCAGCATGATCACCCCGAGCAGAAACAAATATCCCGCAGACAAGAAGAAAAGAGTCGCAACCGCCGTAACCCCTGCAGGACGCTGCATGCGAATCTGATAGTAGCGGAGAGAAAGAGTTTCGTCGCTACACGTATACGATGGACCGAATATCCCGAAAGCCTTGTTCATTCCGACGCGCTCGCAGCCGCGCGTTAAGCGCGGCGAGAGCGTGAGAGAGCCTGCCCTGAGCGAAGCCGAAGGGAATCTGCTGTCTGCCAGAAGCGGCAAACAGCAGATTCCTCGCCAATCCCGGCTCGGAATGACAAGACTAGGGCGCGGCAACAAAAGAACCAAAAGAAGATCCGTGTTCATCCGTGTGAATCCGCGGCCAAGAAGTTCTGTGGCAAACTGAACCCATGCACCGCCTCACGCTAGGCGACTTCGAATTAACCATCTTCTCCGACGGCACCTACCCGCTCGACGGCGGAGCCTTCTTCGGCGTGGTCCCAAAAATCATGTGGTCCCGCAAGGTCGAAGCCGACGAACGCAACTACGTCACCGCCGGACTCAACTCGCTACTCATCCGAACCGGCCAGCAAACCGTGCTGGTCGAAACCGGCATGGGCAACAAGCTCTCCGACCGCATGGCAAAAATCTACGGCCAACCCGCGCAGCTGCTAACCAATCTAGCCGCCGCCGGAGTCTCCCCCGAAGACATCGACATCGTCGTCAACACCCACCTCCACTTCGACCACTGCGGATGGAACACCGTAAGAGACAAAACCGGCAAGATCGTCCCCACCTTCCCCCGCGCCAAGTACTACGCCCCCGAAGGCGAATGGCAATACGCCCGCAAGCCCAGCGAACGCGACGCCATCAGCTACATCCCTGACAACTACGACCCGTTGGTAAAAAGCGGCCAGATGACCCTGCTAAAAGGAGGAGAAGAAATCCTCCCCGGCATCTCCGTAAAAACCTTCCCCGGCCACACCGCCAGCATGCAAGCCGTAATCATCCGAAGCGACGGAGCTCATAACAAGTCTTGTCATCCTGAGGAGCCGCACTTGGGCGACGAAGGACCTATGCACTCCCCGCGGGGACAAGGCAATCGTGCGCCGTCTAAGCCGCAGGCCGAAATCCCGACCGCCGCAAGCTTTGAAAGGGCGCGGCTTCAAGCCGCGCCGCCCGACGCCACTCGAGAATTGTCATCCCGAGCAAAGCGAGGGATCTCGGTTTCGCCGGCACGACCCGCGTCCCACTCCGTAGACACCACTGTCGAAAGCAAGGCCCACACCGCCTGCTACATCTCCGATCTGATCCCCACGACGGCCCACATCGACCTAACCTGGGGAATGTCCTTCGACCTCTACCCGCTGCAAACCATCGAGAGCAAGAAGCACTACTACGCCCAGTCAATCCCGGAGAAGTGGCTGACAGTCTTCACCCACGACCCGAAGACACCGTGGGCGTATGTGGAGAAGGATGACTTGGGGAAGATGGTGGCGCGGGGAGTATAGTCAGGCAGCAACATGGTTAGCCGTCAATGGAAATGGTGGCTCTGGGGCGCACTCGCGTTTCTCGGCGCTGCCACGGCTATTGCTACCGTTCGGTACGAGCACGAAAAGCGAGCACAGAGACAACGTGAGGCAACATATGAGCGAGCACTACACTCATATTCTGACGTCCTCAAGCCTGGCACTAATCGAAAAGAGGTGGAGGATTACCTGCACGAGAGGGATATCGGGTTTCGACACATGTGTTGCGTCGACCGTAGAACTTACTCTCTGGGAATCTACGACGATCTGATTAAGATCGGCCAAGAGGACGCACCCTGGTTTTGCAATGAGAAGAACGTCTACATCGCGCTGCAATTCACCGGTCAAAGTCGGGCAGACCCAACGCCAGAAGCGGTTCCTTCTGACACTCTGAAGACGATCACCATATACCACTGGCTCGAGGGTTGTCTGTGAGATACTCACTCTGCGAGCGGGGCGAATGCCTGCTCTGATAACCGACGCTCGAAGAATTCCTCCACCCGCCCCAAAATCTCCACCGCGCTCTTCGACTCGTAAATCGCCTTCCGCAACCCGGCTCCACCCGGAACGCCGTGCGTAAACCATGACGCGAACTGCTTCATCTTGCCGACGGCGTCGGGCAGCTCTTCTTCGATCAGCATCTGGAAATAGGTGCGGATCATCTGGTA
>WNEZ01002045.1_pt1 | contig 17126 bp, 17 predicted proteins | sample 5400521 | NCBI WGS metagenome assembly WNEZ01 (sample SAMN13153339, study PRJNA577476) | soil metagenome | isolation source: 120 cm saprolite under Douglas fir tree site 2 hole 1 replicate 1 | place: USA:California | collected 2015-04-18
CCCGGCGTTTCGCAACAGTGAGTCGACTCTCATTGGTGGATCCCTCCTAACGGGGTGAAGAACCGGCTGGCTGGGGTCGCCCGCCGCAGGATTCCCGCACGACTAACGTGACCGGCAACGTCTCGCGCCGGTTGCGGTGCTTGCGCCCGTTTCCCACGGCGTCAAGCAGCCGCTGCGTCGCCCGCTCGCCCAGCGCGCTGATGTTCACGCGCATGGTGGAAAGCGGGGGATGCATGTAGCGCGCCATCGGGACGTCATCAAATCCGCCCACCGCGACGTCCGCCGGCACGCGCACGCCCCCTTCAGCGAGCGCCGAGAGCGCGCCGATGGCCATGGCGTCGTTCGCCGCGAAGATCGCCGTGGGCGTTGCTCTCCGGGCCATGAGTTTGCGGCACGCCTCGAACCCCGAGGCCTGCGTGAAGTCGCCCGGTGCTTCCAGCCCTCGTATCGGGCGGAGCCCCGCGTCGTGCAACGCGGCGCGATAGCCACGCAGGCGCTCGCTGGCGTCGAAGTTCCGGGCCGGTCCGGTGATCATGGCGATCCGGCTATGGCCCAGGGCGGCGAGGTGGCGCACCATCGCGTACGCCCCATCGCGGTTCGCCATGACGATCGAGTCGAATGCCCGGCTGGAGGCGTCGCACGCGAGCAGCACCACCGGGAAGCGCTGCGGCAGGTCGCGCACGGCGAGATGCGCCCCCGGGGCGGGCGACATGACGACGAGGCCATCCACCCGCCCTCGCATCGCTTGCAGTGCCGCTTCGATCGTGGCCTTGTCATTGTGCGAGCTCGCCACTAGCAGGTGGTAGCCGCGCCGCTGCGCCGTTTGGTCGATGCCGCGAAGGAGCTCGGCGTAGAACTCGCCATATAGGTCCGGGAGCAGCACGCCGATACTCGACGTGCGACGGCTGCTGAGACTTTGTGCCGCCGCATGGGGGGAGTAGCCGAGCCGGCGCGCGACGGTACGCACGCGCCGCCCCGTCGTGTCGGTGACGAGGCTCGAGTTATGTTGGACCCGCGAGACCGTGGCGACGGAGACGCGCGCGGCCCGTGCCACGTCTCTGATCGTGACCATGCCCCCCCCGGCGTGGTTCCGTGCGGGATGTAATCGGTTACATGCTCACGCCGCTGTCAAGTCCACCTTCGTTGACGTCGCGACCGCACCGTGCTACTGTCCCGGTGCTTTCCCGACCGCCACTTGAGGATTCTCGCGCCCGTGCCGCGATGTCGTTGGTCGCTCACCCCCATAGTCCTGCTGCTCCTGGGCTGCGGTGGTCCCTTTCCCCAATCGACGCTCCACCCCCGCTCGGACTTCGCGCGAGCCGCCGACACCGTCTTCACCGACATCTTCTGGTGGGCGGTGCTCGTCTTCGTCGTGGTGGAAACGGTGCTCCTCTTCGTGCTGGTGCGCTTCCGCCACCGCGAGGGACGAGCCGCCCCCAGGCCGACCCACGGCCACACGTTGCTGGAGATCGCCTGGACCCTCGCCCCGGCCGTGATCCTCGTCTTCGTGGCCGTGCCCACGGTGCGAACGATCTTCGCGACCGCCGGCGAGGCACCCCCCGATGCCCTCAAAGTCCAGGTGACGGGGCACCAGTGGTGGTGGGAGTACAAGTACCCCGACCTCGGGATCACCACGGCGAACGAGATGCACCTGCCGGTGGGGAAGCCGGTGCAGATCGCGATCACTTCCGCCGACGTGATCCACTCGTTCTGGGCCCCGCGGCTGGGTGGCAAGCGCGACGCGATCCCCGGGCATGTGAACTACATCGCCCTGCAGGCGGACGCCGTGGGAGACTACTCGGGGCAGTGCGCCGAATTCTGCGGCGCGTCGCACGCGAACATGGGGCTCCGGGTGCTGGTCGATTCGGATGCGGGATTCGCCGCGTGGGTCAAAGATCAGCGGAGCCCCCCGGTCGCCCCCGTTAAAGGCACCCCGGCGGAGCAGGGCAAGGCGATCTACTCGCGCTCGGCGTGCCTCGGCTGCCATACGATTCAGGGTGTCTCGCCCGGCGTCATCGGCCCGAACCTGACGCACGTGGGGAGCCGGAGCACGATCGCCGCCGGTCTCTTTCCCAACGACTCCGCGCACCTCGCGAGTTGGATCGCCGACGCGCCGGCCATGAAGCCCGGGGCCATCATGACCCGAATGAAGCCGCCCCTCACCGACGCTGACATCGCGGCGCTGGTTGCCTACCTCGCGAGCCTGAAATGAGCCACGCCGCCGCCGCCCAACTCGCTCCTGCCGCGACGACCGAGGCGTACGGCCTCAGGGGCTGGCTCACGACGACCGATCACAAGCGGATCGGCATGCTGTACTTCTACACGGCCCTCGCGTTCTTCCTGATCGGCGGCGTCGAAGCGCTCGTCATCCGAGCGCAGCTCGCTCAGCCGAATGGCCATCTCGTCTCGGCTGAGACGTACAACCAGCTGTTCACGATGCACGGCACGACGATGATCTTCCTCGCCCTGATGCCGCTCTCGGCGAGCTTCTTCAACTTCATCGTGCCGCTGCAGATCGGGGCGCGCGATGTGGCGTTCCCCCGCCTCAACGCCTTCAGCTACTGGGTCTTCCTGCTCGGCGGCCTGTTTATGAATGCCAGCTGGTTCGTGGGGCCGCTGTTTCACGCCGGGCAGCTGAACGTCGCCCCCAATGGCGGGTGGTTCGGCTACGCCAATCTCACGGAGCGGCAGTTCTCGCCTGGCCCGAACATCGACTTCTGGCTCCTGGGCTTGCAGATCCTCGGCGTCTCGTCGCTCGCGGGCGGGGTCAACTTCATCGTCACGATCCTGAACATGCGGGCGCCGGGCATGAAGATGATGCGGCTTCCCACGTTCTCGTGGATGGCCCTGGTGACGCAGTTCCTCATCATCACGGCGTTCCCGGTAGTCACGGTCGGGCTCGTGTTCCTCATGTTCGACCGTTTCTTTGGCGCGCACTTCTACGTGCACGAGGCGGGGGCCACACCGATTCTGTGGCAGCACCTGTTCTGGCTGTTCGGCCATCCCGAGGTCTACATCCTGGTCCTGCCCGCGATGGGGATCGTCTCGGAGGTGCTGCCGACGTTCGCGCGCAAGCCGCTGTTCGGCTACACGGTCGTGGTCTACTCGGGGATCCTGATCGGCTTCATGGGGTGGGGCGTGTGGAGCCACCACATGTTCTCCGTCGGCCTCGGGCCGATCGCTGACTCGGTGTTCAGCGCGACCAGCATGCTGATCGCGGTGCCCACCGGCGTGAAAGTCTTCAACTGGATCGCGACGCTCTGGGGCGGGGACATCCGCGGCACCACCGCGCTGCATTTCGCGGTGGGGTTCATCGCGATGTTCATCATCGGCGGCCTCTCGGGCGTCACGCACGCGTCTCCCCCCGCTGACCTGCAGCAGACCGATACCTACTACGTGGTGGCGCACATCCACTACGTGCTGTTCGGTGGCACCGTCATGGGGCTGTTCGCCGGCGTCTACTACTGGTGGCCCAAGATGACGGGCCGACTCCTCGACGAGATGCTCGGGAAGTGGCACTTCTGGCTGCAATTCGTCGGGATGAACCTCGCGTTCTTCCCGATGCACTTGATCGGCCTGCTCGGCATGCCACGCCGCATCTACACGTACTCGCCGGACCTGGGTGTGGCTGGCCTGAACCTGGTTTCGACCGTGGGTGCCTTTCTGATCGGGGTTTCGATCCTCATCTTCCTCGCGAACGTGTGGCGCACCCGGACGCACGGGCAGCGGGCCCCGAACGATCCCTGGGGCGGCGCCACGCTCGAGTGGAGCATCCCGTCCCCGCCGCCGGTCTACAATTTCTCCGTGATCCCCACGGTCGCGAACCGCCTCCCGCGCTGGAAGACCGAGCACCACGAACCGATGCGCGATCCGCCGGCCACGCCGCCCGCGCCGATCCATGTGCCCCCCGGCTCCTGGTGGCCCCTCGTCGCGGCGCTCGGCCTGCCGATTGCGGCCCTCGCCCCGCTCACGCACACGCTCTCTCTCGCGTTCGTGGGGGCGGCCCTGCTGCTCGTAGGCATCTACCGCTGGGCGTTCGAGCCCCTTGAGGGCTGACCGATGACACACGCCGCCGCCGCCGCGCCGCACACGAGCATGGGTGTCGACAGCCGCAAGATGGCCTTCTGGGCGTTCATCGGCTCCGAGTGCCTCTTGTTCGGCTCGCTCATCTCGACCTATCTCGTCTACAAGGGCCGAAGTGTCGTGGGCCCCTATCCGCACGACATCCTCAACATCCCGTTCACCTCGATCAGCACCTTCGACCTGCTGATGTCGAGCCTCATGATGGTGCTCGCTCTCGCCGCGGTGCAGCGCGGCGACATGAAGTGGGGGAAGATCTGGTTGTTCTCGACGGCCTTGCTCGGCACGGTCTTCCTGGGCGGCCAGGTGATCGAATTCACGGACTTCGTGCACAAGGGCCTGACGCTCCAAACGAACCTGTTTGGCTGCACGTTCTTCGTGCTCACCGGCACGCACGGCGCCCACGTCACAGTGGGCGTCGTGTGGCTGCTGACGCTGTGGGTGCGGGCGCTCCAGGGAAAGCTCGGGCCTGCCAACGCGATGACGGTCGAGATCACGGGCCTGTACTGGCACTTCGTGGACGTGGTCTGGATCGTCATCTTCACCGTGGTCTATCTCATCCAATGAGCGCGCAGCCAGGACGGGCAGGAGGGGGAGAGGGAGGGGGAGGGGCAACCCTGCCCACGCGCACCAGGGAACACGCCCACCCCACGGTGGGCGTGTATCTCCGGGTCGCCGCGGCGCTCGTGATCCTCACGGTGCTCGAGGTGGGTGTGTTCTATGTGCCCGCCTTCCACCCGGTGCTGGTACCGGTGCTACTCGTGCTCTCGGCGGTGAAGTTCGCGCTGGTGGTGATGTTCTACATGCACCTGAGTGCCGACAGCCGGGTCTTCAGCTTCCTGTTCGGCGCGCCGTTCGTGCTCGCGGTCGTGGTTCTCGTCGCCCTGCTGTTCCTGTTCTTGGGAGCCCTCACACTCCGGGGCGCCGCGGGCGCGGGATGAGCCCGCTCCCAAGCCCGCCCCCGCCCCCGGGACCGTGGCAAGCGTGGGACCTGCATCCGAGCGTACTGATCGGGCTCGCCCTGCTGGGCGGGCTCTATGTGTATTGGGGTGGGTTGCAGGCGTCGCGGCGCCAGATCGCGGCGTTCGCCGGTGCCCTGGTGGTGCTCGGCCTGTCGCTCAATGGCCCGCTCCACAACCTCTCCGACCACTACCTCTTCAGTGCCCACATGGTGCAGCATCTGGTGCTGACGCTCGTATTCCCGCCGTTGCTCTTGTACGGGACGCCGGCGTGGGTGATCCGGCCGCTCACGCAGCCGAGCCCGATCCGCCGCTTGGCGCGCTGGGCGACGCGGCCGCTCGCGGCCGGGGTGCTCTTCTCCGTGCCCATCACCCTGTGGCATTTCCCGCAATTCTATGAGGCCGCGCTCGAGCACCATCCGCTCCACATCGTGCAACACCTCGTTTTCCTGGCTACGGCGGTGATCATGTGGTGGCCGGTGCTGTCGCCCGTCCCGGAGCTGCCGCGCGGGAGCTACCCGACGCAGCTCATCTACCTGTTCGCGCTCGGCCTGCCGATGTCGCTCGCGGGCGCGCTCATTGCTCTCTCCGACGCCGTGCTGTATCCGTTCTACGTCGCGGCGCCGCGCCTATGGGGGCTCACCCCGCTCGCGGACCAACAGCTCGGGGGGCTCGCGATGTGGGTGGTGGGCACGATCTACCTGTGGGTGGCGGCGAGCGTGGTGTGGTTCCGGTGGGCGATGCGGGAAGAAAGGGCGGGGGAGGGCGAGGACGGGCGGGAGGGGGGCGGCACCGAGCGGGCCGTTCCCCCCGAAGCCTATGCTACTCGCCTTCGTCCGTCTCCCCCAACGGGTGCTGCCTGAGGACCTCGGCGATCCTGGGGTGCTCGCGCCACAGGTAATAGCCCATCCCGTAGGCAGCGATGCCGTTCCCGATCGCCACGTTCCACCAGGCGAGCGAGCCGAGCAGCGGCTGCGCGAGAACCGCCACGGTGACGTAGAACCCGAACTCGAAGATCGCGAAGAAGACGACCAGGAGGTACAGGGTCGGCGGTGCGACCTCCACTTCCGCCGCCAGCGCGGCCGCGATCGTGCCCACGATGATGAACGCGCTCACGTGGATCATCGTGTAGCCGATGATGCGGGAATACTCGACCACCACGAGGGCGGGGTCGCGGACGCCCCAGAAGACCGCCGAGCCGAGCATGGCGGGTGTGAAGAACGGTCGGCCCGCGATCACGTCGATGACGAGAAACCAGAGCGCGACGGCACCGGCACCGACCATGCCGGCGATGAACCCTTCACGCAGGATCCGCGCAAGCTGCATGCTCCGTCCTCCTGGCTCTAGTCTGGCGCTCGTCTGCCGCCAATATAGCGCCGCCTCGCACCGGAGCTAGATTGGCCCGACTCCCGAGCGAGGCGACATGATCCTGTTCCGGCGGCTCGTCTTCCCGCTGTGTTTGCTGGTGGGCGCGCTGCTGACGGTCGTGGCGGGCGTCTTGCATCCCGATCTCCCGCTCGACGGCGCTGCCCAGCTCGCGGAGATCGCGCGCCATGAGACGTGGCGTGCCGTCCACTGGACCTTCCTGTTCGGCTTTCCGCTCGCTCTCACCGGCCTCGCGGGAGTCGTGGGGCGGCACGTCGGTACGGCGGGGGAGCGGGCGGCGCGCGCCGGGCTCGTCGTCGCGACGTTCGCCTATGGCCTGTGGGTGATCATCGTGGCGTTCATGGCAGGCGCGGGGTGGTCCCTGGCGCAGGGCTTCGCGGTCTCGGATGCGGGGATGACCGCCACGCGCGCGGTGTTCGTGTTCGACATGCTGCGTCCCTTCGCGCTCGTGGCGCAGCGGGCGGCGGGGTTCGCCCTGGGGATCGCGACGGCGCTGTTCGGCTGGGGCGTGCTCGAGGGCAGGGTGCTGCCGCGCTGGCTGGGTGCCGCGGGGGTGGTGTCGGGGGCCCTGGGGATCGCCCTCACGCTGCTGTTTCGGGAGGATACGAGGGCCGATCAGGCGGCCTTCGTGCTGCCGGTGCTCTGGCAGGTGGCGACGGGCGCCGTGCTGCTGCGGGTATCCGCCACAAACGACTGACGCCGCCCGGCACCGGTACGGTGCGAGCGGCGTCAGGTGCGGAAGCCGGGCCTGCGAGCCCTAGCGCGCCCGCAGCCGCACGACGCGGCCGACCCAGCCGTCCGGACTGCGCGACAGCACCTGCAGCGTCACGACCTCCCCGGACTTCACCTTGCGCAGCGCGTCGCGCAGCGCCGCCCGCGTGCGCGTGGGCTGGCCGTTCACGGCGATGATGATGTCCGGCCCGTTGCCGTCCTCCGCCGTGCTGAGGCGCTGGAAGGCGGGGCCATCCGGTGAGACGTCGGTGACCACCAGCCCACCGCCGCGCTGCACCACCGCCCGCAACTTCGGGTCGCGGGCATCGTCTTGCGTCAGCGGCTCGACGGCGATCCCGAGTTTCTCCTCCTTGGCGGAGGCATCGTTCGGGCTGCGACGCGCCGCCGTCGCGACCTCGGTTTCCGCCTCAGCGGGTGCCTTGGCCAAGCGCACCGTCACCGTCTTCTTCACGCCACCCTGGCGCAACAGCGTCACCTCCACGGCGTCGCCGGGCTTCTTGAACCCGACCTTCTGCTGCAGCTGCGGCACGTCCTCGATCGGCTGGCCGTCGAGCGCCACGATGACGTCACCCGGCTCGATGCCGGCTTTCTTGGCGGGTGAGGTCAGGGAATCGGTGTAGGCATCGACCACCACGCCGGTGATCTTTTTCAAGCCGACCGCGTCGGCGTCCTCCTGTTTCGCGGCGCGAATCGAGATGCCGATGACGGCGCGCTCGACGTGGCCCGTGCGGACCAGTTGGTCCATCACCGTGCGCGCCAGGTTGATCGGGATCGCGAAGCCATACCCGGCATAGAAACCGGTCTCGCTCGCGATCGCCGAGTTAATGCCGACGACCTGGCCGCGAATGTTCACCAGCGGGCCGCCGGAGTTGCCAGGATTGATGGCCGCGTCCGTCTGGATGAAGTCCTGGATCGAGTAGCGCGTCTGCGCCAGGCCCGCGAGCAGCCGACCCTTGGCGCTGATGATCCCGGCCGTGACCGTAAAGGCGAACGCCTCTCCCAGGGGGTTGCCGATGGCGAGGGCCCACTCACCTACCCGCGTCGAGTCGGAGTTGCCGAAACCCACGGTGGGGAGCCCCGTCGCGTCGATCTTGATGACCGCAACGTCGGTGTTGGGATCGCTGCCGACGACCTTCGCCGTGTACTCGTGCTTGTCGTACAGGCGGACGGTGACCTTGTCGGCGCCGGCCACGACATGATTGTTGGTGAGGATGTAACCGTCGGGCGAAACGATGAATCCCGAGCCCGAGCCCTGCTCGACCTGCGGCCGCCGCCGGAGGTTCGGGAAAAATTCCTCGAATCCCGGCGGCAGCTTCTGGTCCTCGGCGCGCTCGACGTGCTGCGCTTTGATGAACACCACGGCCGGCTTCACGTGCTCAGCGACACCGACGAAGGCATCGCCCAGGTCCGACACCGTCTTGAGGACCGGTGTCGCCAGTCGTGGCGCCGTTGCCTGCGCCGCGAGAATGGACTCCGCCGCGCCGCTCCGCTTCGGCAGATCGAGCGTGGACGCGAACGCCAGCCCAAACACGAATGCAGTCGCTACCAAGGCTCCGAACTTGAGCCAATCCCGCGTACGTACCGACATCGGCATCTCTTCCGTTAGAGGGTATTACTTCTTCTTGTCGTCATCGACAATCTCGTAGTCGGCGTCGACCACGTTGTCCTGCTTGCCCGACGTGGCGCCGGCGGCGCCGCCCGCGGGTTGCTCGGCCCCTGCGGGGCCCGCCCCCTCCGCCCCGGGGGCCCCCGCGCCGCGCTGCGCCGCGTACAGCGACGCCCCGGCCGCGGTATACGTCTGCTGCAGCTCTTCTAAGGCCTTGGAGATCTCGTCGCCGTTGCCCGAGCGCAGCGCCTGCTTCGCGCCTTCGACGGCCTTGTCGAGCCGCGCCTTGAGCGACGCGTCGAGCTTGTCGGCCCATTCTTTCGCGTTCTTCTCTACCTCATACACCAAGGTGTCGAGCCGGTTGCGGCGCTCGATCTCGTCGCGACGCCGCTTGTCCTCGGCAGCGTGAGCCTCCGCGTCCTTCACCATCTTGTCGATATCCTTCTCCCCGAGCCCGGACGAGGCCTCGATGCGGATCTTCTGCTCCTTGCCCGTGGCCTTGTCCCGCGCGGACACGTGCAGGATGCCGTTGGCGTCGATATCGAACGTGACCTCGATCTGCGGCACGCCGCGCGGAGCCGGCGGAATTCCCGTGAGCTGGAACTTCCCGATCGTCCGGTTGTCGGTCGCCATCTGGCGCTCGCCCTGCAACACGTGGATCTCGACCGTGGTCTGGGTGTCCTCGGCGGTCGAGAAGATCTCCGACTTCTTGGTGGGGATCGTCGTGTTGCGCGAGATCAGGACGGTCGTCACTCCGCCGAGCGTCTCGATCCCGAGCGACAAGGGCGTGACGTCGAGCAGCAGCACGTCCTTCACCTCGCCCGCGAGCACGCCACCCTGGATCGCGGCGCCGATGGCCACTACTTCATCCGGGTTCACGCCCTTGTGCGGGTCCTTGCCGAAGAAGCTCTTGACGATCTCCTGGACCTTGGGCATGCGCGTCTGGCCCCCGACGAGGATCACCTCGTCGATCTCCGTGGGCTTGAGCCCCGCGTCCTTGAGCGCCTGCTGCATCGGCGGGAGGGTGCGCTTGACCAGGTCGTCGACCAGTTGCTCGAGCTTGGCGCGGGTGAGCGTCAGATTCAAGTGCTTCGGCCCCGACTGGTCGGCCGTGATGAACGGCAGGTTGATCTCCGTCTGCATCACCGTGGAGAGCTCCATCTTGGCCTTTTCCGCGGCCTCCTTCAAGCGCTGCAACGCCATCGGATCGCGAGACAGATCGATCCCCTGGTCGCGTTTGAACTCCGCCACGAGCCACTCCATGATGCGCGCGTCGAAGTCGTCGCCACCCAGGTGGGTGTCGCCGTTCGTGGACTTGACCTCGAACACCCCTTCGGCGAGCTCGAGCACCGAGATGTCGTAGGTGCCACCGCCCAGGTCGTACACCGCGATCTTCTCTTCCTTTTTCTTGTCGAGCCCGTAGGCGAGCGCCGACGCCGTGGGCTCGTTGATGATCCGCACCACGTCGAGGCCGGCGATCTTACCGGCGTCCTTCGTCGCCTGGCGCTGCGAGTCGTTGAAGTAGGCGGGGACCGTGACGACCGCCTTCTCGACCTTGTGGCCGAGGTAGTCTTCGGCCGTCTGCTTCATCTTCTGCAGGATCATCGCGGAGATCTCGGGCGGGGTGTAGCGCTTGCCCTGGATCTCGACCGTCGCGAGGCCGTTCGGCCCCTCGCCCACCTTGTAGGGCACGCGCTTGATCTCCTCGGTCACCTCATTCATGCGCCGGCCCATGAAGCGCTTGATCGAGAACACCGTGTTCTGGGGGTTCGTCACCGCCTGCCGCTTCGCCACCTGGCCGACGAGCCGCTCGCCATCCTTGGTGAAGGCGACCACGGACGGAGTGACGCGTCCGCCTTCGGCGTTGGGGATGACGACCGGGTCGCCGCCCTCCATCACGGCCACCACCGAGTTCGTGGTGCCCAAGTCGATGCCGATGATTTTCTCAGCCATGACGACGTGCTCCTTAGCGTGAGGGTGATGCGCAGACGTAGCTGGCCGTCGCAGAAGCAAGCCCCGTGCCCTCGAAAGGTGCCAAAAAGGCAGAGCCGGCCTCGGCCGCGCGGGTTAAATTCCCCGCGTGATTCCGTACAAAGACGAGAATCCCGCCGAACTCACCCCCATCGTCACGGTTGGCATCATCGTAGTGAACGTCCTCGCCTGGCTGCTCGTGCAGGGCGCGGGTGGCAATGCCGAAGCCTTGGCAGCCTCGGTCTGCCAGCTGGGACTGATCCCGGGCGCGCTGCTCCGCACCGTGCCGCCCGGGACGGCCGTGCCGCTCGGCGCCGGCCTGCACTGCGTGCTCGCCGCCGCGCCGCACTGGTCGACCGTCCTGACGTCCATGTTCATGCACGGCGGCTGGATCCATCTGCTCGGCAACATGTGGTTCCTCTGGGTGTTCGGGAACAACATCGAAGACTCCATGGGGCATGCGCGTTTCGTGGTGTTCTATCTCGTGTGCGGGGTCATCGCGGCGCTGACCCAGATGGTGGTGGAGCCCCACTCGGCGGTGCCGATGGTGGGCGCGTCCGGCGCGATCAGCGGCGTGATGGGGGCCTACGTGCTGCTGTTTCCGCGCGTGCGCGTCCACACGCTCGTCTGGCTCGGGTTCTTCGTGACGACCGTGACCCTACCCGCCTACGTGATGCTCGGCTACTGGTTCTTCTACCAGCTGCTGCTCGGCACGGTCGGGGCGCTGGCCCAGGTCGAGGGCGGCACCGCGTTCTGGGCGCACGTCGGCGGATTCCTCGCCGGCATGGCGCTGATCAGGCTGTTCGCGACCCAGGCGTACCTGGAGCGGCACCGCACCGACGCGCTCAACCTTCCGCGTGGTGTTTGATCGTCTTTCCCTCCACGACGAATACGACGTCTTCGGCGATGTTGGTCGCCAGGTCCGCGACGCGCTCCAAGTTGCGGCTCACGAGGAACAAGTCCATCGCCGCGCCGATGATGTGCGGGTCCTCCATCATGTGCGTGAGGAGGATGCGGAACACGGAGCGGTTCAGGGCGTCCACCGAGTCGTCGCGGCGGCAGATCTCGCGGCCGAGCACCGCGTCGCCGCGCACGAACGCGTCGAGCGCGCCCGACAGCATGGCGCGCACCTGCCGGGCCATCTCGAGCAGCTCCGGCTCGGGGGCGATGAGGCGGGCGCCGAGCAAGCGCTCGGCGGACTGCGCGATGTTCACGGCGTGGTCGCCCACGCGCTCCAGGTCGTTGGCGATCTTGGTGGCCGCTACGAGCAGCCGCAGGTCGCGCGCCATGGGCTGCTGCGTAGCGAGCAGATCGATCACCATTTCCTCGATCTCGAGCTCCCAGGCGTCGATCGCGCGGTCTCCCGCGATGACCTGCGCGGCGAGGCCGGGATCGCGCTTCAAGAGCGCGTCCAGCGCGCGGCCGAGGGCGTCTTGCGCCTCCCCCGACATAGTGAGGAGCTTCGCCTTGAGCTCGGAGAGCTCGTCGTGAAAGTGGCGGTGTGCCGCGCGGGGCGAGGAGGCGCTCATCCGAACCGTCCTGTGATGTAGGCCTCGGTACGCTCGTCCGCGGGCCTCGTGAAGATCTGCTTCGTGTCGCCGAACTCAATCAGGCGGCCGAGATAGAAGAAACCGGTGTAGTCCGATACCCGTGACGCCTGCTGCATGTTGTGCGTCACGATGACGATGGAGTAGTTCTGCTTCAGTTCCACCATCAGCTCCTCGATGCGCTGCGTGGCGGCGGGGTCGAGCGCCGAGCAGGGCTCGTCCATCAACAGCACCTCGGGCTCGTTGGCGAGCGCGCGAGCGATGCAGAGCCGCTGCTGCTGGCCGCCCGAGAGGCTCGTCCCGGGCGCCTCGAGCCGATCCTGTACCTCGTCCCACAGCGCCGCCTGCCGCAGCGCGCGCTCCACCCGGTCCGGCATGTCGCGCTCGGGCGCGAGCCCGTTCAGCCGCGGCCCGTACGCCACGTTGTCGAAGATCGTCTTGGGAAACGGGTTCGGTCGCTGGAACACCATGCCCACCTGGCGCCGCAGCGCCACCGGGTCCATGCCGCTCGAGAACACCGAGACGCCTTCGAGCAGGATATCGCCCGTGTGGCGGGTCCGCGGGATGAGCTCGTTCAGCCGGTTAACCGAGCGCAAGAACGTGGTCTTGCCGCAGCCCGACGGCCCGATCAGGGCGGTGACGGCACGGCGCGGGATCGTGAAGGTGAGATCGAAGAGCGCCTGCGCCGCGCCGTACCAGAAGCTGTACGCGCGGACGTCGATGACGGGAGTCGCCGCGCGGCTGGGGCGGGGTGCGACCCGCGCCGCGCTCGGCGCTTCTTGGGAGATCGGTGCCACCGCGACGCTCATCCAAACCTCCCCGTAAGGTATGCTTCCGTCTGCTCCTTCGCCGGCTTCGTGAACAGCGCTTCGGTGCGGCCCACCTCGACCAAGTCGCCCAAATAGAAGAAGGCCGTGTAGTCCGACACCCGCCCCGCCTGCTGCAGGTTGTGGGTCACGATGACGATGGTGTACCGCGCCTTGAGCTCGTGACACAGCTCCTCGATGCGCTGCGTCCCCGCCGGATCGAGCGACGCGGTCGGCTCGTCCAAGAGCAAGACTTCCGGCGCGGGGGCGAGCGCCCGGGCGATACAGAGGCGTTGCTGCTGTCCGCCCGAGAGATCGAGTGCGCTCTTCTTGAGCCGATCCTTCACCTCGTCCCACAGGACGGCCTGGCGCAGGGCCCGCTCCACGACCGCATCGAGCTCGCCGCGTGCCCGGCGGCCGTTCACCCTGAGGCCCGCGGCCACGTTGTCGTAGATCGACATCGTCGGAAACGGCGTCGGGCGCTGGAACACCATCCCGATGCGGCGCCGGAGCTGCACGGGGTCGACGCCGGGATCGTAGATGTCAGCGCCGTCGAGCAGCACCGTGCCGGTGACCCAGCCGCCCTCGGAGAGCTCGTGCATGCGGTTGAGACAGCGCAGGAAGGTGGTCTTGCCGCAGCCCGAGGGCCCGATCACCGCGGTGACCGTGTGCGCCGGGAACAGGATCGACACGTCCTTCACGACCGCCCGGCGGCCATACAGGGCCGTCAGCCGCACGGCTTCGAGCTGCAGCCGGGCGTCAGCTCGCGGCGCCATGGTGTTGCCGGATGGCCGCGCGGGCGGCGAGGGCGAGCACGAGCACGAGGACCATGAGCACCAGGGCCGCGGCCCACGCCAGGCGGTGCCACTCCTCGAACGGTCCGGTCGCATAGGTGAAGATCTGGAGCGACAGGGTCTGCATCGGCTGCAGCACGTTAGTCGTGAAGTTCAAGTTCCCGAGGGCCGTGAACAGGAGCGGCGCGGTCTCGCCCGCGATCCGGGCGATGCCGACGAGGCAACCGGTGATGATCCCCGCAGCCGCCGTGCGCGCCACGATGCGCAGCGAGGTGCGCCAGCGCGGGTAGCCGAGCGCCAGCGCCGCTTCGCGCAGCGAGTGCGGCACCAACCGCACCATCTCCTCCGTGGTCCGCGCTAGCATCGGCACCATCAGGGCGGCGAGGGCCACCGACCCGGCCAGCGCCGAGTAGCCACCCATCGGCCGGACGAGCCAGGTCCACGCGAAGATGCCGAGCACGATGGACGGCGTCCCGTTCAACACGTCGGCCACGAATCGCACCGTCCACCCGAGCCGCCCGGAGCCGTACTCGGCGAGATACAGCCCCGTCCCGATGCCGATCGGCACGCCAATCAGCGCGGCGACGCCGACGATGAGTATCGTGCCGACGATGGCGTGCGCCACGCCGCCGCCCGTCTGGCCGGCGGGGACGGGGGTTTTGACGAAGAAGCTCCAGTCGAGCGACGACGCGCCCTTGGCGATGAGATGGCCGAGGATCAAGAGCAGCGCCAGCACCGCCACGAAGGACAACGCGGCCACGAGACCGGTCATGAGCCCGCTCACCACGCGGCGCCGCAGCCGACGCACGTTCATAGCGCCCGGCTTCCCACGGCCGTCCCGCGCGCCACGCGCCAGATCATAAGGCGCGCCAGCGCGTTCACGACGACCGTGACCACGAACAGGATTAACGCCACCTCGACCAACGCCGCCGGGTAGAGATTGCCCGTCGCCTCGTTGAACTCGTTGGCGAGGGCGGCGGCCATGGTGTAGGCGGGCTGCAGCACGGAGAGAGCGATGTCGTGGCGGTTGCCGATGAGCATCGTGACCGCCATGGTCTCACCCAGCGCGCGTCCCAGCCCGAGGATCGCCGCACCGATGAGGCCGGCGCGGCCGTACGGCACGACGGCGGTCCACAATGCCTCCCACCGTGTGGCCCCCATCCCCAGCGCAGCTTCCCGCTGGGTCGGGGGCACGGCGAGCAGGACCTCGCGCGACACGGCGGCGATGTAGGGCACGATCATGATGGCCAGGATTACCCCGCCTGCCAGGAGCGAGTTGCCATAGAACACGCCCTGGAAAAATGGCGTCCAGCCCAGCACCGCGCGCAGGGGTGGGACGATGTACCCGCGGAGGAACGGGATGAGGACGAAAATGCCCCACAGCCCGTACACCACGCTGGGGATCGCTGCCAGGAGCTCGACCAGGAAGGCGACCGGCTGGCGCAGCCACGTGGGAGCGAACTCCGTGAGATAGATCGCGACGCCGAGCGACAGCGGCACCGCGAGCAGCAGGGCGAGCAGCGACGAAGCGACGGTACCGAAGATCATCGGGGCGGCGCCGAACACCGCGTGGACCGGATCCCACACCGAGGTCCACACGAAGCGGAGCCCGAAGCGCGTGATCGCGGGCCAGGCACCCACCACCAGTTCGCCGAGGAGCGCGAGCAGCAAAAGGGGGAGCGTGAGGGCGAGGCCGGTGAGCGTGACGCGGTACACCCGGTCCGGGGCATTCCGCCCGGCGAGGACATGAACGGGCGCGCGGGGCGGGGCAGGGGTGAGGTCAGCGTCGGCCGGGCCGGCCGGCGGAACCGGCTCGATGGGCAACGTGGTCATCGCGGCGGAAACGTATCCGCCATTTGTCACGAGACTGTAACGGACGGGCGCCAAAGAAAAACCCCCGCAGGCGCATACCGCCGTGCGGGGGCGAACGACAGCCGGAAGGAGGGTTACCGGGCTGCCGCCGTCCAGACACCCTTGCCGTCGGCCGTGATGGATTTCAGCCGCGCCTCGATCCAGGGCCGCAGCGCGGTGGGGAGCGGGGCGTAGCCAAGCGACTCGGCGCGGGCTTGCCCCTCGGTCTCGCCCCACCAGACGAACTTGACGAGCTCGCGGGCCTTTGCGGCATCAGCGTACGTCTTGTGCAAGAGGAGGTACGTCATCGTCGCGATTGGGTACGCTTCCTTGCCGTCGGGGTCGGTGATCGAGACCCGGAAATCGGTGGTTGGGCTCATGGTCGCCATCGCCCCCGCGAGCGCCGCTGTCGTCGCCGCCAGCGTCGGCGTCACGAACACGCCGCCCTTGTTGCGCAGATGCGCGACAGGGAGCTTGTTGCTGTTGGCATACGCGAGCTCGACATAGCCGATCGCTCCCGGCGTCTGACTCACCGTCGCCGCCACACCCTCGTTGCCCTTGCCGCCGAGGCCGACGGGCCAGTTGACCGATGTCCCCTTGCCGACCTTGTCCTTCCAGTCTGGGCTCACCTTCGACAGGTAGTCGGTGAAGACGTAGGACGTGCCCGAGCCGTCGGAGCGGTGCGCCACCACGATGTCCTCGCTCGGCAGCTTGACACCCGCATTGACGGCACCGACGCGAGCATCGCTCCACTTGGTGATCTTGCCGAGGAAGATGTCCGCCACGAGGTCCGGCGTGAAGCTGAGCGGCTGCGTCACGGCGGCGAGGTTGTAGGTGATGACCACCGCGCCGAGCACCGTGGGGATGTGCAGCACGTTGCCCTGGATCGCGGCGATCGCGGAATCGCTCATCGGCGCGTCGGTGCCGCCGAAGTCGACCGTGCCCTCGGAAAACTGGCGGATCCCGCCGCCCGAGCCGATCGACTGATAGTTCAGCTGGACCTCCGGATGCGCCTTGTTGTAGGTCAGCATCCAGTCCTGATAGATGATGTTCGGGAATGTCGCCCCGGCACCGTTGAGCTTCACCTGGCTCGCCGCGGGAGCGGCGAGCGACAGGGCGGCGGCCAGCGCGACCAGCGGAGCTTTGGTCATTCCGAGTTCCTCTGTCAGTGTTAGAACGTGAATTGCGTCTGGAACAAGGCCTGAGACCGGGTTGGGTCGTTGGCCAAGTTCAAGGCGTCAGTCTGATAGTTCGTGTAGTCCCAGTCGGCGAGCAGGCGCCAGTTCGGTGTCAGCTGATAGGAGAAGCCGGCGATATAGCGCGTCTGCTGATCGGTGGCACCGGATTGCTTGTGGGTGATGTCGACGCGGCCGATGACGGCGACCTTGGAGTCG